>Ga0308410_1000730_pt1 | contig 18182 bp, 10 predicted proteins | sample HotsprOSTMatCore_FD_203467 | JGI IMG/M metagenome (GOLD analysis project Ga0308410, IMG submission 203467) | Hot spring phototrophic mat microbial communities from Octopus Spring, Yellowstone National Park, Wyoming, United States -... | ecosystem: Environmental > Aquatic > Thermal springs > Hot...
AGAGAAACGAGCGAAATCCCAAGGAAAAGAAAAAAAGAAAAATGGAAGAGAAGGAAAAAGCGGGATCACCCCGAAACCAGCATCAAACGAAATGAAAGTACCGAAGAAACGTCGATCTGCCAACCGGCAAACAATGTCCCCCTCAGCTGAAGGTAGGGGCTCTTGTGGCAATATCGATCTTCCCCCCTTACAGGCCGAAACTCCCTCCCCGGCCAGGAATATCCGACAGTTCAGTCGGCAGGTATTGCTTCTGGGTATCGCGGTCTTCTTCTCCGCATGGGCGGCAAGGGAAGTGGCTCCGGAACTGGGCGGACCAGGCCCAACTTGCGATGAATGGTACCATGTGTACCAGGGCAAAAGACTTGTTCAAGCCCTGTGGAATCAAGGCTGGGAATTTTTTACACCCCGAAGGATAGCGGAAAACTTCCCCTATGGCCGGCCTTCCGATCCGCCTTTTCACCCACCTTTAGGGCATTGGATCCTCGGTCTTTGGCACGCAATCTTCGATCCTTACCCGGAAGAGCCAAACGCCGTCTCGATCGTGGCGGCCCGGCTCTCTGGGCCTTTGCTCCTTCTGGTGCTCATACTGATTGTGGGCACGTGGACCGACCGCCAAGAGGGCTGGCCTTTCGGGGTGATAGCGGCATGGGCATGCGGAGTGACGCCCAGGCTTTTTGGACATGCTCACTTGGCAGGGTTAGATCTTTTGACAGCCACCCTGTGTTTGGGCTCAGTGGCCACATTGGTCCAGGCAGCTCGGCAACCCCTTCGGGCCGGTCCCTTTTGCCTTGCGGGAGGAATCCTCGGCCTAGCGATGCTGAGCCGGCTCCATGGCATCCTCCTTGTGGTGCCGGCCGGGATATGGCTTTTTCTTCGGTTGAAAAAACGAGCGGTTCCCTGGGCCGCTCTTTGGCTGGCTACTGCTGCGGGTGTGTTTTTTGTGGGCTGGCCTTGGCTTTGGCTGGACCCTTTAGGACGGCTGAAACAGTTCTTGGTGAGTTCCACGGCCCGCCAGCCGCTCCATGTGTTCTACCTCGGCCGGGTGTGGAACGACGTCGATGTGCCCTGGCACTATCCTGTGGTGATCTTTGCGGTCACCGTCCCCGTGGGATTACTCCTTCTGGGACTGCTCGGGATCGGAACCCGATTGGCGGAACTCGTACAGCAGAGCACCCTTGTCTCAGGGGGCAAAAGCCGGCAGACAACCCAGCAACAAAGTGACTACGAGTTGATGATCCTCATCCAAATAGCTTTTTGGCTCGCCCTTTTCGCCTGGCCAGGAACACCTGTATATGACGGAGAACGACTTCTCCTTGTGCTTTACCCACTCTGGGCATTCCCTGTGGCATGGGGAAGCAAGCTTCTGTACGAAAAGCTGCTTGGCCTGCGATACCGCAAGGAGGTTGCCGCAGCTGCGTTGGCGGTGATCCTCGGTCTCCAACTCTTGGGGAACATCCTCTATCGGCCTGTCTATCTCAGTTATTACAACCTGCTGGTGGGGGGCCTCTGGGGGGCAACCCGATTAGGGTTTGAGGTGAACTACTGGGGTGATGCCGTCACCGCCTACACGGTGGAAGCCGCCTGCCGGGCCCAACACGGGCGGAGTGTGATCGACAACCGAGGACATTTCATCCTCTTTGCTCCAAACTTGGCTCCTTTCCAAGGGGTTGCCCTCAACGGGGCCTTCCCGGTGAGGCAGATGTGCGGTTCCGAGATCATTGGCTACGATATGGGCTGGACGAGTCCTCCGGAAGGAGCCGAGGTGGTCATCCTTTATCACCGTCGGGCCGATCTTGCCACACTTCCCCCGTGGCTCCTTGAAGGGGAAATTCTGTTTGAATTCTCCAAACAAGGAGTCTGGCTTTCCCGAGTCCTCAGAGTTAACCCCCACCAATCGCTAAATCCTTCGAATGTAAACTGAAGAACACATGCGGAGCCCACGGGACCCCAGCCCGTTCAACCGCCCGGAGGGCAAACCCATAACCCCGGCTGGCTCCGATCTCGAAAAAAATCGGTCCGCGGTCATTCGGTCCCCGGTGTTGGGGGGAGATCCCAGGATACTGGAAAGGCTGACTAATTCGAGGCCTCAAAAGCTATAGCTTTGCTTGTTAATTGTGTTGCGGTTTGTGTGCCTAAATGAGGGTTTGGCAAATCCTCGTGAGGATCGAAACGGGTTTTTCAAGAGGCTGCCATTGTGGTTTCTCCCAGGTCAAATCGGTCGGAGAAGGCAATTCGGAGAAAACCACCCTCTTTTCGGCTCCCACCGTCCGCCACTTTTAGCTTTTCAAGGTGCTTTCGAGTTGCCCTGGCCCACTTCCTGGAGAGGGTCGCCCGGCAACAGGCGGAGAGGAATCCACCCCCTAAGGGCATTCACTGCATAAAGTCGATCCGCCCGGCGAAGCTCCTCAACGGTGACCACCCGCTCCGCCACTTGCCCACTTTCCAGGAGGTATTGGCGAAACACCCCCGGCAACAATCCACACTCAATAGGCGGAGTGAAACGTTTGCCACCGATCTCTACCACCAAATTGGCCAAGGTTGTTTCCGTGACCTGTCCTTGGGGGTTCCACAGGATCACATCCACCGCATCGGGATAGATGCCCATTTCCTGGTACATTTGGCGAGCTGTGGTCTTGTGATAGAGGAGCACGTTGGCCGGATCGATGGGCACTGCTGCCAACCGTACGGGGACGGTTTCCTCACGGGTTAACGGGAGTATGGGGCTGACATCTGCCCGGAGCCTACCCGATCGACCCACAAAAAGCCGCACCCTTCGCCTGACACCTCTGCAAGGCTCCAGCAGCTTTTCGAGGAGAGCCTGGGCCGAGGTTACCGAGAAGGGAAAGCCGAAGTATTCGGCCGATCGCTCGAGCCGCTCCATATGCTTCTCCAACAAGAACAGCTGAGCTCCGTCCCAAAGGATGGTGGTGAAAAGTTCAAAGACTTGTGGTCGAGTGGCCAACACGGCGGCCTTCCGCAGGCACTCCTCATACTCTGCCTCGGCGGTGGAGTCCCAAACCACCCCACTTCCCACGCTGTAAACTGCCTCCTGCATAGATTGATGCCACCATAGGGTGCGGATTGCCACCGCAAACTGACACCTTCTTTGCGGCAAAAACCAGCCGATTGCCCCGGTATACACACCCCGGGGGGCTATTTCCAGCTCGCAAAGGATTTCCATGGTCCGCACTTTGGGAGCCCCGGTTACCGAAGCAGCCGGAAATAGGGCTTTAAAAATTTCCACCATGGGGGCATTGGTTGTGGCTTCCACGGTGGAAGTCATTTGCCAAACCGTGGGATACTGCTCCACCACAAAAGCCGCAGTGACCCGAACGCTGCCCGGTGTGGCGATCCTGGCCAGATCATTGCGGACCATGTCGACAATCATGGCATTTTCGGCCCGGTCTTTGGGGCTTTCCGCCAAACGTGCACGTTGGGAGAGATCCTCCTGGCACCACCGGCCCCGGCGAGCCGTGCCCTTCATCGGCCGACAAACCACTCGCCCCCCTTCCACGCGGAAGAAAAGCTCCGGGGAAACAGAAACGATGACAAACTCCTCGGTCCTAATAAATGCCGCAAAAGAGGTCGGCTGAGCCTCATAAAGCCGCGAAAACCAATCCTCAGGCGTACCTCCCAACCTCACAAAAAGAGGAAAGGTTAGATTGGTTTGATAGGTATGCCCCTCGGCAAGGTAGGCATGAATCTTCTGCCAACGTTCCCGATAACCTTCGGCTGAGAGCGATGGACGGATCGAAAGCACCTCCAGGCCATCACCCCTCCAAAGAGGAAGTTGGCCGAAGGTCTCCATCCGCTCGAACACGCCGAACCATGCTGTAGGTAAGGGCCCCGGCGGCAAAGTCTTCAAGGCAGGATCCAATCCCGGGGCAGCCTCGTAACTCACAAAACCTGCCGCATATCGGCCTGATTCTACCTCTTGGGCAACTTCCTCGAGGACCGCAGGCACCTGGAGCGGTTCCCTTGTGGAACAAATCTTCACCAGACCTGTTAACCGCCAAAAAACCTTTTGGCTAGCTTGTTCAGGGCCACAAATAACAACCAAAGGCTCTCGGGAATCCATGCCGACATCAACCGGTCCGATCACCGGAATCAGTGCTTTTCCCACTTACCTCAAGTCGGTTTGGCATCCTCTCCGGCAACATCGCTCTCTCCAAAGTATCCCAACAACCGGCCTCTGCCAAAGAAATCACAGCTTCTGCCGGCAGACTGCTTCTTCCCGCTCTTTGCCCGGACGATCCACCTTCGGCCGACGGGTGCTTCCCTCTCGTCAAGGGAACTTTTCCGGAGGAGGGACGGCGTGCATTGGTAGTCCGTAAAGCCTCCCACCTTTTCCGGGGTTAACCGGCGGAGACTATGGGTACAATCCTGAAGAAAAGTTCTACCGGATATCCTCGTGCTCTACTTTACGAATCATTGCCTGGAAATGTCTCACGGAAGGACACCGCCGGTTGGGATCGGGTTCGATGCAGGCATGAATGGCCTTAGCCAAGTCGGGATGGATTTGGGGTCGATACTCGCGGATGTCCGTTCCGGGCCGGCTGTGGGCCATCACGGCAATTGCCGTGGTTCCCCGATTTAAGGCGGTCGTCCCCCGAGGCCAGGGCAGCTGCCCCGTGAGAATTTCGTAGGCAGTCACCCCGAAGGAAAAGATATCCAACCGTTGATCGGCCGGTTGCCGTCGGGCCACCTCCGGAGCCATATAGTCCGGAGTACCTGTACGGTTGCCCGGCCGACAAAACTCCGGGGTGGCCGGAATCGTCAGACCAAAGTCGATCAGTTTTACCGTCTCGTTATCCTCTAAGAGAAAAAGGTTCCGGGGACAGACGTCGTGGTGAATAAAACCGGCCTCATGGACCGCCGCAAGGGCTTCTGCCGCTTGCCGGAGGATCGAAAGCCGCCTCCCCTCCAACCGAGGATCCTGAGCCACCAAAAGATGGCTGATCACTGCCCCCTGCAGGTATTCCATTACGAGGTAAGGCTCCCCTTTGGTCGTCCAACCACATTCAAAGGTTCGGACGATATTCGGATGGTCAAAGCGAACGGCAATTTCCCCCTCCCAAGGTTTCTTCAACCCGCGAAAACGTTGCTCGAATTGAGCCATTTTTTCCGGGTCGATGATCTTCAAGCCCACGATTTGGCCGGTCTGCCGATCCCGGGCCATGAAAAAACGAGACATCGTGCCGGTAACAGCCTCCCGAAGGAGCTCGAACCGAGCCTGGACATCAAGCGGCTTTCCACCACCCCGAAATAGCTGGGATAATTTATTCCAGATCACCTCTGAGGCCTCCCCACATCTCCCCTTTAGTTTACCCAACCAACAAGGGGGAAGCGAACTGGCGGGCTGCCGGCGGACTCGCCCCTTCTGGCCGTTCCGAAACCTCGGCTCTCCCTAGTTATCCCACGATACTTCTGTAAACTCCCCATGAAGTCCCCAAGCGGATCATTTTTACTGCCATAAAAGGCCCATTTAGGGGGTTTCCCCGTTGGAACCCGCAGACAAAACTCCGCCCCGGCCCTCACCCCGGTCGGCAACGGAGGGGTTGAAAAGCTATAGGGCACCAAATCCGGAAAGAATCCCCTCCGTAAGCATTTTCTGCCCTTTCGGCCGGCAAGGAAAATCCCTCTAGCGAAAAAGCCCCCTGAGGAGTCTTCCTCGTTCGACGCCTTTCTGCTTGAGTCGGGGCCTTCTACTTGGTAAAACAACCCTGGATAGCCCCAATTTGGTAGCTGGCCCCAAACCCAGGGCAAAATTGGGAATTGCTCGGCCAAAGCGGGCCCACCCGTGCCGGGCCAGGGATTACCGTAACTCTTAAAAGACCGTAACTCTTAAAAGAAGTTAGAGGATGCATTCCCTTCGAGAAAACTTCCAACGCTGCAGCAACTTGGCCATGAAAAGTTACACCGAATACCTCACGATGAATATCCCCAAGCGGATGGACTTCGTGAACATTACCCCACAGGTGGCGGAGGCTGTCCGGAGAAGTGGCGTGAAAGAGGGCATTTGTCTAGTAAATGCGATGCATATCACCGCCTCGGTATTCATCAACGATGACGAGCCGGGACTCCACGAGGATTTCCGCAGGTGGTTGGAACAGCTGGCCCCCTTCGACCCTTCCCCCACACGATATGCCCACAATCGGACCGGCGAAGACAACGCCGATGCCCACCACAAACGCCAAATCATGGGCCGAGAGGTAGTTGTAGCCATCACGAACGGCAAGTTAGACTTTGGGCCGTGGGAGCAGATTTTTTACGGCGAGTTCGATGGCCGGCGACCCAAGCGAGTGCTAATCAAAATCATTGGAGAATGATCCCCCATCGGCAGGACCTGAAGATTTGTTTCGTAGGGACCGCGGATAAGGGGTCCCCTAAAAGTGGGAGCCTTCACTAAGAGTTCAAAACGGGAGCCTTAACTAAGAGTTCCGAATGAAAGCTGATTTGCGGCCCAAAGCTGGCCGGACTTGGCCGGCATGCCCGCACCAGTGAAGAGGCTCAAGGGATTGTGCCCTTCTGCCGGATCTGAAACGGTCCAATCCCCGAAGTGCTGTCCGGCCGAGAGGCATGTCCTCACAGGCGGGCCACAAATCTGACAGCCAGTTAGGCCGACAGCGAGTTAGGCCTTTTGCCCACCTCGTGGGCCCCGGAAAAAGACCGTTACCTTTATTTTTCTGGCGGAATAGCATCCCGCATTTTTCTGCCGGAATAGCATCTGACATTTTTCTGCCGGAATGGCATTCCATATTTTTCTGCCGGAAAAGCATCCCATAAAAACCCCAAGGAGTTCCTTCGAGGTCGGTGCTATCGGTTCCTCCTACACAACCGAAGGAAATCCGCCGAGCCCGGCCCCCTCAGGGTGCAAACAGTTCCCCACTACGAATTCCCCGTAATTCTCAGAATCCCAACAGCTACAATCCTTCCGCAAGAGGGCAAGTAGCCCTTGCATCGGACCTATCCCGCAATAAAGATAATGAAGCAGGCGTTGGAGTTGTGGGAAGCCGCCACAGCAAAAACGGGGGGAACAACCCTCAAGAAGTGGGATTCAGGAAATATAAAGAACTCGGTTGCAAAAAGACCGGGACTCTCCAGCAATTGAGCATTTCTCCAGCAATTGAGCATTCTTCCAGCAATCGAGCATTCGTAGATTTGAGTACTTGTAAATTGTAAAGTGGTGAAGCTCCTTCAAGATCTTAAGGAGGAAACCAGATGTATCGGCAAACGCGGCGAAGCTTCTTGCAGAAGTCGGCGGGGGGGATTGTCGCGGGCAGTGTGCTCCTTTCGGCTCGGTCCTATGCCCGGGTGGTCGGAGCCAACGACCGGATCCGGGTTGGAGTGGCTGGGATTCACGGCCGCGGACAGGCCCACATCAACGAATTCCTCAACATCCCAGGGGTTGAGGTGGCCTACCTGATTGATCCGGACAAGAGCCTCTTCGAACGGCTGGCGGCACGGGTAAAAGAACGAAGCGGCCTCGCGCCCAAGTGTGTCCAAGATATTCGCGAGGTCTTGAAGGCCGAAGACTGCGATGCCATTGCGATTGCCACCACCAATCATTGGCATGCTTTGATGACCTTTTGGGCTTGCCAACACAAAAAACATGTGTATGTGGAAAAGCCCTGCAGTCATAATGTCTTCGAAGGTCGGCAATGCGTGCGCGCAGCCGAAAAGTACGGCGTGATCGTCCAGCATGGAACGCAGAGCCGATCTTCTACCGGATGGGCTCGGACAGTAGCCGCCGTCGCCAGTGGGAAATATGGCAAACTCATCGTGGCCAAGGCCTATGCTTCTAAGCCGCGATGGTCAATCGGGTTCAAGCCGGTCACCGACCCGCCTCCCCATCTAGACTACAACTTGTGGCTAGGCCCGGCCCCGTGGCTGCCCTATCACGAAAATCTCGTCCACTATAATTGGCACTGGTTCTGGGAAACCGGCAACGGCGAGATTGGTAACCAAGGGGTCCACCAGATGGATATCGCCCGCTGGGCCATCACCGCAGCTACTGGCAAGGCGGGTCCTAAACGGGTGATCAGTATCGGCGATCGCTGGGTTGATGAACCTACCCGCCAATTTAAGGACCAAGGTCAAACCCCCAACATGCATCTGACCGTCTTCGATTTCGACGGCGTCCTTCTGGTATTCGAGATTGTCGGCCTGGTGGGCAAAAAGGGTGCCGACGGACAAGTGTATCCTCAAAAGGTCGACAACGAATTCATTACCGATGAAGGTATCCTTCGCGAGGGACGTTTCTTCCCCAAAGGAAGTGATAAACCTGTAGAACTCAAGGTGGATGTAAAACCGCGTTCCGGGAACCCCTTCCGGAACTTCATCGATTGCATTCGATCCGGTCGCCGGGAAGACCTCGACGCCGACATCCTCGACGGACACCTGTCCAGTGCCCTGTGTCATTTGGGCAATATTTCGTGGCGGCTCGGACACCAGGTCCCAGGCACCACCAAGCCGGACTTCCTCGGCTGGCACGAGGAGGTCGCAAAAAGCTGGGATGTGATCACCACCACTCTGAAGGGGACCTTGGGCCTCGATATCGCCAAGACAACCTACCAGCTCGGAGCCGAACTTTATTACGACGCTGAGAAAGAAAAATTCGTCAACAATCCCGAAGCTGATAAACTGCTTACCCGGGATTACCGCGAGCCCTTTGTGGTAACGAAGGAAGTTTGATCGGGCCTTGTTGAAAAAAGAGAGTTCGACCCGCCACTGTAGGCGCGCCGGGTTCCACAGGCGGATGGTTCGCCTTCCGGAGGACGTGGGCCCACCGGAGGGTGGCCGGCCGGAGTCCGTAGTACCAGTGCCAATCCTAGGCGGGAAAGATTGTTGACATCCAAACCCCGCTTGGGCCTAACCAGGAGGTCGAGCACCAAAGGTATTTCCGTAAAAAGGAAATGCCAACTTAGCGGCGGGCTCGTTTTCCGATAAGGTGCTCCCAACTGGTTAGGCCGGGTGGGGCTTTTTACTTTATTTCCAAAAATGGGCCAGGGGATACCCGCTTACCTTGCTGGCAGGGCGGTTTGCAATTAGTCCGGGTCCAGGGGACAGGGTGGTTGCAACCCTCGCGACCGACTGCTCGTCGGTTGAATATCTTTCCGAAAAATGATTTCCTAATCGCGGTAGAAAATCTCTATCCGGGCAACAGGTTCTAAAATCCACAAGGCCATGGCCTAAGGGCCGCGGTGAGACCTTCCTTGCAACCTTCTAAAACCATCTTGTGCAAAGGAGCCCACTTTTTGACACCACTGCAAATAATTACTTCAAATGATTAAGGTAACCTTAAAACAATTCTTTGGAGGCTGTAATGAATGTGGTCAGACCATGGTATCCAGGCCCACAATCGGCAGAATAATCAAGAAATTGGGCCTTAGCTTTTCGGGGATTGAATTGTTCAGAAGTTCCCAAGGTTGGATAGCTGCCGGAGAGAATCCCAAGAGATTCTTACTGCCCAAAGAATTGCCCGAGCTTAGACTGAAACCGGAAGTATGAAGGCTCAGCCGGCATGAAAGCGGCAAAACTTGGTCCCGACCAGCGGGTAATAAGATCCCGAGCTTTTGAAGAAGGATATCGATAGGCCGTGGCCATCACCAGTTTCGTTGGAACTGTGCAAAAAGTTATCCGTTGATCAACTCCCAGCATTTCCCCGGGGAAAAACGTGGCTTCTAAAGACCGGGATTCTCATCGGACGGAATGGCTCAAAAAGGAAGCAGCTCACTGGGTAGAGCAGGGGATCCTCTCCTCTTCTCAGGCCGAGCGAATCCTCTCACTGTACCCTCCGCCCGAGGAGCAAGCCGAAACGGATCCTACCCGGTTTCTCTTGCGAATCCTAATTCTCCTGGCGGTTGCTCTGGTGGGTGTGGGAGTCATCTTGTTTTTCGCTGCCGTTTGGGGGCACCTCGCGGCTGCGGAGAGAATCGCGATTGTCCTTGCTGGGTTCACCCTCGCCCAAGGGGCTCGAATCTTTATCCCACTTCTCCGCGAGGGTTGGCTGGCCAGAGAAGGAGGCGAACTTGCGGTGGCCTTTCTCTTTGGCCTTTGCATTTTCCAAATCGACCGAAACTTGCAACTCAATATTTACACTACGGATCTCCTTATCCTTTGGACCCTGGGGATTTCTATTCCCCTTCTCCTCTCGCGAGCCGAATCCGTAGTCATCCTGGTGGCGGTCTTGACCGTTCTGTGGGTACTTGCCGGTTTGCGAGGAGGGTGGTGGGAAGTGGGAGGGCCGCCTCTTTACCCCGGAGAGGCCCTTCGCTTTTATGGCTTCCTGCCTTTTTGGCTATTGGCGATAGTAGCATGCGGCATGAGAAGGCCGGTGGGAATTGCTGCCTTAGGGGGAGCGTTTCTCGTTTGGTTGGTGGATCTTCCCCATTATTGGCCGCCAGGAGTAGCTCCCCCTGGTTTGCATATGTTCTGGTTGCTCAACACGAGTTACTTTGGCTTTGTGGGAGCTTGTTTTTGGCTCGTAAGCACCGGTCCACGAGAACTCCTCCCTGGGTGGCTAGTTATCCGGGCCCTAGGAATCCTGCTGGCTGCCAACTTACTTATTGCCAAAGGTTTCCTTCGCTTCCCGGATGGTGAACAAATATCCATTTCCAACCTGGAGCAGGAAATCGCCCTGTGGCTTACTCTTCTTGCTACCCTCGGGGTGATCACCGGGCTCGTTTGGGGCATTCTTCGCCTTGGGTGGGTCGGAAGGATAAGACCGACGTCGGAAAAAGCCTCGGTTCTCACCGCCCTTTTTTCCGATCCTTCCTGGAAAACCCCCGCAGGCTTGGTCCTCCTTTTCGGGTTTTATTTCCTAGGGGAACTTGTGATTGGTGCTATATGGTTTGGAAGTGAAAAGTTCTTGCAGTGGCGGTTCCTGGCAACGGAGATTCCTTGGATCATCTGTTTTTCTGCCACCGCAGCCACAGTAGCCCTAGCGATCTCCTTTTTGGGAGAGGGACAGCGACATCACAAGCCCACATGGATAGGCCTGGCAGCCGTCTACATAGTCCTTTGGATCCTCGTTCGCCTTGGGGATTGCTTTGGCCTCGGGCTGCGGGAAGCTGCATCTATCTTCTTTTCTGCGGCCCTCGGGTTAGCTGGCGTGTATTTGCTAGGAAGGCGGTCCGCCCACCGCCGGCCGGACACCCCCATAAAGGCTGAGGCTCCGATACCGCCTGCTGAACCCGCCGGTAAGACCTCGGCCACCGGAAGCTGGGGCCAATACCTCCGGGAACACCCCCGGATAGCAATCGGAGCGGCTTTTCTCTGGCAGGTTGCCGTTTTGGTCATCTGGACCGTGGTGTCTTTTGGGTCCCGCCTCCTGGCGGTTTGGATCGTAGAAATTCCCGTAAAAGAGGCCTGGCATGCGACCAACCCGTTTCGCGGTGCCTATCTGACCTTAAAATTTCCCTTCACCGAAGTGCCGCTAAACGAAATCGATGGGCTGAAGCTACCCATTCCGGATGAGGAGATTCCCACATTTTTGCCGGCTGCTAAGATCGAAGCCCTTCAGGAAGAAAAGTTGGCAGCACTCCGCGGCCAAACGGCCTATCTCCTGTTCGACGGGGATGATCAAAGCCTTCGGCCCGCCGGCCTATCTGTTCACAGGCCGGAAAAAGGCCCATTTATCCGCGGTACCATCAGCTCCGTGTGGCAAGGTCCCCCATGGTCACCCAAGGTCGAAACAAACCAAGAGGAAACCCCTTCGGAACTCCAGCAACAAAAGCCGGAGTGGTGGGCAACGATCACCTTCGGCATCGAACGGATAAGTGTTCCACAAAGCACATCGTCCGAGTGGATGGAAGCCATCCGGGCCGGCAGGGTCTCCGCCAAAGTGGCCATCTCCCCCTCCGGTCGAGCCTTCATCCTCCAGCTGCAAAAAAGTGATTCCTTTTCGAATACCCAGCTCCACTCTGCTACTGCGGATATCCTCGAAGAACAGGGCCTTTCGCCTCCTTATCGCCGGGCTCTACCAGCTGATTGAGTTATCATTCAGCTGATCAAGTTATCATTTAAATTACCATTTATGCCGATTTTGCACCGCTATCTTGCCCTTGCCGGCGATAACCTCGGAGCCTGGTTCGTTTAGGTTACAAAAGTATACATACTCCAAAGTACCAACTTCGGCCTACAGCTCAGGCTGCCTCCTAATACATTTAATCCCTACAAACTTGTTATCCCGGCAAGCTTGCTCGGCAGTATCGAGGGACAACTAGCCTGGGCAATCTGGAAAATCCACCGCCATCCCAGAGGCTAGTCCCATTCGCAGTGAGGAGTGCCCGCCTGCAATCCCACAACGGATCTTAAATCCGGCGTCCAATCCCCCGATCGATCTTAAATAAAAAAGCAACGCAAAGAGCATCAATTGCGTTTTTCCCCGCCGGTGAATCCGTTCAGCCTGAGGATTAACCCTTGGAGGGAGGCAGGAACGCCCGCAACCAGCTGCCGAAGCCCCAGGGATTACGTGTCTGGATGTATACTCTTCCCGGGCCGCGGAACCTTAGCACAAGAATTTCCCCGGAAGTAATCGACGAGATCCAACCCCGCGAGGCCTTTTCGACATGGTACTCCACCGTTGTTGGCCAGGCAACAAGGTGTCCGGTGTCGATGATGATTTCCTGGCCAGCGGCAAGATCGATCGGATAGATGGCCCCAAAAGAACTCACAAATAACGTGCCCACCCCGCTCGCCCGGAGGACGAAGAAGCCCTCTCCCGAGAAAAGTCCCTTCATCAAGTTCTGCATCTTGGTACTGATTTCCACCTCTGCCGTGGCCGCAAAAAACCCATCCTTCTGCAAAATGTAGTCGGTCTGACCGTCCAGTGGGATAGGAACAATCTCTCCGGGCACAGAGTGGGCCAAAAGCACCTCTCCCGGTCCACGATTCGCTGTTATTCGCTGGAAGAAGAAGGACTCTCCCGCAATCATTCGCATCAGTCCCTTGAGAACCCCCCCTTCCATACTGCCCGTCACATCCAAAGTGTCACTCATGGCAATCATGGCACCGGCTTCGGCCTTGAATGATTCTCCTGGTGCCAACTTCACCTTAAGCATTACATAAGGACCCGGGCAAACTAACTCGTACTTCATGGGTTTTCTCCAGGAAGTGCAGAAATGGAAGAACCCCTAAACGATAGAAACTTTCCTCCTCCCAGTCCGACCACCCCCAAGGCCAGGGAAACACTGACCGTCGGAGAGATTTCCCTTTTCCACTTTTCCACGCCCATTATGGAAGGGGAACCCTTTTTTAAAAATCCCTTGCCGCCAAAATACCTGCGGCTTTCCCCCAAGCCAAGAATAGCTTGGGAAGTCGTTTGACGTTTTCTATTCCGATTGCCCGCTTCCGAGAACTTGTTTTATCCTTACTCGCGACTCCCAAATCCCCCGGAAGCTCAAAGCAGCTCACCAACACAAAAAGGGATCACCAAAACGGGCTCGGCAACAACAGACCACCTGAAAAAGCAACCCCGGCGGTTTCGGAACCTCAAGCCCCCACTCCCCATTTACCGGGCAAAGCGAAATTACAACTCACCTCATTCATCCTCTTCTGTGATTGCCGACCTTTTTGGTGAATCTCGGCCAAAAGAAAAGCTATAACCGGTAAGCTCAGAAAAAACCGGAATTTTACGCCTATTCGGCTAATAAGGATCCGTGAACCGCCGAGCAATTGGCCGGGGGTCCGGATGGGGAAACCCTCCGCCCGGTTTCGAAGTGCCAAAGACCGCTCGCCGGCACAGAGGGGTAGCCCCAAAGCAAAAGAGCCCGACTCCCCCTTGATTTTTTACAACGAGAACCTACAAATTTAGGTGCAATGCGAGGCTTCGCCTTGAGATTGCGGCAGATCTTGCGTTGGAATCCGGGCCGCAACTCTCAGAGCGGATACCCGTTCGGTTACACAGGTCGAAGGAAAGCTAGGTTGGAAGCAAGGAGAACAACGATGGCAATCTCTGGCTGGGAACTGTTTTGGCGACGCACCAAAGCTTTGGGGACGGTCCTGCTTGCTCTGCCGGCAAGCTTGCTTTGTCCGTGTGCGGGTATGGTCGGCTTGGCCTGCGTGCAGGGCACACCCAAGGACGAACTCGCGGTGGGCGACCAGGCCCCCGATTTTGTCCTTCCCGGCAGTGATGGAAAAACCTATCGGCTCTCAGATTTCCGCGGGAAGAACATAGTGGTTCTCGCGTGGTTCCCGCGGGCTTTTACCCCCGGTTGCACCCGGGAATGCAAATCGTTCGCCGAGCAAGGGGAGGTGTTATCGAAACTTGGAGTGGCCTACTTTGCCGCAAGCTGTGACACCCCAGAGGACAATCGCCGTTTCGCGGAGTCGCTAGGGGCCAAGTATCCCATCCTCAGCGATCCTGAGCGAAAAGTAGCTCTCGCCTATGGAGTGGTGGACAGCCCTTCCAGCTGGGCTAAGCGGTGGACATTTATTATCGACAAAGATGGTAAGATCGCCCGGATCGAGAAAAAGGTCCAGGTGGACACCCACCCCCAAGATCTTGCTGCATGGATCAAAGAAAACCTGGTCCAGGCAAAATAGGTCTGGGTTTTTAGGAAAGCCTCTGGTTACAGAATCGGCCCCGGATTGCCGGTAAGTTTCCGCCAAGCAAGGACCAATACACTCGGACTGTGGTCTAGCCTGTGTTCACAAACCGGTTTTTGGTCAGCAAGATAGACGAGACAGAGGAAAACAGGAGAAGATCGTAAACCACCACTCCGGACACAGGTTATTCCTCTACAACCCCGCCCAAGGGTCCCCTTGCGGTCTGCCCAACGGACCTCGGGCTTCGGGAGGTTTCAAAGGGTAGCTTCGTTCACTGCCCCTGAGTGGATTTGTACACTGCCGGTCCGAAACATCGGAATTTACGGCAGATAGCTGGCCCACCCGCCGGTTCTCAAGCTAAATGATTTTTGCGGTTCTCAAGCTGAATGTTTTTTGCGGTCGGCAAACCTCCCGACTAGCCTGCTCCACCTGCCGCAAGAGGCTTTGTCTCGATAATGAGGATGTCGATCTGTGCCGGGGTGGTGCCGCCTCGTCCTGCCCCCAACAACCCTCCGCCTTCGCCACCTGAACCGGTGTCGATCAAGATATCGATCGATCGGATCAGACCCTCCCCTGGGATCGGTTGCCTAAGCTCCATCCAAGTGAGGCCCGGTTGTTCGTAAACTTCGGCTTCCCCCAACTTCCGGCGGAAGAACCCGAGGATGGTCTTGGGGGCAGTGGTATCCTCCAACCTCCAGAAGCGAATTCGCATAGGGTCGGGCTGGAAATTGGGAATTTTCTCGGCCATCACCTGGGCCAAGTCGATTTCGTATTGCCCGAGAACCTTGCTGTTGGGGGGCAGTTCTATCACGGCCTCCCCCTCCTTTTGTTGCTCTTCACTCGGAGACAGGGAGAAGCCACCCCCGCCGAGGATTCGTGCAGCCTCGTAAAGCCGATCGGCCGTAGCTCGGAGAATATCCAAAGAGTGGAGCATCCAGGCCATAGCAGCCCGGTCCTTGGGATCGGCCGATTCGGCTCCCGGGATCACTCGCCCCGGCCGGGTTCCCGGGTATCCCCGGGGTCCGTAGCCCATTTCTTCAGACATTCCCGGCTCAGGCATCTCCGGTCCAGCCATGCCCCGCTCCGGCGGGTATCCCCCCGGAGGCATCCCTGGTCGAGCTTGGCCCGGCATGCCAGGTCCTCGGCCTGGGCGTAACCGACCTAAACTCGGCCGGACTCCTGCCGGACCTCCGACCCCCGGGCTCGCCGAAACCTTCGGCATCTTCCGCGGGAGTTCTTTGACCGCCAGCAAATAGGCAGGATCAAATACTACCGACTCCAAGATCCCCGCCTGCTCCAGTGGATCCGGCCCTTCCTCCCACCGAGCCCGCAAGATTCGAGACAGACTTGTGCGGACTCTCCCCACTGGCATCGTGGAAGCTAAGAGGACAATCTCCGGTTTGTCCTTCAAGGAGCGGATCCCACCGAGCTCTTTTTCGAGAAAGGCTGCCACTTGATCCGACCACAGTTTCCCTGCCAGCATCAACAGGAGGGACGAATCCAGCGAGGCCAGATCCCCAATTCGTTGGATGGCAGGCTGACTTGCCCGTGCGGGCCGGCTTTCCCCGGGAGCCGCTGCCGGACCTGCCTCCTCTTGAGCAAACCGCGAGGGCCGACCGCTTTCCTGGCGAGTCGGCCGGGACGGCATCTGCGGCCTTGGGGCCATTTCCGGACCAGGCATGGTCGATTCCATCCCATACTCCGGCCCATATTCCGACTCGTACGGCCCTCGCCGCGGCTGACCCGGCCTTGCCTTCGCCATAAAGTGGATTTCGTCGACAATCTCCTTGGGAATCCCCAGCACCTCCCCCATCGCTCGCGAACTCAGCTCCAGGGCCAATCGCTCCACCACCTTCCGCACTGCCGGATCCTGAGTCAGGGCAGCATAAAGCTCCAGCTGCGCGCTCAAATTGCGGGCATCATCCTCGAGCAAGTACGGCAGGAACAGATCCACATCCTCCTGAGGGGTCTTCGGGTTGATGATGTGGCGAGCCAACCGGACGCGGAACTGCTCCGAAGCCACCGGCCGCAGCAAAGCAAACGCTGCCTCCTGCAGTTCTAAAGCCGACATCGGCTTTTCCGTAGCGGGCATTCCCGGTGCTCCTGGGTAACCCGGGCCTCCCGGATAGCCCGGCGCGCCCGGGTATCCCCCACCGTACTCTTCCGGAGAGCTCACTTCATACTCCGAACTTTCCCCCGGATATCCCCCCGGAGCCCCTGGACGGTACCGCGGACGAGCCCGAGGAGCCGCTTTAGGATCTAGCGGACGGAACTTTTCCGGTGTCGTCAAAATAGCAAAAAGCAGATCTTCCCGTTCCGGATTCAGATGACCGACCAATGCCTCCAAAGACGCCTGCTGAGCCGCCCGGTCGTGGTCTGTTTCGAACTTGACCTCGATCACCTCCCGAAGCACTTCATCCGCTTTGGGAGTGGCGATAGTTCCCAGGGCATCACAGACCGCCTGGATTAAAGGAACATTTGCCTTAGCCTGAGCCCTGGGTCCCCCGGCACCTGGAGGCCCCGGGTATCCGGGATAGGTCTCTGTGTAGGTCTCGGAGTATCCCCCTGGGTAGCCTTCGGCACCGGGATAACTGCCTGGATACCCTTCAGCACCAGGATAGGCCGGGCGAGCCGGGGCCTTGGGCTTGGGGGCTTCCTCAGGTGGCAGTTTCCGCAGAAGACTAGCAAGGATCTCCACGGCTCGATCCTTGTCGGGGGCTTCCGTACCTAACCAGCGGACTGCCTCCAGCAGTCGATCATCTGCCTCCTTGCGGGCCTGTTTAAAATGTTCCTCACTCCAGTCGGCGAAATTCTCAGGCAACTCCACCTTCGGCTCTTCTTTGGCCGGAGCTGGGGCAGGACGGGGTCCCGAAGGAGCACCCGGTTCGGCATAAGTTTCCGGCATCGAGGGCGGCGGTGTTGACGGAGCCTGAGCTGTTCCCCCGCCACCTCCCCCACAACCTGAAAACATGATCACTGAAAGTAAAAACCCAAACCCGAAGACACCAATAAGCCAGAATCGACTTCCGGGCGGAAAAGACAAGCACCCATCGTTCCACCGCCATCTTCCGCCCTTGGCCTCAAAAGATCGAGATATTCGGGCGTTCACGGGACCACCTCCTTACTTCGCTGCTGAAAGGAAATACAGGATCAGGACCAGATTTCTAGATCTCTCCTCGGCTTTGGCACCCGAATCCTCCATCCCCACCCTGGGACCGTCCAAAAGGTTGCCGGAGTTCGACCAAGCCCTCACGGCAGACCCCCGGAGAGGCTCAAATCTGCCGGGCCGAGCTGACCTTATCCAAGATAAATCCTCCTTATCGTAAGCCGTTCTCCTCAGTTTAATATGACGGTTTTATCCGCTCTTGACTAGATCCTCGCCAAAAAATACTTCTCCCAAAATTACGGACCGGCATCCCCGCCCCCTAAAAAGGTGATCGCCAGCCGAACATTAAGATGCCCCCAAGGCGACAAAATTTCGTTCTTTAGGAGCGGCCCAATAACGGCGATCCTCCATCCGCCCCCGGGTCCACGCCGGCTGACGCAGCATTTTTGGCAAAACCGCGATTGAAAAAGGGGGCTTTGGGCAAAAAAGAGCAATTTTGGGCAAAAATCCTTCCCCTCTCTTCGTG
>Ga0308410_1000736_pt1 | contig 18149 bp, 13 predicted proteins | sample HotsprOSTMatCore_FD_203467 | JGI IMG/M metagenome (GOLD analysis project Ga0308410, IMG submission 203467) | Hot spring phototrophic mat microbial communities from Octopus Spring, Yellowstone National Park, Wyoming, United States -... | ecosystem: Environmental > Aquatic > Thermal springs > Hot...
AACGATCCTCCACATTGTTCCCAAAAAGCCAAAAAAACCACATGTTGCCTACAAGATGTCCAAGGCCTCCATGGAGAAACATACAGGTCAACATCGACCAAAGGACGGAAAAGAGCGGCACTGGATCCAAGCGGACAAATGATGAAGACATAAGCAGCACGGAATCTCCCGCTCCCATCCACGCAACTCTTGCCTCCCTCTCCAAATCAGCACTCACCGCCGCCGGTAAGTACCTAGAATCTACAAGAACGGGCTTTCCGGTGAAGGCCTGAGTAAGGCGGAGGGGCACAAAACCATATCGGAAGAGGGTCCTTTCAATGTCTTCCTCGGTTTTCCGAAACACGCCCACATAACACCAGATATTGATCGCAATCAGGAGAAGGGTAACCCAAGGAAGTCTCTGGGTCGGATTCTCATCGTGATATGGAAGAAACATACCACCTCCCCAAGGTCGATCTAATCGTCTGCCGCTGAGGAAGCCTTCTTGCCCCGTGCCGTAAATTCCTCGGTAAAGCGATTGACCCGATCATTTGTTTATCTGCCGTTGCCGGATTATATAAGAGCATCTTCAGGCCGGGATCGCAGTTCACCCAGACAAGGAACTTGGCCGCACAAACAAAAAGCCGTGGCCCCTTTGTCTCACCCCTACTTCCCGACGCCCACCCCGAGTCGTGCTGTGGACCAACGGCAGAGGTCACATTTAATCCCGGAAGGAGGATCCGCCCTCTTGCGATCCGTAAAAGCCCCAACCCTTACCGGACCACGTAAAGCTACCCCTCCCCAGCCGAAATATGATTTTCCTGAGCTTCTGTGCTGGTTTTTCCACCTTGCACCGTGGCTTTTGGGAAGAGGCGGGCAAGTGGAGATTGATTGGAGCCCAAGAACGTCCCGTCCAAACTTCCCACAAAGGCGGCGGCAAACCTGGCAACCCTTTCCGGACATCCCAATTAAGAGTCGGATCGCAGGCTTTCCACCGGCAACGGCACACCCTTGATGATACCCTCGCAAACCAGATTGTCCCGCACAAAACATTGGAATTGGCAGCTCATTAAATTGCTCCGAACGCGGAGCATTTTAGCCACAATCACAAACCGCTCCCCCGGTTGGACTACCCCCCGAAAGCGAACCTCCTCCAGACCTGCGAAGCCGATCATTTCGGCATCCATGAGCTTGTACTTTTTCGTATAGTAACTAGCGAGTTGTGCGGCGGCTTCGCACATAATCACCCCTGGCATGATTGGCATTCCGGGCATATGTCCGCGAATCCAAAATTCGTTCGGACCAAGGTCCTTATAGCCGACACAGATCCCCTTTTCAGGATCCTCATAAACGATAGCCGTAAGTTGCTCCATTTCATATCGTTGAGGGTTGTATCGACGGATTTCTTCGATGTCGGCGATTACCCGATTAAAGTCATATTCCGAGGGGTCCAAGATCAAAGCTTTCTTGGCCACGACCAACTCCTCTTTCTGGAGTAAAAGAAAACCGGATTCTCCAAAAATTACCCAAACTGAAATTTCGAAATTACAAGCCCACCCGAGGAAAATTCAAAAATTCAGAAACTTTTTGCCGCGGGTATACCGCTTGAGAGTCCGTAACCACCCCGTTCCGGAACGGTTTATCCCCTTTTCCCTTTTATTCGAGCGGCGTTCTTTCTGCCCTGGGAAAACACCTCTCCCTTTCAATCACCCCTCCTTATCAATTAATCACCCCTCTTTATAAAAAAGATCGCGGCCCCCTATCTTCCGTGCCGGCTCCCGAAGCCGCCTGCTCGTGTCCCGAAGTATGGTATAGGCGGGATTGTACCTTTTGGAAAGTGCCCCGCCAACCATTGCCTCAACAAACCCAGCTTGGATCTAAGCTTGGGAAGAACGACACCCTAACACGACTTCTCCGATCATACCATTTGGGCCCCAAGGAGCAACCATGCATCTGAGTTTAGGGACCCCGATGCTGCCAGGCGACTCAGGGAGATTCGACGCGAACAGAATGCCGGCAGCCTGAAAAAAGGGCGGGTTCGAAAGGGAGATGGAAAAGAAAAACCAAAAGAAGAGCCACCAGAGAACCAATTTGCGGCTATTATCCGAGCAATTTGGCAATTAAAGTCTCCGGCCAACCGAAGGGACGATCCCAGGCGGAAATACCAATCCTGGGTTGACAAACCTGTGCCGATTCTGAGCTTCGAAGCCACCGCAAAATTTCCCCGTGACAAACGGTTTGGATTGCAATCCGTAAGACCACGGGGGCCAACATAAAACATTCCAAATAATTACTGCCAAGACATGTTATAAGCTCCACACAAATGAAAGTCGAAAACGGGAGAGCAGATTCCCCGATAGGCACCCGAGGCAACGACATACCTTCCAGGGGAGCGGGGCTCGGATTCTAGCAAGTGATAACTCCACAGCGAACGAAACCTCCCGGCATCAGGACCTTAAAGGTACGACATCTTTGAGCAACGGATGTCAACGAGGAGATAAGCATGGCCAAAGTTAGTGCCCGTTAACAAAAAGGGGACCCAACGCGGAGGAGACCCATCGGAAGGCCATCCCCACCCCGAGGGGATTACTGGAAGCGATACCCAAAATCCGCCGATGAACTTGTCGTGGGGACGAAGTCAGCCATTTAATGTCCGGATAAAGAGATCACTCCCCTCCCCTAACTGGCGAGCGCGCACCCGATCCGTTCCTCGGGCAAAGCCCCGAGGCCCCCCTCCCAACCCTGTTGCCCAATACAGACGCTTTCCTGTTTAGGTCCGGACCAGCCGGCGTTTTGCCCGGCGAGCCTTGCTATTGGACGGCCTCTTTCCGTGATTAGCTTTTTTTATCTTCCGATGTGGTTTTGCCATAATCCTTGGGAACTCCCTTGATCATCCTAGAAAGATCGTGAAACACCGAAGTGTGCGGTTAGTGCTGTAGCACGTCCTGACTGCTCTAAGAACCGTAGGTCGCCACCCCCGAACACGGCCATACAGGGCCGGAAGCAGCCGACTCCTAAATTCGGCCCCCGAGACCTGGGAGTGGCCGCTCTAATCCCTTACCACCGTTCTCCATTTCACTCTTCGATCTGAGCAAAGTGGTAAGGCCCCGCGACCTCCCACAGACCAAGATTATACCACGGCACATCCCAAAGTTTGAGAGGGCAAGAGTTAAGACCAGCAAACTTCTTAACTAATTGTCCCATTGTGGAACCAATTTTTTATGGTCCCATTGTGGAACCAACTTTTAATTGTCCCTTTGTGGAACCAACTTTCATGGCCGGCCGGATCTTCGGGGTCGGCATCCGGGACTACCCCTTTCATAATCCAAACGTTCGAACCACCACGCGACAAGCATGCTGGAACCACACCTGTGCCACCCCGAGGGTCGAGCGGCAAGCTTAGTATTTTGGGATAGGTTCTTTTGTTTGGAAGGGGTAGGCCGCTAACATCCGCCCTTGCCTGCGCGCACAAACCTTAAAGGGGGATCGAAAGCTGCCCCGGCGGTAAACAGCTGCTGAAAGTACCTACCGGAATTCTGTTTCCCAACTTTACGCTCTCGCGGGTGCCGAGATTTGAGCGGCTGCCGGGTCTCGTGAATCCCACCTGACCATCTGCAAACACCCCGAAGCAAAAACATACTCCCAGAATTTTGTCAGAACTCCCCCCTAATTGATCTTCAGGAGCTCCCCCCAAATTGATCTTCTCCCCGAGCGGCCCTACTAGCTTGTTTACAATACCGGGCAGACATTGAACCAACGCCGGCCTTGGGCCTCCATCCACTGATCGCAGATAGGAGGTCCCCACTCTCCGCACTCGTAAAGAGCCAAGGGCGGCTGCCCCGCCTCCCAGGCCTCGAGAATGGGATCGATTATGCCCCAAGCTAATTCCACCTCGTCCGCTCGTGCAAAAAGGCTCGGATCCGCGTTCAGAACGTCCAGGAGCAACCTTTGATAAGAGTCAGGAATATCTTCCGTAATTTGCCGAAATTGGAAACTTAAATCGGTCAGGCGAAGCTGCATCGCCCCATTCGGCACTTTGGTATGGAACTGCAGCTGGATTCCCTCGGCAGGCTGAATTTGAATTACCAGGCGATTCGCTTCTTTAATAGACCGGGGCCCGCTCGGGAACATCATATGAGGGGGTAGCTGAAACTGAATGACGATCTGTGTGGTAGTGCATTCCATCGCCTTTCCGGAACGGAGGTAAAACGGGACCCCTTTCCATCGCCAATTCTCAACAAACAGACGAACTGCTGCAAATGTGGCCGTCGTGCTTTGAGGCGAAATATTCGGCTCGTCCCTATACTTCCGATACTGTCCCCGGATGGTGTTCTGAAAAACCTCCTCGGGACGCATCGGGGTGATAGCTCTTAGAACCTTCACCTTTTCATCCCGAATGCAGTCAGGATCGAAACGGGCAGGGGCCTCCATGGCCGTCAATGTCAAAAGTTGCAAGAGATGGTTCTGAAACATGTCTCGCAGAACGCCTGCCGAGTCATAATAGCCTCCCCGGGTACCGACTAGCGAAGCTTCTGCCGCCGTGATTTGAACATGATCGATATAGTTGCGATTCCAGATGGGCTCGAATATCGAGTTTGCAAACCGAAGTACCAGAATATTTTGAACAGTTTCCTTCCCTAAGTAGTGATCAATTCGGAAGATTTGATTCTCCCGGAACACCTCGTGAAGGATTTGGTTCAATCTCCGGGCAGTTGACAAATTAGTCCCGAAAGGCTTTTCGACGACAACACGAACAGGGCCTTTTTCCTCCGATGCCATTCCCACCATTCCCAAGTGCCGGACGATAACCTCGTAATGTTCCGGGGCGGTAGCAAAGTAGTAAATCCGGCTCCGCGGTCCTTCGCCTTCCACCTCGCGGAAGGAGAGCTCAAGCGAGGATACACTCTCTGGGTTCGTGATATCCCCGGGCCTGTAAAAAAGCGTGGGAGCAAATTCTTCCCAAACCGGTAGATCGAATTTGCAACCGACGGCCTCGCGGACTTTCTGTTGCAGGTACTCTCGCCAGCTTTCATCGGTGTATCGCGTCCTTGAAACTCCGATCACCCTCACTCCGGGTGGGAGCCGACCTTTTCGCTTGAGCTCGTATAACGCAGGAATTAACTTCCGCCTGGTTAGGTCGCCCGAAGCACCGAAAATGACAATAGTATGTTCCATGGTGTGGAACCTCCTCTCTTAAACCCACGAACCCGCCGACACCCCTTCTTCCGTGATGATCAGCCGGGAACAACGTCCCTGGCCCTCCCTCCCACCTCCTCCTAACCGGTTCACATCTTCCAGGGGCTTCCAAGAAGGTTTTTAGACCTGGAATGAAACTGCTTCGCCTCTAATCTGCCTCGAATTTCCGCGGGGTCAGCTGCCCGGAAGCGAGCAAAAAGCAACAGGCAAAGCAAAAGCTTAAAAGCTCTGGGCTTGCCACCATCCTGAAGGAAACTTCCCCTGGCAGATGGGGCCGCCCCGAAGCAAGCTGAGTCATTCCGCCCACCGCGATAACGCCCGGAGCCTACCACGCGAGAACCGTCAGCCTACAACACGGCATCTTAACAGTGCCTAGAGTTTCCCTCGCCCGACATGAAACCGAGCCTCTGGCCGATCCTCTATTATAATCATAGCGAATTCTAAGCCATAGTTCTATAAGAAATCTTCAAAACTCGAGACGAATTCTCCTTGAAGAGGGCTTTAAAACAGGCCGGACGGCTTTATTCAGGCCGATAAGCAAAAAACTCTTGCCGAAGCTACCCGCCTGAATAAGTAGAGAAGAGCTCCAGCACGTCCTCAAAGACCGAGTCATGCACGAAAAGGACCACAGTATCCCCGGGTTTAATCCGGTCCTTGGCCCCTGGGGTCCAGGTGTACCCTTCGCGGATTAAGGCCGCCACTAAAGCCTGAGAAGGCAAGCGGAGGTCTGCAAGGTCGGCCCGGGTGGCCGGGGCCTCCTCAGGCACCTCGATCTCCACCACATGGATACCGCTTCGTTCAGCCAGAGGCACTTTTGATAGCACGGGTCCGCGAGTCAAAAAGCTTCGGACTTGGCGGGCCATCACCACACGCGGACTAATTGCTACTTCGATGCCCAACTTACGTACGACATTGGCATAGTCGGGCCTGGCTACAATTGCCATTGCCCGTTTCACTCCAAGGTCCAGGGCCTCCACGCAAGCGATAATGTTATCCTCATCGTCCCCAGTGCAAGCCACAAACACATCGGCATCTCCCACATGTTCCTCTTCCAGGATCGTCCGCTGTTGGGCATCTGCATTAAGAACCGTCACTCGCTCCAAATGAGCTGCCAGAAATTGGCAACGTTCTATCCGGCTCTCAAGTAATACAACCGAGAAGTACCGATTGTCGAGTAATTGGGCCAAATGATAGCCCGTCTCCCCTCCCCCAGCGATGACTACCCGGAGTTCCGGATGCTCAATACCGAATAGATTATGAACGTGCGCGATCTCCTCTCGGGTGCCCACGAGCACCACCCGATCCCCTACCAAGATCCTATCTTCCGCACCAGCGATAAACCATTTTCCATTTCGGCAGATCGATCCTACTCGAACCCCTGTCGGAAGCCGCAAATCCTTCAGCGGTTTCCCCACAGCGGGCACTTCGTCCTTAATAGGGACCTCCTGAATTTCCACCTCGCTTTGCACGAGGCTTTCCACTGGGAATAGCTCCGAGCCCCGGATTGCCCGGGCTAGCTCCAAAGCCGCCAGGTGCTCCAAACTCAGGAGTCGATCGATGTGGAAATGCCGCCGATAGTCGAAGGTGCTGTAATCACGGTAAATTGGGGCAAAGACCCGGGCTATGGCTCTTCGGCTTCCCATAGCCTTGGCCAAACTTGCCCCCACCAAATTTGCCTCGTCCGAACCGGTCACCGCCAAACAAATATCAGCCCCAGCAACGCCAGCCTGGAACAGAATGCTGGATTGGGCAGCCTCTCCCACAAGTCCCCGGACATCCAACTCGCCTTCGATTCGACGGATCAGCTCCGGACTTCGATCCACCACCGACACTTCATGCCGCTCTTGGGCGAGCATGGCCGCAATATTCCGGCCCACGGTTCCCGCCCCCAGGACAACCACTCGCATAAAAACCGTCTCCCGCTCCGACTACATGTCCAACCAATTTCGCGAAACCCAATATCGCAGGTATCTATACAAAAGTACAAATCCTTGTTCCAAATCCGACCTCTTTGGCCAGCGATTTCACAGATCGAAAAAGTGTCGGCCAATCCGCGGGGCCGATCTTCCTTCAAGTACCGAACTACTGAAACCAACTGAGGGTAACTAATATCCCCAACAGGACCAGCATGAATACCGCGATCCATCTAGCAACTCGCAAGGCATGCCGCAGAATTTGGGGGATCAATTCATGCCGCGTGGCCGCATACACTAATGCAATTGCTACGATAAGTGGGATCGCATACCACAGATCGTTGTGCCACACTCGTTCCCACCAACTACCTTGCACCGAGAAACTCCTTCCTCAATCCATTTCAATCTCGTACGAACCCGGCCAACATAGGTTGATGACAGGTCCAGTAAAAGTTGATGACAGGCTCACTAAAAAAGTGTGTAAGCGTTAAAAAACGCGTTCTTCCTATAAACCTACCGAATCGATTCTCGCCTGACTTTCCGACGCCTCGTTTGGCGTCGGGTCCTCTTTGGAAATCTCCATCACGAAAGAGCCTCGGAAACCCCAACGAAACCCAATTCCCCCACCAAAGGTGTTAGGACAATCAGGCGAAGGCTTATATCTCGACTTCGCAAACTTAGGCCCACCTGCCGGGAGGGGAGACTCTCGAGGGTCGGGAAAACAATAGGTCACTGGGGTTTTTATTTTACTAATCGGATTTACACCATTTGGCTGGGGCATCATCCATAGATTGGAACCTGCACCGCTGGTTCAAGGCAAACCGGCTCAGCGTGGGAGTGTTAACGAGGACTTCTTTTGTTTCCGGAAGAACCCCGGGACTTCGATCCAGGAATATGCAGTTTGCTATCCCTGGGCCCCTACCATCCTGTCCCCTAATCCTCACAGCGTCAACAATCGCCAGGGGGCAAAGGTTTTACCAGTAAAAGGTTTTACCAGTAGATGATAAAACCCACTGAACAATCAACCCAAACCTCTGGCACTCTCTTTGCCCGCTGAGAGACTCGTCCAAAGGGCCAATTTGCGAATCAAACTATCAGTCCAAAAGGCACCTCCCTAGTCGCCAACCGGATGCAGGTCTTTTCGTAATTTCCGAGTGCTGGCTCCACCCCCCCAAGGCGGCCCGAATATTGGGCCACGTCAATCCCCTGGACAGCTAACTTCGCAGTCAGTCCTCAGGGGTTTCCTTCTCTGCCTGCGAGTCCTGCCCCTCAGAGTCCCCTTGATCCTCCGTCCAAACAGGGCCTCCCCAAGCATCGTAAATCACCAAGATATTCAGCAGGCCTGCGATCATGGTATATATCGATCCAAGATCGAAATATCGGTTCAGCCGCTTATGAAGCGTATCCAGGGTAAAGGGAGGATATAAATCCTGAGGGTCGGCACGGTCGGGCCCCAGAACAGGAGGGGCCATAAAGTAATTCCATAGGGGTTCTTTTCCGGCGTTGACTCGAGCAGCTTGAATAAGGGCAGGCAAGATCGGGACTCCCACCCACATCTGGCAAAAAAACGGGTAACGTCTGTCACCCGGCCGCATCGAAAAGTACACGACCCGACCCCATCCGAGCTCTTGGCTACCCCCAAGGTACAACCCCCAGACGAAAATGCCTAAGATGGTGACATTGAATAAAGCAGCCTTCGCATATCGGCGTTGGTAAAAGTGGCCTAGTCCCGGAAACAACCAGGCCAAAAAGGCTGCGATCCAAGGGTCCCGTAAGTCGACTGTCACCTTCCCGTCAGAAACCACCGCATGGCTTGCCGGTTTCGTGCTGCCGGCAGAACTTCTGGCTTGTGCTACCATTGCCTATAAAACTCGCCAATTTTCTAAGGAAAGCGGTTCTTTGGTTGCCACAACCTCAGTTTTCCACGGAAACTCCCGACTCGCTGCCCCCCTTAATGAATCCCCGATTTCTTGCATAAGGCGAACCATTCACGGGAAGCACGAGTTGAGGTTCTCCCCCACCATCGCAGTGCCGAAGTCACCGCCACGCTGTCGCAGTCACCACGTTTTTATGCCCCCAAGCCGCAACTTGTGTCGTCGGTTTTGTAGGCTCTGCCTTTCCTTGGCGAAGGTTTCCTCCGAATTCCCGTCAGCACAATAAAATGGGTCCCACTATGATTGTCAGCGTGCAAATCGGCTGGAAAGCTTCTACAATTCCGAGTCCGTGAAAATCGCGTGTGCACCGACCCCGGATTTGTCCCCGGCATGGGGGATTTGCTCAAACCTTCCCAAGACCCTACGACTCGATATCCCACTAGTTGATATCCCACTATTGGGATGTTCCAATTGAAATCCCACTATTTGGATGTGCCGGGTCTTGGGGGAGCCGACTGGCCGTGTGCCTTCAGCGTTTGAGCTCCGGGGGTCCGGGATCCCTACCGCAGGCAAACCCAGTTTCCCCCTAACCGGCGGATCAACCGCCGGATCTCTAAAAGACTAATACTTGCAAGAACTTCGGAGGAGGGCAATCCGGTCTTTTGTACAATTTGATCGATGCAAGTCGGATCCTGCCCCACGGCCGAAAGCACCCGACGTTCCGACTCTGAAAGCTGAGCAAGCTGGATGAGGGACCGATCACCACCCATTGGAGGTAGATTCTGCTCCCGATTCGGCACCGACTCAACCTCGGACGAACCTGCGCCCCGAGGAGAGGGCACATTCTGCGGCAAAGCTGGCCCTCCCCCGCCCCTCGGGATCGAGCGGCATATCAGGGGCCGAAGGACCTCCACAATATCCTCCGCACTCAAAACCATCGTAGCCCCATCGCGAATGAGACGGTTGCAGCCCCGGGCTGTGCGATCGTCTGCCCGCCCCGGAACAGCAAATACCTCTCGTCCCTGTTCTAAAGCATGGTGAGCGGTGATCAACGCCCCGCTATGGTCTCCTGCTTCCACGACAACAGTTCCCCAGCTGAGCCCGCTAATGATTCGGTTGCGCTTAGGGAACCGCTGTCCCACGGGGGCGTCGTGCGGAAGGGCCTCGCTCAGCAATGCTCCTTGCTGCTCGATTTTTGAAGCTAACGGTGCATGTTCCGGGGGATAGATCCGCAAAAGTCCGCCGGCCAGAACCGCTATCGTCCTTCCCCCCGCGTTCAATGCTCCCCGATGGGCAGCGGCATCAATTCCCCGGGCAAGACCGCTTACCACAGTGAACCCAGCTGCCGCCAGTTCCGCTGCCAGACGTTCCGCCTGTTTGAGGCCGTAAGGGGTCGGATGACGCGTGCCAACTATCGCAACTGCTAAGTGATCCGCGGGTTTAAGTTCCCCCCGAATAAAAAGGACAAGTGGGGGATCGTTGAGGTGTCGAAGAAGTGCCGGATAAGTGGGGGTTTCAGGACAGAGGATTCCGATCCCTTCCGACTCGCAAAGCTGAAGCAGGGAAACGACCTGATCTTCGCTAGGAGCGGAGGCAATTCTTTCTGCAAGAACCGGTCCGATCCGCGGCACCTGCAGCAAAAGCGACCGCGGAGCCCGGAGTACCTCAGCCGGTGTACCAAAGCGGGCCAATAGGAAGCGGAAAGTCCGTGGCCCAATTCCCTCAACCAGTGCCAACCGTAGATAGGAGACCCGCTCGGGAGCCAACCAATCGATTAATTTGGGATCTCCTCCCCCGGTTTGGCTAAGGGTTTCGTTTTCAGCCCCCTCCTTTTCAGCTGGGACTTTCGGACTTCTCGGAATCTTGGCATGAGTACAGGCGTCACCCGCACCCGAGGGCTGCTCGGACCGAAACAACTCTGGGCCGGGCAACGCCCCGTTGGTGGCTAGCGAATTCGCTTCGGGATTTTCTTCTGTCAACTCGTTTGGCCCCGTTTCATCCACCGGAAACAAAAGCTGATCTAAATCGGGGCTCGAAGACCGATGCCGAGCTGCCACGGGGTACGTCCTTACTCCGCATAAATATCCTGAAACGATTCCCGCCGGATATAGCACGAGGTTATCAAACGTTTTCCAATTGAGCCACAACCGCTTCTACAAATTCCCTTGCCGATTTTGCTTCTGCCAGAAGTTTCTCAGTATCTCGAGGATCGGGGCGACTGATGCACTCGATGACAAGGTCCCCTGCGACAAAACCTCCCTGCCGTAACCGCCGCAACACTGCCAGAAAGTTTACCCGGCCTTTCCCCGGGGTCACCCAGACATCCTTTTGGATTTTTGCGTTCTCTTCCCACATCACGAAGTCCTTAATGCACATGCCTTCCCGGACCAAACCATCCACAGTTCCCGCGTCTTCCACCGGATCCAGCTTCCCATCCGAATAGTAAAAAATGTTGCCGGGATCATACCATAGGCTGAAATTGGGATGGCCAACCCTTTCAATTGCCTGGCGACATTGCGGCCCAGTGGCATTAAGGCCCCCATGGGGCTTGATCGTGATGGCAACCACCCGCTCCGCAGCGTAGTCGCAACAAGCTTTGATCGTGTCATAATAGAGGTCATAAAGTTTGGGGTTCCCGATTCCCCCAAGCAGTAGAGAAGAAGCTCCGGCCTCCTTGCAGTTATCGATCAACCTTTTCAGATGGGACACAGCTTGCTCTAATCCCCCGCCAAGTGAGAAGTCTGAGTAAACGGATGTAAGAGTTAATCCGCGTTTTCGGACTTCCTCGCCGATGGCACTGGCATCTTCGGGAGCTAAGTCCGGGGTGATGACCAGTCTGCGGCCTGGCAGTGTGGTAGTCATCAACCCTACATAACGAAACCCGGCTTCGGCTGCTGCATCCAAGGCCACCCGATAGTCGAAGGCATCCCACGGCCGCGTGTAGATTCCGATCCTATATCTCCTCGATCGGATCTGTCCGCATGCGGAAGTTCCGGAAAAAACCCCTAAACTCAACCCTGCCATCCCGGCCCCCGCTTGGAGCCAAACTCGGCGAGTAATTGGGCTGCCGAGCCTTGAGCCAAGCCACCATCCCCGACCTTCACGGTGCTGTTGGTGTTGCATCTCGGAAATCTCCCAAACTGCCGAACGGGCGTTATGATAGCCAACGGCCGAAAATTCTTTCAGGAAAGCTCAGGGTCAACTCAACCCGAACTGACTTGGGCTATCCTTCGGGCAATTTGCAATTAAATCCATAGCTCCCATCCACTTTGCTGTCTCAAGCCTCCTTGGAGAGGGTTTCCTCAAGGCCCACTGGGCCTTCGTCGCGACCTCAGACCGCCTCGAACGTTGGATCTTCTATTCCGCGGACAACGTTTTATGGGAGTAAGCGGAGGCTAACCATCCACACATCCACAGCAAATTCGCCCGGAATCTTTGGAGCTCGGAGGATTAACTGCCCTCTTCTTGCCGGCATTTGCAAGGTTCCCAACACCACAGGCCGGAAGTCCTTCATATACGATTCCGTTCGGGGGACCCGGTCCTCTTCGGCTCCGTACAACGGCGGATCGAATGGTTGTTCGATTACCGTTTCTACCGCTTGGGAGCCGAATTCCAGCCTCAGCTGCACCCCGACGTCCTCCGGTCGGCAAGTGCAAAAGACCACGGCCTCGTACCGGCCAGGTGTCTTCACCTCAATGTCCCACGAGATAAAGTCTTCCGAACCGCTCCAGTGGGTAAAAAAGGAACAGTTGGGAGGGCGAGAACTCCTTTCGATCTTCCCTGAGCCAACCCCATCTCGAGCCGGTAAATAAGTGATCGGAAACTCAGGATACCCCACAGGAAAAGGCCGGTCATCAGGACCTTTCGGCAAAACCTCCTCACGGAAACGTTCAATAGCCCTTACCAAGGTCGAGGCTACTTCGGGCAGTGCCGCCCGCAAGTCTTTCTCCTGCCCCGGGTCGGTCTTTAGGTCGTACAGTCTCTCGTTCTCGTCCAGCATATACCGTTGGGTTCGAACACTGACCCTGCCGTTGTTATAAGCAAAGATCATGCGGTCTAGCCACTCCTCAGCTGTGCCGAAGAGGAGCGGTACGAAGCTGACCCCGTCAATCGGTTTGCAGGGGTTCCAAGAAATACCCGCCAACTCCACCAGCGTGGGAGCTAAATCGATAGCAGCCGCGATTTCCGGAATGACCCTTCCCGGCGGAATTTTCCCGGGCCACCAGAATATGCAGGGTACCCGCACGCCTCCTTCATCGGTAGAACCCTTCCGGCCACGGAGGTTCCCATTCCATCGCCAGCTATTGGGGCCATTATCGGAAAAATAGACGATAATCGTGCTCCGATCCAGACCGAGCTTCTCCAAAGCCTGGCGGAGCCTCCCAATATTCCAGTCGATGTTTTCGCACATCGCCAGTGCCACACGGGTAGTGAGCAAGTCCTCTTTCTGGGAATGATGCCGCATCGAGATCTCACGATCTACAAAACGGCGATAAAACTCCTCTGGGACTTGGAAGGGGGAATGTGGAGTGTTGTAGGCGACATAGCAAAACATAGGTTCCTTGTGATGGTCCTCCAGAAAACGGATGGCCCGATTGGTTATATCATCCGGAAGATAGCCGTTTCCCCGAACCCATTGATCCTTCCATTCCAAAGGCGGGCTGAAGTAATGTCCCCAATGCCCCGAGGTGAACCCGTAGAACTCCTCGAACCCCCGCCCAAGAGGATGATAAGGATATTGGGTTCCGTTGTGCCACTTGCCGAAGACCGCGGTCCGATACCCCGCCCGGCGGAATGCCTCGACAACCGTTTCTTCATCGAGGTTCATTCTCTCCGCCCCCGTGGTAACCCCGCGAACTCCTGTTCGTGGGTGATACCGCCCCGTGAGAAATTCCGCCCGGGTGGGAGCACAGAGGGGACTTACATAAAACCGTTCAAAGCGAGCTCCTTCACGGGCCAACCGGTCGATATTCGGGGTGGAAAGATTCCGGTTGCCATGAATGCTAAGGTCACCCCAACCCTGATCATCGGTGAGAATCACCAAAACATTAGGGGGACGGTTCAAAGATACATCGCGGGAGGAGCTACCCAAGGTTACCTCCCTATATGTCAGGCTCGAAATCAGTCCCGCCCACGCCGTGACTACCAAGCAACGTCTACAACAGGCCGGAAAGCTTGAGCCTCTGGGAGTCATGGGGCAAACTCCTCCTATAACCGGAACTCCCCGGGAAAAAATTGTTGCGAGAGAGGAACACTAACGGACGACGATTTCGTACCAAAGTGTTCGATATTTTGGTCCGATCTCAATTCCGGAAATAGTCGCCCCTCTTACCATCGGCCGGGCCACACGCACGGGCTCCTTGCGGTTACCGCTAGAATCAAGAGCCCACGCCTCAACACGATCCGCCGGGACCGGCAGGGTGATCACCGCGGGTACCCCCTCACACAGGGTAGGTTCCGTGCCCCAGTTTCGCCGCAAGGTAATACGATCTCCGCCGAGTTCTTCTACCTTTGCCCCTGTGTTTTGCATGAAGCCCGAGGCTGCTAAAAGGAACCTTCCCGGCTGAGGGAATCCAGCACCTTCAATGGCAGTCAGCGTCAATGTAGCCCAATCCAACCGGGTCTTTCCGAACTGCAAGCCGACTTTCCCGAGCTCGAACGTTCGGCCACGAATAAACCCGGTGAAAACTTTTGTCCTGGGGGTATTCACCAAGAAGTAACCCGCACCCTCGTGGGAAACATCCCAAACAAGCTCACCGGTATCTGAGCGGAAGTGCTTCGCCGGTTCCGGAGAATCCGGAGGAGGCAAAACGGCCTTTCCAGAGAGGTCGACCCCCAAGCCATAGATCAAGGCCCAGTTGACAGGCAGTCCCAACTGACCGGAGTTGAGAAGTCGAGGATTAAGGCTCTCTCGAAGGATCGCCTGTTCCCGCCCCGGGTCCAGAGGAGCCCGAAGGACCTTTTTGGCCCCCGCAACGTCCCCCCGGAGGAACATCGCCGCGCAGGCCGGCAGGTGTATCAGCCGCGTCGGATCTGCCTTGATATCAAAATATCCTTGCACCCGCTGGAGTTCGAATTCCCGGTTATGGGCATAGGCAAACAAATAGATACCCGCCCATCCTTGGAAAGCCCCAAAAGCCGCAACCATGGGAAAACCCTCGGCTGCATAAAAATTAGGAGCCGGATGATTGTATTCGCTCAACGTATACGGACGATCAAGCACGCGGCGGGCAGCCAAAGTGGTTAACGTTCCGCCCGGATGGTTTACCATCGCTATATTCCGCACGAACCAATTTTCCGGATCCCAAGGCCGACCCGGGAAACTCGGATGTTGCCAGTAGGCGTGATCGTCCAAATAATCCAATTGGGCTTGAACGTGGGTGGGGCCATACCCAAGCTGAGTTCCACAAACCAACGCCTTCACCCCCAGATCCTCTTTCAAAAATCGATACATGCCAACCCAATAAGCACGCTCTGTTTCCCACATGAAATCGGCGAAATCCTGCCGTGCTGCCTCTGGCACTAATCCTCCCTGACGTTTGGGAACCGGCACCGATCTGTCTTCCAACCGCTGGTAAGACTCCAAACCGACAATTCCCCCAGGTCGGAAGGAAAACTGAGCCAATTCGTAGATGCCCGGTTCCAGCCCGGTGACCGTGATTCTCGCGTTCGGATCATCTTTTTCGGCAAAGAAAGTAAACCGAAATGGGGTCCACTCCGGCCCCACGGTCACCCGAGCGTAAAGCCCCAAATTTTCCCAGGGCTCGTGGGCCATCATGCAGTTGACCGCAATGGTTCCCGGTTTCTCCGCTCGTACCAAGCCGCTTAACGTGTAAGGTACTCCCTTTTTTACCGAGATTCCCGGGTGAGAGAGTTGTGGTCTCCAGGCCACCTCTCCTTTGCGAACGACATGGATCCGCAAGAAACCGGAACCATGAGGACCTCCCTGGTGCCAACTAACCTCCACCACGGTTTCCCGATCCCGCTCCAAATTCCAGTGTCGGGCAAAATCAGGACCGAATCCCGCCCCAGGAAGAAGTTCCTCCCCCAACGGGAATTCGCCCGCCTTCCAAGCCTTGCGAAGGTTTTCCGTGCTCCCATATTTCTTCAGAAGCCATTGATTCCACAATTCACGAAGGGTAGTAGCGTAAGGATCGGGCAGATCGTCCAGATCTCCCCAATTCCAAACCGTGTACAACGCATCCTCATTGCTAATTTCCACAAAGGCCACCGCGGGATCTTCTGCATAGGTCAGCCCAGTGTACGGATTGCGGTGTGTGAGCAGATCCCGGGCATATTTTTTCTGAAGCTCGATCATTCGAGGCTCGAAGTTGCCAAGCCCTTTGTCGTACCGGGGCCTTTTATCGCGGTGGGGGAACCCTTCCTTTTCGTCCAACCAACGTGACACATGCAGATTGATATTCACGTATATACCATTCTCCTTTAGCCGGTGGACGAGATAATCGAGTTGGTCCAGCTTTTCTGGGTCGATGATGGTCTTATTCGGACTTTTACCCCAAATCGAATAACTGTCCATATGGTGCAGACGAACCACATTGAAACCAAAGCTTGCCAGTCGCTGGGCCAGCCGTTCGGCTTCCTCACGGCTTGGAAAACAAGCTTCGAAACAAAGATTCACCCCCCAAAAACGGATGGGGCCGGCATCGGTTACGAGTTTGTCCCCCTCTACCCGAACATGCCCAAATTTGCCCGCAGGTTTATGAAGCCATCCGGAAATGTCCGTCAAATTCCCCCGCTTACCGTAACTCACCGTAAAAGGAAAGAGATCCTCTTGGCTCCAGGCTTCGCCCCGAGAAAACCCCAACACCAGCAAGATCAACACTTCGGCAACGAACTTTTCGAACCTCCAGAAAAAGCGACCTTTCATGGGGATCCTCTCCAATTTTTCGTACAACTCCGGTTTCGAGTGTTACACACAGATCTTCGAGGCATCCAAGCTCCGAAACATGCTCGCACTTCTAAAACTCAAGATACCCTTCTAAACCCAGCCGGAGTGACTTCAACTCTCCAAATGAACTTGATCACATGCGGGCCGAAAGGGGCTCTGAGCTGCCGAGCCCTCGACCCAGGCTCGTTTCCCGGCAGACTAAAGTAATCTGGGACCTGTAGTCACCCATCCGCCTTTCCACCTGCTAAGCCCGCCGCTCAACTTTTGCTCATATTTCGCTTCCTGGTGCACGCTGCCCGCACCGAGCTTTCAATTTGGGTTCTGTTTTCCGGGAAAGGAATCCGACGGCCTGCGTAAACCGGGAGGGATCCGGGTAGCCGGATGGGGCCAACTTTTTCCCGAAACCGGCTGCCGCCTCCTTCCAGTTACCGGCAGATCCTCAGCTTTGACTGCCCGCCCCAACCCTCGACCGGCCACTACAGTGCTCCGCCTGGTTTTTTGGGGCGTCCTCTAATGCAATCGGCCTCCTCTTGAGGGGCATTCAAAACAGCAATTGGCCCTTCTTCTTGAGCGGATGGGCCTTGTTTCCGTTTATCTTCAAAGGTTACTGCGGGAACCTTCAACTTGCAAACCATCTGAAAATCCACATCGTTTGCATTGACAAACTTTGGGGAGACTCGGGAACAACCGAAGAAGGCCTTCGGCCTGGCCGGAAACATCGTTATTCCGAAACTGCAGGGCTTCGTCCGCGGTTCTTCGAGGCACTGTAAAAAGATCCTCTCCCGCTGATTTCTTACCGGGGTGCTGGAGGCCGGAAAAACCGCGAGGATTTAAGAAGGCTTCACCGCTCCGTGGGTGTCGGGAAAAGAGCATCCCTCTCGGCATTCCGGCAGTTTTCCTGGATCCCGAAAAACCGTCCTTGCAGCCACTGAAATCCCAGAAATATTCGGGCTTCGGTTTTTTTCAAAGCATGCATAATCCTTCTGGTAATCTCTCCCGCCACCCCTCTCTAAGACGACTTGTGGAGCCAAATTCGCTATCGCAATAGGGAACGTACGAACAGTTACTTGAAGGTCACGAAGAATTTACCCAGATCCCGATACACAGGCAGACAGAGGGAAGAATACTCAACAAACCGGGCTCTTTAGGGCCAAGATTATTCAGAGCTTTCGATGTTAGGGTAAATACCCCTAAGCACTTCCGGGAAGGACCAACTCAGAACTCCATCCTGCGGAATGCCCGGATGCCCAACCACAGCGGAATAGCAGCAAAGCTGGC
>Ga0308410_1000742_pt1 | contig 18082 bp, 13 predicted proteins | sample HotsprOSTMatCore_FD_203467 | JGI IMG/M metagenome (GOLD analysis project Ga0308410, IMG submission 203467) | Hot spring phototrophic mat microbial communities from Octopus Spring, Yellowstone National Park, Wyoming, United States -... | ecosystem: Environmental > Aquatic > Thermal springs > Hot...
GATCGACTTCTTCACGTGGTATTCGATCATCTTTCTTCCTCTTTCGGGATCGGCCAGAGAAGGATCGCCAAGATAGTAAGGGTTTTGTTGATCGCTGATCCAATCGATCGTGACCGCCAGACTCTCGGCTTTGAGAAATCTCAAGAGTTTGCCGAGAAAGGTTTCTCTACTTGGAAAGTATCGTGGAAGATCTTTCGTTCTCACCATGTCTGGGTTCGTATGAAGCATCAATGAAGTTTCGTTCGTGCCCGCGTGAAGGTCTTTCGCATTGCCGTTCATGCCTGGTGGAATTCCGATCTCTTTTGAATCGTTCAGCATGTCTTGAAAGATGTGAAGGAATGGTACGACCAAGTTGAAACCGTACTTCTCTTTCAACTTCCTCGAAGCCTCAGCGAGTGCGAGCTGGTGTCGTGGACCTCCATGGTTGTCGAAGATGATCCAGTGTTTGAAGTTCATTTTCGCAAGGTGAGTGCCAACCTCGAAGATGAGTCTTTTGAACGTTCCATAACTCAGCCAGATCGAACCGAAGACGGGTTGTGCATCGCTACCGAGAGGAATCTCAAACAACTTCACAACTTCGTGATCCTTTTCAAGAATCTGACAGGTTTTTTCCATCACCCTTCGCGCTATGAAAACATCGGTTCCTAAAGGAAGATGTCTGCCGTGCGTCTCGATGGGAGACACGACCGAAACGAAAACAGCCTTTTCTCTGTTGAACTTCGAAACTTCCTCACACGTGAGCGAAAGATAATCCTTCACTTCATCACCACGATTCAGCGATTCTTCAACTCCAGATAGTGTTTCTCAACGATAGATCTTTTGTAGTTCGTGAGAATTTGCATGTCCTGAGCCGAGAGTTCCGGTGGTCTGTTGGAACTATCGACGATCGGAGCCACGTTGAAGTTGACCTCTCGGCTTTGGGACATGCCGAGCGTCAAGACGGTGGGTGAACCCCTCAAAGGATTTCCACCCCCATAGTCATAGTAACCGTAAAGATCACCGTAGCTCAAATTTTCGTCACCGTCGAAATCGAGCCAGGCGTAGATCTTCACCCTCGGCTTTCGAACTTCAAGCGTGAACCGACCCAGCGCGTTCGCCACTGTCACATTGTCCACATTCCCATTCTCATCCACGCTGTAAACGATCAATGGCTCCCACCCATCTTCAAAAGTCACCGCCGCGTAGGCATCGACCAACCCCGCACCGTAATAGATGTCGTATCCCAAAGGACCAAGGTCGATCGCCGTTGCCCTCAAAACGTTTCTTATGTTCTCAACACCCACAATGCCTCGAGAGATCATGAGTGCAACGATGCCGGTCACGTGCGGTGTCGCCATAGAGGTACCATTCTTATAACCGTACGTTCCAGGTATGGTACTCAAGATCCGCTGATTTTCATCCCCACCCGGTGCCACGACGTCGAGCTCTGGTCCATAGTTTGAATAGCTGGCTCTTATGTAATCTTTCGTGACGGCGCCGACCGCGATGGTTTCTCGATAGGCGGCAGGATAGTCGATGTCATGAGGGTCACCGGGGTTATGGTTTCCAGCGGCGCAGACCATCACAACATCGTTTTGGTAAGCGTACCTGACGGCGGCTTGTCTGAGATCAGATGGAACTCGAGAACCCAATGAAGCGTTTATGATCTTCGCACCATGATCGACGGCATAGACGATGGCCTTGGCGACGTTAAACGTAGAGCCAGTTCCATCTTTGCCGAAGACTTTCAGCGGCATGATTTTAACGTTCTGACGCCACGTCACACCCGCCACACCTTTGTTGTTGTTGGTCAAAGCAGCGATGATACCAACAACATGTGTTCCGTGACCATCGTCGTCATCTTGTGGAATGGTGTCGTTCTCAATGAAATCGTAGCCTGGCACGAAGATGCCTTGAAGATCTTCGTGTGAAAGGTCCACGCCTGAATCGATGACGGCGATCGTTATGATGTCGCTACCTCTCGTCACACTCCAAGCTTCAGGAACTCTGATGAGTCGAAGGTTCCATTGATCAGAAAAGTAACGGTCGTTCGGTGTGAAGCTCGAAAGGATCATAAGACGGTGAGGCTCAATGCCAAGAAATCCTGGAATTTTGGAGAGTTCCTCGCGCAGCGAAGAAATGTCAATGGAGGTTTCCAAAAGATAGTAGATCTCATCTTGCACACGAAGTTCGTCGAGAATCTTACCCAGCAACGAAAGCTGTTGTTTCACACTCGAACTTGCGTCGAATCGAACCACGTACTGCCCTTCGATGATGTCCGACTCAACTTTTTTGCTCAACGATGAGACCGTCGGGAAAGTCAAAGACCTCGTCACGTCCCCGACGTACGCGGAGACCTTCCCATAGACAACTGCATAAAACGTAGGTTGCGGCGCCGAGCAGTTGTTCAAGAGCAGGAGCGAAAGTGCGAGTAACATGAACAAGCTTCTTCGAAATTTTCCCCTCGGCGTCATTCCACTCACCAAGAACATCATACCACGGAGCAACCACAGAAGCTTATAATCTGAATTGCAAGGTCACAAGTTCGCATTCAAGAAGTATCTCGGACATCAGTTCAGTGCGAGGGGTGAAACCATGATACCAGCTGTGAAGAAGCTCATCAAACTTGGAGGAAGCTTTCGATTGCCTGAATCTGGTAAGATCTTTTCCAAAATCGAATCTTTCAACATTGCGAGGACGCTCAAGCTTGAACTGTCGAAGTGGGGGAAAGATTTTTCCATCGTGTCACATTCTCAGAACGGTTCAACCTTCGAACTCTTGCTCGACAAGAACTTGGTGAACCATCCACAAGGTTACAAGATCGTCGTTCAAGGATCGAAAGTAATCTTCGTTGCCGCAACGAACCAAGGTTTGTTCTACGCGTTTCAGACTTTCAAGCAACTCTTGAGAGAGCAGAAAGCTACACTCGAATCGGTTTTGATCGAGGACGAACCAGACTTCGAGAACAGAGCCTTCATGCTCGACATAAGCAGAGACAGAGTGCCCAAGATGGAGACTTTGAAGAGACTCGTCGATCTCCTCTCAGAGCTCAAATACAATCAGTTTCAGCTCTACCTGGAGCACACATTTGCCTACGAAAAGCACGAGAAGGTCTGGAAAGCATATTCTCCCATGACGCACGAAGAAATCTTGGAGCTCGACGAATACTGCCGTGAACGTTTCTTGGAATTGGTACCCAACCAGAATTGTTTTGGTCATTTAGAAAAATGGCTCATGCACGATGAATACAGGCACATGGCAGAGTGTCCCGATGGGTTCGTCTTCCCCTGGGGTGTTCAATCCGGTCCATTCTCGCTTTCACCTGCGGTGGGGGATTCTTTGAGGTTCGTTGAATCGTTGTTGGAGGAGCTCCTGCCGCATTTTTCGAGCACGAAGGTCAACGTCGGTGCCGATGAAACCTTCGATCTGGGGCTGGGTAGATCGAAAGAACTCTGTGAGAAGCTTGGAAAAGGAAGAGTCTATCTGAACTTTCTGCTCGGTTTGTGCGAGATCGTCAAACGACACGGCAAGACCATGATGTTCTGGGGTGACATCATAAAGAACTATCCAGAGTTGGTGGATGAACTTCCAAAAGATGTCATCGCACTGCTGTGGGGTTATGAAGAGGATCATCCTTACGAGAGTGAATGTGAACTGTTCGCGGGCAAAGGCGTCAGTTTCTACGTCTGCCCTGGCACTTCCAGTTGGAACTCCTTCGTGGGAAGGCTTGACAACGCGTTGGGAAACATAAGAAATGCCATTCAGAATGGAAAGAAGTTCAACGCCTTAGGATTTCTTCTCACCGACTGGGGCGACAACGGCCATCCACAGCATCTCGTGGTTTCGATAATTCCGATCGCCTATGCGGCTTCGTTGGGTTGGAACTCGTCCTCGGACCTTACGATGAGTGAACTGCTGAAAGAAACAGACCTTCACATCTTCAATACTGAGTCTTTTTCTGAAAAACTTTGTATCCTGGCGAACATGTACAAGAAACTGAGCGTGCAGTTGCCGAACGCGAGCGTCTACTTCACAGCCTTGATGTTTCCTGAAAGATTCCTCGAAAACTTGGACGCCTTGAACGAGAAGGACGTCGAAACGATCAGAGGGAGTCTCGAGCAGATAGAGAGTGTATGTCGTGAGCTTTTCAAACTTCGAAACGAGTCCAACGAGATCTTCGTGGATGGGATCGTCAACAACGCAGAAATGCTCAAACTCGCGATGGAATGGATACTGATGGCGAAAAGGTTTGGACGGATCGATCGGATCGACGAAACAATCTGGAAAGATTTCACGAGCAGATTCACTCGCGTCGTAGAGGAATACAAAAAGCTCTGGCTGGAATCGAACAGGCCGGGTGGACTGAGCCAAAGCGTCGAGAAACTGACGAGATTGTTGAGATTGAGATAGCAGGCTCGCTCAACTCAATAGCTTGTCATTTTGCGCTCTGTTTCGCCTTGCGCCAGTAGATGATACCTGCCGGAACCCAACACATGATCGTGCTGATGGGTGTGAAACTGCAGTGTGCGTAGTAACCCAGAAGGCAAGGTTTGCTCGCGCCGGGTATGGGCAACAGCGTCCAGATACCGAGACCTATCAAGACGATGATGATCCAGCCATGCTTCATTCTCTTCCCCCCCTTCCCTGTGAAAGGCGTGAGCGATCGGCGAATCAGAAGATCTTTCTTCTGTAATGACAATAGGGCGTTTTACCAGTCTTCGCGTAGTAATCTTGATGATAATCTTCGGCGAGCCAAAAGTCGCTCGCTTTTTTTATTTGAGTTGTGACTCTGTACTTCTGTGAGAGTTGATCCTTTATCCTTTCGGCCACTTGGCGTTGTCTTTCGTTCGTGTAGAAGATCACACTCTTGTACTGCTCACCGATGTCTGGTCCTTGACCGTCTTCCTGTGTGAAGTCATGGATCTCAAAGAAATATTTGACGAGCAATTCTTCGTCGATCTTCTTGGGATCGAAGATGACCTCTACGGTCTCGTAATGTCCCGTCAAGCCTGTACACACTTGTTCGTAGGTTGGATTCTTCCTTTTGCCACCCATGTATCCGACCCGAGTGTCGAGTACGCCTTCCAGCTGTTTGAAGAGATGTTCAACTCCCCAGAAACAACCACCCGCAAAGAACATCCTGTCGATGGGGGGTTTCTGACCTTCTGGAACAAAAACGAGAGAAACGGAGTTGACGCAGTGGCGGACGTTCTTTTTGGTGAATCCTTCACCGTAGAAGACGTGGCCCAAGTGTGCCCCACAGTAGGAACAAAGGATCTCGGTTCTAATTCCATCTCGGTCGAGTTGCTTTTTGATCGCGCCCGGTATCTCATCGTCGAAGGCGGGCCAGCCACAACCAGAATGGAATTTGTCAGAAGAGTTGTACAGAGGTATTCCGCAATTTCTGCACACGTAGATGCCCTTTTCGAAATGATCTGTGTATTCGCCAGAGAAAGGCGGTTCTGTCCCCTTCTCGAACAGGACGAACCTTTCAAACTCGTTCAGATTGGGATTGATGATCTTTCTCACGTTCACCACACCTTTCTATCTATATTATGCACACCGCATCTCGCTGAATCGAAGGGAAAATACAGATTCACTTCAAAGAAATTTCGATCCATCATAATCGTATCAGGGGGTTTTCGATTTGGTCGTTACGGTTGAGAGGCTCAAGAAAAGGTTCGGCACCATAGAGGCACTCAAAGGGATAAGTTTTGAGATCGAACAAGGAGAGATATTCGGGCTCATTGGACCCAACGGCGCCGGAAAGACCACCTCGCTCAGGATCATCTCGACTCTGTTGAAACCAGACGAAGGAAAAGTTGAGGTCTTCGGCCACGATGTGTTGAAAGAGCCTCACGAGGTTCGAAAGTTGATAAGTTATCTTCCCGAGGACGCAGGGGCTTACAAGGAATTGACGGGGCTCGAATATTTGAAGTTCGTGGCTCGTTTTTTCGCAAAAGAAGAAAAGGAATTTCAAGCGATGTTGGAACGAGGCATTCAGATCGCAAACCTGCGTGAGAGGTTAAAATCGAAGGTATCCACGTACAGCAAGGGGATGACCCGAAGACTCCTCATCGCCCGAGCGCTCATGGTGAATCCGAAACTTGCCATCCTCGATGAACCCACGTCTGGCCTCGACGTGCTGAACGCGCGAGAGATGAGGAACATCATAAAGAGATTCGTGAACGAGGGAGGAACGGTCCTTCTGTCCTCGCACAACATGCTCGAGGTGGAGTTTCTCTGTGACAGGATCGCGTTGATCAACAACGGATCGATCGTGGAAATTGGAAAGCCAGAAGAACTGAAGCAGAAGTACTCAGCTTCCAACATTGAGGAAGTGTTTGCGGAGGTGGTTCGATGTTCTGGAACCTGCTGAAAAAGGAATTGAGGGAGGTTCTGACCGTATCGAGTGTGATCTCGATCGTTGCGATGGCCCTGATATACGCGATGATAGGAAAAAGCGTTGGTAGCATGGCGGAGGAAGTTTCGAAGAAACCAACGGTTGCGGTGTTGAATTTGGACAAAGGGGAATTTTCAGAAGCGATCGAGGATGCCGTTGAGTCCTACGCAAAGGTGATCTACAAAGGTGACAACGTCGATGAAGCGATGGAAAAATTGAAAAAGAACAACGGTTCCGCACTGCTCATCGTCCAGGAAGATTTCAGTGAGGGACTCGCCTCCAACCAGCAGGCGAAGGTCAAGGTGGTCTCGATTCTGAAAGGTCTGGGCATCATGGACACCATACCGTCCGAAGCCTTCAAGAGTTTTCTGGAGACTTTGAAGCACCAAATGACTCTCACGTTGCTCACGAAATATGGTGTGGAGAATCCAAGTTTTGTGCTCGATCCCATCGATAGAGAGGAGGCGACGATGTACTCGAGTAAGGTTCTGGAAGGGATGTCCCCATCGCAGCTTTTGAACTACGTTTCCAACAGGTGGCTCATCGTTTCCATCGTCGTCATGATGCTGATCATCATGTCTGGAAGCACCGTGATCTCTTCTTTGGGGCTCGAGAAGGAGAACAAAACGCTCGAAACACTTTTGACGATGCCAGTTGCGAGAAGTCACATAATATTGGCGAAGATCTTGGCGGCCACGATCGCTGGCCTCGTCATGGCTGGCATATACATGGTTGGTTTCAGTCTATACATGAGATCTTTCGATATTCCGTTGTCATCGGGGATCGATTTCAGCATGAACGTTGCCGATTTCGCGCTCGTGGCGTTGTCCATGTTCTCCGCGCTGTTGTGTGGTATAAGCCTCGCCATGCTGTTGGGGCTGATTTCGAAAGACTTCAAGAGTGCGCAGACGCTGACCTTTCCACTCGTTGCACTCGCTATCTTCAGCATGCTCTTGACCATGTTCAAAGATCTTTCGACGATGCCACTAGCTCTGAAAATCGTCATCTTTGCGATTCCTTTCACCCACGCGATGACTTCGGTGAGGAACGTTCTGTTCGACAACTATTCCTTGTTGATCTACGGCAGTCTTTACAACTTTGCCCTCGCCGCCGTTCTGTTGGCTATCAACGTGAAGATCTTCAACAGCGACAGTCTCATCACCGGTGTGAAATTCGCCAGAAGGGGTTTGACCCGCAGGCTCACTTCACTTTGATCAACTGAAATTCATCGACCCAGCCCCAGTTTCCAGCCTTGCTTTTCACACGAAGAGCGATTCTGGCAACTTTGTTCGTGATTTGTACCTCTAACACAGGATGGTTCCACTGGAGCCATCCTCTGTTTTCTATTCTCACAGAAACTTTTTCACCGCCGTGATCGCTGATCGATAGTTCCACCTCATCTCCACCACTGCCCTGGATCCACATCGAGAGTTTGTATGTGCCTTCGGGAAGATCCCGCACGATCTGGTACATTTCGAATTCGAAGGGCTTGTCGAGCCAGTAGTTCACGGCATACACGCCGTGGTGCGCATTCTGTGGAGGGCTCGCGCGCACAACTTTGACTGACTGCTTGTTGCCTTCGACGATCCATGGTTCGAAGTTGCCCGTCTCGAAACTCCAGTTCGAAAGGTAGTTGGTCGGCTCTTTGATCAACAGCTTGGCTTCAACGAGGGTGTCGTAATCGAGGATCTTTCCCACTATTCGATGTTCCCCCACTTGCTTCAGTTTCTCTTCTTCCACTTGCCAAACCACGCGAACGGACCTCAACGAATCGTCCGAAAAGAGTGCTTTGACTCTCTGTGGAAGTTCCATCCTCTCGCCCAAGATCGATTCCAAGTTCACGGGGAACACTCGCACGAGTTCAGCCTTCTCTTCAAGCAATTCTTCATAGTTGCACAAGATCTTCAAAGTCTCGAGTGCGTTCCCTTCAAAATCGAAGAGCGTCTGGTTCTCCCAAGGGTTTCCCTCACCAGTTTTCCAACCAGCCCCTTTCACTGGAATCCATGCACCCTCCCAGTAGAAAAAGCCCAAGCCTCTGCCGTCGGGTACTTGTTTCAAAACCTTGATCAGGTCTCTGAGAAAACTCGTCTGTCCTCGAACGGTGGCCAAATAACCTGCCGTCCATTGGAGACTTTCGTCACCGAAGATGTTCGCATGACCGTCAGCGTCCTGCAACGTCCATGGGTATGCCGTTTCGACGACGAGAACATCTTTTTTGTAACGCTGTGAGACGTCGTTCAGATTGAGACTCAACTCTTCCAACGTACCGTGCCAATATGGATAGTAAGAAACTCCGATGATGTCGAAGTCAACGTTTCTCTCGACGAGCTCGTCGAAGAACCATCTGAACAGCGAGTTGTTTCCACCTTCGGCCAAGTGAACAACGATGGGAATTTCTGGATCGAAATCTCGCACTGCTTTTATAGCAGCTTTGAGCAGTGCTATGAAGCCTTCGAAACCACCTGCGTCCGGACCAGATATCTGACCTTCGGGCCAGAGAAAGCCGTTGTTCAGCTCGTTTCCGACTTGTACCATGTCCACTCGAACGTCTCACTCTTTCATGTACTCGAGCACGAACTTCGTGTAGTCGTACAGCGCTCTCTGTAGATCTTCACCGTGCAGGTCACGCCACGCCTTCGGTTTGTTCTGCTTGCCAGGATCCGCCCACCAATCGCTGTAATGGAAATCGATCAGAACCTTCAAGCCATACTTCTTTGCCTTGGCAGCCAACTCGGTCATGTTCTCGTGGTTACAGCTTCCACCACCCAAGTTCGTTGGATCGTTCCAAATTCTAAGTCTGACCCAGTTCACGCCGTAGTGTTTCAGAATCTCGAGACAGTCTTTCTCCACGCCAGCATCGTAGAACCGTCCACCCAATCTTTCGATTTCGTACAGCATCGAAACATCGACGCCCAGGATGAAAGATTTTTCAGAAGCGAAGAGCAGAGTTGAAAGCATCAAGATTATGACACCCATCTTCCACAGATTTTTCATTCCTTCACCGCCCCTCTCGTCAGTCCACTCACGAGGTATCGTTGCATTGCCAAGAACAGTATCACCATGGGTAACATGCCGAGCAACGCGGCAGCAGTGAACAAACCCCATTCCGTTTCGTACGGTCCCACGGCGAAGGATTGTAGACCGAGTGCGTAGGTGTAGTTTCGAACGTTCTGAAGCACGATCCTTGCAACCACGTACTCGTTGAAAGTACCTATGAAGGTCAGAAGGAAGACCACGACGAGTATGGGTCTTGCAAGTGGAAGAACGATCATGTAGAAACTCTGGAACTTGGTGGCGCCGTCGACTATCGCAGCCTCTTCGAGCGAGGCAGGTATCAGGTCGTAGAAGCCTTTGATCAAATAAACGTTGTAAGCGATGTTCGTCAGATAGGCCAACGCGAGACCACCTATGGTGTCTATGCCGAGGAAGGGTACGAACTTTCCAAGGAAGTTGAGCAGGTTGTAGATCGCGATCATGAATATCACGCCGGGGAACATCTGGATCAAAAGAAAGCTCAGTATACCATACCTCCTGCCGACGAAACGCATCCTGCTGAACGGATACGCGGCCGTGGCGCAAACGAAGGTCGTGATGAGTGCGACGATCGTGGAAACGACTATCGAGTTGAGCACCCACCAGCCAAAGTAGTGCTTCATCTTCTCCTTCCAGATCTGATCTATCCTGAAGAGCTGTTTGTCCACGTTGCGGAACAACTTCTGTGCTTCGGGAAAGAGGGAGAGTTTCATCAGAGTACCTGCTCGGCGCGAAACCACCGCGAGGTCCGCACGAACCTTGTTCACGAAGTCGAGCTTCACCAAATCGAGCAACCTTGTCAGATGCTCCGAGGTCACGAAGGTTCCACTGTGAGAGAGCGCTAACAGATCGTTGCAGATCTTTTCGAAGTCGACCATCACCTGTTCGAATTCCTTGACGGTCTGCTCGTAATTCTTCGCGTAGTTCTCGAAACGCGACGTGAAAGTCCTGTAATCCTCGATCCATCTCAGGTTGTTGATGGCCTTTTTCACGCTCTCTTTCGTTCTGTCGTTTCGCTCGTAGGAATTCGCGAAGTTCCTCAGCCACGTGAGAAGAGTAGAGTAGCGTGTGAGATCCGTCCTGGACAAAGATTTGATTGCTTCAACGGTGGAAAGTCTGACTTTCAAATCGTTTTCGAAGAGGATGAGCTGCAGCCATGCCCTTTCCTCTGTGAGGCTGACCTCGAGCGATTCTTTCGTTCTCTGGAGTTTCACCGTTCTCTGCTTGAGTTGCTGAAGATCAGATTCTTTCATCAAAATAGAGTTGTTGAGCTCTCGAAGTTTTGAAACCTCGTAGCTGTATCGTTCCAATAGCCTCCCCAGATCGTCGCATATCCTCTCGAGCCTCGGTCTGATCTCTTCGTAGGTCTTCACCATGTCGGCGTAAACTTTCAAGTTCTTTCGTTGCTGATCCACGTAAGTGAGCTCGAGGAGTTTTTCAGAAAGCGATTCTGTGGTCTTTCGAACTTCCAATAAGTCTTCGAAACCTTGTAGAGAGTTCGAAGCGTTTCTCAGTTGAGCAGCGACGCTTTGAAGACTCTGCAAGAACGCCGTATCGTCGATGGGAAAGATGCTCTTGGCAGTCGTGCGTGCGAGCGAATCCTTCATTCTATTGAGCGCTTCGACGGCACCGATCAAGGAACGAAGCTCGGTCAACACGTCGCCCTTCAGTAAAAGCTGCGCCTCCAAGATGGATCGTTCCAAAGGTTGCAGAGCTTTTCTCAGCGCTTCTATTTCTGAGCTGATCGAAGAAAGTTGAGTCGATAGTGCTTCGAGATCCTTCAAGGATGCTCCGCCGAGCTCTTCGTACACGCCTCTCAAACGATCCAAGGCGAGCGTGTAAGACTGTTCGTCTTCGATTTTGAAGCCAACGATGGTCTCGACGTTGGATCTCAAAATCTTTTCCAGCTGGGAGTTGAATTTCTCTTTGCTCAACACTTCGTAAAGGATGAAAGTCAGCTCTTCTTCGTTGATCTTCAACTCGTTCAAAGTTTCGAACGCACTCTTTTCGATTTGCTTCAGATCGTTCAAGGTCGACTGCTTCGCTCGATCGGCGTTCGCCTCGAAGATCTTCACCAAAGCTTCGTAAGATTTCTTGGCAGCATCATTCCTGCCGTTGGATTCATTGAGATAGTTTCTCAATTTCTTGAGAAGTTCCGAGGCTTTCTCCTGGGCTCGTGACAAGGTGAGTTTATCGTAAGGGCTCACACGCGATATCAGCTTTTGAAGTTCTTTGACGAGCACCGGCACATTCTGTTCCTGAACGATCAAATCTACATAGTTTTGAAGCGTGAGCCTGCTCGAAAACAGATCGGTCGAGAAGGCTGCCTCGTCCCTTCTCAGAGAGGTCGTCACCACCCAAACGGTCGGAAAGAGAATGACGATGATCAGAAATATCAAGATCGCGTGCACGTGCAGTTTCATCTTCCCACCTCTTCGAAGACGCCGGAGAATCTGAAATTGATGTAACTGATTCCACCGACAAGGAAGAAGATCAGAATCGATATGGCCGCCGCCAGGCCGAAGTCTTGACCCGTTCCAGCCTGGAACGCGAGCTTGTAGACGTAGGATATGAGAATGTCCGTGTAACCCGTGGGTGTGGTCGAACCTGGTATGGGCGGACCTCCAGCCGTGATGAGATAGATGATCGTGAAGTTGTTGAAGCTGAACGCGAAACTACTCACCAGAAGCGGTGCGATCACGGTCATGAGCAGCGGAAAGGTTATGCCCGTGAACCGTCTGAACTTTCCAGCCCCATCGATCATGGCTGCCTCGTAGAGTTCGTAAGGTATACCCTGAAGCGCTCCGAGCGAGATGGTCATCATGTACGGATAGGTGAGCCAAACGTTGACGAGCAGAACACCAACCCTCGCCCAGAAAGGATCGTTCATCCATCTGATCGCGGGGAGTTTGAGTGCGGGCAGCAGGAACTTGTTGATCACTCCGTAGCTCTCGTTGAGGAGTCCGTTCCTCCAAACCAGCGCCGAGATGAACACGGGGATCGCCCAAGGTATGATGAGCAAGGTTCTGTAGATGTTTCTTCCTTTGAGCTTTGGATCGTTCAAAACCAAAGCGAAGGGCAGACCCACAGCCAAAGAAAACACCACACTGAACAACGCCCAGAAGAAGGTCCAAGCGAAGATCTTGAAGAACGGTCCTGAGATTCTCGGATCTCTCAAGATTCTGAGAAAGTTCTTCCAACCGACGAAGTCTATGTAGCCTATCAGGTAGACCTCTTCGTTCTTCTCGTTCACGTCGTAGAAAGAACCTTCCCTCTCGATCAAAGGTTTGTTCGTTCTGTTGTTCACAACGACCAATCTCGTTCTGGGCTTATCGTTCTCCAACGTCTGAACCAGATCGAGCCTGTACAACCTCTCTATCCTGAGGAAGTTCCATTCACCTGTTCGGTCTATTCTCAACGCGTATTTGTTTCCGTTGGGATGAACGAAATCTGATCTTTGAAGGTGGAACTGCGCGATGCGACTCTTGAACATGGGGCCGTTCAACCTGAGAAACTCTTCTTTTGGTGAGTAAAACGCCCTGTAGGTTTTTTCCTCCGACATGATCATCCTGATCTCTGTGAGCTCCTCAGACCACGGCACGAGCTGATAGGTTGAACTTTCGATCGGTACCAGCAGAGATTCACTGAGAAGCACGTCCTTTCCTTTCTTCCTGACGGGGATAGGTTTTTCTGCCAGGAACAGATTTCCTTCTATCTTGAACAGGATCAAGAAATCGTCGTAGATCGGCGTCAGGCCGTCGTAAGCGACGAAGACTTTGTATTCAACGCTCTCATTTTCGATCTCGTACGTGTAGACTGGATCATAGAGAAGTCTTTCGATGGCTTCTTCCTTCGACATGTAATGCCCCGTACCGTAGTTCGTGAAGGCGGTTTTCACGGTGAAGTAAATCGGATAGATCACGAGCACGGTGAGCAGGACCAACGCGGGGGCAACGTACCTGTAGGGGTATCCCTTAGGATTGAAGATGAAAAAATCGATCAAAAACACGAGAACCAGAAACAGCGCACCCAAAACGTAGTAGGCATTGTTGAACAGAAAGAAGGCTATCCAAAAAAAGAAGACGTTCAAAAGGCCGATAAAGAAAAAGCTCAAAAGCTTTTTGATCACATGATCTCCCTCCAAAACCCGGGGCTATTCGCCCCGGGTGAGGCTTCACTGAATTTGAGCCCTGATTCTTTCGACTGCGTTCTTCATGGCTTCCTCTGGGGTAGCTTTGCCGTTGACGATGAGGTTGAGAGCATCGTCCATCGCGCCCCAGACGAATCCCATCTGCGGCACGTTCGGCATGGGTATACCGTTACCGGCGCTCAGTGTGAAGGCAACGACGTCCGGATTGTCCTTCACGAGTTCGAGAACGTCCTTCCTTGCAGGCAGCCTTGGGTCTGCGAGGTAGAGCCTGTACATCGTGTCTCTCTTGGCAATGAAGTTGGTCAAGAACTCGATCGCCAACAACTTGTTCGTCGATTTGGCGTTCACCATGAAGCCCTGTACACCCACGAAAGGTCTGGCGACCAAACCAGGCGCAGGTTCCGGTATCAGTGCCACGCCGTAGTCGATGCCTGCATCTCTGTAATCTTTGATCGCCCATGGTCCGTTGATTATCATCGCGGCCTTGCCCTCTTTGAACATCGAGTCCATGATCTGGTAGTTGTCGGCTGGATCCACCACTTTCTCGTCCACGAGTCTCTTGAGAAGCTTGGCTCCCTTTATTGCCCCTTCGTTCGCCAAGCCTATGTCCTTAACGTCGAGTCCTGCTGGGGTGTCTTTGAAGACGTAGCCACCGTGTCCGAAAATGAAAGGCACCACGAAGTAGAACGTAGTGACTGGGAAGATGAGTCCTCTGACCTCTCCTGCGAACTCCGCGTCGATCTTCTTCACCATCTTGATCATGTCTTCCACGGTTTTTGGAGGCTCAGGCACGTAGTCTTTGTTGTAGATCAGGGCGATCGCTTCGAGCGCGTAAGGCAGACCGTAGAGTCTACCACCGTACGAAAACGCGTTTAAACCACTCGAGAAGAACTGCGTCAGCTCTGCGAAGTTCGGTATGGGTTCGAGCAAGCCGTTCGCCACCAGTTCTCCTACCCAGTCGTGTGCACCCACGATGATGTCTGCGCCCTGTCCTTCCGGTGCCGCCGTCAAGAACTTCGGTTTGATGTCCGAAAAGTTCACGTACTGAACCTCAACGGTCACACCGTATCTGGCCTTGAACTCTTCCGCGAGTCTCTGCAAGATATCTACCTGCTTCTCGGAGCACCAGATGGTGAGCTTCGCTTGAGCGAAGATCAAGAGTGTCACCAAAACCATCGCCACCACGAGCAATTTCCTCACGGTATCACCTCCGCAACATTAGATTATCATTTTGAAAGTCACGACGTCAAGAATTACACGAATCGTTAACATAAGGAGCATACCTGTGCATACTCAAGCTTCGAAGCGATTAAAACAGAAGCTGAGGATTTTTCAGCCATGGCAGTCAAAGAAGGACCAAAGTTGGGTTTTGTGATACTTTGATTTCAAACCGCTGAGTGGTAAAATCCAATTGTGAAGTAATTCACGAATGACTGGGACAAGCTATTCACCCTACGTGAGAGGAGGTTCTTCAATGGAAAAGTCGCTGTATGAACAGGCGCTCGAGGTCTTCAGACAAGCAGCTAAAGTCATGCAGCTGGATCCCAACATTCAAAAATTTCTCGAGAGGCCTCAGCGCACCATAGTTGTCGAGTTCCCGGTTCTAATGGACGACGGCAGGGTCGAAATGTTCGCTGGTTACAGATGCCAGCACAGCACGGCGCTTGGTCCTGCGAAGGGTGGCATAAGGTATCATCCAAACGTCACGCTCGACGAAGTCCAGACTCTCGCGTTCTGGATGACGTGGAAATGTTCGTTGCTCAATCTACCCTACGGCGGAGGCAAAGGCGGTGTGAAGGTCGATCCAAGCAAGCTGAGCAAGAGTGAACTTGAAAGGCTTTCGAGAAGGTTCTTCTTCGAGATATCGCAGTTCGTTGGACCCCTCAAGGACATCCCGGCTCCAGATGTGAACACGAACCCGCAGGTCATGGCATGGTATCTGGACACCTACAGCATGCACGTCGGTTACACCGCGCTCGGAGTTGTGACGGGGAAACCCGTCGAACTTGGTGGTTCAGTGGGTAGGAACGAAGCGACAGGTAGAGGCGTTGCGGTGGTGGCAGCTGAGGCGTGCAAGCTCTTGGGCAAGGACATCTCCAAGGCCAAGGTCGCCGTTCAGGGCTTCGGTAACGTCGGTTCCTTCTCTGCAAAGATACTGCAAGAAGAATTCGGCGCGAAAATCGTTGCCGTGAGTGACGTTTCCGCGGCTTACTACGATCCGAATGGAATCGACATCAATGATTTGATAGCCTACAGGGACAGCAACAAGGGACTCATCGAGGGTTATCCGAAGGCTCAGAGGATCAAGCACGAGGAACTGTTCGAGCTCGACGTGGACATACTCGTTCCAGCCGCTCTGGAAAACTCCATCACGGAAGAGAACGCGGACAAGATCAAGGCGAAACTCATCGTGGAGGGTGCGAATGGACCTGTGACGCCTGGGGCCGACAAGATCCTGCACTCAAAGGGAGTGACGATCATACCGGACATCCTCGCGAACGCTGGTGGAGTGACGGTCTCCTACTTCGAATGGGTACAGGATCTGCAGTCGTTCTTCTGGGACTTGGACGATGTTAGGAACAAGCTCGCCAAGATGATGAGGGCTGCTTTCGCGGAAGTGGCGAAGACGAAAGAAAAGTACAACACGGATTTCAGAACAGCGGCGTACATCGTAGCGATCGATCGAGTGGCTAAGGCTGTCAAACTCAGAGGCATATATCCATGAAGAAAGCGGGGCTTGTGCCCCGCTTTCATTTTCTTTCGTCCAAGTTGGACTGTTCTTGCTGGTTCGAGTAACTCTTCAAAGCGTTCTGTGAAGTTCGAGCTTGGATCGCTTGATTCTTGATACTCTCCATGAAGTTTTTCATCTTTTCCAACCTGATCTTGTCAGCCTCGATTATGCTGTTGGCGAGTTCTTCAGGGATTTTCGAAAGCGTCTTGAGCAACATCTCGCGTTGCTCCAACAACATGCTCATGCGCTCGAAATCCTCATGCTCCAGCGCCCTGTCGAGCTCGTTCTCAATCTGTATCAATTGCTGTACCAGTTCTTCGTCATCAGCAGGCATTCTCCACCTTCTTTCAGGAAGTTTCTGAACTTGCCCTTCAAAGGATGTTCGACGTCAGCAATGTCCAAAAGAGGTTTGAGTACGAACTGTCTGTTCGTCAGATCGTAGTGAGGTATCGTCAGACTCTCGGTCTCGAGGACAACGTTGCCGTAAAGGACGATATCCAAATCTATCGTTCTCGGTCCCCATTTTCTCTCACGAACCCTACCTAAGAATTTTTCTATGTTCAGAAGCTCTTCGAGAAGCTGGAAGGGCGTCAATTCTGATTCGATTTCAACGACACAGTTGAGAAAATCAGGTTGGTCTGTGAATCCGTAAGGTTTCGTTACGTACAGGGGCGAAGTTCTGAGCACTTTCATGTTTGATCTTTCCATCAAGCAGCAAGCGCGCTGTATGTTTTTCAACCTCTCACCCATGTTCGAACCCAGTGCAACGTAAATGCCACCTTCTCGTTTTTCGAGTACGACCGTCGCCATCGCGACACGATCGTGTGACACACTCACGTGGGCGAAATTGAAACCTACGTCCCTGTGAAAGACCAACACGGGTTTTCCCATCTCGTTGTGCGCCAGCTCGACGTCCCTGAAAGAAGAGTCCCTCAAGCCTGTTCCCAACGCTTTGAAGAACGCTTCCTTCACAGCAAAGCGCGATGCGAGAAACTGCTTTTTGTCGTGAGCCTGTTGAAATTCTTGTAGCTCACGATCCGTCAAGATCCTCTCAGCGAGTCTTTCTTCGACTCTTTCGATGTCGACCACATCGACGCCGACTCCGAGGATCATACGGGGTGCACGGGAGCTTCGAACTCCTTGACCAGTTCGAGATCTACTCTCAGTTGATCGTAGTAACGCTTCTGCAAAAACTTCTTTCCGACTTCGCCCAAGATGATGTAGATCAAGAGATCTTCATCACTTTTTGCGAGCAAGCCTATCTGATTTCTGGCCTTTTCGATTTCAGGTTCTATCAACTCACCTGGCCTCACATCTATAGGCTTCTCATCTTTCAGGATCTTCTCCACCAGCTCTGGATCGATCGGTGCCGGAGGCCTGCCGTATAGACCTTTCACGTAATCTCTCACCTCGCGCGTGACCTTAGCGTAGCGCTCACCACTCATGACGTTGAGCACGGCTTGAACACCCACGATCTGGCTCGTGGGGGTGACCAAAGGAGGATAACCCAAATCCTTCTGGACCTTTGGTATCTCCTCGAGTACTTCGTGGAGTTTGTGCAGAAGCTTCTGTTCCTGTAACTGTTTTATCATGTTGGAATACATTCCTCCAGGCACCTGGGCGTACAACACACGAAAGTCTATACTCGTCATGTTCACATCGTACTGCGCATATTTTTGTCGCACTTTCGTGGAATGATCGTTCAAATACGACAACAGATCCCACTTCGGGGGTGGGAGCAAACCTTCCTTGCTGAGCGAATAGTAGATCGGTTCGAAAGCTGGCT
>Ga0308410_1000743_pt1 | contig 18073 bp, 15 predicted proteins | sample HotsprOSTMatCore_FD_203467 | JGI IMG/M metagenome (GOLD analysis project Ga0308410, IMG submission 203467) | Hot spring phototrophic mat microbial communities from Octopus Spring, Yellowstone National Park, Wyoming, United States -... | ecosystem: Environmental > Aquatic > Thermal springs > Hot...
CGTACCCATCGTTCTCAATCTCCATCAGTCCAAGCACCTCTGCATCCAGACGCAGGATGGCCTGGATCAGTTTGGCGTTCTGGCGCTCGAATTCGGTGGCGTTCTCTGCGCCGCGACAGCCGGTGGAAGCGCCGCCGACCCCCAGCGTGCAGCCGCTGAAGGTGTTGAAGTAGTTCAGCACGTTGAATGCTGCCACCTGCATATCGCCGCCGACGTTGGGCGGCAGGTCGGGGCGCGGGTTGGCGGCGACAAAGGTAGGCACGCCGCCGCCAAGCGCATTGACCGGACGCACCCGGTAGGCGTTGCCGCTGGCAGGGTTGCCCGCCCAGGTGTAGGTCATGACGCCGACCAGTCCCGTCACCGTGTCGCCGCCCCGCAGCGTATTGCTGGCGCTCAGCGGATTGCCGCCGCGTCCGAAGCGGATCGGGTCGGGGTTCTGGTTGTTCAACTCATCATCGACAATAATCCGGTTGCGATCATTGGCCGCCTGCAACGCCAGCGCCGCCGGACCGGGGTCCGCGACATCAGTCGGCTGGCGCAGACGCGCGCCCGAACTCAGCACGACCTGCCCGAAGCGCCCCAACTGGAAATGTTCGGTGACGGAGAGCGTTTGCGGGAAGCGCACCAGCATGCCCTCATAGCGCTCCAGATAGGTCGAGTCCGGGAAGGGCATGGAAACATCGACCGGCGTCACCGATGCGGTGGTTCCACAGAACTCGATGGCGGTCACAGTCCCGATCTGGGTCTGATCCTGGAACTCGGTCGCCGTGCCGGTCACCTGAACGACCTGACCGAGGCTGACGGAGTTATTGTTGAGGTTGAAAACGAAGATGCCCTCGGACGTGAGCGGATCGGCATCGACCTGGGCGATCTCCTGGAGGTAGAAACCGCGCAGGTTTGGCGCGGGACCTTCATAGTCGCCGACGACCACGCCCTGAACGGTGACGACCGTGCCGCTGAGCGGGGTCGTGGCGCCGTTCCCCTGCACCTGGTTGATCGGCGTATCGGGGTTGTTGCAGAGCGTCGTCGCCCCCTGCACTGTAAAACTGAAAACGAAATCCGTCTGCATGGTATCAGGCGGATCAACAGTATCGATATCGCTCACATTTGCGGATATTACAGTCACGGTGCAGGTTTCATCCGCTGCCAGGATGATCGTCGGATCGAGCGCATATGTTGCCCCAGAGCCGCTCAGAGTCGTTGCCACATTGCCGCTTGCCGTGCAGACAAGAGTGAACGATGCTGAGGTCACCGTAACCGGCTCACTGAACGTGATGATGATATTCGCGTTTGCAGGAACGCCAGTCGCACCATTCGCCGGTGACGTGCTCACCACAGCTGGCGCGACATCAGCGCCGCCGAGCGGATCGCCGCGCACCGTCACCATATCGAAGCGCAGGGTGCCGACGGTGCCGTAGCTGCTTCCCGGATTGGACGGCGCGTAGACGCTGCCGCCGGACGCAAACGCCGCCACCACGCGGAACACAACATTCGGATTGTCGTTCAGCGCCGGGATGCTGCTGAAATCGAACGAGCGATTGTTGAACCACGCATCGCCTGCCGTCGCCACGAAGGTGGTGGCTTCGTTAAACGTCGCGCCGCCGTCGGTCGACTAGCGCAGCGCGACCGTGTTGGCGGCAGTGTTGCTGTGGCGCAGGTCGAAACTGAAGCGAATGTTCTGATACCCGACGGTGCTGACGGCGAATTGAGCGCCGCGCTGGCGATCCTGAGTTCCCTGCGGCGCATAGGTGGTCGTATTCCACGCCGAGTCATCGCCGGTGGCGGGATCAGAACTGCCAGTGCCCGCATCGCCGCTAGCGAAGGTCGCGGTTGTGCCGCCGACGAGAGAAGCGGTTCCGCTGCCGATCGCCGGATCGGTCGTGCCGGTAGCAGTGTTGCCGTCAGGCGTCGGGGAATTGAACGTCCACTGGGTGATGATCGTGGTGGTTGCGGCGGCGCGATGGGGCGCGACGAACGCGCTGGCAATCAGCAGCGCCAGCGTGGTGAGCGCCAGGATCAGGCGCAGCGCCGCCGATGGACGGTGACGGGATGGAACCATACGATATCTCCTTGGACTCTCTTGTCTGACGGCAACGAGCGCCGGTGTATTGGGCGGGTGGTGAGCGTTGCAAACAAGGCGGGCGTCAATCATCCAGGCTCACTCTTCATGAACGAAGCAGGCGAGCGTATTTCCCTCACCTGCCGCAGCAGCAGCGATTGGATGACCAAAAGCGCGATTCGCTACGACTGTCGCCTGCGCATTCGTCGGCAGCGCTTGCGCTGCCTGCGCTCATACCGGTCTGTATCGTTCCCAATTATTATTCGCCGAAAACAATGAAACTCTGGAGGAGGTTGGCGCGTCCTATGGTTATGCGATTACCGGCTTGCCACACATAACGAAAGGGGCGCCGGGGATGCACACATTGACGTTGCGCACACGGCTGATAGCCGCAGGTTGCGCTACTGCCGCGCTCTGGGGAATTGGGGCGAGCGCCTGGGCGATCAGCCAATCGCTGGCGCCCCTGATCTTTTTCGGGTATCTGGGAACGATTATCGCGCCAGGGATGTTGTTCCACCTGAGTCTGCCCCCAGCGAAACGCATAGCCGGTCGTCGTCCACTGGTCGCCGCTATCGGTATAGGGATGCTCGCTGCAGCGCTGGCGCGTGTTCTCGCTCAGCACTCCATCGTGGCAGTCGAAGGGTTCTTCTTCGAATTGTTCAGCGGTGTGGCCGGTGCTGCGCTGCTCCACTTCGCCATCGCCAAACTGTTCGGTCCGCTCATCTTCGGGCGGGTCTATTGCGGATGGGCATGCTGGACAGGCGCACTGCTCGATCTGCTGCCGTTTCGTCACAGTGATGGACGGCGCAGCGGGGTCTGGCGCTATCTGCGGTATCTCCATCTCCTCGTCAGTCTTTGTCTCGTGGCGGCGCTCTGGTTTGGCTTCAGGTATCTGCCGGATCGCGTCGATGCCCTGATCTGGTTCCTTGGCGGAGTGATGTTGTACTATGTGCTTGGCGTGACCCTGGCGTTCGTCCTGCGCGACAATCGTGCCTTCTGCAAGTACCTGTGCCCGGCAGGCGTGCTTGCGCTGCCCGCTGCGCGTGGCTCGCTGCTCAAAGTGCGCGGCGATCCCCAGCGTTGCAACGCGCTTGGCGAATGCGTCGCCGCCTGCCCCATGGATATTCGCATTACCGATTACACACACCATGGCGTGCGCGTGCTCTCCAGCGAGTGTATCCTCTGTCAGGCATGCATCAATGCCTGCCCCGACGGCAGCCTGTCGCTGAGTTTTGGCATCGATCCGCCAGGACGCCTGGAACTTCTCCGCGATCACGGCGGCGCGCCACCGGTGACGATCATCCCGCGATCACTTCGTAAGGTGCGGCGGAAGAGGACACTCAGGAAGTTGCAATAATGTAGCGGCTAAATCGTGGGTCGCGTATCTGTTTCAATCTCCAGCACGACTGCCAGATCGTTCAAAGCAGTCTGTTCCGCGCGATGGATCGCTTCGGCACCGACGCCCATCCATCCGCCATCTTTCTCTGCCGCAGCCACATCACGCGCCAGGTCCATCAACCAATGACGAAAGGCGCGACCCGATGGCAGTCTTGCGGCAACGCTCCACGCGGCAGCAACTGCGCGCAAAATCGCCGGGCGATCCCCGGGTTGCCATGACCAGCGCATCTCCGATGGCGTTTCGCTGAGCACCGTTGCCGCAATAGCACCGATCAGATCGCGTTCGCAATCGCGTTCCAGCGCCCGGTGCAGCGTCGTGCGCAGCGTCAGCAGTTCACGCACTTCCTGCACCTTGCCGCCAGTCGCCGTCGCCATATACCATCCGACTGCCCACGGCGCTGCGCAAAGCGCCCGCCACTCCTCTGGCGTTACCTGTTCCTGGATCATTGCGCATTCCACTTTCTGTCATTGCTGTGCGCTTCTATCATACACCCGACATTCAGTTCCTGGATTTCCCGCACTCCCATGTCTCGCTGTCGCCGTCCATCGAAGCAGGCGAGACGATCGCGCCCCGAACGCTGAGCTTGTACGTCCCCGGTTCTCAGTTCTCGGTTCTCGGTTCTTGGTTCTCAGTTCTCGGTTCTCGGTTCTCGGTTCTTTCCAACATCACTGTTTACTCCATGTCCCAACATCTGGTATCCTATGTCTTGATGAAAGCACTGATTCTTTCCGATGTTCACAGCAATGTCGTCGCACTGGAAGCGATCTGGGCGCGCGAAGGCGATGCCGACGCGATCTACTGCGCTGGCGACCTTGTGGATTACGGGGTGTATCCGCGCGAAACGCTCGCCTGGATGCGTGCGCGCAATGTCGTGTGTGTACAGGGCAACCACGACCGGCAGGTAGCGGAGACCTTCTACGAACCGGCGCTCTGGCACATTACCGGGAGCGCGCTCCAGTGGCGGCACCATAACGCCCGACGATTGACGGCGGAAGACGCCGATTTCTTATTGTCGCTGCCGGAAGCGGTGACCTTCGAACTCGACGGCATTCGCTATGGAATGACCCACCTCTACCGCAATTATGAACTCATTCTGAGCCGTCACGCATACCATTCATTCTGTGAGGTGCGCTTTCCCGACTGCGAGATCGACCGGTTGATCCTGGGGCATACCCATCGCCAGGGCATTATGACGCTCGGTGAACGCGAAGTCTGGCTCAATCCCGGCAGCGCCTCCTACCGCCGGCAGGACGATCCGGATCGGGAAGCGCACTATATCGTCATCGAGGATGGCGTCGTCTCGTTGCGCAGCGTTCCTTACGACCACGACGCCGTCTATACTGAGGTCATGCAGCAACGAGTGGCAATCGATGAAATGCGCGTTGCGCAGTGGTTTTTCGGTCCACGTGGTTAGCGGCGGAACATCGGCGTTTCGCCTGTGTGCAAGGAGGCAGCCATGGCAGAACGCAAACCGGAAGGATACCTGAATGGACGTCCTCTTCACCCCGAAAGTCTGATGATGAGTTATGGATACCGGCCCGAATGGTCGGAGGGCGCTGCCAAAATCCCGATCTTCCAGACCTCGACCTTCATCTTCAAGTCGGCGGAGGAGGGCAAGGCATTCTTCGAGCTGGCGTATGGTCTGCGATCGCGGCGCGACGGCGAGCAGATGGGGCTGATCTACAGCCGTCTCAACAATCCAGACCTGGAAATCCTCGAGGACCGCCTGACCCTGTGGGACGAAGCCGAAGCGGCAGCGGTCTTTGCCAGCGGTATGGCGGCGATTACCACCACACTGTTGACATTCCTGCGTCCCGGTGATGTGTTGCTCCACAGTGAACCGGTGTACGGCGGCACCGATTTCCTCTTCAAACACATTTTGCCGCAGTTCGGCATTCGTGTGGTCGGGTTTCGCGCCGGAACGCCGCCGGAGCAGGCGGAACTTCTGCTTCGACGACTCGGATTGACCGAACGCCTGGCGCTGATCTTTATCGAAACTCCTGCCAACCCGACGAATGACCTGGTTGACATTGCTGCGTGTGCTGCGCTTGCGAAACGCGTGAGCGTCACGCGCCGCATTCTTGTCGCGGTGGACAACACGTTCCTGGGACCGCTCTGGCAACAACCGCTCAAACACGGCGCCGACCTGGTGCTTTACTCAGCGACCAAATACATTGGCGGGCACAGCGATGTCATTGCGGGGGTGTGCCTGGGAAGCCGCGACCTCCTGGATCAGGTCCGGGTCTTGCGAACGATCTTCGGCACCATGGCAGGACCCCACACCGGTTGGTTGCTGTTGCGCAGTCTCGAAACGCTCAAGTTGCGCATGACCGCACAGATGAAAACCGCGCGCCATGTGGCTGCGTTTCTAAATACGCATCCGAAGGTGGCGCGCGTTCACTATCTGGGCAACCTGACCGAAGACGATTCGCAGTACGAGATATTTCAGCGCCAGTGCAGCGCGCCTGGGGGGATGATTTCATTCGAGGTCGTCGGCGGTGAAGCCGAAGCCTTCCGTCTGCTGAATGCGCTCAAGCTGATCCATCTGGCTGTCAGTCTGGGAGGCACCGAGTCGCTTGCCGAGCATCCCGCCACCATGACCCACGCCGATGTCGATCCGGAAGAGCGACTGGAACTGGGCATTACACCGGCCATGATCCGGCTCTCGGTTGGCGTCGAACATCCGGAGGACCTGATTGCGGACCTGGCGCAGGCGCTGGAAGCGGTGTGAGGTTCGTTACGAACCGGTTATGCGCCGGTGGTACAATGGTATAGAACGGCTGATCGTCCGGTCACGCGGTCAGCCCGTCGTCCACGAGGTCAAGACGTTTGCCAATAATGGCGAATGTCTTGACCTTTTGCTTGATCACGGGGTTCCCGATGGTATGGTTGCTGCCAGTCTTCATTTCATTTCTCCTGATCGCAGCGCTCGTTGAGACTGCCGTCGCAGTATATGCCTGGCGCCAGCGTATGACGGCGGGCGCAACGCAACTGGTCATATTGATGGCAGCATCCGCGCTCTGGACACTGGCGTATGGGCTGGAACTGGTCAGCGACACGCTTGCGATCAAAATGGTCTGGATCGGCATCGCCTATCTTGGGATCGCGTTTCTGCCCGTCCTGTATTTGCGCTTCATTATTGCCTACACCCAACGCGCAACGCATCTTCTGCGCTGGCGCGGCGCACCCTGGTACATCATTCCGATTGCAACCATTGCGCTGAACTGGACCAATAGCGCGCATGGTCTTTACTATCGGCAGGTAGCGTTGGTGCGTGAGGGACCGTTTGTACTCCTCAGCATTACCCCCGGTCCCTGGGTGTGGGTGTTTGTCGTCTATTCCTATGCCCTGATTGCGCTTGGCGTCGCTCTATTCTGGCGCGCAGTGCGCGATGCGTCGCCGTTGCAACGCAGACGATCTGCCATCATTGCTATTAGCGCATTCGCGCCATGGATCGTCAGTCTGGTGCAACTCTTCGAACTCCATCCCTTCATGCCGCTGGACATGACCCCATTGGCGATCGCATTTTCGGGATTGGCAATTCTCTGGGGCATGTTTCGCTACCGCCTCTTTACGCTGGCGCCGATTGCGCGTGAGTATGTGGTCGAATTGATGAGCGATGCGGTGATTGTGCTCAATGCGCGCAACCGGATCATCGACATGAACCCGGCGGCGCAGCGCCTCTTCGCTCCTGATGGCGGTTCGCTCTTTGGGCGACCCATTGAAACCATTCTTGCGCCCTGGCCCATACTGGCGCAGGCGTGCCGCGAGCCGGTCGAGCAGGTGCTGGAAGTCGAATGCGAGCGATCAATGCACTATGTCTTTGAGGTCAAGATCAGCCCGCTTGTGGGTCAGGCGGGTCAACACAACGGACGGCTCTTGATCTGGCGCAATATCACGCAACGCAAGCGCAATCAGGCGTTGCTCCGCAATCGACTCCATTTTATTCAGTTGATCCAGCAGGCTGCCAACGATTTTGTGCGCTGTGAAGTGGCGCAGATCGATGAACAGATCACGAGCGTGCTCAAAAAGGTCGTCACATTTGCCGGCATCGAGCGCGGTTATATCTTCCTGATCACACCCGAAGGCGCTCAGGCGACGGTTACACACGAGTGGGTGCGTCCAGATGTGGCAAACTATGGCGAACGACGCCTTCGGATTAATCTTTGCGATTTTACGCCGTTGATTGAACGAATGCAGCGCGGCGACGCCGTCACTCTCCAACACTATGAAGTTCCAGAGACGCCTGAGTATGCAGCAGTGCGCGAGGCGCTTGATCGACTCGGAATCCGAACCGCCGTTGGCATTCCGCTGTTCATTGGCGTGCAGTTTATCGGATGGATCGGCTTCGACACGGTCACCCGCGAATACGTGGTGTCCGACACAGTGATTGAGGCGTTGCAACTGACCGGTCAACTTATCGCCAGCGCCATTCATCGGCAGCGCACCGAAACTGCGCTGCGGCAACGCGAACAGCATTTCCGTTCGCTGTTCAACCATATGTTCGAAGGCGTAGCGCTGCACCGCCTGGTGTACGACGAAAGCGGCAAAGCGATCAACTACGAAATCGTCGATGTCAACGATCAGTATGAACGGATCCTCAATCTACGCCGCGAGGACGTCGTCCATCGTTTTGCCACCGATGTCTATGGCACGCCGGAGCCGCCCTATCTGGCAGAGTTCAGCGCAGTTGCGGCAACCGGTCAACCGGCGCATTTTGAGATCTACTTTGAGCCGAAGCAGAAACACTTTTTTGTTTCGGTATCGCCGCTGGGACCGGATCAGTTTGCGACGATTTTCTTCGATATTACGATACGCAAGCAGGAAGAAGCCGAGCGCGAGCGGTTGCAAATACAGTTGATGCACGCGCAGCGTCTGGAGGCGATTGGACGGTTGGCGGGCGGCGTTGCGCACGATTTCAACAATATCCTGACTGTTATCAGCGGGAGCGCCGATCTGGCGCTGACGATGCTGCCGCCCGACTCACCGGCGTACCCGGATGTTCAGGCGATTCAGCAGAGCGCCAGGCGAGCTGCGGGCCTGGTGCGTCAGTTGCTCACTTTTGCGCGTCGCCAGCCAGGTCATCCGCAGACGGTTGATGCAAATGCGCTTATTGATGGCATGGTTCCGCTGATCCTCCGCCTCATCGGAGAGAACATTCGCTTTACCTGGGCGCCGGCGTCGCATCCCTGTCCGATCCATATCGACCCGCATCAGTTCGAGCAGGTGATGATGAACCTGATCGTCAATGCCCGTGATGCTATGCCGGAGAGCGGCACGCTGACGGTCGCTACGTCGTGCGTGGAGACGACCGGAGACATGGCGACAGCGACGCCATACGTGTGTATTACCGTGCAGGATACCGGTATTGGCATCCCTGATGAGGTGAAAGCGCATATCTTCGAGCCGTACTTTACGACAAAAGCGCCTGGTGAGGGCACCGGCCTGGGTCTGGCGACCTGTCTGGGAATAGTTCAGCACCATGCCGGGTTTATCCGCTTTGAGAGCAAACCGGCGCAGGGTGCGCGCTTCGATGTCTATCTGCCATACGCCTCTGGCGAATCGTCCCATTTCCAGGAAGACCAGATCGACACGCAACCGGAGCGTGGACCGGAAACGATTCTGGTAGTGGAGGACGAACCAGCGGTTCGGCGCCTGGCAGTGCGTGTTTTACGCGATTATGGCTACACCGTCTTCGAAGCGAGCAATGGGCAGGAAGCGCAGTTCGTCGCCAATGCGCTGCCTGAACACGCGATCCATCTGCTGCTCACCGATCTGGTGATGCCCGGGATGAGCGGGGTCGAACTGGCAACCTGGTTTCAGGCGCGCTACCCCGGCGCGTGCATTCTGTTCATGTCCGGGTATGCACGTCAGGTTTTAACTAACCACGATACCCCAACCATCGCTTTTCTCCAAAAACCGTTCAGCCGCCACACATTGCTGAGTCAGGTGCGTCGTCTGCTTGATGCTGTTGCAGTGAATGCCTCCACCTGATGCTGGGGCAAAGGGTCGGGGTCAGCAGTTGGAAGCGCTGCTTTCCTGCCTTCCTTTCCACCTTCCACCTTCTCTCCTTCGCGCGAATGCTGGCGGCGACGTTGTGTGCAAGGTCGCTCCGTGCGTTGTCGTGGTTGTGCCGCTCGACACGCGACGACGCGCCCTTTCAACATACAACCTGTAACCTTCGCGCCCCTTGGGCGCCCACAAGAGACGCCCCTACAGGCGCCTGAAATTCAACATTATGCTGTACCCGGCATATCATCGACGAATCACACGAGCGTCAGCCCGACAGCATCGGCAGGCGTCTGAGGCTCGACTATAATGGTGCTGGTCTGCTGCGCCTGTCACCGATACGGTCAGTAAGACGTGGTATCATCGCAGTTGGGTTTCATTCTGGATCGAAGGAGCAATGACCGTGAAGATTCCCCTCTTTCATTGGCGTCAGACAGCGTTGATCGTGCTGTTGGGCTTATTGACGCCGCTATTTGCAGCCTGTGGCGGCGCGCCTGCGTCGCAGGGAACGCCGCCGACGGCAGCGATCAATGCGCCGACCACACCACCTGTCGTCTCGCCGGTCAGTCCGGTCTCGCCATCGCCGACGACGGTCGTAAATGACCCGACCGCCGTCCCTACCATTCCGCCGCCAACCGAAACGCCGGTGGATCTGACATTCCCGCTGACATTGCCGCAGACCCAACATGGCGTGGTTGCGCATCTGTACTATACCGACCGTGAGCGAGTGCTGACGCTGACGGAAATCGCGGGGTATACGTGGGTGCGCCAGCAGATCCAGTGGAAGGATATCGAAGGACCGGAACCGGGCGATTATAAGTGGGGAGAACTCGACGATATCGTAGACGATGTCGCGGCGCGGAATCTCAATCTGCTGATCAGCATCGTCAAGGCGCCCTCGTTTTACAATCCGACCAATGGTCTGCCGCGCGACCCGGTGACGATGGGCAACTTTGTTGAGGCGATGGTTCGGCGGTATGGCACGAAGATCAAGGCGATCGAGATCTGGAACGAACAGAACCTGGCAGTCGAAAACGGCGGTCGCGTGACGGTGGAAGATGCCGGGCACTATGTCGAAATCCTGGTCGAATGTTACAAACGGATCAAGGCGGTGGAGCCGCGCATTTTCGTGCTGGCGGGCGCGCCCTCGTCGAGCGGCGTCGATGAACCGTCGCTGGCGGTCTCCGACGAGCGCTACTACCGCGCGATGTACGAGTACAAAGGCGGGTTGATCAAGGACTATTTCGACGCACAGGCGGTGCATCCCGGCGGCGCCGCCAATCCTCCCGACACCCTCTGGCCCGAAAAGCCAAGTTATATCGAAGGGTGCAGACCGGCGCCGAATCGCTGCTGGAACGACCATCCGACACACTACTTCCGCCATGTCGAGAATGTGCGCAAGTTTATGATCGAAGAAGGGGTTGGCGATCATCAGATCTGGATCACCGAGTTCGGCTGGGCGACGCCGAATGACACGCCAGGGTATGAGTTTGGCAACTATGTGTCGCTCGAACAGCAGCGTGACTATATCATTGCTGCAATGAAGCGCATCGATGAGGTGTATCGCATGCCGGACGGCAAGCCGTGGGTGGGTGTCACATTTCTGTGGAATATGAACTTTGCGGTTCTCTGGGGCGCCCAGGGGAAACCGAATCATGAGCAGGCATCGTTTGGCATCCTGAACCCTGACTGGAGTCCGCGACCCTCGTTCCTGGCGATTCAGAGTTATCTGGCGGCGCGCAAACAGCGGTAGCGCGAGGGGGAGGGGTTGAGGGTTAGGGGTTAGGAGTTGCTTTTCTGACCCCTAACTCAACACATCACGCACAATCTGTTCGAGTCGGTCGAGGGGGAAGGGCTTGGGCAGATAGTAATCGACCCGCTGCTCACGGGCGCGCTTTTCCAGTTCGGGGGTCGCATATGCCGTGATCAGCACCACGCGCGTGTCGGGAGATGTCTCTTTGATTGCTGCGGTCAACTGTAACCCATTCATCCCTGGCATGTTGTAGTCGGTAATGACCAGCGGCACCGGACGAAGTGCAATCTGCGCCAGCGCTTCTGCGCCGCTGCTCACAGTGACAATGTCGTAGCCGCCGGTGAGATCGCGCATGAGGCGATGGAGGATGATGAGAATATCAGGTTCATCCTCCACCAGAACAATCGCCGGATTTCGTATCGGATAATCAGGCATGGTGCGATCTCCGTCACTGTAATCGGGGTACGACTGCCTGCCATTCATCTGTTGGATATGCCGACTGTGCGTCGATACGGAGGACAGAGCGCTGATCAATCGCCACATTCAACCGCATACCCCAGTGCGACACCCATCTTTTCGCTTTTCTCGCTACAGTATCGCTATTGTATCACAGGGCGCGAAGTCGGGCAACAGACCTTCACGCATAATATCCGTATTCGCCATCGAAGCGTGCGCCGTTAAGGACCACGCCGATAATATTGGCTTTGACTTTCTCCAGTATCTCGCGCGCCCGTCGTGCCCGGTCGCGGCGTGTGCGTCCTGCCTCGAGCACCAGCAGCACGCCATCGACGCGCGTCGCCAGCACCGCCGCGTCGGTGACGGCAATGACGGGCGGGGTGTCGAAGAGCACCATGTCCGCCATGCTGCGTAATCGCTGAATGACCGCTTCCATTCGCCGCGAGCCGAGAATGTCGGCGGGGCGCGGCGGCAGCGGACCGCTCGCCAGCAAACTCAACCCCGGCACGCCGGTGTCCTGCAACGGCGGCGGTGCATCGTCCTGCGCCAGAATCATGGTTGTCAGTCCGACATCGTTCGACAACCCGAACAGGGTATGGAGCGATGGTCGGCGCAGGTCGCAGTCCACCAGAATGACGCGCTGCTCCGCCTGCGCAATCGTGACTGCCAGGTTCGCCAGGGTTGTGGATTTCCCCTCATCCGGCGCAGTGCTCGTCGCCAGCAAGGTATGCAGCGGCCTGTCGAGACTGGAAAACTGAATATTGGTGCGAAGCGTCCGATACGCTTCCGCTGCCGGCGAGCGCGGATCGCGCAGCGCAATCAGCGGAGAGTCGATGGATCCGTTGGTCTGATTCATCGCCCTTTGAGCCTTATGTCTGGCTAATTCATATCGCGGCGTCCGCCGTTCCATCATCTGACAAACCCGGCTTCATGCCGCCTTTCTTATGGAGATTGAGAATTTATTCCGCTATACCGCGCTAGCCGTGGGGCTGAAGCCCTCGGCTAGCCAAGGCGAAGCCCGCCTGCGCGGGCTATACCGGATTATTTGTTCAAAGACCATCAGAACCGACAATGTTTGAATGGTCAATGCCTTCCTCATTCCGAGCGCATTCTGTTTTCACCGTTTTGCCGCCAGCGCTAAACTACGGGCATCGCCGCCAGTTGTCGGGATTGCGCCCAGCGTCGCCAATTGCACATACCGTTCGACATCGTTCGGCGTCTTGATCGTGTCGTCGAGGGCTTCGAGCACAAATGCCAGCAGAATGCCGAGCACCAGCCCCAGCACAGCGCCGGCAAGCATGTTGACGCGCGTCTGCGGACGGTGGAGCACCGGCGGCGTTGCCGGTTCGAGAACGGTCATGCTGATCCGGTCGGTTCCTTCGAGGAAATTATTACGCGCGCTGACCAGCGCCACCATATTGTTGCCGATGGCGTCCGCCAGACGCTGCGCCGTCGCCGGGTCAGGATAGTCCACCTGCACGATCATTTTGCGCTCGTCGGGGCGCGGCTGGATGGCGACGCGCTTCAGCAGCCATTCCGGCGTCCGGTCGAGTTGCAATTCGTCGCTGATCTTCTGCAATTGCGGTCGCGCCAGCGCCATCTCGCGGAAACTGCTCATGCTGTTCTGCAGCACAATCGACAGTCCGTTGTCGATCCGGTTCGGCACGACCAGATAACTCGCCTCTGAGCGGTACACGCGCTCCTGGAGCCGACTGAATATCAGTGCGCTTGCGACTGCCACGACCGCCGTCAGCAGAATGATCCACCAGCGACGACGCAGGACGGCAAGGTAATCCGAAAGTTGCATGTCACCCTCCTCCTTCCCGTGATGGCAAGGCGTGCGCGGGTCGCCAGCAGTGCGCCCCGAACGCCAATAACGCGCCTGCCATCAACCCGACAAGTCCGCGGATCATCGCCGTCGCAACTGCTGCGCTCCAGCCATTGGTTCGCACTGCCGGATCGGGCGGTTTGAGCACGACCACATTGACCAGCGGGTTCTCTGGCGTCGCTGCCGGATCGCCCCATAACGCCATCCCGCGCTGCTGAATCAGTCCGACGGCTGTGATTGTCAGCGCTTCAGAGAGCGCCGGGTCGTCGGTTTCTGCCCATATCTGCACTACCCGCCGCTGGTTCAACGCACCGAGCGACGCGCGCACCTGATCCGGCGAGAGTGATACGCCGGTGAGCGCCAATGCGCTGCTGACTTCGGCGCTGAATGGTACGCCCTGCACGATCGCAGGTAGATCATACGCGAGAGCGTCTTCGGTGTCAAAGCGTCGATCCTCGCTGCGCGTGATGAGCAGGCTGGCGGATGATCGGTAGCGTGGCGGTTCGAGCAGCGCCAGCCCCAGACTGATCGCCAGTGCGATGATTGCCGGAATGAGAACCAGCAACCGGTAACGTTGCAGAATGGAGAGGTATGTTGAGACAGGCATAGAGAACCAGGAACCAAGAACCAGGAACCGAGAACCGAGAACCAAGAACCGAGAACTGAGAACCAAGAACCAAGAACCAAGAACCAAGAACCAAGAACCAAGAACCAAGAACTAAGAACCAGGAACCGATCGCAACCTTCAACGTTCAACGTTCAACGTTCAACGTTCAACGTTCAACCCGCGACCTCCACTCGCAACCTTCAACCTTCAACCTTCAACGTTCAACGTTCAACGTTCGACCCGCGACCTCCGCTCGCAACCTTCAACCTTCAACCTTCAACCTTCAACCTTCAACCTTCAACCTTCAACCTTCAACCTTCAACCTTCAACCTTCAACCTTCAACCTTCAACCTTCAACCTTCAACCTTCAACCTTCAACCGTTATATGCCTCCGCAACGAATGACCGCATCCGCGCCAGAAACGCTTCCTTCCCGAAGTGCTCGGCGTGGCGGCGGATGGCGTATGCGTCGTAGCATTCCGTCAGTGTTGCGGCAATCGCCTCGATCAGCGCCTCAACCGTCTGCTGGTGGAAGAAGCGCCCGGTCACGCCTTCGACGACCGTTTCCTGCGCCCCTCCTGCCGCATACGCGATCACCGGTCGTCCGGCAGCCATAGCCTCAAGCGGCGCAATGCCAAAATCTTCCTCGCCGGGGAAGACGAAGGCGCGACAGCCGGCAAAGAGCGCGCGACGCTCCACTTCGCTCACGCGCCCCAGAAACTCGACGGTCGGTCCCGCCATTGCCTGCAACCGTGCGCGATCACGACCGTCGCCAAAGATTTTGAGCGGCAGTCTCAGCCGCGTAAATGCCTGAACCGCCAGATCGAGCCTTTTGTAGGGAACCAGGCGCCCGCCTGCCAGGAACCAGGCGCCCGGTGGCGTTTTGCAAAACGGAGGGAGATCGACGGGCGGCGGGATGACGACCGCTTCGCGTCGATAGTAGCGCCAGATGCGTTGCGCAACGACCCGCGAATTGGCGATGAAGGCATCGACCCGCTGTGCTGATACGACATCCCACATTCGCAACAGCGCGAGTGGCATGGTCAGCGCTGCGCGGCGTGCAGCGCCGAACCCTTCGCGTGCCAGGTAATCCGACGTGCGCCAGGCGAAACGCATCGGTGTGTGGCAGTAACAGAGGTGGACAGCGTCTGAGCGCGGGATGATCCCTTTGGCAAAGGCGCTGCTGCTGCTGATCAGCAGGTCGTAGGCGCTCAGGTCAAAACTCTCGAACGCCAGCGGGTATAATAGTACATATGCGCGAAATAGACGACGCCAGACGGGAAGGTGTTGCATCCACGATGGGCGAATATCCCACGTGCGACAGGCGGCAGGCATGGCGTCGGGATCGTAGATCGACGTATAGACCGGCGCCTCGGGAAACAGGTCGTGCAATGCTTCGAGCACCCGCTCGGCGCCGCCGTACTGATTGAGATAGTCGTGGATGAGCGCAACTCGCATGAGTTTCTGGCTTTTCGCGTCTGGCAGCGCCATTCGCCGAATGGCGCATTGTGCGATACGGGGCGGGATTAGAACAAAACCTTCACCCGAACCTGTTGCATTATACCGGGTATTCGCCAGGCTGACGCTGTGCATTAGACCTTATCACGATTGACCCAGAGCCCAGGATGTCTCCTGGGCATTCCTGCCAGGCTTCCCGCATGGATGCGTCCTGGGGCAAAGCGACGGTCCTGTACCATCAACATTGAGTCGGACAGTGCAGCAATGACCGTTTCCCGGCGGCGGCGTCTCGCCTGGCGACGAACGTCGCGGCTTGTGGATGGGAAGCCCGCCGGCGCGGGCTTTCCAACCCACGCACGCATGGCCGTCGGCGCCCAACGCGTTGAACAATGGGTGAACATTGTGATAAAGTTTATGATAGAAGGCAAGGGAGAGCATGGTGTACAATGAACTTTAGATGATTTTGATGAACGAGACGGCTTGTTGCGTTATGACGGATACTGATCACGAAGCGCGTCAGATGTTCGCTCTGGCGAGCATGGGGCATGTCGCCTATCATCTATGGGCGGAGCAGGCGCGTCGGGAGCATCGTTTCAACATTGCGCGTCTCTTCGATGCGCTGAGCGCTGCACGCCTGGCGCGTGCCGGGGATGCGTTCCGCCGCTTGGGTTGGGTGAGCTCGACGGCGGAGAATGTCGCCGGTGCGTTTTCTGGCGCAGTCATCGGCGCAATCGGCGCGGATCGGATCACCGGGGTGACGCCGGTTGCGCGGGAATTGCTTGCGCGGGTGCAGCGCGCCATTGGCGAAGGACGCGACCTTCGCGCCGGTGAGCTGGGTGATCTGTTCGTCTGCACAACGTGCGGCGAGATCGGTGAAGGCAAACTCGAAGGCGCCTGCCGACATTGTGGCACGGTCCCCGAAGCGCATAAGGCGTTCCGCGCCATCGAAACGATGGGAACCCTCGGTCCGCACGCGATTATGGCGTTTCTCGAACAGTCCAAAGACGCGCTGCGCACGCTTGTGGCGGGTCTCGACGACGATCTGCTCGCGCGGCGCCTCAGCGACGCCACACCGTCGCTGAAGGAACTGATCGGTCATCTTGCCGATATGGACGCGATCTTTCGTCAGCGCGCCTGGTTACTCCTCGAAACCAATCGACCGACGCTTCCGCCCGCGCATCCGCCGACACTTGAATCAGCTGCGGTGTACCGCGACCAGCCGATTGACGCAGTGCTCGACTCCTACCACGCGACACGCGCGCAGACGTTGAACCTGTTGCGCGGATTGACGAGCGCCGCCTGGCATCGTGAAGGGTATCACGAGGTGTACGGCGTTATCAATCTGCTGCACCAGGCGAACTGGCTCATTTCGCACGAACGCGCGCATCTCGTCGAAATGGCGCAGATCCGTCACGATCTGATCGCACCTGATCGGCGCTACTGTGAGACGACAGTCGCTGATATCGTTGTGACAGGTTCGAATGAAGGCGAGTGATAGCACGTGTGCGATATGGTATGACATCCACCGACCGACCATATGATATCGACGAAATCGCGCCGGGGCGATTCGTCGTGCGCGACTCGCGCGCCAATACGCTGCTGAAGCGCGAGGGCGATCTGGAGGGACGGTTGTTCACGTTGCGCTCCTGGCGACGTGAGGGTCTGCTCGCGCGGCTCCGCGAGCGCGGCTTTCGCGTGCGCACCCTGGACGATCGCATTCGCGCGCTTCCTTCACTTCCGCCATCACTTCCCGTGGGAAACGTTTCCTGGCATCCGCTGCCCGACAACGAGCGTTGGAGCATCTTCGATCCTCAACGCCTCGACTGGGTTCCTGCCCCGGAAGAGACGCGCAACAGCGTCGTCGGGTGTGTGGTGCGCCAGGGGCAGGTCATCCGGCGGCGGCGAGGGCGCGGCATTCCGCGCTATGCGCTGGTTGCGGCTGGTGCGACGCTGCGCGCGATTGATGAGACGAAGGCGTTGCTCTGCGGGTATGCGCAGGCGATGACGCCAACCCTGGCGGCGCGACGCGCTGGCGAGCGCATTGCGCTTCCGGCGCAGCCGCTGCCGCCGTCGCACCGCAGCCTGCTCCACAGTCTGGCGGTCGATGCCGTTGACGACCGCCTGGTAATCACGCCGGATGCCTGGACCCTGGCGCAGGCGGTCTACGCGCGTCTGGGCGTCCGCCTGGTGCTGGCGGAGGAGGTCAGGGATTAGGGTTAGGGGGCATCGCCTGGTTGCGCCGCTTTGCACGCGATGCACTGCCTTCAACGTGCCGCCATTTCAACCTCTTGCCTCTTGCCTCTTGCCTCCTCCCCTCTCGCCCCTCCCCTCACGCCTCACGCCTCACGCCTCCTCCCCTCTCGCCCCTCGCCTCACGCCTCTCGCCTCCTCCCCTCACGCCTCACGCCTCACGCCTCCTCCCCTCACGCCTCACGCCTCCTCCCCTCACGCCTCACGCCTCACGCCTCCTCCCCGCTCGCCCCTCGCCTCTCGCCCTCGCCTCTC
>Ga0308410_1000748_pt1 | contig 18014 bp, 16 predicted proteins | sample HotsprOSTMatCore_FD_203467 | JGI IMG/M metagenome (GOLD analysis project Ga0308410, IMG submission 203467) | Hot spring phototrophic mat microbial communities from Octopus Spring, Yellowstone National Park, Wyoming, United States -... | ecosystem: Environmental > Aquatic > Thermal springs > Hot...
GGGGTTCTCCTCGGACGGGACGTTCTCGATCGTCATGGCGAGCCGCACCGTGTCGGCCTCCACCTTCACCGTGTGGGTGTTGCGGGTGACCGTCGGGTCGGCCCAGATCTCAAGCCGGGTGCGGTCCGGCCCGATCCCGGCAAGCGCCAATGCCGCGGCGACGTTCACGTTCGCCGGGAACCCCTTCGCGCCCTCGCGCGCGGAGCCGGCGAAGATGCGCGTGGGTTCGGTGATCGCCAGCACGTCGATGCCGTGCTCGTCGAGATACGGCGCGCCGGCGAGCCCGCGCGGCGGTTTGCGGGTCACCAGGGTGACGCTCTCGACTTGGCCCTCGGCGGCGGCGCGCACCGCGTCGAGCCCGAGCAGAGCGCCGGTCGGCACGATGATCCGCCCGCCCGCCGCCTTCGCCCGATCGACGAGGTGCATGCGCGGCAGCAGCGCGCCGACCGAGGACACCACCGCGATCCGCCCCGCCGCGACCGCCGGGCCGACGATCTCTTCGAACACCGACGCGGGCGCCGCCTCGACCACGATGTCGGCGTGCCCGGCGAGCTCGCCGAGCCCGACGATCGCGGGCGGGACCTTGAAGCCGGCGAGGTTGGCCGCCGCCTTCTGGCGGTCGCGCGCCGAGACCGCCGTCAGCCGCAGCCCGTCCACGCCGGCATCCAGCGCCTGCGCCAGCTTCAGCCCGATCGCGCCGAGCCCGCCGATCGCCACAGTCAGCATTGATCAATGTCTCCCGCTCATACTCCGGGTTGCACGTCCAGCCGGAAGGATCCGCACATGTCGATGCCCGCCGAACCCCCGCATGGCGGTGACCGCGTGATCGCCTTCATCGACTTCGTCAAGGCGCTGCGCTGGCCCGCGGTGGTCGTGCTGCTGCTGGTGCCGCTGCTCGATCCGATCCGGACGACGATCGAGGCCCTGCATGGCGACAGTGCCGGCGTCGTGCGGCTGGGCGACATCAAGCTGCGGGTTGCCCCGCACGGCCTGCCGCTGCCGGACGAGGCGATCGTCCGCGCGGTCGCGGCGATGGATGCGGACGTGCTGCGCACCTTCCTCGACATGGATCAGAACGCGATCTACTGCGGCAGCCTGGACGCGGAATACCGCGCCGGCATGCGCCGGCTTGCGCATCTCGGCCTGGTGGAGGCGCGCTCCGACCCCGCGCGCGCGTTCGACTGCCGCGACCATGCGGTGATGACCGAGCTCGGCAAGCGGGTGGAGACCTATCTGATCAGCGTGATGGTGGGGATGCTGAAGGGCTGATCGGACCACCGGGCTGCGCCCGCCCTCGACCGCGATCGCGGTGCCGGTGACGCGGCCGGCCGCGTCCGAGGCGAGGAGGCAGGCGACGTCGCCGCGCTCGCCGGCCTGCCGAGCGCCGCCGAGGGGCGCGCGATGCGCGCGCGACGGGCGGCGAGGTCGATGCTCAGGCGGCGAGCCGGAGAAGACTGGGGCGACCTACGGGACTCGAACCCGTGACATCCAGGACCACAACCTGGCGCTCTACCAGCTGAGCTAAGGCCGCCGCCGCGGGCCGGGTTCCTACGCCCGGGCGCCTCATGCCGTCAACGCCCGTGGTGCCTCCGCGCCGCGCGCGGCGAAGGTCGTGCGCATACGCCGGATCGCCTCGTCCAGGGTCGCGTCGTGCTTGCAGAAGGCGAAACGGGCGAAGTGGCGCGGCGCGGTCGCGGGATCGGCGTAGAAGGCGCTCGCCGGGATCGCCGCCACCTTCGCCGTCTCGGTCAGCCAGCGGCAGAAGGCCACGTCGTCGCCGGCGAAGCCGAGCGGGCGGAAATCGGCGGTGATGAAGTAGGTCCCCTTCGCCTCCAGCACGCCGAAACCGAGCCCGGCGAGCCCCGCGGCGAGGCGGTCGCGCTTGGCGGCGAGCCGGGCGGCGAGATCCTGGAAATAGGCGTCGTCCTTGGCGAGCCCCACGGCCACCGCGCGCTGAAGGTTGGGCGGCGTGGTGAAGGTGAGGAGCTGGTGCGCCTTGGCGATGGTCTGCGCCAGCGCCCTCGGCGCGGTGACGTAGCCGACCTTCCAGCCGGTCAGGCTGAAGGTCTTGCCCGCGCTGCCGATGCGCGCGCAACGGTCGCGCATCCCCGGCAGGCTCATCAGCGGGATGTGGCGCCAGCCGTCAAAGGTCAGGTGCTCGTAGACCTCGTCGCACACCGCATAGGCGTCGTGCTTCTGCAGGAGGTCGGCGATGAAGGCGAGTTCGGCGGCGGTGAACACCTTGCTGCACGGGTTCTGCGGCGTGTTCATGAGGATCGCCTTGGTGCGCGGCCCGAACGCGGCGGCGAGGGCGCCGCGCGGCAGCTCCCATCTCGGCGGCTCGAGCCGCACCAGCCTGGGAACGGCCCCCAGCATGCGCACGACCGGAAGATAGGTGTCGTAGAGCGGCTCGATCAGCACCACCTCGTCGCCGGGGTCGAGCAGGGCCATCAGGCAGGCGGTGATCGCCTCGGTGGCGCCCGAGGTGACGACGACCTCCGTGTCCGGATCGGCCTCGATGCCCCAGAAGCGTCGGTTGACGGCCGCGACCGCGGCGCGCAGTTCAGGGAGGCCCGTCATCGGCGGGTACTGGTTGCGCCCGTCCAGCAGCGCGTCCGCCGCGGCCCGCCGCACATCCGCCGGGCCGTCCTCGTCGGGGAAGCCCTGGCCGAGATTGACCGCGCCGTGCTGCACCGCGAGCGCGGACATGACGGTGAAAATCGTGGTGCCCGTGTTCGCGAGCAGGGTGTTGTGCGGCTTCATCGCGCTGGCGCCATCCCCCCGGGTCAAGGCGCGGACTATGGCGGCGCCCCGGAGGCCGCGCAAGGAGTGCCCAGGAAATAGGCAGATGCACGCCGCGCCTGCCCGCCTCGGGGCCTCCGCGGCCGCGCGGCGCGCCGCGCCCGACCCAGCCTTGCCGCGACGGCGCAACCCGTGCAAGTAACCGATGCAAGGCAGGAATGCGCCTCGGTCGGGGCGCGCAGGTCTAGCGGCGGACGAGGCGCATGAAGAAGATCGAGGCCATCATCAAGCCCTTCAAGCTCGACGAAGTGAAAGAAGCGCTGCACGAGGTCGGGCTGCAGGGCATCACCGTGGTCGAGGCCAAGGGATTCGGCCGCCAGAAGGGCCATACCGAGCTCTACCGCGGTGCCGAGTACGTGGTGGACTTCCTGCCCAAGGTGAAGATCGAGGTGGTCTGCCAGGACGGCCTGGTGGACCGTGCGATCGAGGCGATCATGAACGCCGCCCGCACGGGACGGATCGGCGACGGCAAGATCTTTGTCACCACCGTCGAGGAGGCAATCCGCATCCGCACCGGCGAGCGCGGCGAGGAGGCGATCTAGCCGCCCGCGCGGCCATCCGCCGATTCCGGCCCGCGCCGTGCATGGCGTCGGCTGTTGCCGGGAGGCCGAGCCGCCCGGCCGTCATGGATCGGGTCTCTCCGGGCCCGGTCGCCTACCGATGAACACGGCAGATACACAGGAAGGGGACCATGGCTGCTAAGCCTGAAGTCAAGAAAGTGCTCGACATGATCAAGGAGCACTCGGTCGAGTACGTCGATCTGCGCTTCACCGATCCGCGCGGGAAGTGGCAGCATACCGCGCAGCACGTGAGCACGATCGACGAGGACGTGTTCACCGACGGTATCATGTTCGACGGGTCCTCGATCGCCGGCTGGAAGGCGATCAACGAGTCCGACATGATCCTGATGCCCGACCCCGAGACGGCGGTGATGGATCCGTTCGCGGCGAAGCCGTCCCTCATCCTGTTCTGCGACATCATCGAACCCTCGACCGGCCAGCTCTACGGGCGCGACCCGCGCGGCACGGCGAAGAAGGCCGAGGCCTATCTCGCCTCGACCGGCATCGGCGATACGGCGTATTTCGGCCCCGAGGCCGAGTTCTTCGTGTTCGACAGCGTGAAGTTCGGCACCGGCGGCAACTACGGCATCTACCAGCTCGACAGCATGGAGGGACCGCAGGCCAGCCTGAAGGACTACCCCGAAGGCAACATGGGCCATCGCCCCGCCGTGAAGGGCGGCTACTTCCCCGTCCCGCCGGTGGACAGCGAGAGCGACCTGCGCGCCGAGATGCTCTCCACCATGGGCGAGATGGGCGTGGTCATCGAGAAGCACCACCACGAGGTGGCGCAATCGCAGCACGAGCTCGGCATGAAGTTCAACACGCTCGTGCGGATGGCCGATCAGATGCAGATCTACAAGTACTGCATCCACAACGTCGCCCACAGCTACGGCAAGACCGCGACCTTCATGCCCAAGCCGATCTACGGCGACAACGGCTCCGGCATGCATGTGCACCAGTCGATCTGGAAGAAGGGCAAGCCGACCTTCGCGGGTAACGGCTATGCCGACCTGTCCGAGACGGCGCTGTACTACATCGGCGGCATCATCAAGCACGCCAAGGCGCTGAACGCGTTCACCAACCCCTCGACCAACTCCTACAAGCGCCTGATCCCGGGCTTCGAGGCGCCGGTGCTGCTGGCCTATTCCGCGCGCAACCGCTCGGCCTCCTGCCGCATCCCGTTCGCGACCAGCCCGAAGGCCAAGCGCGTCGAGGTGCGCTTCCCCGACCCGTCCGCCAACCCGTATCTGGCCTTCGCGGCGATGCTGATGGCGGGGCTGGACGGGATCCAGAACCGAATCCATCCGGGCGATGCGATGGACAAGGACCTCTACGACCTGCCGCCGGAGGAGCTGAAGGGCATCCCGACCGTGTGCGGCTCGTTGCGCGAGGCGCTGCAGTCGCTGGAGGCCGACCACGAGTTCCTGCTGAAGGGCGACGTGTTCAACAAGGACCAGATCGAGTCCTACATCGCCCTGAAGTGGACCGAGGTGTACCGGTTCGAGCACACCCCGCACCCGGTCGAGTTCGAGATGTACTACTCCGTCTGATCCGGGATCGGATCTTGTTCGTTGCGCGGGGCGGCCGAACGGCCGCCCCGTTCGCGTCCGTCACCCCTCCGGCGTGGCGCCGCTCTCGATCACCAGCGGCGCCCAGGCGGCGACCTCGGCGCGCACGAAGGCCTGCGCCTCGTCCAGGAACCGCCTGATGGGCAGCGTCGCCGTCGCCTCGAAGCGCTCGATCACCGCCTTCTGCGCCTGGGCGTGCCGGATCGCCTCGGCGATCCGCTCCAGGATCGGCCGCGGCGTGCCGGCGGGCGCGCAGATCCCCGCCCAGCCGTCGGCGACGATGTCGAGCCCGGTCTCGCGGAAGGTGGGGATGGAGTCGAAGCCCGGGACGCGGGCCGCACTGCTGATCGCCAGCGAGCGCAGCCGATCGGCGCGGATATGCGCGGACGCCGCGGTCAGGCTGTCGATCGTCGCCGGCACCGTGCCGGCGATCGTGTCCATCGCCGCCTGTGCGCCGCCGCGATACGGCACGTGCAGGAGCGGCACGCCGGCGAGCTTCGCCATGCGCAGGATGATCAGGTGATTGACCGAGCCGATGCCGGAGGACGCGACCTCGATCCCCTGCGCGCGCCGGCGCGCCTCGGCCAGGAAACCGGCCATGTCGCGCGCCGGGAAGGCGGGGTTGACAAGCAGCAGGTAGGGCGTGCCGAACACGATCGCGATGTGCGCGAAGCTCGTATCCGCGTTCCAGCGAATGCGGTCGCGATACAGCGTCGAACCGACCGCGAGGCCCGAGATGGTGGAGAACAGCAGCGTGTAGCCGTCCGGCGCCGCCATCGCCGCGATGCCGGTGCCGACGGTGGCGGCACCGCCGGCGCGGTTCTCCACGACCACGGGCTGGCCGAGAAACGCGCCCATCGGCTCGGCCATCAGGCGCGCGATGATGTCGGTCGAGCCGCCGGGGCCGAACGGCACGATCAGCCGGATCGGCTGGGTCGGCCAGGGCGCCTGGGCAAGCGCGGGGGCCGCGAGGCTCGCGGCGGCGGCGGTCAGCACGGCACGACGGCGATAGCGGTGCGTCATCTCGGGGATCCTCCGGGATCGCGGTTCGGTGCCACGATGCGGCAGGGCGTGTGGCCGAAACAAGTCCCGCGCTGCGGCGGATCAGGGCACCCGCGCGGCGAGGAAACGCAGGATCGTCTCGGCGAGGCGCGGCCAGCCGGCATCGAGCATCATCGCGTGGCCGAGCCGATCCATCGTGACGTGCTCGGCACCGTGCAGCCAGGCCGTGCGCAGCAGGGCGTCGGAGGGAACGAGCGGATCGTCGGCCGCGCCCACCACGAGCCCCGGCACGCCGAGCAGGCGCGCCGAGGCGACGGGGCGCGGCCACTGCGCCTCGGCGAGGGCGCGCAGGCTCTCCGGCTGCAGCCGCGCGATGTAGCCCCAGGCGAGATGATCCGGCAGCTGAGCGGAGAACAGCGCGCTCCTCAGCCGGACCGGGACGGCGCCGCCGGCATCCGCCCAGGGCATGCGCGCGACCTCCTGCCACAGCGCCGGGTCGGTGAGGGCGAGCCGCCAGTTCGCGCCGGCGAGGCCCTCCGGCGTGACCGTGGCGAGCAGCACCATGCCGCGGATGCGCGGATCGCCGAGCAGCATCTGCGCGACCAGCCCGCCGAGGGAATGCCCGACCAGCACCACCGGCCCGCCGAGCGCCGCGATCGCCTGGCGCGCATCGAGCACGTAGTCGAGCAGTCCGAGGCCGTGCAGGGCCTCGCGCCCCGCGCTCGCGCCATGGCCGCGGAACGACAGCGCCGCCGTCCGCCACCCTGCGGCGGCGAGCGCGCCCATCAGATGCTCGGCCCACATCCACGCCCCGCCGGCCGCGCCGTGCAGGAACAGCACGGTCGCCGGATGACGATCGGCGGTGCCGGCGCGCAGCAATTCGAGCCCCGGCACGGGCGCCGGGACCGGCTGGTCGCGCCGGCGGAACGGGATCACCTCGGAGGGCGCCATGGACGGCTCCGCCGCCGAGCCTCGACCGTCCGGGCGCGGCGGCGCAAGTCTCAGCAGGACGCGCGGCTCAATTGCGGCTCCTGTCCACCAGCGCGTTCTTCCGGATCCACGGCATCATCGCACGGAGCTTCTCGCCGACCTGCTCGATCGGATGCTCCGCGAGCTTGCGGCGCATCGCCTTGAACGAGGCCTGGTTGACCCGGTTCTCGAGCATCCAGTCGCGGGCGAACCGGCCCGACTGGATATCGGCCAGCACGCGCCGCATCTCGGCCCTGGTGGCGTCCGTGATGATGCGGGGTCCGCTGACGTACTCGCCGTACTCGGCGGTGTTGCTGATCGAGTAGTTCATGTTGGCGATCCCGCCCTCGTAGATCAGATCGACGATAAGCTTCACCTCGTGCAGGCACTCGAAATAGGCCATCTCGGGGGCGTAGCCGGCCTCGACCAGGGTCTCGTAGCCGGCCTTGATGAGCTCGACGAGGCCGCCGCAGAGCACCGCCTGCTCGCCGAACAGGTCGGTCTCGCACTCCTCCTTGAAGGTGGTCTCGATGATGCCGGCGCGGCCGCCGCCGATCGCCGAGGCGTAGGAGAGGCCGAGCTCGAGCGCGTTGCCGGAGGCGTTCTGCGCCACCGCGACGAGGCAGGGCACGCCGCCGCCGCGCTGATACTCGCTGCGCACCGTGTGGCCGGGCCCCTTGGGGGCGACCATCAGCACGTCCATGTCGGCGCGCGGCTCGATCAGGTTGAAGTGCACGTTGAAGCCGTGCGCGAACATCAGCGCCGAGCCCTCCTTCATGTTGGGGCCGAGCTTGTCGCGGTAGAGATCGCCCTGCCCCTCGTCTGGGGTCAGCACCATCACGATATCGGCCCATTTCGCCGCATCGGCGGGGTCCATCACCGCGAAGCCCGCGCCCTCGGCCTTGGCCACGCCGGCCGAGCCCTTGCGTAGCCCGACCACGACCTCGGCCACGCCGCTGTCCTTGAGGTTGTTGGCGTGGGCGTGGCCCTGGCTGCCGTAGCCGATGATGGCGACCTTCCTCCCCTTGACCAGGTTCACGTCGGCGTCGCGGTCGTAGTAGACGCGCATGGGCGTTGTCCTCTGTCGATGCTGCGTGGAACGTTCGCGATCGCGTCTAGCCCGCGCGGCAACGCGCGGCAAGCCGGGCTCAGCCGTGGATGCCCCTGGGTCCGCGCGCGATCGCGACCACCCCGGTGCGGCTGACCTCGACCAGGCCGAGCGGGCGCATCAGCGCGGCGAAGGCGTCGAGCTTGTCGGTCGCCCCTGTCATCTCGAAGACAAAGCTTTCCGTTGTCGCATCGACAACGCGGGCGCGGAAGGCATCCGCGATGCGCAGCGCCTCCACCCGCTTCTCGCCCAGCCCGGCGACCTTGAACAGGGCCATCTCGCGCGCGATGTGCGGCCCCTCCATGGTCAGGTCGGCGACCTTGTGGACCGGCACCAGGCGATCGAGCTGAGCCTTGATCTGCTCGATCACCATCGCCGTGCCCGAGGTGACAATGGTGATGCGCGAAAGGTGCTTCTCCTCGTCCACCGGTGCCACGGTGAGGCTGTCGATGTTGTAGCCGCGGCCGGAGAACAGGCCGATCACGCGCGCGAGCACGCCGGCTTCGTTCTCGACCAGCACCGAGATCACCGCCTGGCGGATGGAGAGATCATGATCGGGCATCAGCACCTTGAGCATAGGCAACGTTTCCCGGCCGAGGAAGAGGAGGTCATGCCCGCCCGCGGAGGGGCGGGCCTCCGCTGGGCGGGAACGTGTTCAATGTCGCACGCGGGCCTGGAGCAGATCGCGCACGGCTGGAACCAGCCGTGCGCGTGAAGATGCTCGCACGCAATGCCAGGAGCGGTCTCCACCTGCGTGGAAACCGCTCTGGCGGCAGCGCGGCGCGCGATGCCCCGCGCACGAGCGTCGGGCCTCTGCGCTCCGGGGGGTTAGACGAGCACCATGCCTTCCTCAGTGACACCCGGCCCGCCGGCCTTCCTGGGGCTCTCGTCCTCCGGGCCCAGGATCATCTCGTTGTGCGCCGCGCCGGAGGGGATCATCGGGAAGCAGTTCTCGTTCTTGTCCACGCAGATATCGGCGATCACGGCGCGGTCCACGCGCAGCATCTCGCGGATGACGTCGTCGAGCTCGCCCACCCTGGTCGCGCGCAGGCCGACGGCGTGGAAGCTCTCGGCGAGCTTGACGAAATCGGGCAGCGCCGCCGAGTAGCTCTCGGAGTAGCGGCCGCCGTGCAGCAGCTCCTGCCACTGCCGCACCATGCCCATGTACTCGTTGTTCAGGATGAACACCTTCACCGGCAGGCGGTACTGCGCCAGCGTGCCCATCTCCTGGATGTTCATCAGGATCGAGGCCTCGCCGGCGATGTCGATCACCAGCGCGTCCGGGTGCGCGATCTGCACGCCCATCGCCGCCGGCAGGCCGTAGCCCATGGTGCCGAGCCCGCCGGAGGTCATCCAGCGGTTGGGCCGCTCGAACTTCCAGAACTGCGCCGCCCACATCTGGTGCTGGCCGACTTCGGTGGTGATGAAGGTGTCCTTGCCTGTCTCCTGCGCGAGCTCGTAGAGCCGCCTGATCGCATGCTGCGGCTTGATGATCGACGCGGGCTCCATGTCCTGGCGGAAGCGCAGGCAGTCGCGCGCGCGCCACGCGTCGATCTGCTTCCACCACTGGCCGAGCGCGAAGGTGTCGGGCCTGGCCGCGTCCGCCTTCCAGGCCGCGATCAGGGCGGCGAGGATGCGCGCGGCATCGCCGATGATCGCGCAATCGACGCGCACGTTCTTGTTCACCGAGGAAGGATCGATGTCGGCATGGATCTTCAGGCTGCCCGGCGAGAAATCCCTGAGCCGGCCGGTGACGCGATCGTCGAAGCGCGCGCCGATGTTCAGCATGACGTCGCAGCCATGCATGGCGAGGTTCGCCTCGTAGGTGCCGTGCATGCCCAGCATGCCGAGGAACTGCGGATCGGAGGCCGGAAAGGCGCCCAGCCCCATCAGCGTGTTGGTGCAGGGGAAACCCGTCAGATGCACGAACTCGGTGAGCAGGCGCGACGCTTCGGGGCCTGAGTTGATCACCCCGCCGCCGGCGTAGATGATCGGTCGCTTGGCCGATTTCAGCATGCGGATCGCGGTGGCGATCGCCTGCGGATCGGGATCCAGCACCGGACGGTAGGACCGGTGCGGCGTCGTCGGCATCCCGGCATAGACCGCCTTATTGATGAGGATGTCCTTCGGCAGGTCCACCACGACCGGGCCGGGGCGGCCGGAGCGGGCGACATAGAACGCCTCGTGGATCACGCGGCCGAGATCGGCGGTGCTCTTCACGAGGTAGTTGTGCTTGGTCGCGGGCCGGGTGATGCCGGTGGTGTCGGCCTCCTGGAACGCGTCGTTGCCGATCAGGTGCGTCGGCACCTGGCCCGTGAGGCAGACGACGGGCACCGAATCCATCAGCGCGTCCACAAGCCCGGTCACCGCATTGGTGGCGCCGGGGCCGGAGGTGACCAGCACCACGCCGACCCTGCCGGTCGAGCGCGCATAGCCCTCGGCCGCATGCACCGCGCCCTGCTCGTGGCGCACCAGGATGTGGCGGATCGCGTTCTGCTGGAACAGCGCGTCGTAGATCGGCAGCACCGCGCCACCCGGATAGCCGAAGATGGTGTCGACACCCTGATCGTTGAGCGCGCGCAGCAGGATCTCGGCTCCACTCAGCATCTCGGTGGCCGTCATGGCTGGCATACCCCTTGGCTCGTTCGCCCAGTCGGGCAGGGACCCGGCGGTTACCCTGCCATGATGCGGCGCGTCAACAGGAAATCGTCAATAAACGAAAACAGATCAGCCATGCGTTCTTCTGAAAATTGCGTGTGTGCGCCGATCCGCGCATGGATCGTGAAGGTCCGTTGCGGCGGCGCGAGCGCATGGTGGCGGAACCACGTCGCCTGCCGCTTCGCATACTGGCGCACCATGGCTTGGCCGCGGGCGATCGCCTCCGCGAGCGAAACCTGCCCACGGATCGCCGCCAGCAGCGGCGGCACGCCGTGCGCGCGCATCGCCGGCAAAGCCGGATCGAGCCCGAGAGCGCCGAGCGCGCGCACCTCCTCGAGCGCGCCGGCCTCGATCATCGCCACGAACCGCGCGTCGATCGCCGCGCGGACGGCCGCGCGCGGCGGATCCAGCCGCACCTGCGCGAAGCGCCAGGGCGCCGGCGGCACGGCGGGACGACGCCACCACGCCGCCAGCCCTTCCCCCGTCGCCTCCAGCACCTCCCAGGCGCGGATCACGCGCTGCGTGTCGCCGGGCTCGAGCCGCGCCGCCGTCGCCGGATCGCGCTCGGCGAGCCGCGCATGCAGCGCGGGCGCGCCGATCGCGGCCGCCAGCGCCCGCGCCGCCGCGCGCACCCCCGGCGGCACCGGCGGGATCGCGGCGATCCCATGCACCAGCGCATCCAGCCACATCCCCGTGCCGCCACAGAGGATCGGCACGCGCCCCGCCGTCCGCGCCGCCTCCATCGCCGCCAGCGCCGCCTGCCGGAACCAGGCCGCATGGGCCGGCTCGGCGGCGCTGCGCACGCCGTAGAGCGCGTGCGGCACGCGCGCCTCCTCCGCCGGGGTTGGCCGTGCGGTGAGGATGCGGAGCTCGCGGTACACCTGCATCGAGTCAGCGTTGATGACCGTGCCGCCGACCCGTTCGGCAAGCGCAAGCGCCAGAGCCGACTTGCCCGATGCGGTCGGGCCCGCGACGATCACTGCGCGGGGCAACCCGTCATCCACGCCCGCTTGCACGGACATCGCCGCCCCTCCAAGGTCGCGCCATGGACCTTGTGCTCACTCTGATCGCACCGGCCGCCGGGCCGGCGCTCGACGCGACGCATCTTCACGCCGCGGCTGCGGCGCTCAAGGACCTGGGCGCCACCGTCGGGCCGCCGCGCTGGCTGAAGCGAGGCGAGGCGGCCGACCTGCCCTTCGCCGACCTTGCCGCCGACCGGGCCGAGGCGGCCGCGCGTGCCGCGCTCAGTGTTGCGCCGGTCGATCTCGCGGCGCAGCCGGCGCGGGGACGGCGCAAGCGCCTGCTGGTCGCCGACATGGACAGCACCATCGTCACCGGCGAGACGCTCGACGAGCTCGCCGCTTTCGCCGGGCTGAAGGAGCGCGTCTGCGCGATCACGGCGCGAGCCATGAACGGCGAGCTCGACTTCGCCGCCGCGCTCCGCCAGCGCGTCGCCATGTTGGAAGGGCTGCCGGCGGAGACTCTCGAGCGCACCTACGAGCGCATCGCGCTGACGCCGGGGGCGGCGACGCTGGTCGCCGCCATGCGCGCGCACGGCGCCGTCTGCGCCCTCGTCTCGGGCGGGTTCCGCTTCTTTACCAGCCGTGTGCGCGATCGGGTCGGGTTCCATCTCGACCAGGCGAACGAGCTGATCATCGAGGCCGGCCGGCTCACCGGTCGCGTCGCCGAGCCGATCCTCGACAAAAACGCCAAGCTCGCCACGTTGCGCCGGCTCGCAGCCGAGCATGCGCTGCCGCTGTCAGCGACGGTCGCGGTCGGAGACGGCGCGAACGACCTGCCGATGCTCCTGGCGGCAGGGCTCGGCGTCGCGTTCCGTGCCAAGCCGAGCGTGGCCGCCGCCGCGCGCGTGCGCATCGATCACGCCGACCTCACCGCGCTGCTCTGGCTCCAGGGGTATACAGAGACGGAGGTGGCGGCAACCTGAGGCGGGCACCGGCGCGCTCGCGCCATGGGATCCGCCTCCCCGGCCGCTGCCCGGGCGCCTGTCGCTTCGGTCGGGATGCGGCTCAGCCCCTCCCGGCCGGCAGCGGCACGAAGCGCATGCCCTGCTGGCCGTCGATCAGCATCAGCACGTTCTGGCGGCCTGCCTGCCGGGCCCGCGCGACGCGCTGCTGCACATCCGCCGGCGTCGACACCGCCTCCTGCTGCACCTCAACGATGACATCGCCGGGGCGGATGCCGCGCTCGGCCGCCGGGCTGTTCGCCTGGACCTCGACCACCAGCACGCCCTTCACGTCGGCACCAAGACCGAACCGCTCGCGCAGCTCCGGCGTGATCGCCGAGAGCTTGAGCCCCGTGCCGGGGAGTTCGACAGGCGCACCGCCGCGGTCCTGCGGACCGGGCGTCGCGGCGGCCTGCTCGACGTCCTCTGGCAGTTCGCCGACCGTCACCGTCACGGTGATCCGCCGGCCGTTCCGCCATATGACCACCGGCACCTCGGCGCCGATCCGGGTATCGGCGACGACCCGCGGCAGGAACCGCATCTCGCGGATCTCCTGGTTGTTGAACTCAAGGATGATGTCGCCGTTCTGCAGCTTGGCCTTGTCGGCCGGCCCGCCCTCGTTAACACCGGCGACCAGAGCGCCGCGCGCGCCGCCCGTCAGGCCCACGCTCTCGGCGATCTCGTCCGTCACCTGCTGGATGCGCACGCCGAGCCAGCCGCGCCGGGCACGGCCGTAGTCGCGCAGCTGCGCGATCACGTTGGTCGCGAGGTTCGAGGGGATGGCGAAGCCGATGCCGATCGAGCCGCCGGTCGGCGAAAAGATCGCCGTGTTGATGCCGATCACCTCGCCCGCCATGTTGAACAGCGGCCCGCCAGAGTTGCCGCGATTGATCGCGGCGTCGGTCTGGATGAAGTCGTCATAAGGGCCGATGCGGATGTCACGGCCGCGCGCCGAGACGATGCCGGCGGTCACCGACCCGCCGAGTCCGAACGGGTTGCCGATCGCCAGCACCCAGTCGCCGATCCGCGCGGTGTCGCTGTTGCCGAAGGCAGCCGGCTTGAGCGGCTTGTCCGACCTGACGCGCAGGAGCGCGAGATCGGTCCGCTGGTCGCGCCCGACCACCTCGGCCTTCAACGTCGTGTTGTCGGTCAGGATGGCGTTGATCTCGTCCGCCCCGTCGATCACGTGGTTGTTGGTGACAATCAGCCCCTCGCCGTCGGCATAGGCGATCACGAAGCCGGAGCCGAGGCTCTGCGCCCTGCGTGGCCGTTGCGGTGCCTGCGGTCCCTGGCCCTGACGCTGCTGACGGTCGAAGAACTCGCGGAAGAACTCCTCGAACGGCGAGCCGGGCGGGAACTGCGGCACATCCGGGCCCTGCCGGTCGCGCCGAGCCGCCACTGTCTGCGTGGTCGAGATGTTGACCACGGACGGCAGCAATCGCTCAGCGAGATCGGCGAAACTTTCCGGTGCCGGCCGGGCCTGGGTCTCGTGCACGGCCGGCACCGCCAGCGGCGCCGTGCCTGCCAGCGCAAGAGCGAGCACCGCGGCGACAGGGCGGTTGATCAGGCGCATCGAAGTGTCTGCCTTCTTCGAGCGGCGCAGGGGAACACGCCGAACCTCTCGCTTTATGGACCAACCGGCGCGGAACTGGAAGGCGTGGCCCTCTGCGCTCCCGGTGTTCTGATCCGTGTTCTGATCGGTTCCAACCCTAAAGGCGGCTCGCGGCGAGCGCGATCACCGCACCCAGGGCGGCCACGGCAAGCCCGACGGCGCGCAACCCCTGGTCCGGCAGCGCGATCAGCCGGCCGAGGACGGCACGCACCGCTGCCGGGAACAGCGCATAGAGAAGGCCCTCGGCCGCGAGCACGAGGCCGAGGGCCGCAACCAGCGCCGCAAGCGTCATGCCCGCCCGGGCGGCGGCTCAGCGCGCTTCCGCCGCCCGGATGTCCTGCGGGATCTGCTTGAGGAAGCGGAAGAAATCACTCTCCGGCGTGAGGATCAGCATGCTGCGCCCCTCCTCCCCGAACGCCTCCCGATAGGCCTGGAGGCTGCGCCAGAAGGCGAAGAACTGCGGGTCTCGCTGGAATGCCTCGGCGAAGATCCGGATCGCTTCCCGCTCGCCCGAGCCGCGGATGATGTCCGCCTGGGCCTGTGCCTCCGCCAGGATGACGGTGCGCTCGCGCTCGGCCCCGGCGCGGATGCGTGCCGCCACCTCGGCACCCTCGGCGCGGGCCTCGCGCGCGACGCGCTCGCGCTCCGTCTGCATCCGGTTCAGGATCGCCTGGGTATTCTCCTCCGGCAGGTCGGTGCGGCGGATGCGCACGTCCTCCACCGCGATGCCGAAGCGGCGCGCCTCGCGGTTCACCTGGTCGCGGATGTCGTTCATGATCCGCGTGCGGTCGGCGGACAACACCGAGAGCAGCGGCTCGTTGCCGAGCACGCGGCGCAAAGCCGACGGCACGATGGAGGAAAGTCGCGCCCTGATCGCCGCCTCGCCGAAGCCTACCGTCTGGTAGTACTCGAGCGGATCGGTGATGCGGAAGCGGGTGAAGGTGTCGACGATCAGCCGGCGCTGGTCGCCGAGGATGACCTCCTCGGGCGGCCCGTCGTAGTCGAGCAGGCGCCGGTCGAAGCTGATCGTGTTCTGGATGAACGGGATCTTGGCGTGCAGCCCCGGCTCGGTGATCACGCGCACCGGCTTGCCGAACTGCACCACCAGCATCTGCTCGGTCTGATGCACCGTGAACAGGGTCGAGAGCAGCAGCACGCCGGCAAGGACGACGCCGATCGCGCCGCCGATGAGGGTCTTCTGGTTCATCTGCTCTGTCCTCTCAGCGGATGCTGCCGGTGACGCGCGCCGCGGGGCCGGGCAGCATGCCCGGCGCGGTCGGCAGCGGCTGCGGCCGGTCGATCCCGGTGGTCTGCTGCTGCCGCGCCCGGTTCAGGTCGTTGAGCGGCAGGAACGGCACCAGGTTCTGCACCTTGTCGTCGACCAGGATGGTCGGGCTCGCCTTCAGGATCTCTTCCATGGTCTCGAGGTAGAGGCGCTGACGGGTGACGTCGCGCGCCTGGCTGTAGGCCACGAGGATCTGCGTGAAGCGCTCCGCCTCGCCGCGGGCGCGCGCGATGCGCGCCTCGCGGTCACCCTGCGCCTCCTGCACGAAGCGCTCGGCCTCGCCGCGGGCGCGGGGGATGATGTCGTTGCGGAACGCCTCGGCCTCGTTGCGCAGGCGCTCGCGGTCGGCGTTCGCGCGCTGCACGTCGCGGAACGCGTCGATCACCGCCGCCGGCGGGTCCACCTTCTGGAGCTGCACCTGGGCGACCTCGATGCCGGCGCGGTACTGGTCGAGCATCACCTGGGTGCCCTCGCGCACCGCCTGCTCGATCTGCGCGCGCGCTTCCGTCAGCGCCGGCTGGATGGGCGTCCGGCCGATCACCTCGCGCATCACGCTCTCGGCGGCCGACTTCACCGTCTGCTCGGGGTTGCGGATGTTGAACAGGAACTCGCCCGCGTCGCGGATGCGCCAGAACACCGCGAAATCGATGTCGATGATGTTCTCGTCGCCGGTGAGCATCAGGCTCTCCTCCGGCACGTCGCGGGTCGGGATCGGCCGCAGGCCTTCGCCCTGGCTGCGGAAGCCGACATCGATGCGGTTGATGCGAGTCACGCGCGGCGTGGTCACGCTCTCGATCGGCACCGGCAGGGCGTAGTTCAGGCCCGGCGGGGTGGTGCGGTTGAAGGCGCCGAAGCGCAGCACCACGCCCTGTTCGTCGGGCTGGACGCGGTAGAAGCCGGACAGCAGCCAGAGGCCGACCAGGATCGCGCCGACGATCGCGAGTCCCTTGCCGCCGCCGAAGCCGCGCGGCAGGAAGCGACGCACGAAATCCTGCCCCTTGCGCAGCAGCTCATCCACGTTCGGCGGCTGCGGCAGGCCCGGCCCGCCGCCTCCGCCCCACGGGCCGCCCGGTCGGCCGCCCCCGCCCCACGGGCCGCCGCCCCCGCTGTTGTTGGTCCACGGCATGTCTTGCTCTTCCCAGCCTGGTGTTCCGTTGGAAGCCGCTTCGGCCCGCCCCATATCCGCCGCCGGCGGCGGCCCAGATGAGCGAGAACGCGCGGTGGCCACGCCGACCCGCGCCGGCACACCTGCGGCATATGGACGGAAATCGGAGGGTTTTCAAGCGATGACCGAGGTGACCGAGGCGGATGTGCGCGAGGCGCTGCGGTCGGTCCGCGACCCCGAGACGGGCGGCGACATCGTCTCGCTCGGCTTCGTGCAGGGCCTGAAGGTCAAGGGCGGGTTGGTCAGTTTCGCGATCGAGGTGCCGCGCGAGCGCGCGCCGCGCATGGAGCCGATCCGCCGCGCCGCCGAGAAGGCGGCGGCCGGCGTTCCCGGGGTGTTGAACGCGACCGTGGTGCTGACGGCGCACCGGGCCGAGGCGGCGCGGCAGCCCGCGCCGACCGCCGGCGCCCAGGCGGCGGCCGGCGGCCGCGGCGGGCATCTGCTCACCGGATGCCGCGCGATCGTCGCCGTCGCCTCGGGCAAGGGCGGTGTCGGCAAGTCCACGACCGCCGCCAATCTGGCGATCGGGCTCGCCCAGGAGGGTCTGAGGGTCGGCCTCCTGGACGCCGACATCTACGGCCCCTCGATCCCGCGCATGCTCGGCATCCGCGGCCGGCCGCACGCGGCGGGGCAGATGATCGCGCCGATGGAGAAATGGGGGCTCAAGGTCATGTCGATCGGCTTCCTCGTCGAGGAGGAGACGCCGATGATCTGGCGCGGGCCGATGGTGATGGGCGCGCTCGAGCAGATGATGGGCCAGGTGCTCTGGGGGCCGCTCGACATCATGGTGGTGGACATGCCGCCCGGCACCGGCGATGCGCAGCTCACCATGGCGCAGCGCGTGCCGCTGACCGGCGCGGTGATCGTCTCCACGCCCCAGGACGTGGCGCTGATCGACGCGCGCCGTGGGATGGCGATGTTCGCGCGCACCAACGTCCCCGTGCTCGGACTCGTGGAGAACATGAGCTTCTTCTGCTGCCCGAACTGCGGGCACCGCAGCGACATCTTCGGCCATGGCGGCGCGCGCCGCGAGGCGGAGCGGCTGGGGGCGGAGTTCCTCGGCGAGATTCCGATCGCGCTCGACATCCGCACGACCTCCGACGAGGGCACGCCGATCACGGCGACGATGCCCGAAAGCGAAGAAGCGAAGCTCTACCGCGCGATCGCTGCGCGGGTATGGCAGAAGTGCGAGGCGGTGAACGCGCGACGCGCGGCCGCCGCCCCGCGCATCGTCGTCGAGTAGCCGGCCCCCTCACGGGGGGTGCCGCCACGGCGCGGCCGCGCCGAGGCGGGCCGCGGGCCCGCGCCATCGCCAAGGCAGT
>Ga0308410_1000751_pt1 | contig 17984 bp, 13 predicted proteins | sample HotsprOSTMatCore_FD_203467 | JGI IMG/M metagenome (GOLD analysis project Ga0308410, IMG submission 203467) | Hot spring phototrophic mat microbial communities from Octopus Spring, Yellowstone National Park, Wyoming, United States -... | ecosystem: Environmental > Aquatic > Thermal springs > Hot...
GGCGACTGGGCGCGCGGGCGTCCCGCCCGCGTGGGGTCACTCCTGGATGCGCGGGCGTCCCGCCCGCGTGAGATGGCGGCTGGGCGCGTAGGCGTCCCGCCCGCGTGATGACAGGAAACCACCCAATAACACAGGCAAGGTGAAATCGCGCATTCCATACTTTACTTGCACATCATCACCCAACAGCGAGCGTGGTATAATGGCGAAGGTCAGGGCTGTCGTGGTTGGAGAATCGTCTTTGTGAGCCACCAGTATACGATCCGACACAAAACAGCAATCACGCTGACACTCATCGGAATGCTCATAGCGCTTGTCGGAAGCATTCCCCTGGCTATCGTGCAGGCGCAGCAGGTTGTGCAGGTCACACAGGTCGGTCCGCCGCCGCAGGGCGATCCAGGGACGATCATCACCCTGACGTTTCAGTTGACCAATAACATCAATGACGCCACGGCCGCCAGCCCAACGACGACGTTCAGTATTACCACATCGAATGTTCCGACTGGCGTCACGGTCAGCACGCCAGGACCCGTGCAATTGACGAACAACACGCCCGGCGTCAACACAACCTTCACGCTGCAACTGAGCATTGGCGGCGCGGTGACACCGGGCACGTATAACAACCTGCTGGTTACTGTTTCCGGAACATACAACTCGACCTCAGGCGTTCGCACCGTATCTGCCAGCACCTTTGGCGCCTTCGTCGTGACCGTTGGCGGTCGGACTGCCACGCCGACCTTGTCACCAACGGTGACGCCAACGCCAACGCGCACGCCGGGACCGACGCCAACTCCGGGACCCACCTGTCCAGAGGGAGTGCGCGATCCTGGCAACGATCTCGGCAGCGCGCGTCTGGTGCTGATCGACTCACCGGTCGCGCACGGCATTTGCGAAATCGGTGATGAGGACTGGTTCCGCTTTGGCGGCGTCGGCGGCAAGGTCTACACGATCGATATCGAACGTATGGACGCTGGACTCGACCTGTCGCTCGAACTGTATGACGAAAACGGTCAGCGCCTGGCGTTCAACGACGACTTCTTCAACCGTGATCCCGCCCGCCCCGATCCGAAGGATATCAAACCGCGCATTCAGTCGTGGCGCGCGCCGCGCGACGGCATATACTACGTTCGCGTCCGCGACACGCTCAGTATTGGCGGCGGGAACCGCACCTATGTCTTCGTTGTGCGCTCTGAAAGCTATGGACCAACCGCCGCACTGGTCGGCGAGATTTGCCGCGATCTCTACGAAGACGATGGACTGCCGGAACAGGCGAAACTCATCCTGCCGAATGAGATTCATCCCGGTCGGCGGCTCTGCCCGACAGGTGACGCCGATTGGGCGAGGTTCTTCGGCAAGGCAGGCAAAGTCTACTACATCTACACCGACACCCGTCCATACCGCAATACCCCCGACTTCAACAATCAGACACAGGCAGGCGCCGATACGGTGATGTACCTGTTCGACCGCGACGGCATTCGCCTCCTCGACTTCAACGACGATATTGCCGCATCGCTCGACTCGCAGATCCGCTTCGTGCCGCAGGTGGACGGGTTCTACTATGTGCAGATCAAGAACAATGGCGACCTCGGCAACCAGTTCATTCGCTATGATCTCATTTTGCAGTTGTGCGTCCCAGACGAAGAATGCGGACGAGCGCCGCAGCCTGCGGTCTTGCCAACCCCCGCAGGACCGACACCCACAGTGGCGCCTTTCGATGATCGCACGCCAACGCCAACCGGCACACCTGCATCAAGCGGTTCGAGCGGTGATGAGTCCGGCAGCGCTCAGGATGGCACAGCGCGCGCATTCCTCAATGGTCCGCTGGTCGGGTTCGCCGATGTTTCGTTCGATCAACTCTGGCAACGCACGGATCGGGTGGTCGCCAGCAGTAGAGTGCAACGGAGCTGGTTGTGGGGACCGCGCGGGCTGATGGCGCGCGCCGAGAGTTATCAGCAGGCGACCAGCGGCATGCGGCAAGTGCAGTACTTCGATAAAGGTCGGATGGAACTGAACAACCCCTTCGGCGACCGCTCGAGCCCCTGGTTTGTCACCTCCGGTCTGCTGGTGATGGAAATGGTCACCGGGCGCATGCAGGTCGGAGACAACGAGTTCGTCCAGCGTGAAGCAGCCGCCATCCCTGTTGCTGGCGACGCTGACGATCCCAACGCGCCGTTGTACGCCAGCTTCGCCGGTGTTATCACCCAGGCGGAACCGGATCGGACTGGTCAGATGCCGCGTATAACCATTGACCGCCAGGGACGGATCGGCGCGTATGAAGGACTTGTGCGCGCCGAGACGCGCATCGCGCGCTATGTGCCGGAAAGTGGGCACAATATTCCGGCAGTGTTCTGGGAATATCTCAATGCGCGCGGGCTGATCTATGATCAGGGACGTTTGCGCAATGATCGCCTGTTCGATTGGTTGTTCGTGCTTGGCTATCCGATTAGCGAACCCTTCTGGGGGCGCGTGCGTATTGGCGGAGTCGAGCGCGATGTCCTGATCCAGTTGTTCGAGCGCCGCACACTGACCTATGTGCCCGACAATCCGCCTGGATGGCGCGTTGAAATGGGGAATGTCGGACGACACTACTACCGCTGGCGCTACGGTGAAGATCTTCCCTGAAGAATGAAAAGACCTCCGAGGCGCTGGCGCCTCGGAGGCCGATCCGCGTCAGTCTTTGTAGAAGAAACTACGCAACACGGAATGCACCTCCTGTGTCGATCGAAAGCAGCGTTGGAGAGGTTCACTCACGTGCGATCATGCCACAGATGACGCGTCACTTCAATCATCCAATAGTCCCGCGTACAACAGGTACCCTTTGTGCATCATAAATGAGACGGGCACAGGCAGTGACGGCATCCGACAGGAGCAGCGCGGCAGAGAGCCAACCGTCAGGACGTCTGCTCGAGACGCCATTTGATATTGCTGCGCAGATTGTCGAAACGATCGGACCGCGCCCTCCCGGCTCGATCGGCGAGGCGAAGATGGCGGCATTTCTCGATGCGCGCCTCCGCCAGGCAGGATTACGTCTGTCTGCCGAATCGTACCGCGCGTTTCGTTTTCCAGGCTACGATGGCATCATCATTGGGACGCTGGCGGTTATCGGGGTCATCGGTTTTTACTGGATGCCGCTGCTGGCAATCCTGATCTTCGCAGCAAGTTTTGGCGCAGCGTTCCTGACATGGCGGTACGACACACCCCTTCTGGCACAGCGCATCCTCAGCCAGAACGTTATCGCCACACGCGCTGCTTCCGGCGTAATGCGCTGGCGACTGGTGGTGCTTGCGCCGCTCAGTTCACCGCCAGCGGTCGGGCGCAGGCTTGCTGCGATCAGCGCCGGACTAACCGGACTCGTCGGACGCACCGTTGCAGCGGGGCTGCTGCTGGCGCTGGGAGTCGCCGCAACGACGCCTCTCCCGCTCAATGTGCGCATCTGGCTCTGGTATGCTCAGGCAGCGCCAGCAATCGTCTTGCTCGCACAGGGAATTGCGGCGCTGATCGTGCAGCGCGCTCCGGCAACCCCGGGCGCTATCAGTTATGCAGGCGCGCTGGCGACGCTGATCGAGAGCGCTGCGCGCCTGCACCATCTGCAACACACCGAGTTGTGGATGGTCGGGATCGGCGCGGGAACAAGTACTGCCGGCATCGACGATCTGCTCCGTCGCTACCCTTTCGAACCGCAGCACACCCTCTTCGTCGGTCTTGACGGCATTGGAAGCGGAACGTTGTGCTATCTGGCGGCTGAGGGCGCGCTGCGTCCGCGACTGGCGGATTCATTGCTGTTAAGACTGGCAGCCCGTGTGGTGGATAGCGGACAGGCGACTGCACAACCGTGCGTCTGCCGCAGTGTCACATACGCTGGCATACTGCGGCGTCGGGGGTGGCGCGCTATGGGGATCGCCTCTCTTGACACCCAAAAGCGCGTATCGTATCAGTACGAACGCAGTGATGACCTTTCCCGGCTTGATGCAGCGCACCTCGACCACGCCGTGCGCATGGTGGTCGGGCTGGCGCGTGCGCTCGACGCGGCGCTGTAAGGATGGTGACGTCACATCGGAGCGCCCCTGCTGCGTCCCGCCCGTCCCTTGTGATCGTCGCCCTCGCTCCACAATGCTATCGTGCAGATTTACGGATGCGGCACCCGCAGCACCCGATTCACTGCCGGCGCGATAATAGTCGTCGTCGTGCCATCGGGCCAGCGCACTGCGACATTCTCCACTGCACCCACATGTCCCAGACCAAAATGCGCCATCGCTTCCATCTGGCACAAGTAGCCGCTGCCAGCATCGATGGTGCGCAGTTGCCGTCTACCGCCCGCGTGAAGCGCAACGACGGCGCCGCGCGCCGGCGCACCAGCGCGCGTCAGCGGCAGCACCCGCAGCCAGGCATGATCATTGGGAGCGGGACGGTACAGGCTGAGCGGCTGCAGATCGGCTTCACCATGACTGATCAGCAACTCCAATCGTCCATCGCCATCAAAATCGCCGACTGCTGCGCCGGTGCCCAACCCGGCGGGTTCGAGCGCATCACCCGGATCGATCTTCGTCCACCCATCGCCACGACGCGCGAACAGACGGTTTGGTTCGCCAATGTTATTGAAGAAGATCTCCAACTCGCCATCGTTGTCGAAATCGGCGGCGATGACGGTGCGAACCCGCGATGGTTCCGCCATATCCGTCGGCGTAGCATCAACGAACAGTCCATCCCACTTCTGCAAGAACAGACGATGCGGACCTTCCCAGTTGCCATAGACCAGATCGAACCGACCATCGCCATCGAAATCGCCAGCCGCGACTCCCCGACCATGTTCGTGCGGATCGGGTAAACCGGCGCGACGAGCGATTTCCTCGAATGTGCCATCGCCCCGATTGGCGAAGAGCAGATTGGGACCATTCTCATTCACAGTAAAAATATCCATGCGCGACGTCACCAGTGGCAGTGTTATCACACCGCGTCCGCCGGTGGTAAAACTGACGCCAGCGGCGCTTGCCATGTCCTGCACTTCATCAAAGCGGTCGAGTTCATAGAGGCGAAATGGTCCGCCGTAATTCGCCACGAAGAAGCCATAGCGCCCTGTGCCAAGGCGATCCACGACCGCAACTGATCGACCGGCAGTCAAATTGAGCGCCTCACGATTTTGTGGCAACTCGAAGAGATCGACCCAACCAACCTCCTGGAAATCGAACAACCGATCGCCAAACCGTTTGCGACCGGCAAAGGTGTCGGTGTTGAGCACATAGATCTCCTCCCGGCCATCACCATCGAGATCGCCGGCTGCCACGCCGATCGCCTGGCGTTGGGCATCTGCGAGAGTCTCATCAACGATATCGCTGAAACCGGCGCCATCCCAGCGCAACACTCGATTAGCGCCATCGAAACCGGCAATGAAGATTTCCCAGACGTCATCGTCATTCATGTCGACCACCGCCACGCCATAATGGAGGCGCGGCGGGTTGGAACGAATCAGATGGCTGCAATCGATAAACATGGGCATGTCCCCACTTTGCGACATTGTGCGCTAGATATGCCCCTGGAGCCAGGCGATGATCGTGTGTGTGACACGTTCCCCGCCCTCACCAAGAAGCAACTGATGTCCGTATCCTTCCATCCAGACCAACCGACAATCGGTGGAGGCGATATGGCGCACGACCTGCACGGCAGATCGGGGATCGACCGTCGTATCATCGCGCCCCTGCACCACCAGTGTTGGCGCTATGACGCGGGGCAACACATGTCGGGCATAGCGTTGTAAACGTGTCAACTGATGAATCGCTTCCAGCGGCACCCGCACGGTGCGGCGCAACTGCTCACAGACGACCGGATCATCAAGATTGGCATCCGGGGCGCGGTTGCGTATCAGCGCGCGCAGCGCCGGGTCCTTGAAATCAGCTCCTGCAAGAGGATAGTACCATGAAATGGCGTAGCGCGCGATACTGCTCAGATCTACCAGAAGTTGGCCGCGCAGAGTCAGGGCTGGCGCCAGCGCGACCAGGCGCGCGACTGGCATGTGCGCCGCCAGAAGCAGCGAGAGCAGAGCGCCCATCGAGAAACCGACGACCACAACCTCGGAGCAATGACGACGCAACAGTGCAAACCCGTGCGCCGCCGTTTGCGCCCACTGCTGCCATCGCACGCCGGCAAGCGCATCGGGAAGCGCGCCATGACCGGGGAGCAGCGGCGCATGCACGCTATACCCTTCACGAATGAAGGCAGCAGCCAGTGGACGAACTTCCGCCAGATCGCCACCAAAGCCGTGGATTAACAGAACCCCCTGGGACCCTGCCCAAACGGTCAATGGTTCCGCCTGGCGCTGCTCGGGAAACGGCATTGCAGCAGATGAAGGGTATGGAACGGATTCGGTCGACATACTGGTATTCCTGTCTGTTGTAGTGGAGACCTGTACTCGTAGTATGGCAGGGAACCAGATAACAAAAATGACATCCTGGTTACAGATGCAGTCTGTCAGTTAAGATGTCGTCAGTTTACAATTGACAATGATAGCGTAACCTTCTACGATCATCGTACACGACTCTCAGCAAAGTGATGTACCAAAGTCATGGCGCTGCGATTTCAGCAGAAGCTCATTGTTCCGACATCAGCACGACCGCTGATTGAACGGCCTCACCTTATCGTGCAGCTTGATCGCGCCATTCGCAGCAAGCGCGTGGTTGCGCTCGCTGCGCCAGCCGGATGGGGAAAAACGACCGCCCTGGCGCAGTGGGTAGCGCAGAACACGATGCCTGCTGCATGGTATACACTCGACAGCGCCGACCGCGATCCCCAGGTCTTCCTCGATTATCTGTTGCACAGCGTCGCCGAGTTGGCGCCGGGAACGGCGGACATCGCAGCGCGCCTCGCCGAGACCACTCCCCAGGGGCTGGCGGAGATTTCGCAACAGGTCGCGCTGGCGTTCGCTGACGCACCCGATCACTTCGCCCTGATCCTCGATGATGTGCATGTTCTGGACGATGATCAGTCGCAATCCATTCCTGGCGTGTCGCTGGTCTTTGCATTGCTGGCATCGATCGCAGAGTATGCAACCAAATGTCACCTGGTGCTTGCATCGCGCACCCTGCCGGCCCTGCACGGTATGGTCCGCATGATTGCGCAACAACGCGCTGCGGTATTCGATTACAGCGCGTTGCAGTTTCAGCGCGCCGATACGCAGCGTCTTGCGGGAATAACCGCAGGGTTGACCCTCTCCGATGAAGCGGCGGATCGACTGACTGCAGCGGTCGGCGGTTGGGTCACCGGCATTGTGCTTTCGCTGGACCAAACGCCTGTCCACGGAAGTTTCGCAACCAGCCAGCAGATTGTCGACCAGCACCTGGCAGAACTTGCCACACAACGCGACGCGATCATCGAAGCCAACACGAGCCAGGTGTATGCCTATTTCGCTGAACAGATTCTGGCGCCGCTGCCAGCCGACCTGCAACGTTTTCTTGAGGATACCAGCGTGCTCCAGGACCTGTCGCCGCGCCGCTGCGATCTGTTGCGTTCGACAACGAACTCGGCGGAATATCTCGACGACATCAAACGCCGCGGCTTGTTCGTCTCGAGTCGCGCCGGATGGGTATCGTACCACAGTCTGTTTCGCGATTATCTGCGATCGCGCATGGCGCGCGATCCGCAGCGGCATCGGGCGCTCTTGCGCGCTGCCGGCGATCTCTACGCCGCCGAGGAAGACATCGAGCGCGCGCTCGATTGCTATCTGGCGGCTGGCGACCATCAACAGGCGCTCGATCTGCTGCGATCCGCTGTGCCGCGCCTGCGCCAGTGTTCGCGTCAGACAACCCTGCTGGCATGTTTTGAACGTCTGCACCACACGCGATTGAATGGTGATCGTCACAGCAGAGACGGTTTGCCGTTCCTGACGGTGCGCGCTCCGCAAGCACTGTCGATCCCGCCCGATCTTTTACTGGCAGAGGCGCGGGTGTATAGCGACCTGGCGCTCTGGGAACGCGCGCACCTGGCGCTCCAGATTGCTGAGGTGACAGGGAATGCTCACATCCGCGCAGAGGCGCAGATCCTCTCGGCAGAGGTGCAGGTGCTCCAGGGCGACCATGCCCGCGCCCAACAGACCCTGCGAGCGATTGATGTCGCTGCGCTCGATGATCGGTTGCGCCTGGAATATGCCATGGCCGCCGGACGCGCGCATATCATGGCGGGTGAGGCCGCTGCCGCCATTATCGAACTCGAACGCGCCCATACCATTGCTGCCACGCACAGGGATGCGATTGATAGTTCTGATGCGCTGGCGGATATTTATGACAATCTTGGCTGGGCATACGCGGCTCAGGGTGATCGCCAGTCTGCCATTCGCTATCTCAAGCGCGCCGACGCCTGCTGGCAGGCATCCGGCAATCATGGGAGACGAGCGCTGACCCTCAACAATATGGGGGTCATGGCGATGGAAGAAGGGCGGCATGCCGAAGCGCGTATGGCGTTCGACACTGGACTGGAGATCGCCCGGGAAACGCGGTTGCGACGCGAAGAAACCGTGCTGCTCTGCAGCCTGGCGGAACTCGCTCTGCGCCAGAATGATTTTGAGCAATCGATCAACCGCTCGACCGAGGCGCACGCATTGGCGGCAAACTTCGACATCACCGGCAGCGCAGAAGCGGCGGCGGCAGGCGCATGCTGGGCCGCGCTCCTTGCCGGGCATATGGCAGTCGCGCGCGCGTGGCACGACGTGGCAGCAGCGATCACAGCACCATCACAACCAGAAGCGCGAGGACGCCTGGCGCTGGCGCGGGCAATGCTGGCGCTGCAACAACCTGACCCGGATGTAGAGCGCCTTGCCGGTCTTCTGGATGAGGCGACAGCATGCGAAGCATCGCTCAGTGAGGACGAGCGGGCCTACGTGGCGTTGTTGCGTGCCGAAATCGCATTTTCCCGCGCCGGATGGCATCGTGCTGCTGAAGCATGGGAATACTTCGCCGCCCACGCAGGTGCGCTCTCCGAAACCATTCTGCATCGTTTTGCGTCGGTTCATCGTAAACTGTTCGAAGCTGCGGCGCCCCACGCCTCATTCGCCGCTCGTGTCATCGCAGCCTTTCGCCAACCCCTGCCGATGCGCTGGCGGATCACCGCGCTTGGCGGGTTCGAGTGTCTGGTCGATGGCAAGCCGGTCGAACTGTCACAATTGCACCGCGCCCTTCTGATCCGACTCCTTGATGCCGGCCCGCAGGGACTGGCGGTTGAGCGCCTGTGGGAGTCCGTATGGGGAGACGATGATGTATCGATGCCAGCATTGCATCAGGCGCTGCGCCGATTACGCCTGCAAACCAGGCTTATCGCCTCGGCGCGCGAGGGGGCGGTGGCGATCCGCAGCGGATGGGAAGCCATCGAATATGATGTGCGCGAACTGGAGCGCGCCCTCGAAACGCCAACCCGCCACGACTCCATCCAGCGCGCAATGGCGCTCTATCGCGGCGAGTTCCTTCCCGGCGCTCCTATGAGCGCCGGGCTGTGGGTCGAGGCGCGTCGGGCGCATCTTCAGCAGCGCTATCTGGATGCGATTGAGCAGTATGCACAATCCATCGAGCGTGAATCGCCGCAACAGGCGATGTTCTATTACCAGCACATACTGCAGATCGACGGATGCCGTGAACATACCGCCGCGCAACTGATGCGCCTGGCTGCACGTTATGGCAACCGCACTCTGGTCACCGCCACATTCGAGCACCTCAAGGGCGCTTTGCGCGCACTCGGCGCATCGCCAGAACCGGCGACGGCGGCGCTGTATCAGCAACTGACTTAAGGGACATCTGCGCTGGGACACAGGTTGATGCCGCGCACGATCCAGCACCCGTCGCCTGCGACGATCACGCCAATACCCTCGCACCAGACGACGCCGGAAGGCATGTGCGCCATTGCACGAGAAACGTCAGGAACACGCCGCCGTCGGCGTGGGACTTCGCCTCTCGATCCGCGGTTGCACTCCCCCTTTGCACACGATCATACGCCTGGCTGAGATGTACTGATAATACGACACCCCTGCGTACACACCGGGCGCTGCGTAAGTTTACAGGAAATTAACCTGGTGAGTCAATGAACAGTCAATTGCGAGTCAATCCAATATACTATTTTTATACCAGTTCCAGTCAGCAACCCAGCCCTGATTGTCGTAAGCATATATCGAAGGAGGCAACTCACCATGCGGTCGAAGATTCTGCGGGCACTTGCAGCGGCACTCCTGGTTGGCACGATTGCGGCAGCGGCTATGGCGCCTCTTGCGCCGCCTCCCATCCGTGGACCGTCGACCACCATTGCGAACTGGTAAGCATGACCCTGTTCGCCGTTTATCTGGTCTGTGCGCTCGTTGGAGCGATTATCGCGCTCTGGCGAGCGCCGGCATGGCCACGTTACAATCTTCTCCTGGCAATTGCCGCCGTGCCGCAGATCGGCCATGTACTCGGCATACGCATCGGCGAGATGTTTATCGTGTCGGTCGTGGCGATGATCCTGTGGTGCTTCTGCAACTTCCGGATCGCCGGCGTCCCTGTGGTTGCTGGCGGCGCGGCGCTTAACTTGTTGACCATGGCCTGGCATGGCGGGGCAATGCCGGTGCGAGCTGATGTGCTGGCGGAGTTGGGGTATCATTTCGACGCTGGCGTCCTGTTGGAAGGATCGAAGGACGTTGTCGTTCATGGATCGCCGCTCTGGCTTCTCTCGGACTGGTTGCCGATTTCAACCGATTTCGTTACGCTCATTGTCAGTCCTGGCGACATCCTCATTGTCGGCGGCGTCCTGATGTGGCTACTGTTCAGTCACACGCCCGATTCGGAAAGGAAACATCCCATGCTCGCATTCCGCTCACCTTCTGTCCCCTCCGAGAAGCGTTCTCGTCTGGTTCCGGGGCACAGCGCACGACCGGCGCTGACTCGCCTGGCGCTTCTGGCAGCCGCTGATCCCGCGCTGGCGGAGCGGTTGCTCCATGATCCGCTCGATGCAGCAGATGCCCATCCTCACTATCACGTAACGCTCGATGCACGCGACCGCGCCACGCTGGCAGCCATTCGCGCACGCGCACGAACCGTCGGCGAATTCCTGGGCGAACTCGCCGCTGAAGTCGATGGAACATAGGACGACGCATGCAACGGAATTCGAACGTTCAACCGCACGTTGCAGGCGCTAACAGGACGTTCCCCATCGGGTCCGGTTTCAACTTCCGCTCCATCGCTACAGAAGACAGATCACTATGAACGGCGGAATTGAACTTCAACCCATTACTCCTTCGCCTGCCGACATTCTGGCCGCATTGCGCCAGATTGCCGATGCACCCGATACAGCAGATCTTGCGGTAACGCTCCACGATGTGTGTGTCCATCTGCTCCCCGAAACGCGCGTGGATCTCTTTGTTCTCAGCAAGTCGACCGAGCGCTTGCTGATCACCTGCGGGAAACAGGATCTGCCATCGCCTCCGGTGATGCACTGCGGGCCGCCATTCATCGCCTGGTTGAAGCAGCATGGCTGCCAGGCGGATGTCATACCGCTGATGGTCGCCAATCAACTGTATGGGCGGCTCATCGTGTCGCAGCGCTCTGCCGACGTCAGGCGACACGCCCTCATCATTGTCAATCAGCTGGCGCCGGTTGTGGGCCTCTGGTTAGTCGCGCATCGTCACCTGATAGCACTCGAAGACATCGAAGAACAATTGCGCATAACTCAAGAGCGATTGCGCCAACTCGAAGAAATGCGGTTGCGTGCAACCCTGGCGGCTGGCGCCGCGCACGATATTGGTAATCTCTTCGCATCGGTGCTGGGGCACACGCAATTGCTGCTCCAAACGGCGCCGCCTGACCTTCACGACGATCTTAAGACGATCGAGCAGGCCGCCCGCGACGGCCATTATCTTTTGCGGCGTCTGCTCACCATTCGCAGCACGACACACTCATCAGAAGCGACAACATCGCCGGTGCTGCTTCCTGCTCTGGTCCACGACGCTCTGCGGTTAACCCAACCTTTTTGGGGAACCCGTCGTTCCGTAACGGTTAAGATTGCGCTGGCGCCCGTTCCACCAGTACGCGGTCATCCAGCGGACCTGCGCGAAGTGCTGGTCAATCTCATTCTGAACGGCGTATCGGCGATGCCCGAGGGCGGCACGCTCACAGTGCGCACATACAGTACCGGTGAACGCGCCTTTGTCGAGGTGAGCGATACTGGCATCGGCATTTCACCGGCGCATCAGAGCGCCATTTTTCAGCCGTTTGTCACAACACGAGAAACGGGAAGCGGTCTGGGGTTGAGCGTCAGCCAGACCATTGTGGAAAGTTATGGCGGCGCCATTAGCGTATCGAGTACGCCTGGACGCGGAACAACGTTCAGTATCAGCCTGCCCCTGGCGCACACCACCGATATGATGCCCGATCCGCCGGCATTGCGTTGTGCAGCATCGTAGCAGAACCCTAACGATGGCGGAAGATCAGCATCCCACCGACAACAATCATCAGCAGGGGGAACACAATATCGGTATCGATGCCGAACTGCTCAGCCAGGAAGATCAGTCCCAGCCCGATCAACACAATACCTGCCCAGTTCAGACGACGGCGAGGCGTGGGCGTCGGCGCACTCATAGGCGCCATAGAGGGATCCATTCGCAGATTGATCGTCTGCCCCGTGTTAGGTGGCTCTGACGTCGCATCGGCAAACGGCGCATCGGCGTACCCGGATTGCCGGGCATACTGGGGCGCATACGCCTGACGACTGAACACGGCGCCCTGCTCCTCCGACTGTTGCCCTGCACCCGGAAAAGCGGATGGTGCGCCTGGCGGCGCCTTCGGCATAATGATCCACAATATCGGATACAGAAGCAAGCCGATGCCGCTGGTGAGGGTGACCAGCACAAAGATCAGGCGAACAATCACCGGATCGATCTGAAAATATTCGCCAAGGCCACCGCACACGCCCGCAATGACCGCATCACGACGACTGCGTACCAGACGAGACTTCATTGCGCTCTCATGCTTTCAGGGTCGCCACGCGACCAGAATGTTCGATTTCTGGCGATGAGACGCAAAAGATTAATGTATTGTTGCAGCCTCACCGCTCAGAATGTAATACGGCGTCGGCGTAGTGCGATGCTCTGGAGTAATCCAATCGCTGCCAGCGTCGTCATCGTGAAGCTGCCGCCATAGGAGATAAACGGCAAGGGGATGCCCGTGATCGGCATGATGCTCATATTCATGCCGACATTGACAAGCACGTGACACAACAGCATTGCTGCAATCCCGACCGCAATCAGGCGCCCGAATGAATCGCGCGCACCCTGAGCGATGGACAGCGCCTGCCAGATCGTGATTCCTAAAAAGACGAGTAGCAATGCAGCGCCAACGAATCCCAGCTCCTCGCTGGTGATGGCAAAGATAAAGTCGGAGTACTGCACCGGCAAATAGTTGCCCTGGCTCAGCAACCCATGCGTCCACCCACGACCGGTCAGACCACCAGACCCAATCGCCGTCAGCGACTGTATAATGTTCCAGGCGCCCTGTTTCAGATCCGGGTCGTACTTCAGCGGGTCGATGAAGATCAACAGACGCGCGCGCTGATATGGTTGGAGCACGTGTGTCCATCCGTAGATCGCCGCAGGTATGGCAACGATGAACAACATGGCGAATTGATGCCATCGCACGCCGGCTGCCAGCGCCATCGCCAGCCAGATCGCACCAAAGACCATTGCTGTGCCGAAATCGGGCTGCAGGAAAACCAGCGCCGTTGGAATGCCAACCAGAACCAGGCTGACCATCACCACTCGCCATGCGGACGGTTGACGTTCGTTGCGCGCCCAGTATGCTGCCAGCGCCAGAATGACCAGCAGCTTCGCCGGTTCCGACGGTTGAAAGGTCCGAATGCCGAGGTCGATCCAGCTTTGCGCACCGGAACTGACCTGCCCGATCACCAGCACCAGCCCCAAAAGCGCCACAGTACCCAGGTAGAATGGTACGATCCAGGCTTCAAAGACATGGTAGTCAAGCGTGGTGAGAAACGCCATGGCGGCGCACCCGACTAGAAGATTGACCAGGTGCCGTGAAAAGTATCCCTGGGTCAACGGGTCGCGCAGAGTGGCGCTGTACACCATGGCAGCGCCGAAGCCCAACAGGATGATCACACAGAGCAGCAGCGGGAAATTGTAATCGCGCCAGGTTTTGACCATACGCCTCTTCGGGATACAGCAGCGCCGATAGTATACCATCTCACGGTCGCGTCACCAGAGGCATCCAGAGATATGGTCTGCCGCGGAAGACGCTCAGGGTCGCCGTATTGTTTGTCGGCACGGGATCACGCTGCGTCGATGACACGACAGCGGTTGCCGTACTCACTCCTCCCACCGATGGAACCCTCAGCGTGATCGTGATCGCCGGAGCGACGCCACTGGCCGCGAGAGCGCCGCGACCGCATGTTATCACGCCGGCAATCACACAGTCCCATCCGATGCCGCCTGTTTGCAGATTCGTCGAACCTGGCGGTGGCGTGAACTGGACCTGCACGCTGCCAGCCGCGCCAGGACCGGCGTTCAGAACAACCACTGAATAGGTCAGCACGCCGCCAGGTTCGACCGGATTCGGTTGGGCGGTCAGGATCACCGAAAGGTCGGCATCTCCCAGAATAGGCGCCTCATACGCGCCCATATCGCAGATCGCCAGACCATTTCCATCACCATCGACAGGGCGCGCTACGCCGCGCTGATCGGTCGGTGCGCACGAACTCCCAACCGCCGGATCGCCCGCGTCGATGGCTGGGCTACCGCTCAGCAATGCAACCGTCGGCGTCGGTCCTCCATTATCGAGCAGCACGCCAGGTCGCGCGCTAACGCCAATGATATTGCCGCTCAGACTCCCCACAATCGTGCAGCCAGTATCGCGGTGGATCAGATTATACCCCAGGGACTCGAGGATATTGAAGCAATCGGGATTGACTCGCCCCGGCGTCGGGCTGAGGTCGGTATTATCGGAAATCATGGTATTGCGCAGACGCAGTTGATTGACGACCTGTGCATCGACACGCACCGAGACGCCGCCGCCTTCGCCGATATCATTCCGATCATCGTCGGCGGTGTTGCGAACAATGGTGACGTTATTCAGCGTCGCCGAGCTTTTCGGCGGGTTGATAAGCTCCTGATCGAGCGACACACTGATGCCGCCGCCGCTGTTGCCGGCGCTGTTGCCGGTGATCGTCACGTTCGTCAGCGACGCGTTGCCGCCGTTGAAGACGCTCAACGCGCCACCAAGGCTTGCCGCCCGATTGCTGGTGAATGTCACCCGCTCAATCGTGGCATTGGCGCTGGACTGGTTCACCCCATCGCCAAGCACCTCAATACCGCCGCCACGCCCTGCCCTTCCGTCACGCACCACGCTGTCGCGCAGGATCAGACCCGTTCCTGGCGCTGCCAGAATGACGCCGCCACTGCCGGGAACTTCGCCGTTCCCACGCAACGTGACTCCGGTGAGCGTGACCGTTGCTGTCGCAAGGAGGTGAAACACGCGGTCGCCGCTGGCAGCGATAATGGTTGTCGTCATGGCCCCCGCGCCATTCAGCGTCAGATTGTCGCGGATGTCGAGGTCGCCGTTGGCATTGTCATCTTCCAGCGTCGTCGTCAGCGTCAGCATATAGGTTCCAGCCGGCAGCATGATCGTATCTGCGCCAGGATTGGCATTGGCGGCGCTGATCGCTTCACGCAGTGAACAATCGACGCCACACACGCCATCAGCGGTATCGACCGTCTTGGTTACAGTGAACGTCTGTGGCGTCGCCGCCGCTGGCGCGGGCGCCAGCAATGCCACCGTCATCAGCAGGATCAACAGGAGGATATGGAGACGCATACAGACAAACATGATGAACCTCGTGATACCAGCGCTTTGTTGGATTGTACTATGAATGCGATAGTGGTTCCACCGATCACACGACGGTCCGGCGTGGTCACGTCGCATCGGTCTCATCGCGCACCCGCGCCAGCAACGCGCGTTCAACCGGCGGTAGATCGTCCCATGCCTGCGCCGTCCAGGTCACGGCAGCGAGGAATGCCTGCGCACGATCCGTGTCGAGGCATATGCGGCGCAGCAGCTGCCAGAACGCGGGCGAATGGTCGGGATGAATGGCATGCGCGATCTCGTGCGCCACAACCGCTTCAAGCACCCAGCGCGGCATGCGCCGCAGGACGGCGTTCAGGCGCACTGTGCGTGTTGCGACGCTGTAACTCCCCCAGCGCGCTTCGGTCAGTGTAAACTCGGCGCGTTCGATCACCGGCGGATCGGGGAAACGGGCGGCGACCTGCTGCACCAGTTCCAGGGCGTCTTCCTCGTGGTTGACCTGGCGTTTGTGGATGCGCTGGACCAGGCGGCGCGCCAGGCTGGTGATTACCTTGTCGAGGGCGACGCCGTCAACCGCATAGGGCGCGCTGATGTGCAGCGTCGTGTCGCGCAGGCGAGCATTGATGTTTTTGACCGCCTTGCGCTCAATGACGACCGTGAGAGTCACGCCGTCCACAGTGATAACGCGCTGCTCTGCCATCGCTACGTCACCTGCACGGCGCGGGGGCGTTCCGCTGTGACGCCAACCCCCAGCCACACGAAGAGGAGAGCGCCGGCAAAGCGGAGTGCTGCGCCGACCAGCAATGCTGGCGTATACCCGAACAGATCCGCCAGAAGTGTGCCGACGAGCGGACCGATCAGGGTTGCGACATAGGTCGTCAACTGGTAGAGTGCGATGTACGCTGCCGTCCGCTCAGGCGGCGCCGTCGCAAGCGAGATATCGAACAGCACCAGGTTCAATCCGGCGCCAAAAATGCCTGCCAGCGCCGCGTAGAATACCAGCGGCTCGACCCGCAGCGTCAGCGCCGTTAGAAGCGGATAGAGCACCAGTCCGAAGACGCAGATGCGCAGCACCAGGACATTCCCCTTGCGCCGGGTGAGCGCCGTCCAGATAAAATAAGCGACCAGCAGGACGCCGTTGTTGGTCGTGTTGATCAGCCCGATCCAGAAATCCGAGGCATTGAGCTGGCGCACCCAGTAGAGCGGAAAGAGCGGCAGCGCCATCATCATGCCCAGGTTAAAGACAAACGCGCTGATGACAAATCGACTGAACGGCGTCGGTTCGCGCAAAACCGACAACATATCGGTGAGGTATACCCCCAATGACTGCCCGGCAACCTCTGCCTTTGGCGGCGGATTGTCCGGGATGGTCAGACGCCGTGAAAAGAGAAAACTGAGCGCTCCTCCTGCGAAAGACGCCAGAAACACAATCTGATAGTTCAGCGGAAAGGCGACGTTGTCAAGAAACGCCCCAATCACCGCAACGGTGATCGCCGTTGTTGCGCCGAGCACCGACCAGCGCCGACTCATCAGATACTGGCGGCGGCGCGGTCCTGCCACTGCCCCCATCACCACAGTAAACGTGATATTGACAATTGTTTGCGGAATCGTGGCCAGCGCCCAGATAATAATAATTGCATAAGCGGTTGCCTGCTGTCCCATAAAGAAGGGTATCAGCCCCATCAGAACGAACGATCCCTGAACCATGGCGCGAGGCAAGGAGTACCAGGGCGCCATGTTGCGCTGGCGTTCAAGAAAACGCCCGGCTGGAATGGAGAGAAGTATGCCGGTCAGCGCGGGAAGCGCTGTGATCAGCCCGACGAGGAAAGGAGAAGCGCCCAGGCGCGTCAGGAAGACGCCAAGAAACGTCGAGACGCCGGTGACGATGCCCACACCGATGCCATCGATCAGGACGCTGCGTTCATTCTGCTTCTGGATGTCTGCTGGCTGAGAATGTCGGGTGCGCCGGCCGGACAGGATGGGCATAATGTCCACGACTCCTGATCAAGGAGCGGTTGAGGATGGTATTATATCATTATTGAGGCGAGAGGCGAGGGGCGAGAGGCGAGAGGGGATGAGGCGAGAGGCGTGAGGGGATGAGGCGAGAGGGGATGAGGCGTGAGGGGATGAGGCGTGAGGCGAGAGGCGAGGGGCGAGAGGCGAGAGGCGAGAGGGGAT
>Ga0308410_1000754_pt1 | contig 17964 bp, 18 predicted proteins | sample HotsprOSTMatCore_FD_203467 | JGI IMG/M metagenome (GOLD analysis project Ga0308410, IMG submission 203467) | Hot spring phototrophic mat microbial communities from Octopus Spring, Yellowstone National Park, Wyoming, United States -... | ecosystem: Environmental > Aquatic > Thermal springs > Hot...
GATCCACCAGAAAATCACGATACTGGCCACGGCCATAACGACCGAGATGAGTCCGGCCACGATGTAGAACCTGCCGCGGGCGGTATTCGTGATTTCCGGAAAGAGCGTTGGAGGCTGCTGGATCATTGCTTCTATTCCTCTCTAGCAGTGCCGCGGACGAGGCAAAAAGCCAGACCGCTGCGCGCGTCGGGCGAATGCGGCGCACCCGCCCGCGCCACACGCGCTTACCGGAAGATAAACTGCTCCCAGTGCTCAGGTGGCGGCATAGGCGCCACTATCTTGATCGACTCACCCCATGTATACCAGTCGGTTATGACCGTACCGCTCAGGAACAGGCCTATCGCGCCAGTGATCGTGGTCAACGCCGCGAACCACCATGCCCAGATGTGGATGTTGTACGAGTTGGCGTTCCAGCCCATCACCCAGCGCCAGAAGAGTTGGGCGCGATGCGTGCCGGGACCTTCCGCCATCATCTCGGTGAACTCCATCTCCGACTTCCACTTCGAGGTCGCCACGATCGTTGCCCCGTGCATCGCCAGCAACAGCGTTGATCCGAGCAGGAAGAAGATCGAGAGCATGTGGAAGGGGTTGTAGTAGAAGTTGCCCCAGTGGATGCTCACATAGTTCGTCCAGTCCAGGATTGCGCGGAAGCCGTGGCCCGGCGCGGCGCTCCAGTTGCCGAGCGCGATCGGATGGATCAGATAGATGACGAAGTAGAACAGCAATGCTGCGGCAAACCCCCAGGCAAGATGCGTACCGACGCGCGTGGCTTTCGCACGCGTGTAGACGCGCGCCCACCAGGTCAGCACCGAGAGGTGCAGGAAGAATGTCGCTGCCAGCCAGGCGCCGCCCTCGTTCCAGGGCACATTCCAGCTCAAGCCATACTTGGTCGGCGGCGGATAGACCCCCAGGTTCCAGAACTCACGCAGGTAGATGACCGCATTCCACTCGACCTGACGACCATAATCCACCAGGATGATGAACGCGCTCATGAAGAAGGTCACAAACGAAATCACACCCCACATGCCAACATAGATCGGACCGACCTGTCCCTCGCCAAGCAGGCGCTGCATCCAGCCGACATGGCCCGGCGGCTTGGCAATCGTGCCTTCCAGTCCGTCGCGATACTCCTCGTCATGGAGATCGACCGGTTCTGGCGTTTCGCGGGTACGTCCCAGGACCAGCCCGACCCCCATCAACGACAGACCGGCAACCAGCGCCCCCTGACCGATGCCATTCCAGATCGGTATCTTGTCCCAGAAGCCCCAGAAGGCGTTCCAGTCTTTGACAAACGTGCCGGACAGGAAGATGCACAGGTTCGAAAACAGCACCGATGCCGCGCCCGTCCAGAACGCAACGCGGTGAATGCCGATCTCGCCGATGCTGTAGCCGAGGATATTGCGCCAGAAGACGTGGATGTTCTGATCGCTGATATTCCGCCGCGCCTCGCTCAACACGGCTGAACCGTGCATGCTCAGGAACAGTGTCGAAGCAAAGAGCAGCGTAATGCCGATCGCATGGAACGGATTGTAGAAGAAGTTGTAGTACTGATACCCGATGTTCGACACCCAGTCGAGGTGGTGCGTGATGCCGAGCGGGAAACCGTGCCCCCAACCGCCCATCGCAATCGGGCGCAAAAACTGCAGGGTGATCCACGACGACACGACCGCGCCGAACGCAATCGGCACCTCCATCCCCATATCCAGCTTCAGGCTGATATCGATCTGGCGCAGCAACCAACCGACGAAGGCGATGGTCGCCGAAATCATGGTCAGGAACCAGACGAAGCCGGGTTTGTCGGGGCTGATATTGAAACCTTCCGAAACCGGCGGCGGCTCGATGCGCATCGCCAGGATGTTGAACGTCCCCTCGTTGACCACGCCCTCATACAGGTAGAACGCGACCCCCAGGATGACACCGATAATCGAGATCGCACCGAACAGACCGACGTAGAAGCGACCGATCCAGAAGTCGAATGGATCGACCCCAAAGAAGCGCGCCGCGAGGGTCTTACCGGGACGCTTATAGAACTCCTCGATGATCGAGAACGGAATGACTTCTGCGGATGCTGCCTGCGAGCCTGTGGAGGAAATCGCCTCAGCGGGGAGAGTCTCTCCACTCGGCAGCGGCAGCGCGCGTGGCACAGCGGACATATCGTGTGCTCTCGCTTTCTAGCGTATGGATTGGCTTACGCGAAGATTGTACGTCTCCACAGGCAAAGCCAGCACCTGGATACACGTACTGCGTAAAGACAGGACAGGGGCTGATGCGCTGCCACGTGCCAGCCCGCTGTCCCCATCTCTTTACGATCGCCAGGCAGAGTGAGCGACGTCTTTACTACGGCACTGTCTTAAGCCAGCCGATAATAGGCGAGCTGAGCACCACGAAGTGGATGAGCAGCGCGATCACCAGACCGAGCAGGGTGGAGACTACCACCGATGTCCGGAACTCAAACGGTCGATCTTTCATAACAGTCCCTCCAAAATCTTACCTGAACTGGAGCCAGGGCGTCCATGCCCAGCACAGCACGTGCGCAATCACCGCGATCACCAGACCACCGTAGCACGTCTTCACGACGATGTCGTGCACCAACCACTCCGCGTTGTTGAAGAGCGGCTTCCACTGATCGGGAACCAGGTCGTTCTGTGGCTTGTCGGTCATGTGGGTCACCCCCTTTCCTTTCTGCCTGACCGGATTTCTGCAGCAACGCGCTGCGTCATGATGTCTGCCCGCGCCAGTGACCCTGTCGCTTCTTGCCAGTGAGCGTGTCGAAGCTCCGTAGTGTCAATAGTATTCGCGGGTTTCACCGGGATTATACCGCTGAAAAAGCACACACGTCAATCAAAACATCTTACACATATACTATGCAAGGGTTATGCAGATCGTGTGCAGAAGTCCGAGTTGTGAAGTTGCAACACTGCGTCAGAGTATGCACTACGCCGTTTGACAATCCCTCTGCGTATACTATAATAAAGCCCTACAGTCCTAGCCAAAAGGAGGGGAGGAAGCGAGGAACCTTGCTTCACCCTGCTGCTACAACTGCCATGGTGCAGGGTGGATACGCGGCGCTGACCATATGCGTGGCATTGACCCCGGCTCTGTTGCTCTGCAAACGCTGCGGCGCGCACGCCGACGCTTGACCGTTCTAGAGATGGAGAACCCCCATGTTGGAGCAAGTCCATCGCCTGCTGGCGCTGTCCGACGTTCCACGATACAATATCAAGGCAGTTGTTCAGCAGACCCAGGTCAATGTTTCGACGCTACGCGCATGGGAGCAGCGCTACGGCGTTCCACGCCCGACTCGCTCCGATCACGGTCACCGACTCTACTCACAGCGCGATATCGAAATCATCAAGTGGCTGAAACAGTGTACGGAGGAAGGGCTGGCGATCAGTCAGGCGGTCGCTCTCCTGCGCGATATCAGCGATGCGGGCGATGTCGCGCCCCGCGCTCCGCAACCGCCTCCGCCCAACCTTGCTGATGCCGGTTGGCCCGATCTGCGCACGCAACTGACCGAGGCGCTCCTGAATGCCAATCTGCGCCAGGCGCACCTCCTCGTCAATACGGCGGTCGCCCTCTTCCCTATCGAGACGCTGGTGCTCGATCTTTTTCATCCGATGCTGATCGATATTGGTGAGCGCTGGGCGCTGGGTGACGTGTGCGTGGCCGAAGAGCGCGTGGTGACCAACTTTGTGCGCCAGCGCCTGCTCGGGTTGTTGCAGATCCATGCGCCGTTCGCCATTGGTCCGCGCTTGATTGCCGGGTGCGCGCCGGAAGAACAGCACGAGATCGGGTTGATCATGTTCTCGCTGCTCATGGAACAGCGCGGCTGGGAACTCCTCTATCTGGGACAAACGGTGTCGGCGGAAGGATTGGATGGCTTCCTGGTGCGGATGGCGCCAGCGCTCGTGTGTATGTCGGTGTCCATGGCGGAACACGTCCCTGGCTTGCTCGAAATCGCTCGTATTGTGGAAGGACGCCGCCGCCACCGGATGGTGTTCGCGTACAGCGGTCAGGTGTTTGACCGCCATCCTGAACTTCGTGGGCGTATTCCTGGCATCTTTCTGGGCAATGATCTGCGCGAGGCGGTGATCCGGGCGGATGATCTCGGCGAGGAGATCGATCCGGAACGCTGGGCGCGGCAGGCGCACTTCTTTCGCCATTGATGGGGATGGCGGGTCGGACGACGGTGTGTTCGGGAAGCGGATCAAGTCGCGCCAGCAGCGGATGCGTTCGCTTGCACAGTGACGTTGCAAGGCGACATCGCCGCGATAGTGGCGCTAGAAAGTGCGATCATGCGCTCATTGACGACATGGTTGTCTAGTCGCGGGCCAGAGGTCGCCCAGGCGCTCGATCAACGGCGTGAAGCAATTTGTAGTACGGTCACCAATCGCCTCAAATTGACCTTCGCGGGTTTGCTGGCGGACATTGAGTCCCGCCACGGCAGTCAGTATCAGCAGATGACGTTCAGCCGCACGCCGCAACGCCTCCATCGACTGATACTCGTTGCGCTTGCGCTTCAAGCACCGTCGGTGCTGCAACGCGAAATCGAGTGGAGCGTGCGCTTGCTGCTGCGCCATGGCGTCACTCAGCATCACATTCAGTCGATGGTGCGCTGGTACTTCGAGGCGGCGCAACGCGAAGTGGCGCTCGACGATCAGGACCGCGACAATCTGGCGGCGCTCGAAGAGGCGATCCTGGCGACAGTCTACGCGATAGGGGATGAGGCGTCACCCTGACCTCCGGGCGCAGATGACCGTTGCCTGAGCGGTTGGCGGCGAACGAAGGCGACGATACCCATGGGACGAACGCGATCAAAGAGAGCCGCCAGGATTGTCAGCAGCGCCAGCGCTGCTGCCGATCAGGCAGCAGTGACCGTCACCGATAGGGACCGGTCACTGCTGCATCTGCGCTTGTTGCGCCTGCGCTTCTTCGATAAACGCCCGTTCCACCGCCTGCCATTCGGGCGGAGGCGCTTCGTCCGTCGCCTCAGTCGGGGTTTCAATCAGGGCAACTCGCACCGCCACATCGAGTTCGCTCGTCGCCTGACCTTTGTAAACGCCGCGCGACGGCGAGACATCGGCGTAGTCGCGTCCGATGGCGACGCGAATGTGGCGCGAACCGGCAATCAGGTTGTTCGTTGGATCGAATCCGACCCACCCCATTCCCGGCAGTAAGGCTTCCACCCACGCATGAGTCGCGTCCGCCTCTGAGCGATCATGATCTTCCGCACGGTGAAAGAGATAGCCGCTGACGTAGCGGCAGGGGATGCCAAGCATGCGCGTCAGCGCGATCATGATATGAGCGAAATCCTGGCAAACGCCACGACGAATGCGCAAAGCGTCGTCGACCGGCGAATGCACGTGGGTGCTGCCAGGGGCATATTCGAAGGCGGCATAGACGCATGTGTTGAGCCAGCAGAGGGTCGTCAGCGGATCGCTGCCGCGCTGCAACCCTATCTCTGCGGCGAAGGCGTGCAACAGGTCGCTCGGTTGCGTGAAGCGACCGGGCTGAAGTAGATCCCACTGCTCGCCGCTGGCGGCGAGTGCATCGAGTGTGCGCCAGGCATCGCCGTCGAGCGTGGTGATCGGCGGCGGATCGATGACCTCCACCAGCGCCTCGGATATCACAGTCAGCAACTTATGGCGTCCGGGCACGTTGAAGTGATGCACCGTGTTCCCCAGAATGTCTCGATAACTGAAAATGATCGTCCGTGGTATGGTCGTCATCTGAAAGCTGTGGAGACGCTGATGCCCGTTGCTGCGCGGCTGCATGCGCACCTCCATGACGCTTTCGTTCACCGGCGCGCTGTAACGGAAACGGGTCAGATGTCGAATATGGTAGAGCATGGATTACAGGGTTAGGGGTTATGCGCACCAAGAACCAGGAACCGAGAACTGAGAACCAAGAACCAAGAACTGAGAACCGAGAACTGAGAACCAAGAACTGAGAACCAAGAACCAAGAACTGAGAACTGAGAACCGAGAACCGAGAACTGAGAACCAAGAACTGAGAACCAAGAACTGAGAACCAAGAACTGAGAACCAAGAACTGAGAACTGAGAACTGAGAACCAAGAACTGAGAACCGAGAACCAGGAACCAGGAACCGGGAACTGAGAACTGAATCGTATCATCCAAACCTGCCGACCGATCGGGCTTCCCACCTGCCTGACGTTCAACGTTCAACCTTCAACCTTCAACCTTCAACGTTCAACGTTGAACCTTCAACCTTCAACGTTCAACCCTCTCGCCCCTCGCCTCATCCCCTCTCACCTGAGCGCCTCATCGGCAGAGTAACTGATGCACGCCTGGTAGAGCGCATCGTGCACCTGCGCACACATGCGGCGAATGGTCATCAGGTACGTGTGCATGTCCATCATAATCTCATCCACCTGCCCGTAATCGAGCACGGCGCGCAGACGCCCCGCAAGACGCTCGACGCGCGCCGTAGCGCGCGGGACGCTGGATCGGCTGATCGCCAGCGCCGCTTCCTGGATCATATCGGCGGCAAAGCGGATGGAGCGCGGGAACTCTGCGTTCAGCAGCAGGAACTCCGCCACATCCTCCGGATGCACGCTGGCAGTGTACACTTTACAGTACGCCTCGAACGCTGTGCAACTCTTCAGCAGACTCACCCACTCGAAGTAATCGAGCGTAGCCGCATCCTGCGCATCGAGAGCGCAGAAATGGACATCGAGCAGCGCTGCGGTCGCCATTGCGCGCTCCAGGTAGCGCCCGATCTGAATGAACCACCACCCCTCATCATGGCTCAGGGTTGCGTCTGTGATGCCCTGAAACAGGTGCACTCCCTCCTTGACGGCGCGGAAAAAGAGGTGCGGCTCACCCGACCACATCTCTTCCATCGAGGTAGTGCGCAGTTGCAGGTAGAGCCGGTTGACCTGCTCCCACATTTCAGAACTGATGCGCTCACGCACCTGGCGCGCATTTTCGCGCGCTGTGGTGATACAGGCTATGATGGAATCGCTATTCGTTGCGTCAAAGGTGAGCGCCTGCGTAATGGCGTAGGGCGAGACGCTCTGGTCCGCCAGCGGACTGTGCAGCGCCGCCAGGAGGCGTTGCCAGCGCCACCGGGCGGCGGCTGGCGTCAGGTCGAGCGCGCTGTGCAGGTGAACATCGAGCAGGCGCGCCGTATGCTCGGCGCGCTCCAGATACCGCGCCATCCAGAAGAGGCTATCGGCGACGCGGCTGAGCATTGGCGTTTTAGTCATTGAGCACCCAGGTATCTTTGCTTCCGCCGCCCTGCGACGAATTGACCACCAGCGATCCGCGCCGGAGCGCCACGCGCGTCAGACCGCCAGGGACGAGGACGATCTTCTCGCCGTACAGGATGTAGGGGCGCAGATCGACATGGCGCGGCTCCACCCGCCCATCAATGAAACACGCTGCGCGGGAGATCATCACCGTCGGTTGGGCGATATAGTTGCGCGGATCGGCGACAATACGACGACGGAACTCCTCGCGCTGTTCGCGGGTGCTGTGCGGACCGATCAGCATGCCGTACCCGCCGGACTCACCGACTGCCTTGACGACCAGTGTGTCCAGATTGTCGAGTATGTAGCGACAATCAGTTTTATCGTATGCCAGGTAGGTATCGACATTCGGCAGAATCGGATCCTCGCCGAGATAATAGCGAATCATACGTGGCACAAAAGCGTACATGGCTTTATCATCGGCAACGCCGGTGCCAATGGCATTTGCCAGCCCGACATTCCCCGCCCGATAGGCGTTGAACAGCCCCGCCACCCCCAACGCCGAGTCGGGGCGAAACGCAAGCGGATCGAGAAAGTCGTCATCGATCCGCCGGTAGATGACATCGACACGCTGCAAACCCGCCGTCGTCCGCATATAGACGTGGTTGTCGTGAACGAGCAGATCGCGTCCTTCAACGAGTTGCACCCCCATCTGACGCGCCAGAAAGGTGTGCTCGAAGTATGCCGAATTGTAGACGCCGGGCGTGAGCAGCACGATGGTCGGGTCTGGTCGCTGCAACGGATCGAGCGCGCGCAGCGTCTCCAAAAGCGCCTGACCGTAGTGATCGGTTGGGCGAACATTATAGCGGTCGAACAGCGTCGGAAAGGTGCGCTTCATTACCTGGCGATTCACCAGCATGTATGAGACGCCGCTCGGTACGCGCAGATTGTCTTCGAGCACCAGAAATCGCCCATCAACGTCGCGCACGAGATCGGTGCCGACGACAGCGATATAGACATCGCGCGGCACGCGGACGCCGCGCATCTCACGACGGTAGTGACGGCAACTGTACACGAGTTCACGCGGGACGACGCCATCGGCGAGGATGCGCCCCTCGTGGTAGATGTCGCGCAGGAACATGTTGAGCGCCGTAATGCGCTGCATCAGACCACGCTCGATGACCGACCATTCCGCTGCAGGAATGATACGTGGAATCAGATCGTAAGGAAAGATTTTCTCTGTGCCGTCTCCATGACCATAAACCGCAAATGTGATACCTTGATTCAGAAACGCTGCATCGGCAGCCTGCTGACGCCGGTGTAACTCCTCCGCCGAAAGACCGGTCAGCCGCTCATACAGGGGCAGATAGTGCGGATGCGGCTGCCCGTCGGCAGTGAACATTTCGTCGTAGGCAATGTCGATGTCGTAGGAGATAAACATGGAACTGAGAACTGAGAACTGAGAATCAGGAACCAAGAACTGAGAACCAAGAACCAAGAACCAAGAATCAGGAACTGAGAACCAAGAACCAGGAACTGAGAACCAAGAACCAGGAACCGAGAACTGAGAACCAGGAACCAGGAACTGAGAACCAAGAACCAGGAACTGAGAACCAAGAACCAGGAACCGAGAACTGAGAACCAGGAACCAGGAACCAGGAACTGAGAACCAAGAACTGAGAACCAAGAACCAGGAACCAGGAACCAAGAACCAAGAACCAGGAACCAGGAACTGAGAACCAAGAACCAGGAACCGAGAATTGAGAACCGAGAACCGAGAATTGAGAACTGAGAACTCAGAATTGAGAACCGAGAACTGAGAACCGAGAACCGATTTGTGCAATTAACACAAATAATGCCCCGGCAACAGGTGCACGGGGCGTCAATGCCGATAGATTTATGCCAGACGTGTAGTGTTCATATAGTACTCCTTTGTGCATATTTCGTCAAGCCGCGCAGACGCCTGTTGTTCAATATTTCACGGAGCGTGCTATACTGATAGGAACAGTGCAGCAACAAACGTCACAACCGATACGCCGCTTTCCGGCGGCGCGCTCGACTCGAAACACCCGGTCTGAAAGGCGTAGAAGAGCGACATGGACACGACGCTTGCGCTGGCGGATGCTTATCAGCGCTTGCTGGGCGAACTGAGTCGTCGCCTGGGGGCTGCCCGGGCGGAATTGCACCTGCGCATCGACCCGCGGCTTCCTGCGCAGATGGTGGCGCGTTGTGACAATGCCAGCGATCTGGCTGGCGCCACGCAGACCCTGGAGATACCCATCAGTGAGGGCGCCATCGAAGTCGGACGCCTGTGCATGGCGTTCACTCCGGAGACACCGCTTCCCGAACCTTCCGAACTGGGGATGGCGCAGGCGCTGGTGGAACTGGCGGCGCTGCTGGTCGAGGATCGCCACCAACACACATGGGGTCCGCAACTGCAAGCCGGTCGCCGCATGATCGCGGTGACGGAAGAAGAACTTCAGCGCATTATCCTCGACATTCACGATGGTCCGGTACAGAAATTGTTCGCTGTTTCATCGCATCTGGCGATCGTCCAGGCGCGCCTGGAAGAGCATTGCAACACGGCATTGCACCGGGAGATCGAGCCGCTCATTGAACGCATGAACGGCTTGATGGAAAGTGCGCTCCAGGAGATCCGCGCCACGTTGAGCGGCTTTCGGCTGGCTGAGTTCGAGATGCGCCCATTGCCGTCCGTGCTTCAGGGGCTTGCCATGCAGCACGAAGCGTTGACTGGCAACCAGGTTCTGCTGCATATCGAAGGTGCACTGCCGCCGGTGGAACTGCCGGTGAAGATCGCCCTCTACCGCGTGTTACAGGAAGCCTTGTCGAATAGTTACCGGCACGCTGGAGTCGACCGTCACGAGGTGCGGGTGCAGGCGCACGAGGGTTGGATTGAACTGATCGTCATCGATGAAGGGCGCGGGTTCGAGCCGCCGCCACTAGAAGGACCGGGGGCGACGGAGCGGCAGGAACATATCGGGCTGCGCGGCATGCGCGAGCGTGTTCACCTCGTCGGTGGGCAACTCCAGGTGTTGAGTCGCCCGGGGCACGGGACGCGCGTGATTGTGAGAGTACCGGCCAAGGAGGCGGTATGACCGATCTCAATCGTACCATTCGAGTCGTCCTTGCCGATGATCACGAACTGGTGCTCGAGGGATTGCGCGGTCTGCTGGAACGTGAAAGTGATATGACCGTCGTGGCGACGGCGACGGATGGCGAGTCGCTTCTGGCAATCATCGAGCGCGAACGACCTGATGTCGTGGTGATGGACCTGGCTATGCCAACACGCGATGGTTTGTCGTGTCTGCGCGAAATTCGGCGGCGCGGCATGCCGGTCAAGGTGGTGATCCTGACGGCGTTTGGCGACGGCGGAGCGTTGCAGTCGGCGTGGGAAATGCAGGCGGATGGATTTGCGCTGAAGACGGACCCGCCACGCCAGACGATTGCGACGATCCGTAATGTGGCGCACGGTCAGATCGTTTTTCCGCGCGTGGTACGGCAGGCGACTGATGCGGCGCACGCGCAGGGGCACAGTCTCCTGTCGCGATTGACGCAGCGCGAACGTGATGTGTTGCGGTTGCTGGCGGAAGGCATGCCAAACGCACAGATCGCTGAACGCCTGGTGGTGCAGGAAAGCACGGTGAAATACCATTTGCAGAACATCTTCCAGAAACTGGGGGTGACGAACCGCACCGAGGCGGCTCAGGTCTATTACCGCGAGGGCGGGGAACGTTCGATGTTGAATGCCGACCGTTAACGCGGACGGGGTGCGGCGATGGTCAGATCGTCGGGGAGGTGGATATGAACGCAGTTGGAACGATCACCTGGTTGACCTTCCACGAGGCGCGGCGGCGACGTATGGCGCTGGCGGCGATGATCATCGGCGCACTGTTCGTGGCGCTGTTCGGCATCGGAGTATGGCTGATTGCGCGTGAAATGGAACGGAACGCGCCGCTGGCGATCCAGCGTCAGGCGCAGAGTTTTTTGCTGATCGCCGGGTTGTACGTCGTTCACTTCCTGACGGTCATGCTGGCGATTTTCGCATCGGTCGATACGGTCGCTGGCGAAATCTCGACGCATACTATTCAGGCGCTGGTGACGCGCCCGATCCGCCGCTGGCAGGTGCTGCTCGGTAAGTGGCTCGGTTTTGCCCTCATGCTGACTGTCTACCTGGGGCTGTTGAGCCTCGGCGTCGTTGCCGCGATGTGGCTGATCGTCGGGTACTGGCCCCCCAATGTTGCGGTCGGGCTGCCGTTGCTGGCACTGGAGGCGTTGACGCTTCTCTCGCTCTCGCTGCTGGGAGGAACGCGCCTCTCGACGCTGACGAACGGCGTGGCGCTCTTCATGCTCTATGGGCTGGCATTCATTGGCTCGTGGGTCGAGCAGATCGGCGCGTTGCTGCAATCGAGCGACGCGGTGCGGATCGGCATTATCACAAGTCTGTTCCTGCCGGTCGAGGCGTTGTGGCGGCGCGTCGCCTATCTGCTGCAACCACCGCTGGCGAATAATCTCCCCGGACCGTTTTCAACCGCTTCCGTCCCCAGTGAGGCGATGGTCATCTACGCTGTGGTGTATAGCGCCATTGCGCTGCTGCTGGCGATGCGCTCCTTTGGACAACGCGACCTCTGACGGCGAACGATTCTGTCTGACCGCCCAACCATGACGCACTATCGTCTTCACGCACACCGCGTATAATAGGCGCCGGAGACCCTGCCGTTTGTATGAGGAGATCGCGTGTGGCGGTTGTTGTCTTCGGCAGCATCAACATGGATCTGGTGGTGCGCACGCCGCGCCTGCCGGCGCCTGGTGAAACGCTGACCGGTTATACATTCTTCACCGCGCCCGGCGGCAAAGGCGCAAACCAGGCGGTCGCCTGCGCACGACTCGGCGCGCCAACCCGCATGGTCGGTCGCGTCGGCGATGATCTGTTCGGCGCACAATTGCGCGCCAGCCTCCGCTCTTTTGGTGTGCAGGATGATGGCGTTCTGACAACGCCCGGTCCGTCGGGCGTGGCGCTGATCGCCGTCGATGACACAGCAGAGAACACGATTGTGATCGTCCCAGGCGCCAATGGCGCTGTCAGCATCGCAGATATTCCACGGCTGGAACGGGCGCTTGATGGCGCCCGCGCACTCCTGCTGCAACTCGAAGTGCCGATTGCGACGGTCGTGGCGGCAGCGCGCGCAGCGCGCGCACGAGGTGTGACGGTGATCCTCGACCCGGCGCCGGCGCTGCCGCTGCCCGACGAACTGTATGCACTGGCTGACGTGATGACGCCGAACGAAAGCGAGGCAGCGACCCTGACCGGCATACCTGTCGACGATGAGCGGAGTGCGGCAGCGGCAGCGCACACATTGCTTGCGCGCGGCGCACGAACGGTCATCATCAAACTTGGCGCACGGGGCGCACTGGTGGCTGATGCCAACGGCGAACGCCTCTGGACTGCCTTCGCCGTCACGCCGGTCGATACGGTCGCTGCGGGTGACGCCTTCAACGGCGGACTGGCGGTTGCCTTGAGCGAGGGGCGTTCTTTCGATGAGGCGCTCCGATGGGGGCTGGCTGCTGGCGCGCTGTCGGTGACGAAAACCGGGGCGCAGTCTTCGATGCCGGATCGGGAAGAGGTGCTGAAGTTGCTTGGACAGGAGTGAGTGTGACGCTGAAGGCTTTGATTTTCGACTTCGATGGGTTGATCCTCGACACCGAGACGCCCGATTTCATTGTGTTGAGTGAGCAGTATCGTCGTTTTGGCGCGGAACTTCTCCCCGAGCGATGGGTGAACGGGCTGGGAACGACCGGCGGTTATGACCCCTACGGTGAACTTGAGGCGCTGACAGGCGCGACCCTCGACCGCGAGGCGCTTCGCCATGAGCACCGTGAGCGGTATGTTGCGTTGTGTGATCAGCAACCCCTTCAACCCGGCGTGCGCGAGTTAATCACCGTGGCGCGTGCGCGTGGCATCCGTCTGGCAGTGGCATCGAGCGCGTCGCGTGAGTGGGTCGAGGGATGGCTCGAACGCCACGCTATTCGCGCATACTTCGCATGTGTGCGCACCCGTAGCGATGGGTTGCGCGTCAAACCCGCTCCTGATCTATTCCTGAGCGCCGCCGCCTGCCTCGATATGGCGCCAGAGTCCTGCGTCGTGCTGGAAGACTCGCCGAACGGCATCCGCGCTGCTGCCGCAGCAGGCATGCGGTGCGTCGCCGTTCCGGTGGCGCTCCTCGACACGCTTCCGCTCCCGCCGCATATGCTGCGCCTTCGCTCGCTGGCGGACATCCCGGCTGATGCGTTGCTGGATGTGCTGGCAGGTACATAGGGGTTAGGGTCAGGAGGCAGGGGTTAGGGGCGGCTGTCCGCACATATGACGATATCCTGCTTTCTTTTCCTGCTTCTGGGAGCACGTGCTCATTGTACGCTTATTTTTCTGGCGGATGACTTCCTGATGCGACTTACAACCTGACAAATAACGACGTGGAAGCGCAGGAGGCATCGTTGCAGGCTTCTCAGGACGCCTTGCCTGAAAATAGCGAACCTGGAATGGTTTCTCATGGTACGAGGATTGACCGTTCTGCTCATCTGCCAGTTGATCGGCGAAGTGACGGCGAAGGCGCTCGATCTGCCGATGCCGGGACCAGTGCTCGGCATGTTGCTGCTCTTCGGCATTTTGTTATGGCGCGGCGCTCCCAACTGGCTCAATCAGGTCGCGCAGGAATTGCTGCGCGTTTTACCACTCCTCTTCGTCCCGGCTGGCGTCGGTATCATGAACCATGCGCAACTGATGCGCGCCGAATGGCTGGCAATCGCCGTCACCCTGCTTGTCAGCACGGTCATCACGATGATCGTCACTGCAGGGGCGTTGCTGCTCCTCCTCCGTCTGACTGCCGGAAGAAAGGCTTCCAGGAATGCAACCAACTATGACTGACATCTGGGTCTACCTGGCGCAGACACCACTCCTCTGGCTGACCGCCACACTCCTGGTCTATTACCTGGCAGATCTGGCGTATCAGCGGGTTGGGCAATGGCCACTGGCAAATCCGGTTCTTCTCTCGGTTGTTCTCCTGGTCGTCTTCCTGACTGTGACTGGCACACCCTATCAGCGCTACTTTGATGGCGCTCAGTTCGTCCATTTCCTGCTCGGTCCGACGACCGTAGCGCTGGCATTGCCGCTCTGGCGCTACGCCGGTCGATTGCGCCGCATGCTGCTGCCACTCAGCGGGGCGCTTCTGATCGGTTCGCTCACATCTATCCTATCGGTGGTCGCCATCGGTCGTCTCATGGGTGTATCGGAAGTCACGCTGCGTTCCCTGGCGCCCAAGTCGGTCACAACACCGATTGCAATGGGCATCTCCGAACAGATCGGCGGGCTGCCATCGCTGACGGCTGTGCTGGTGATCGTCACCGGCATCATTGGCGCGGTCATTGCGCAAGAGTTGTTCGACCGCCTGCGAGTGAACGATCAGGCGGCGCGCGGTCTGGCGATCGGGGTCGCATCGCATGGGATCGGTACCGCGCGCGCGTTGCAGATGCACGCCGAAGCTGGTGCGTTTGCAGGATTGGCGATGGGGTTGAACGGCGCGCTGACGGCGTTGCTGGCGCCGATACTGGTGCGGCTGCTGGGTTTGTAACGACCGAATCGCTCTTCATCCCACCGTGGTATCATGCACTGTCACCTGTACCGGGCTGATCTTGAACATCGTGGTGCAACGTCTCAGGAAATCGATCATGTTCAATGAAAGCGTCGTGGTCATCACCGGTGGAGGTTCAGGGATTGGACGCGCGACGGCGTTAGCGTTCGGACGGCATGGCGCGCGGGTGGTGATCGGCAATCGCGATGCCGGCGCTGGCGAAGAGGCGGTCGCTGCAATTCGGGCGATGGGGGGAACCGCGCTGTTCGTTCCGACCGATGTAACCCAACCCGTGGCGGTGCGCGCCCTGATCGACACAACCGTTGCCACGTTTGGACGCCTCGACATTGCGTTCAATAATGCCGGATGGTTTGGACCGGTCGCCCCGCTGGCGGATCAGGACGAGCGCGAGTTCGATCCTGTTTTCGATACAAATGTGCGCGGCGTCTTTCTGTGCATGAAGTATGAACTGGCGCAGATGCTGAAGCAGGGTCAGGGTATTATCATCAACAATGCGTCGACGACGGGCGCACGCAACTCGACGGTCGGCGTGGGGCTGTATGCCGCAGCAAAAGCGGCGGTTATCTCCCTGACCCGTTCTGCTGCGATGGAATACGCCGCTCATGGCGTGCGCATCAATGCTGTGGCGCCGGGACGGATTGCCACCGGGATGCTGACGAAGGCTGGCGGCGGCAACCCGGAACGTTTTGCTGCGGTTGTTCCGATGCGACGTCTCGGCACGCCGGAGGAAGTCGCCGAAGCAGTCCTCTGGCTGGCGTCACCGGCGGCATCATTCGTGACCGGTCAGGTGTTGGGGGTTGATGGCGGATACCTGGCATCATAATACACCAAAGGAGACAAAACGATGCACGTATGCGTCTACTGCGCCTCAAGCGATCACGTACCGGCACTCTACCTGGAAGCGGCCCATACCTTTGGCGAAGGGATGGCGCGGCGCGGATGGACGCTGGTGTACGGAGGGGGCAGCATCGGGTTGATGGGCGCTGTCGCGCGAGCGGTGCATGGCGCTGGCGGTCGGGTTATTGGCGTCATTCCGCAGACGCTGCTGGAACGCGAAGTCGGGTATCAGGAAGCGGATGAACTGATCGTCACCGCAACGCTGCGCGAACGTAAGCAGATCATGGACGACCGCGCCGATGCGTTCGCCGCATTGCCAGGCGGCTTCGGCACACTCGAAGAATTGCTGGAGATCATGACGCTCCGCATGCTTGGCTACCACAACAAGCCGATTGTGATCGTCAACATTGGCGGTTATTTCGATCCGCTGCTGACTCAGTTCGAGTACATCTTTACGCAAAACTTCGCCCACGAGCGTTATCGTCGGCTGTATGCCGTAAAAGCCGACCCCGAGGCGGCGCTGACCTATCTGGAGCGTATCATGCCTGCGGCGCGGTGACGTGGGGCGGGAGAGGATGCCAACGTGCGCGTTCGCGCTACCGATGTGCGATTGGTATGGCGCTGGCTGGCGCTCGATGGAAAGATTCGGGTGCGCCGACCATGGGCGCTGCTGGTTGGTCCCCTCTTGCTGCTGCTGGCGCTCGCCACACCCTACCGCTGGTTGTTTTTCCTGGCGTATGGGTGCCTGATCCTTACATGTGCGGCATACGTCTGGGTGCGTTCTACAGGACCGCGCCTCCGCCTTCAGCGCCGTTTGCATCAGCAATGGGCGCAGGTAGGCGACACGCTCGAAGAAACGTGGCGCCTCGACAATCATTCCCACCTGCCAGTGGTCTGGCTGGAGATCGACGACGTCTCGACATTGCCCGGCTATAGCGCACGACGTGTCGTTGCGGCAGGCGGGCACGACTACTGCGCCTGGACGACGAGCGCCGTCTCTGTTCGACGCGGCGTCTACACGCTTGGACCATTGCAGGCGCGCACCGCCGATCCCTTCGGTGTCTTCAGTTATGAATGGTGTGAGGGAAGCGCGCGCCAGATCGTGATCTATCCGCCGCTTGCGCATTTGAGCGGCGTGATATTGCCGTGGGGACGTCGCGGCGGCATGACGCGCGCCGACATCCTGCAACGCCACGCAACACCGAGCGCCAGCAGCGTCCGCGAGTATGCGCCGGGCGATATGCTCAGCCATATTCACTGGACCACCGTTGCGCGCACCAACCGTTTGATGGTCAAAGAGTTCGACCAGGAGCGCGCCGGCGCGCTGTGGATCGTGCTGGATGCGTGGTCGGGAGCATACCAGGCGTTCCCAGGCAGCGGCAATGCCGCATCTTCGTCTTCCTCCATCCTGCGGCAATCACTGGTGTCGCCGGAAACGCCTGCGACGGCGGAGCGGAGCGCGCCAGGCGCTGCTCCATGGCAATCATCGGTGTTGCCGGAAACGCCGCGCTTTTGGAACGATCCGCTCGAACTGGCGATCGTCGTTGCCGCTTCGCTGGCTGCGAAGGCGCTGAATGACGGACGACTCGTCGGCTTTCTGGCGGATGACGGGCGACAACGGATGGTGAGTCCGGGACGCGGACCCCGGCAGTTGTGGCGCATCCTGGAAGAACTGGCAGACCTTCAGGCGACCGGCGCACTGCCGGTTGGCGATGTGTTGCGCCGGGGGCGCTCATCTGGCGTGGTCGACGCCGGGGATACGGCGCTGGCGGTCATTACGCCTGCGCTCGATGGCGCGTGGCTTGCCGCGATCGCCGGGTGGCAGCGCAGACGACCGGGATCAACGATGGCGCTCCTTATCGTTTCCTCGCCATCACATGCGTCAACTCTCGAGGCGCGGCTGGCAATGCTCGGCGCATCGTCCTGTGCGTTTGTTGTCGGGCGTCCCCTGTCGCTGATCCACCCGCCGCGCCCTCAGACGACGCTGCGCGTTTCGCCGCTGGGAAAAGCGATACCGGGTGGAGGTTGAAGGTGAAACGAGGCAAGAGGCGAGAGGCGAGAGGCGAGAGGGGGGATGAGGCACGAGGCACGAGGCACGAGGCGAGAGGCAAGAGGCGCGAGGCACGAGGGGATAAGGCGAGAGGCGCGAGGCAAGAGGCAAGAGGCAAAAGGCAAGAGGCGAGAGGGGCGAGGCGCGAGGGGAGGGTCCTGAGGCATGAGGGTTGCCCGTAGAGACGTTGCACTGCAACGT
>Ga0308410_1000755_pt1 | contig 17935 bp, 9 predicted proteins | sample HotsprOSTMatCore_FD_203467 | JGI IMG/M metagenome (GOLD analysis project Ga0308410, IMG submission 203467) | Hot spring phototrophic mat microbial communities from Octopus Spring, Yellowstone National Park, Wyoming, United States -... | ecosystem: Environmental > Aquatic > Thermal springs > Hot...
ACCGGCAGGCAGGACCGCCATGATATCGTCGGCGCCGCCGCGCTGCGCTGCTGCGTCGATCCGCTGCACATCGTCAAGATGGTCGATATGACCAAAGCCGATATTCTCGCGCGCAGTCAACTGGTAGCGGACAAAATCTTGAAAAATCACCCCGATGCGACGGTGCAACTCATCGGGGTCATAGTCGCGCAGGTCCACCCCATCGAGCAGAATCTGCCCCTCGGTCGGGTCGTAGAGGCGAGTGAGCAGCTTGATCAGCGTCGTCTTCCCCGCGCCATTTGGTCCGACGAGCGCCAGTTTTTCGCCCGGTGCGATCATCAGATTGATCTCGCGCAACGCCCAATCGTCGCGCCCGGGGTAGCGAAACGACACGTTGCGAAACTCGATGCCGCGCTGCAATCGCGGCGGAACGGGGACAGGCTGCGCCGCCTGCGTCATTTGCGGCTGAAGGGCGAGAAACGTGAACAGGTTGTCCATGAACAGACCGTGCTCGTACAGGCGGGTGATATTACTGAACAGACCCTGAAAAGCGCCCTGACTCTGGCGAAACAGGGTCAGATAGAAGGTCATGCTGCCGAGCGTAATCGCGCCGGCGATCGTCACGAACACAATCCAGGCATAGGCGCCATAGTAACTGAGGCTGGCGAGCACACCCAATCCCACGCTGATGATCGAACGGCGACGCGCCAGATCGACATCCTCGCGGAAGAACACCTGAAACGCATCGCTATAGCGCTTCAACAACGGTTCGCCCAGATTGAACAGTTTGACTTCCTTGACGCTGCTATCGACGGTCAGCACATGTTCCAGATAATTCATCCGGCGAAACTCCGGCGCGCGCCAGGTCAGCAGGCGAAAGTAGAGATTGCTGTATCGCCCCTGCGCCACAAACGCCGGGATCGTCGCCCCAAACAGCACCAGGGTGATCAACGGGTTGAACGCCAGGAGCAACACCGCAAACGAGAGCAGCGTCAGCAGATTCTGCACGACGCTGTACGACCCATTGATGATGCCAAGCGCGCGAAAGTCGGCTTCGCGCCGGGCATTTTGCAGCTTGTCGTAGAAACTGGCGTCCTCGAAGTAGTGCAGATCGAGCGACAGGGCTTTGCGTATGATTGCGACATTGATGGTGTGCGCCAGGCGCGCATTGAGGACATGTTCATAAAACGTGTGCATCTGGGCACCCACAGCGCCGATCAGCAGCAGCGTCAGTTCAAACGCCAGATAGGGCAGCGCACGTTCAAGCCCGATCAGCGGATCGACGCGCGCGGTAAACGAATGGACGACCGAGTCGATAATCAGGGCGGCTGCCCATGCCTGCGCCGCAGGCAGTGCAGCGGCAACCAGCGTCAGCGCCGCCATGATGATGGTCGAACGCCGGTCTGCCCGCCACACCAGGCGAAACGCGCCGGGAATGTTGCCAAACGCATTGCGCACCTGCGTGAGGCGTTCCGACCACGACACGGGGGACTCCGGCTCAAACGAACGGCGGGCGCGCCGCCCTCTGGGAATGTCCGACATTGTCGTCCTCATCGAGACAGCAACGCGCCCGGCAGAACGCCAGGCGCGCATCATGGAGGATACATCTCTATGATACCATGCACATACCACGAGGACGACCTGGAAAAACGGGCAGGAATATCTTCGCGCCGCTGCCCGGCTCATCAGCACCTGCGCGCGATCTGCGCGGTCGCAAACACGAACGCGCGGCGTCCGTCGCCGCTTCCCGGCTCATATGAAAATTAAGAATATAAACCGGTATTCGCCCCTTGCCGTGGGGCTGATGGAGATTGAGCATTTAATCCGGTATACCGCACGAGCCGTGGGGCTGAAGCCCTCGGCTATACGGGGCAAAGCCCGCCTGTGCGGGCTATACCGGACTTAATTCTTAAAGATCATATCAGCACCTGCGCGCGATCTGCGTGGTCGCAAACACGAACGCGCGGCGTCCGTCGCCGCTTACCGGCTCATCATCAACTGCGCACGATCTTCGGGCGAGATCGGCTCGAACTGACCATTGCGATTCAGATAGACGATCGCCTCGTTCTTGACCTTCACCAGCATATCGAGTGTGCTATCGTTGTTGAGATCGGCAAAATCGAGCAGCACAGGCGTTTTGTCTTCCCCAGCGCCAAACAGATACGGACCGGTGATCACCCTGGTTTTTGTGCTGTCGCCGCCGGGCATATAGATGACCACGACCTGCCGGTTGAGGTTCATCGCAACGAAATGACTCGGCATTGCCGGGCTATCGTCGTGCCCGACGACCGCCTGCATATGAAAGGTGCGCGTTGCGCCATAGCGCACATCATCGAGACGTTCACGCCCCCACCCGACGACGTTGCCCATAACCGCATAGATCGCCAGCAGCGCCAGCAAGCCGGTGATCAGATACATGGCGCTGTTCACGCCCACACGCGGTACAACCGTCAGCGGGCGACTCGACGATAAACGGGAGTTATTCCGCAGATCCTTACTTGTGACTGCCATCGTTTCACCCTCCTTTGACTTCAGAACTGATGTATCTTGCCGCTGTGGACGTCCTTTCCGAACACGAAAAAAATGAAACGTTTGTGCTACTTCTGGACTTCCATAGTATCAGAACATGTTTGCTATGTCAAGGGGATGTTGCGCGAATCAGAGCAAAAGATCAGGGGAAAATCGGGTTGTTCGGCGGCATTGCCGCCCTGCTATCCTGCGTGCGCGGTGAGTCAGGGCGAGAAATCTGGAGGAAACAGGTCGCGCTCGATTGCGCCGCCATTCCACGGCGGCGCGACGCGGGTGAAGTGTTCGACCGCGTTGAGGCGTCGCTGGAGTGGTTTGGGCAGGCGACGCAGCCAGCCGATGCCGCCACCCTGGCTGTTATGGCACTCGCGCGCCCGAACCGCCTGCTCGAAGCACACGGAGGTGTCGATAGTCGTCGTCACCGGTGTCGCTTCATGCGCAGCGCGCACCAGATCAATGTCGCCGTTTCGTCCGAACCGACTCGGATCTTTCCCCAGCAGGCGCATAATGATGACGACCGAGGAGAGAAACCGCGTACCGAACGTCGAGTAGTAGAGGCGTTGCGGTTGCCACGGTTCAAGCCCGGCATCGATCTGTTCAGGGTAAAGAGTCGGGTTTCCTGCAGCTTCGAATGCCGCCGTCGTCGCCCGATGACAGAAGATATGATCAGGATGACCATAGCCGCCATAGGGTCCGAAGGTGACGACGACCTGCGGCTGAATGGCGCGGATCAGCGCGACAATCTGCCCGGCGACGAGGGCGAGCGGTTGCTGAATAAGCGCAGCGGGATGCTGATTGTCCGGCGAACCGGCCATGCCGGAGTCGCGGCGCCCCAGGAAATGCACCCCCGTCAGACCCAGCGCGCGAGCCGCGCACATCTGCTCGACGGTGCGCAGTGCCGCCACGTCGGCGTATCCCGCCAGCATTTCGGGCGGAACATGGCCCGCTTCGCCGCGGGTGGCGCAGGCATAGTGGACATCCGCGCCATCGTTCGTATAGCGCAGGATCGTTCCGGCATTTCCGAAACTTTCATCGTCTGGATGAGCGTAAACGAAGAGGATACGTCGCACTGAACGATGGTCGCGCAGCCAGCGCGCGTCGATGCCGTAAGCCGTGAGGTCGTGGGCCGATTTCGCCGCCATATGTTGGTTCGCTGTTCCTGGTTCCCTCAAAGCGAGATGCTGGCAAGGGCGCACTCACGAATGTGATGAAACATGCCCCTGATTCCTGACTCCAAGAATGACCCGTTATTATACCACGTTTCTCTCACAAAGAATTAACGCTCCGCCTCTCTCCCATTCGCAGCATCACCGGGTATAATGCACCATGCATCTAGAGAGGCATTGAACCCATGCAACGCCTGTTCTTTCTCGTCGTTCTCGTTCTCGCACTGGCGGCGCCGATTCCTGCACCCGTTGCAGCCGGCGCGGTCGCTCATGAACTTGTGGTACGCCTCGCCGAGGGCTGGTCGTTGACCGCCGAAGCGCGCGTTCGCGGTCCGTTTGCTGAACCCCTCGACGCAGTGCTGACACAGGCTGGCGTCCACGAGGCGCAGGCGCTCGGCGGCGGCGCGTATCTGCTGCGGTTCACCCGGTCGTTCGACAGTCACACGCTGATCGCGCGCCTGAACCGCGCGCCCGGCATCGTGTACGCCGAACCAAACCGCGAACGCCGATTGTTGCGCGTCCCCAATGATGAAGGGGTTGACCGTCAATGGTCGCTTGCGGTCATTCAGGCGTTCGATGCCTGGAATATCACGACAGGCAGCGACATCATCATCGCCATCCTCGATACTGGCGTTTCACCATCGCATCCCGATCTGGGGGGGCGCGTGCTGTCCGGCTTCGATTTCGTGAACAATGATGACGATCCGCGTGACGATGACGGGCACGGGACGTTCACCGCCGGCGTCGCGGCTGCGGAAGGCGACAACGGGATCGGCGCGGCTGGCGTCTGCTGGCGTTGCCGCATTCTGCCGGTGAAGGTGCTCAACCGGCGCGGTCGCGGAAATGATGCCGCCATCGCCGCTGGCATTCGTTTCGCCGTTGATCGTGGCGCGCGCATTATCAGTATGAGCTTCGGCGGACCAGACGACTCGCGGGTGCTGCGCGAAGCAGTCGCATATGCGCAGGAACGCGACGTGCTCCTGGTCGCTGCGTCTGGTAACGGTCAGGCGGAGGGCAATCTGCCCAACTACCCCGCCGCCTATTCGGGGGTGCTGGCGGTTTCGGCAACAGGACCGGACGATGCGATCACCAATTTTTCGACGACCGGCGATTTTGTCGCGCTGGCCGCGCCGGGCGCCGGAGTGTGGAGCACGCTGTGGCGACGCACAACCGGTGACACGTATGGTTTTGCCGATGGCACAAGCGCCGCCTGCCCGCACGTGGCTGGCGCGGCGGCGCTTGTGTGGACAGTGCGCCCGGAACTGTCCGCCCGGCAGGTCGCTGAAGTCGTGATGCTCGGCGCCGATGATCGCGGCGCTCCCGGAAAAGACCCGGCATACGGGTATGGACGCCTGAACCTGTTTCGCGCCGTACAGAGTGCGCTGGACCCCAACCTTCTGACCCGTTCGCGGATCGAAGGGGTCGTGCGCAGCAGCGCTCCGGATCAGACCACGATTGCGCTGAGCGGCGAGCGGGAAACTCGCCCGGATGCGAGCGGTTTCTACCGTTTCGACAATCTTCCAGCCGGTCAGTACACCATTACCGCGCGTGGTCTTTCGGGCGAATCGCTGCAACAACAGGTGTCGCTCACCGGCACAGCGCTCAGCGTGGCGCGCGTCGATTTTACGCTGGACAGCGCCATTGCTGCCAGCGCCGCATTCGCGCCGGTTGCGCCGCAGCGCGGTGCGGTCTACTTCCCTGAAACCGGTCATACCTTACGCGGCGTTTTCCTGTCCTACTGGCGAGCGCACGGCGGATTGCCAGTGTTCGGATATCCGATCAGCGAAGAGTTCACCGAGCGCGGCGAAGATGGGCGCGAGGCGCGGGTGCAGTACTTCCAGCGGCACCGCTTCGAACTTCGCCCTGAAAATCGTCCGCCGTACAATGTTCAGTTGAGTCGCATGGGTGACATTATGCTGCGTGCGCGCGGCGTGGATTGGTTCACGCTGCCGAAAGACGCGCCTAAACCAGGGTGCCGCTATTTTCCCGAGACGGGACACAGCATCTGCGAGCCGTTTCTCAGCGCCTGGCGATCCAGCGGTCTGGAATTCGACCGCAAGCGTGGCAAGTCGGAAGTCGAGAACCTGGCACTGTTCGGCATGCCGATCTCCGAGCCGCAGATCGAAACGTTGTCAGACGGGCGGTTGATCCTGGTGCAGTGGTTCGAGCGCGCGCGCTTCGAGGATCACGGACCCGACGGCGTGCTGTTAGGGCTGCTTGGCGAAGAACTGGCGCGTGCTCGTGGTTGGCGCTGAATATCGAGGCGAATCTCACCCCCTATGCGATGAGCCGTCATGTGCAGCAATGTGACGCGGCGCAATGGCTGCAACACGCCGTTATGCCGCCTTCTCGCGCCGCAAAAAGCGCACAATGATCCTCAGTCATCAGAACGTCCTCACCGTTCAGATCACATTGCGGCTTGACCGGATCCCGTCAAACGAGCGAAGCATCCGATAATTTATATCAATATACATCCAGATCGTGCACGGCTTCGTATTAACCATGCGTGCTGTGTGCCTGACATTGTGTATTGAAGTTGTCGAAGCAAGGAGGGTTGATGAAACACCGCAACATTCTGCTGTTTGGCGCGCTTGCTCTGCTGACATCCCTGTTGCTCATTCCTGCATCGTATGCAGCGCCTGCTCCCGCTCTTGTCCGAGTCGTCCACGCCATCTCTAACGCTCCCGGCGTTGATGTCTATGTCGATGACGCCATTCCCCCCGGGTTGACCAACGTCACATTCACGACCTACTCCCCCTACCTGCAGGTTCCGGCAGGATCGCGCACCATCGTCATCCGCCAAAACCCATCGCTGCCTTCGGGACCGGCGCTCCTGAGCGCCACGCTGTTATTGCTTCCAGGACAGGCCTACACCGTCGTTGCACGCGGGTTGATCGGCGGCTCTGGCGATCAGGCGCCTGGACTGACGACAACAGTTGACGATCTCAGTCCGCCTCCGGCAGGGAGTACGAAATTCCGTGTCTTCCACTTCGTCCCCACGGCGCCGGCAGTGGATGTCCGCGCGGCAGGCGTGACTGCGCCGCTCGTCGATGATTTGACGTACCCGAACAATTCGGGCTACCGAACGGCGCCTGCGGGCACATACGATCTGAGCGTCACCAGTGATGATGGTACGGCCACGCTGCTGGCAATCGGCCCGGTTGCCCTTAATGCCGGGACGATCTACGACTTTTTTGCGATGCCAGAATCGCCGGGACCATTGCAGATCATAACGAGCGCGATCTCCACAACAGCGCGTGTTCGCGTCGTTCATGCCTCGCCGAATGCGCCGAATGTTGATGTGTACGTCAACGACGTATTGACATTGCGCAACCTGCCGTTCTTCTACGTCAGCGATTATCTGGACGTGGCGGCTGGCACGGTGCAGGTCAGGGTCACAGTCGCCGGCGATCCATCCAATGTGGTCGTACCCAACACACCGCTCATCCTCAATGCTGGCCAGGTGTACAGCGTTGTGGCGCGCGGCCTGGTCGGCGGCAGCGGCGGGCAGGCATTCGGGGTCAGCGTCTACAACGACAATCTCAATGCCCCGGCGAGCGGCAATGCCAAAGTGCGCGTCTACCACCTCTCGCCGGACGCGCCGACGGTCGATGTACGCGTTCGCGGCACAACCACAGCGCTCCCCGGTCTCGATGACCTGGCATACAATGTGCCGAGCGGCTATCTCGAAGTTCCAGCAAACCTGTACAACCTCGAAGTAGCCGACGAAGCCAACCAGCCTGCGTTGCTCAGCCTGATTAATGCTAATCTTGAAGCCGGTCGCATTTATGACATCTTCGCCGTTGGTCAGGCAACGATCACCACGCCAACCATTCGGCTGGAGACGCGCATCAGCGACACCAAAGCGCGCCTGCGGGTCGTTCACGCCGCCACCGCCGACAGCGGCGCGCCGCCTGTCGTTGATGTATACGCCAACGGAGTACTGACGCTCAACGATGTGCCTTTCTTCACCGTCAGCGATTACCTGCTCCTGCCAGCAGGCACGCTGCCAATCAGTATTACCGGATCGACCAGCACGACACCGCTGCTCGAAACGACTCTTACGCTCGAAGCAGGCAAATCGTACACTGTGGCTGCACGTGGCAGGTTCCCATCGACCTTCGGACTGAGCCTGTTCGTCGATAGCCTGTCGGTACCGCCAGCGGGTCGGGCGAAGGTGCGAGTCTATCACTTCTCGACCCTGGCGCCAGCGACGGTTGATATCACGACCGCAGGCGGCGCCACAACGTTGATCGACGATCTGGAATTCGCCGACGCGAGTGCATACCTGGTCGTGCCAGGCGGAACCTACGACCTTGAACTGCGCAATGCAAGCGGCAGCGGTTCACCCGTCGCGCTGAGCGGTCTCGTGTTTCGGTCGGGACTGATCACCGAGCTGTTCGCAATCGATGATAGCGGCAGACTCGGGACACGCGCGAACATTGAGGAGCCGCAGAATATCCTGTATTATCGAGTCACGCTGCCGCTGATCACGCGCTAGACCGGCATTCAGTCAAGCATGCAGCCCGTGGCGCACTGTCCGACTGACAGTGCGCCGCGTTGTACTGTCCAGGCAACCATTCGCCTGTAGTCATTGCGAGGAGCGCAAGCAATGCCTGGCGCGATCGGAGCGCATGTCGGAGCGCTTGCCCCAGGCGGAGCGTCTGCTGCAAGCGAAGCGTGGCAGCGGCGAAAGCGTGATGGTGGCTCAAGCAATCTCTACCGGGCGGGGAGATCGCCTCGCGCACAATGACGCCCGACTCGCGCTGGCGCATTCCGCCGACGCACGGGCCGCGTCGCGCTTGCCCGCGACAAACGGCATGTCACTCGTCCCTTCCAAACGCCAGACCAGCCGCGCCGAGCGCAGCGACCAGCGCTGCGGCAGCAAAGAGCGCGCCGTAGCCGTAATCGCGGTAGATGACGCCGCCAACGGCATTGGCAAGCGCAACCGCCACGCCAAACACCGCCATGCCGAACAGACTCTGCGCCGTCGCCTCGAGACCTGGCGGCGCCAGGCGCTGCGCCTCGACGACGCCAGCCGTCCAGAGCGAGGCAAAACAGAGACCGTGGAGCAACTGGATCGCCAGCGCCCACTCCGGCGTCGGCGCTGCCCAGTAGAGCAGCATGCGAATGGCATAGACCACGCCCGCAGCAACGATCAACCAGCGCGATCCCCATCGGCGAATGGCGAACGCAGAGAGCGCCATCACCGGCAATTCGCTGATGCTGGCAATCGTATACGCCAGCCCGATCTGTTCGCCGCCGGCGCCCAGGTCTTCCATATAGAGCGAAAAGAAGCCGTGCATCAACGCACCGCTGCACCCAATCAGCGTTGCGCTGATCAGAAAACGCGCCCAGCGCCCGTCGCGCAGAAGCCGACGCGCCGCCTGCACCGCATCGACCGTCACCAGTTCGGCGCGCGGCATCGCCAGCGCCGCCAGCGCCGCCAGCGCACCCGCGATCGGATACACCCAAAAGATCAATCCTGATCCCATGCGCTGCACTGCCCACCCAAAGGCAATCGTGCTAAGCCCCCAACCCACCGCGCCCCAGACTCGCTGTGATCCATAGCGCTCGCGCGCATTGCCAAGCGCCGCAAGGGTGGCGCTGTCCGCCAATGGAGCGACCGGCGCAAAAAACAGACTCATGACAGTCACCAGGGCAACGATCAACCAGAAATCGGTTGTTATGCCGAGCAGCAGCGCCGGAACAACTGCGCCGGCAATAACAACCGGCAGCAGCAGGCGTCGCAGCCGCAGCGCATCGGCGACCAACCCCCACAGCGGGCTGATGATCTGGAGTATGCCTCCCAGCGACAGCAACACCCCGATCTGCGCCAGGTCCAATCCGATACTCCGATAGTGCAGTGGAATGAATGGCATGAACGATCCCAACGCCACGAACCAGAAGAAGTAGAATGCTTTCGGCGCGATCAGCAGGCTCGTTGCCTGCGCCCGAAGAGAGGCTCGCAGGGTCATGATGATGATCCGATCATGGTCAGGAACGGTGTGATTGTCTGCGTGCGGGGAAGTCCGAAGATCACGCAAATACTCCAGCGATAAGACCGTGGTATCATACACACTGAACGCATAATCAGCAAGCATGGTGCGTTCTTATAGTGAGAGAAATCGCGCGCCGGGATCGTAAACAATCGTTATTGATGTATCGTATCACATAACATCCAAAACGTCGGTCCATCTGTGAGCGAAAGAGACATCTATGCCTGAGTTGAATCTGATCGGTCGAACGATTGGTCGCTTCGAGATCCTCTCCGAACTGGGACGCGGCGGCATGGCGGTGGTCTACAAAGCGCGACAGACGTCGCCCAACCGCATTGTGGCGCTCAAAGTGCTGCCGCCGGAGTTGAGCCTCGATCGCACGTATATTGCCCGCTTTCGCCAGGAAGCCGATAGCGCCGCCGCGCTCGAACATCCCAATATTGTTCCGATCTATGTGGTGGATGAAGCGGAGGGATTGCACTACATTGCGATGAAGTTCATCGACGGGCGCACCCTGAAGGAGATCATCCACGAGCGGGGCACGTTGCCTCTCGACGAGACGATGCGGTTGGTCGAACAGGTCGCCAACGCGCTCGACTATGCGCATAGCCGGGGGGTCATCCACCGTGACATCAAGCCGTCCAACATGATGCTTGATCGTAACGGATGGGTCTACCTGACCGACTTTGGTCTGGCGCGCGGCACAGGCGGCGGCGGCGGGTTGACCGTCGCCGGGACGGTGATGGGCACGCCGGAATACATGTCGCCCGAACAGGCGCAGGGGCTGCCGAATGTCGGACCGCCAACCGATATCTACGCGCTCGGGGTGGTGGTTTACGAGATGCTGACTGGTCGGATGCCGTTCAAAGCCGACACGCCGCTGGCAATGCTGGTGGCGCGGCTGCAACAGGCGCCCATCCCGCCGCGCGACTTTCGCAGCGATCTGCCGTTGCCGGTTGAGGATGTCATCATGCGCGCGCTGGCGCGCAAACCGGAGGCGCGCTATTCGAGCGCAGGCGAACTGGTGATGGCGCTCAAGCAGGCTGCCGGTCTGGGCACAGGTCCGATGAGCGGCGCTACGCCGCCGGTCTCACCTCCGTCGGGAACACCGCTGCCCTATGTGCGTACTGCGCCGCCGTCGCCGCCTGCCGGAACAGCGGCGCCTCGTCCACAGGCGCCGGTGTCGCCTGCCTACGGCGCACCTGCTCAGCCGCCCTCCCCGCCTTCCGGCGTTCCGACCATGCATGCCGCGCCGTCGGCGTCGCCCTCCCCGCCTTCCGGCGTTCCGACCATGCATGCCGCGCCGTCGGCGTCGCCCTCCCCGCCTTCCGGCGTTCCGACGATGAACGTTCCGCCGGGGACGCTGCCGCCGCCGCAGTACACGGCGCAGGCGCCCGCCCAACCGAAGAAAGGCGGCAATTTCGGGCTGATCATCGGCGGTATTGCTGCGGTATTGCTGCTGGCAGTCGGTGGGCTGTTCCTGTTCCGTCCTTCAGACGGAAATGAACGTCCACGGGTTGACACTGCGCTCGCACAGGCTCATCAGTTGTTCAACGAGCGCGGAAAGTTCGATCAGGCGATCGAGGCCTATCAAGATGTGCTTAAGACCGACAGCGCCAATGCCGAAGCGCACACGCGCCTTGCGCTGATCTATCAAATGCGTTCTCGCTACACCGATGCTGAAGAATCGGCGCGCGCCGCGATTGCGATTGATAGCAAAGCGGCGTTGGCGCACGCCGTGCTTGCCGAGTCGCTCCACAGTCAGGGCCGGTATAATGATGCGCTCAACGCCGCCGATGAGGCGATCGCCGCCGATCCCGACCATCCAGCCGGGTATGCGTCGCGCGCGGTCATCAAAGCCGTCCGCGCGCTCGATGATGCCGACGCGACGACACTGAAAGAGGCGGTGGACGATGCCGAGACCGCGCTCGAAAAAGCGGTAGGGCGCGAGAACCTGCTTCAGGCGCTGGCGCACAATGCGCGCGGCGTCGTGTACTGGCACCAGTATCAGTTCAGCAACGATCAGTCGATGGTTGCGCGCGGCGGCGATGAGTTCAATCGCGCAATCGGTCTGCAGGGTCAGATTGCCGTCTTCCATGCCAACCTCGGCTATTTCTACAACGACCAGGGGGCACATGCACTTCAGCGTGGCAGTCGTCAGGATGCCGCTGCGCTGCTCGACCTGGCGCGTCAGCAGTTTGAGCGCGCCCAGGAGATTGACCCGGCATACGGGCATGCCCACACCGGGCTGGGGTGGAACCTCTACTATCTGGAAGATTATGCTGGCGCCATGGCGGAGTTCGATAAGGCGCTCACGATCAATCCACAAGACACTGATGCGTACCTGGGGAAGAGTTATGCGCTGCTGGCGTCTTCGCCGCCCGATTATGACGGCGCCATCGCCACGCTTGAGCAGGCGATCACGATCATGCCCTACCGCCCCGATCTGTTCGCGCGCCTTGGATGGACGCATATGAGCAAGGGATTTGCGATGCAGTTCGGCAGCCCTGAGCAGCAATCGACCTATCAGCGGGCGGAGGATCGCTTCCGCGAGGCGCTCGACCGCAATGATCGTTTCGTCAGCGCCATCACCGGTCTGGGCTGGACGCAATCGGCGCTTGGGCAGTACGACAACGCCCTCGACACCCTGCAACGATCACTGGCGATCAAAGACGATCAGGCGGATGCGCACTTTGGCATCGGTTGGACGTACTACAGCATGGGGCGCTTTGTCGATGCCGAACGCAGTTTTCGCCGCGCTATCGAGATTGCGCCGAACGATGGCGGAAACTACTACTGGCTTGGGTTGACGCTCGAACAACTCGGGCGCGTGGAAGAAGCAAAGCAGGCGTATCGCACCGCCGTCGAAAAGGGAAGCCGCTTCGCGCAGCAGGAACTCGACCGGCTGGGTTCGTAAGCCGTACACAGGATCGTTTGGACATACCGTGCCACACGTTGCACCCCCGGCGCTGCCGGTCGTCTACGATGCGCGCGCGCGCCATGTGACGTTTTTCAGCCCGGCGCTCGGTCTTTCGCGGAGTTTCTTCATCTACATTCCGCCCGATGTCAATGACGATCATCGGGCGCCGGCGCTTTATCTGCTGCGCGGGCACGAGCGCGAATGGGTCAACCCGTTCGAGGATCAGTCGCGTGGCGGCAGGAATGTCATCGATGTCTACGAAGCGCAGCGCGCCGCCGGGCGCGTCGGTCCGCTGGCGCTGGTCTTCCCCGGAACATCGAGCGACGACAACCACATCGCCGGTATGATCGTCAATATGCGCGCGCCATCCATGGCGAACGGCGCCTCCGGGATTGGCAGCGGTCGCTTCGCCGATTATTTTTTCAACGACCTGATCCCCTACGTCGAGAGCCACTTCCCGGTCATCAGCGGCGGTCGGGCGCGCGGCGTCGCCGGTTTTTCGCTCGGCGGCGCAATGGCGCTGTCGGCTGCGGCGCGCCGCCCCGACCTGTTCGCCTGCGCCGGCGCCTACGACGGCACATTTCTCTACGCCTGCGACCGGGGACGGCGCGTTCGCAAACGTGATCGAGTCGTCGCCAATCCGATGTTCGACGCCGCCTACGGCGTGCCGCGCGATCTGGCATTCGTCGCTCAACACAACGCGGCGAACCTGATCCTGCGCGGCAATCGGGAGGAACTCGCGCGCATCACCTGGGTCGTCGCGTATGGTCCTGAGTCGCAGGAGCCGTGGCAGTCGAACTACTACCGCGGTGAACATCTGCTGGCATGTCTGCGCGCGCGCGGTCTTGCCAATGCGCTGGCAGATCCGGTGATCCCGAATGGTAATCATAGCTGGCGCACCGCCGATCAGTTTATCGACCTGACGCTGCCGCTGTACGATTACGCGCTGCGCCATGAATCACCAAGGGCGCCTGACCCCGTCAGACACCCTCAGTGAGAGAAGAGAGGAGAAGGAGATAACGTGATTTTAGCATAAACTTAACATTCGCGCAAGAGGCATTTTTCAACCGGGGTGCGGGTGCAGGCACGAATGGTCAGGCAGCCCCGCCGCCCGCCCGACGCTCAAGCGTCGGGCTGAAAGCACGACGGGCGCTGCCGCGCCCGCGCTGGTGCGTGCGGATGTTCCACGCCAGCCCCGCGCCAGCGGGGCTTCGGGCCCTCAGCGCGGACGTTCACGTCTGCGCGGACGCCGCCGGTTGGTCGAGCTGGGTGGCAGAGCGCAGCGCAACCGATGCGACGCTGTGGTTGCTGACCCATCATAACTGCGCGCCGGCGCGCCGGCGCGCGGTGATCTTGACAGAAACCGCTGAAACTGTTACAGTATGAGCATACGCGGGAGTGGCGCAATGGTAGCGCATCTGCTTCCCAAGCAGAGGGTTGCGGGTTCGAGTCCCGTCTCCCGCTCCACAAGCAGGGCGGCACACCAGGCAACCCCACCGCACCGCACGGTGGGGTTTGTTTTACCGGTTGAAGGAATGCGATGAACAACAACCGCCGGTGTGCGCTTGCAGAGGGGTTGAAACCACCAACCACGATCTCCTGTCGTTTTCCGATGTCCTGCCTGGACTCACCCGCGCCGTCAGCGCACTGTTCGGAATGATCCGCTCCACAGCGCGTGTGCGCGCAATCCCGCGCCTGTGGTACACTGTGCTATGCTCCGTGGCGCGCCCCAACTCACCGCGCCACCGGATGCGCGGCCAACGACGACAAGCCTGACATGCGGTTGTCTGATGCGTCTCCTGCCATGATCGAACGAACAGACCGGGAATCGCTGGACGACGTCATCCTGCGCCTCGTCCGACAGCGCGGGGTCGGAAAGAGCATCTGCCCGTCGGAAGCGGCGCGGGCATGGGCGCCGCACGACTGGCGCGCCGCAATGCCGCTGGTGCGCGCCGCCGCCTGCGCCCTGGCGGACGCCGGGTTGATTGTGATCACCCAGAAGGGACGCATCGTCGATGGGCGCGCGGCGCGCGGACCGATTCGCCTGGCGCTGCCGGAGAGACACGAGCCTTCGCCTCCTCCTCCGCTTCGGTTGCGCCAGAGCGGATTCATTGAATAAACACGATTTCGGATCGTGCAGGAATGATCGTTTCCCGTAACGTCTCATGGTCAGTCGCTTTGAAACCATGCGAGTATGCCTGTGCAGGTCGGTTCGATTGTTCGCTGCCGCAATCGCGAGTGGGTGTTGCTGCCCGGTGATACGGATGATCTGTTTCTGCTGCGCCCGCTGACCGGGGTGACCGATCAGGCGGTGGCGGTGCACCGACGCCTGAGTGAACTGATGGCGTACACCCTGCCGGAAGAGCGCGTCACCCCGGCGCACTTTCCGCTCCCCACGCCCGACGATCTCGCCGATGCCGCCAGCGCGCACCTGCTGTGGCAGGCGGCGCGTCTCACGCTGCGCGAAGGGGCGTCGCCGCTCCGCGCACTTGGGCGCATCTCCGTCCGCCCACGCACCTATCAGTTCGTCCCGCTCCTCATGGCGCTGCGGCTCGACCCGGTGCGCCTGCTGATCGCCGATGATGTGGGGGTCGGCAAAACCATCGAGGCGCTGCTGATTGCGCGTGAACTCTGGGAACGCGGCGAAATCCGGCGCCTGTGCGTACTCGCGCCGCCGTACCTCTGCGACCAGTGGCAGGAGGAGATGATCACCAAAGCCAACCTTGAGGCCGTCGTCGTTCGACCGGGAACGATCAACCAGCTTGAGCGCGAAACGCCGCCCGGCGTCGATTTCTATGAGCACGTTCCGGTCCAGGTGATCAGCATCGATTGGGTTAAGACCGACCGCAATCGCCATCGTTTTCTGCTCCACGCGCCGGAGTTCATCATTGTGGACGAGGCGCATGGCGCAGCGCCGGCGAACACGCGCGCGCAGCAGGAGCGCCACGCGCTGGTGCGCGACCTCGCCGCCGACCCGCAGCGGCACCTGGTGTTGCTCACGGCTACGCCGCATAGCGGCGTGCCGGAAACGTTCCAGGCGCTGCTGGCGTTGCTCAACCCGGACTTCGGCGCATGGAACGTTGCGACGCTCAAAGAGGATCAGCGCGCAACCCTGGCGCGCCATTTCGTTCAGCGCACCCGCGCCGATATTCTGCACGATTGGGAAGAACGCAACGACCGATCACAGCCCCTTCCCTTCCCGACCCGCGTCCTGCGCGATGCAACCTATCGTCTTTCGCCCGCGTATGAGGACTTGTTTCGGCGCGTGTATGCGTTCTGCGCCGAGATGGTGCGCACGGGCGAACATCTGGTCGAACGGCGGCGGCGCGTTCGTTTCTGGGGCGCGCTCGCGCTGCTCCGCTGCGTGATGTCGAGTCCGGCGGCGGCGCTGGCGGCGCTGGAAACCCGTCGGCGGCGGTTTGACGGCGATGCTCCCGACGATGCGGAGGATGGGGTGGATTTCACCGGCGCCGTTTTCGAGTCGGCGGAGGATCGCACCGATGATGAGATGCCGTATACGCCGATTGATGCGGCGGAAGCGACCCTCGAAGAGCGCGAACGTCGCCTGCTGGGCGACCTGGCGCGCCGCGCCGCCGCTCTTCAGCGCCACGACCAGGACGCCAAAGTCGTCGGGTGCGTCCAACTCGCGCGCGGGTTGCTTGAGGAGGGGCTGCACCCGATCATCTGGTGTCGCTATGTCGCAACGGCCGAGTATGTCGCGCAGCGCCTGCGCCGCGACCTGACGCCGGTGCGGGTGGTCTGCATCACTGGACGCCAGGGGGAGGAGGAGCGACGCGAACTGGTCGCCAGCATCGATTGTTCTCAGCCGCGTGTGCTGGTGGCGACTGATTGCCTCTCTGAAGGGATCAACCTTCAGGAGCGCTTCACCGCCGCCATCCATTACGATCTGCCGTGGAATCCGAACCGGCTGGAGCAGCGCGAGGGGCGCGTGGATCGCTACGGGCAGACGGCGCCGCAGGTCGTGACCATTCGCTACTACAGTCCCGACAACCCGGTGGACGGCGTCCTCCTCGATGTGCTGCTCAACAAGGCGCGCGAGATTCGGAACGCGCTCGGCACGCATGTGCCGGTGCCGGAAGCTGATGAGAGCGTCACCGAGGCGGTGTTGAAGGCGCTCTTTCTCCGTGGCGCTCCCCGCGTCGAACAGCAACTCCAGTTCGATTTCGTCGCGCCGGAAGTGAGCGACCTCCACCGGCGCTGGGATGAGGCGGTCGCGCGGGAGAAGATCAGTCGCACCCGCTTTGCGCAGCGCGCGATCAAAGCCGATGAGGTGCGGCGCGAACTCGACGCCGCCGACGCCGTGCTCGGCGACCCCGATGCGGTGCGGACGTTTGTTCTGACCGCTGCGCAACGTCTCGGTCTCCCGATAGCGCCCGACCCGCGACGCCCGCAGGTCTACCACGTCACCCTGGCGCCTGAGGCGCTGCGCGCGCTGCCCGATGCCATCGCCGACGCCCTTCCTTCCGCGTCGCCCTGGACGATCAGTTTTGTCTCACCGACCGCTGAAGGCGCGGAGTATGTGGGGCGGAACCATCGACTGGTCGTGGCGCTCGCCAGTTTTCTGCTCGAAGAGGCGTTGACCCGCCACGGCGCGGCGCGCGCCGCCCGCTGCGGCGTCATCCGCACCCGCGCCGTCGCCCGCCTGACGACCCTCCTCCTCCTGCGCGTGCGTTACCTGATCGAGATTCCCGACCTGCGCCCCTCGCTCGCCGAAGAGGTGCGGGTGGTCGGTCTGACGTCCGATCCCGACGGTACGCAGCGCCTGCTCGACGATGATGCGGCGCTGCGCCTGCTCGCAAACGCGCAGCCTGATGCGAATGTGCCGCCTGGCGAAAAGCGTGACCTGATCGACGCGACGCTGGCGCGCCTGGGAGCGTGGACGACGTCCTCCGACGCATGGGGACGGGATCACGCCATCCAGCGCGCCATTCGCGACCGCGTGGCGCAGCGCGCCGCCGAACTGACCGCTGCGCACCGGCGCATCCGCCAGGCGGTGCGTCTGCGCGTCCGCGACCTGACGGTGCAACCGAACCTTCCGCCCGATCTGCTGGGGGTCCTTGTGCTGCAACCCGTCGCACCCTGAGCCTGCGCGAAGCCGCAAAGGGTTCGTGCCACGGCTCGGGTGCGCCGCCAGACGATGCGACGTCAGAACCATCAACCCGACAAGGAGGCAATCGCCAGGGGAGTGACGTTATGAGTGATGTGCGTTCCATCCGCATCGAGGGCGGGCTGTTTTCTGCCGACATCCTCGAACTGCTCACCAGGGAAGACGTGCCAGGGCAGCGTCCGCAGGATTTCGGGCTGGACGCCGCCCGCAGCCTGTC
>Ga0308410_1000760_pt1 | contig 17891 bp, 12 predicted proteins | sample HotsprOSTMatCore_FD_203467 | JGI IMG/M metagenome (GOLD analysis project Ga0308410, IMG submission 203467) | Hot spring phototrophic mat microbial communities from Octopus Spring, Yellowstone National Park, Wyoming, United States -... | ecosystem: Environmental > Aquatic > Thermal springs > Hot...
ACGAAGCTGCCCTGGCCCCACCTGAGACAACCGTAGGAGGGAAATGCGGAGAGAGGCACCCCCAGCCGCAATTTGACGCAAAAGGGAACTGAGAGCTTGCTTGGCCCGATCGAACGTGCTTTCGGTACCCCCAAGGGGATCCCGAGCTTGCATGGAAAGGCTATCATCCAAGACAAGTATCAGATGAACCGCCCTGCCCAAAAGTTCCGAACCCCACTGGTCTGAGCGGAGTTGCGGTCGGGCAAACAAAAGGATGAGAACCCCCACCACAAATACCCGCAGGACCAACAAAAACCATTCCCGAAGCAATACCCGGACCTTGTACCGCTGCTGGCTTTCTAACAAAAACCGAGTCGCCGCAAACCGAATTCGCCGGTACCGGAGACGGTTGATCAAATGGATGATCACCGGTATCGCAAGCAATGGGAGAGCCCATAAGAACTCTGGCCGGGAATACTGAATCATCTCTCGACTTGTTGATCTCTACCCGGAGCTTTTGTCCTGCCCATCTGAGCGGGACCGGACCCCTCAAAACATTCTTCGAGTGAAGCAACAACACATCAAGCTACTGGCTTAGTTGGCCCCTTGACGGAGCACCGGGTTTCACCAATGGGGAAAATCAGCTGGAATAACGCTCCTAAGGGACTCCACCCAGAAAAATCAGCACCGCTTTGCCCGCAACTTCCGACTTGAGACACAACCCACAATGTACCCCCGGGTCCCCAGAATTTAGGCCGGCACTGGAGTCGCCCACACCACTTGAATGTAAGCCCCGTACACCCTAAACGCTTGGTAGCCGGGGTCCCAGCATGGGGACAATTTCGAACTTTGTGTGCCGAGTGGAAATAGCTCGTACAGTTTGGTCAGATATCCCAGACAATATTTAACGATGCCATTACTCTGGGGTGGCTGAGGAAACTACCCGGCCAAACCCCGAATTCAGCCGGAAGTTGAGACTTCGACTTTTCGGTCCTCGGATTTGTCAGAATCTCGCAAGATCACTCCGCAACGAATTCCGTCTTCGGTGGAATAGAAATCTTTTACGGGGTGTTTTGTATCGAGTGCAGGTGCTCCCGATCCCCTAGACGGATTGCACAAAGCCCAGCTCAGTCACATGGTGAACGAGTTCCGCCGCCGGGGAGTACCGCCCGAATAGTCAAGCCGTCTGCTTCCTAGTCTATCCATAACGGAATCAAGAAATCCTCATTGAATCGCTTCAGTCACAAGGTTCCTTTGGTGCTCGGAATATCCCCTCGGCGAGGATCTTTTTCCACCGCCTGCCGAAAAGCTCTGGCTACCGCCTTAAAAATCCCCTCGGCCAAGTGGTGGCTATTGCGACCGTAATGCAATATCACGTGGAGATTGCATGGCACATTCGTAGCCACGGCATGCCAAAAATCGACCACCAATTCGCTGGCAAAATCGCCAATCTTTTCCGCGGGAAAGCGTTTTCCTTTAAGAACGAAATATGGCCGGCCCCCCAAGTCGACCGAGGCACTTACTAATGATTCCTCCATCGGCAACTGGCACCAGCCGTAACGTTGGATCCCCGCCTTCTCGCCAAGTGCCTCTCGCAAGGCCGATCCCAAACAAATCCCTACATCCTCCACCGTATGATGTTGGTCTACGTGGAGATCCCCCCGAGCCTCCACATCCAGATCAATCAGAGAGTGCTTGGCGAATAGCTCCAACATATGTTGGAAAAAGCCAATTCCGACCTGGATTCGTGCAGTGCCCGTACCGTCTAAATTCACACCAACTCGGATAGAAGTCTCCGCGGTTGTGCGAGCAACCTGGGCTTTACGATCCATCGGAAAACAACCTCGAGTCTACTGCCCTACCGACCTCAAGTTCCCAAACGGCAGCATTCCAAGCGAACTCGCAGGGCGGTCCCCTAATTCCAAACTCCCTCACAACGCTCCTAATCTTCCTCCGAACCGGCTTCCACAGCGTAGCCGGCAAAGCTTTTCCGGTAGTTTTCCAACCCCATCCATCATCCCCAACCCGGGAACCTATGCAAAAGCAATGGCACGAAAGCACACTTACCTGGAAAATAACCCGGCGTGTACCGACCGTCGGCCCATGCAATTCTCTTCGACTTGGAACACCCAAGACAGAATTGCCAAGGTATCGCCCCCAGAACCCATTGAACAACCGACTCCCACCAACCCCTCTCCATCACTACCCCACCCGAAGTGAGGAGCTGGCATAGTTCGAAACTGCCAAAACCGAGCACCTCCAAAACAATGAAAACAAGCACGGCACCTCCAGGCAGGGGATGATGGTTTTCTAGGGTCTTCTTTGGAACACCTGTTCACCAGAAAGCCTATTTCCGAAAATCCCGATCAAGGTCCACCGTTCACGACTCCTTGACTCTTCCTTCGAGTGCGTTTCTGATCTCCGCCAGGCATGTGTCTATCTGTTCATCTGTCCCTACCGTGATCCGTATACCATCACCCCAATCCGGGAAGTTCATGTACCTGACGAGGATGTTTCGTCTTTTTAGATGCTCATAAAGCTCCCGGGCAGGCACTTCAGGATGAACATTCCAGGTAAAATTAGCCTGGGAATCTGCCACCGAAAACCCCAAACGTTGCATCTCCTGTCTCAGACGCTCTCGAGTTCGAACAATTTTCGCTCGCGTCTGCACGAACCAATTCTGGTCACTGATTGCCGCCGTTGCCCCTGCAATAGAGAGCACATCACAATTGTACGAATCTTTTACTTTTCGCAAGTGCTCAATAAGGTGAGGCTGAGCCACCACGAATCCAAACCGCAATCCCGCCAAAGCATACGACTTGCTGAGCGAGCGAACGACGAGCACATTATCATATTCACGCACCAGCTCCAAACAGTTGTACGGGGCAAAGTCGGCATAGGCCTCATCCACCACCAGAGGACAAGGTAACATCTCCGCCCACTGAGCTACCTGCTTCGGGGCAATCATTGTTCCTGAGGGGCTATTCGGATTGGCCAGGAAAACAATAGACAGCCCCGGCGAATCGTGAGCGAATTCCGGCCCTAACGTCCAGTCTTCGCGAAAGAATATTCGATCTACCCGTGCCCCCTGGAGTTCCGCCAAGGTCTCGTAAAGTAAATACCCTGGATAAGCAAACCGCACAAGGCCGCCCGGCCGGACAAAGGTCCGGGTGATGATTGTCAGCACATCATCGCTACCGTTTCCGCATAAGATCCACTCGGGATCAAAACCTAAAAGTCGGCCCGCGACCTCCCGGAACTGAGTAGCAAGAGGGTCCGGATACCGCTGCAATCCGCGGTGCAAAGCCGCCTCAATTGTCTCTATCACCGCCGGAGATGGAGGATAGGGATTTTCGTTAGTATTGAGCTTAACGATATTCCAATCCCGGGGTTGTTCACCCGGTATGTAACCGTGCATGGCGAGGATTTCCGGACGGACATAACTCCGCCAATCTCGCCCGTGCGATTTTTTCTGCAATAGAACTTCCTTCTCATTCAAAGCCTGTAACTCTCCTTTAGGAAACACCGCGTGATTGAAGCCGGCAAAGGACACTCTCCCGGTGGGCGGTCAAGCCTTCGCATTCCGCCAGCACTTGAATATCGGGAGCCATTTCTTCCAATCCCTCCCGTTCCAGGCAGATGACACTGTGGGAACGGAGGAAATCGTTGACACTTAGACCACTGGCAAATCGCGCGGTCCCGCTAGTAGGCAGCACGTGGGACGGGCCCGCTGCATAGTCCCCACAAGCTACAGGAGAATAATTTCCGAGAAAGACCGCTCCAGCAGTCGGAATCTTATCCGCAAGCGAACCGGCATCCTCGGCAATGATGTGCAAATGTTCGGGAGCAATCTCCGCAGCAATCCGGCAGGCCTGCTCGGGACCGTCTGTCAGGACGGCCAAGCCAAATTCTTCGAGGCACTGCCGGGCCTCCTCAGCCCGATCCACCCTATGCAAGGCTTCCTCCACTGCCGAGATTGTCCTCTCTAAGATAGTTCTCTCCCAGGCAAGCAGAATACTAGTTCCCGGAGCATGTTCTGCCTGGGCGATCAAGTCGTAAGCGAGGTAGCGAGGCTCTGCCGAGCTATCCGCAATCACCACAACTTCGCTCGGTCCTGCAACAGAATCGATGCCCACTCGTCCAAAGACAAATTTTTTCGCCAGAGCCACGAAGAGATTTCCCGGTCCGACGATTTTGTCCACCGGTTCCAGTCCCTCTACCCCGTAGGCCATGGCGGCCACGCCGTGGGCTCCCCCAGCCCTGAGAACAGATCGGACCCCCAGCTCCCAACAGGTGGCCAGCACATAGGGATTTTCCGCTCCGAATGCAGTCGGCGGAGTAGCCACCACAATCTCTTCCACCCCTGCCACTCGAGCCGGGACCACCGTCATCAGGACAGTGGATGGGTAGGCCGCCGCCCCTCCGGGAACACAAACCCCCACCCGGGATATAGGTCGGTACCGCTCTTCCAGGTATCCCCCTGGGATAGTAATGCGGACATCCCGATGGCGGATCGCAGACTGAAAACGCTCGATCCGAGCCCAAACCCGGCGGACTACCTCTAGAAACTCTCGCCCAACACTTTGGTGAGCAGCCTTCAGATCCTCTTCGGGAACGAAAACCCCGGAGCGAGACAAGGATTTCCCATCAAGTTTTTCAATATAGTAAAGTAAAGCGTCCACTCCTCTCTCGGCGACGTCCTTACAGATTCGGGCCACCACTTCTTGGGGGGACAAAGGGACCCCAAACACCGCAATGGTCCTTTGCCGACTTGCTGGTGAGACCACCTCGCCCTCCGGGCTGAGTCGTCTCCGCAGCTCTCGAAGAAGCCCGCCAAAGTCACTACTTGAAACATCAACCAGTCGCATGATTTAGCTCCGGTCCCAATCCCTCCCCCAAAATTTGCCCCTTTGGCTCCCTTGTTGCAGTTGCCGATGCCGATTTCTCAGATGCTGATTTCGAACCAACGGCCTCAAAACGCCAAAGGCCATAACCCTAACCAACGACTGTTGATAACAATTCCCAATAAAGCTTTTCCCCACGATTCCAAAGAAGCCATTAATAAAATGGTGCTCTCCATAACCCCAAAAAAGCCATCACAACAATGCCCCCCCAAAAAAGCCATCACAATAATGACCCCGCGGCCTCAGAATATTTTCTCCGTGAGGCCAGGGGCCCCGGAAACTCTGCGCACCTCCCCCAGAAACCGAAAGGCCGAGGGGTAAAATGCCCACCCATCGGTTAGGCTTTCATCCAGGCCCCAATTCCGTTCCCCGATTCCCAGCCCACAACTCAACGCCTACACTTTGCGAGTTGTCTCCATACCAACGTCGAGTGCTTTGAAGGGCAATCCCGAGCACACACTAAAAAAACTTTCACAAACTCAGACCGTGGCAGAACAATCACCGGCAGTTTCGGGCAACGTCCTCGGTCCAGCTTTTGGCTCGGCCGCTTCTTCGCAGGCCCCTCCGGGGCTTTTGAATGCCAAGTTTGCCCCGCTAGAGAACCTAATGGCCCTGCCGAATTCTTAAATTGTTTCCAAGAAACACAACCGGATTCCGGGGTTCCCGCCAAAAATGGCCTTTCAAAGCTGCCCAGGAGAAATCTCTCGAACTTGCTCTACGTGCTCGCGATTTTGAGCCACCGCAGATGTCACCAGAATGCCTACATATACCCCTCCATTGGTCCAGGAAATAGGTGGCTGGGAATCTCCGACGTCTGTCTTTTTACCTGACGCAAGGGTCTACCGGAAGAGCCTCGCCGACGGGGAGCCGAGCGATCTACCGACCCCCTCTCGGGGCCTTAAGGATGAAGCAGGACCTTAAGCAATCAAGATTTCGAAGGGAAAGCCTCCCACCGTTTAGTAGGAGGCACCAAAGGTTCCACTTAGGAGGGTACCAAAGGTTCCACTAAGTACCGGGAACTAGAGGCTCCAAAAACTGGACCGGGGCACAGCCGGGAACCACAAGAAACCGTTTTGTTCGCTTCGGAGGACCGCAAAACCCTGACGCTCAATAACCCGGTAACAGTTCGGGGTGGCCCGTTCTGCCAAAACCCAAGAAGGTGCCCGCAACCCCCGAGGAGGAAAAGCCGACCCAGGCCGACTACCCTCTAGCAGGCCGACCCAGGAACCTGGCCCGAAACCTAAGTGGGCGAACAAACTCCCAAGACCGTTAAATGCCGCGGTAAAAAATTGTGGACCTCTGGAGATGATCCGAACCGATGGGTCTAACCGCGGGGATGAAATTGTTTGTGGATCCTTTTTAACCTTTCCACGTCCACGTGAGTATAAACCTGTGTGGTGGCGATGCTTGCATGCCCGAGCATCTCTTGGACCTGCCGAAGATCGGCCCCGCCGGCCAGGAGGTGCGTGGCAAAGCTGTGCCGTAAGGTATGAGGGCTAATCCGAGCTCGAATTCCGGCCCGAATGGTATACCGTCTCACCAGCTCCCAAATCCGCTCCCGTCGCAGCCGTCTGCCTCGGTAAGAAAGCAAAAGCCACGGGGGAGGTTGGGCAGCCCGTGCGGCAAGCTTGGGCCGCTCCTCCGCCAAATACTCTCCTACTGCTTGGACCGCCCGTTCCCCAAGGGGAACTAAACGCTCCTTGTCACCTTTGCCACGGCAAACACAAAACCCTTCTTGCAAGTGGACATCCTGAAGGCGAAGAGTGGCCGCCTCCCCGGCCCGACAACCAGTCGCATACAGAAGCTCTAGCAGGGCCCTATCGCGACGATACCAGGGGTCGCGGCGAGAGGGGGCCGTCAGAAGCCGGTCTACCTCCTGAGGGGAAAGAACGGTCGGCACCCGTTTCCACAGTTTTTGACTGCCCAGAATTTCCGCCAAATTCCGCGAAATAACCCCCTCGAGCTGGAGATACCGGAAAAACATTTTCACTGAAACTAAATTTCGGGCCCGGCTCGCGGGGGCAAGTCCCGCCCGGTGCAACCAGGCAGGATAGTCAGCCAGATCCTGGGCCCCCAAAGCCTCCGGGGCTCGCTCCCCCAGCCATTCCACAAAACGCCGGAGGTCCCGCAGGTAAGCTCTTACCGTGTTTTCAGAGAGGTGACATTCTGCCCGGAGGTAATTTTCAAATCCAACAAGGAGGAGCCGGCTCCAAGAAGGTACCTGGTGGGCCGCCATCTTATGGGTCGCTTTTCCATCCGGCCGTTTGCTTCGAGTCTCTGTCATAAGGGTTTTGGGAATCTTACGAGATTTCCGGTTACCGGAAGCCCCGCGGTAATCGTGACTTTATGAATGGGAGTAGTTGAGACAATCCGAGCCTAGCCGACAGTTTTGCCCAGGCCTTGGGAGGGCCCAGGCCTTTATAGCGGCAAAATCCCGCCGGAACGTTGCACGCCTTCTCCCTTTGCCTGGATATATCCCCCCCAATCAGACTGGATATATTTCCCCATTAAAAGCGGGTTAAGCCGGCCAACGTGGGCCGAGCCTATCGGCCTGCACCGCACAAGTCCCTCCTACTGGGTCGGCCTTTCAAAGCAACGTCCCAACAACGCCGAGCCTGTTCGCACCACTCGGGGGAAACCCCTACTTTAATGTTGTTAGCAATGTTTGAAGGCAGCCTATTCCCACTATTCGGGGGAAATCTATAACCCAATAGCCTACATGATCTTAAAGCCAGCCGGTTCCCACCCTCGCCGGGAACCGCCGGGCCCCTCTGCCCCTGGACAAAACCCCGGAAACTGCCCATTCGAAACACTGGCTTTCCTTTAATCACAGTCAAATGGGCTCAAATCGAGCGGGAACAAGTAAGAGGGAGCTAATTTTCCCGGCGGCTCCGTGGCCCCTCTTAGAGGGCCCCCTCGCCGAGCGGTGGCCAGATGTCCCTACCTCTTTCCGCGAAATCGGCAGACCAAATCCCCGGGGTTGGACGAAAATCCTAAAGTCTGGAAGAAGAGCTCTGTAAGGAAGAGATGGTTTCCCTCAGTTAGCTGTCAGAGGGGGATCGTTCTTTGGGGAATGCCCCCAAAAGCCGAGGAATGTCAGGCAGCAAAGCCAACGCGACTCCACATCAGAACCTAATCATCAGGAACGCGGGGAATCGGACTCCCGTTGAGACCCTTCCAGGATCGATTGACGACACTTGTGAACCCAAAATCGAAGAGATCCCTAAGAGGCTTCTAGCAAGTGAATCTGCTTGGAGGTACTGCTCCCACCTACTCCCACTGGCCAAAATAAACAGTGCCACACCCCCCCCCGAGAACTGCTCAATTCAGGAGAACTTCTCAATGTGTTTGCGGAGCCATAAATCTCGAGAAAACGTCCTTATGGAACCATATAACTTCAGAAAACGCGGGAAGGAACCATAGATCTGCAGAAAAGGCGGGAAAATGAATAAACGAGACCAAAACGAAAACATCACCCCGTATGAGGGGCATATACATGCACCGGAAAGGTTCGTTTAGCCCCAAACCCGATTGCAACCAATCTTCACATCACCAAATTGCAACCAATCTCCACATCACCAAATCTGCCCTAATCAGGAGGCTTCCTCAGCTAGACCGGTAAGCCCGATGCCCACCACGCAGGGCATAGCTGATGTAACAGGGCACAGCTGATGTAAATGTGGAACCGTTCGGCCACCCCGGCATGCAGCTAAATTTAGCGAGGTTTCCTGCCGCCGGACGCTCGAGCCATTCCTCCTCCACATGGTCACCCCAACCTCACATCCTGATCCTCCCCAAACCCACATCCCGATCCTCAACCCAAAGCTACATCTTGATCCTCATCCAAACCCCGATCTTGATCCTCACCCCGAATCCACATCCTCACCCCAAATTGGAATTCCAATGCCCCTTATAGGGAAGCCAAGCCTTCTGTCCGTGACCAAATTTATCAACGGCCGGCCTTCAAGGTAACGTCGGAGATTGGCACAAAACATCCTGGTCATATCATCCGCACGCCGAGCACTTTGACCGCCCACATGGGGGGTTATGATTACGTTCTCCATCTCCCAGAGCGGACTGTCCGGAGGGAGGGGTTCCGGGTCGGTGACGTCGATTGCCGCTCCGGAAATCCATCCGTTTTGCAGAGCCTCCACCAAAGCATCGTGGCAAACCAGGGCCCCCCGTGCCACATTGACCAGGAGAGCATCCCGACGGAATTTCCGGAACCTTTCCCGATTGAAAAGGCCGCGAGTCTCCTCGTACAAAGCTAGAGCCAAGACCACGATTTCAGCCTGGGACAAAAGGTCGTCCAATCTATCGGCCGGCCACAATGCCTCCACCCAGGGGGGACAGTCCACCGGGAATAGATCGGTCGCCAAAATTCGGGTTTTAAAAGGATGAAGTAATTGGGCAAGCCGCCGGCCTACTCCTCCAAAACCCACAATCCCCACGGTGGCATGGGTCAAGTCGCGTGTCGGTAGACGCCGAAAATCCCTCCGAAGTTGGGCCCGAAAAAACTGGGGGAGTCCCCGACACCACCCGGTGATCAGGGCTATGGCATGCTCGGCTACCTGGTCGGCAAGCACCCCAGAGGCACTTGTCAGAACAATCGAGGAATTGATAATCGAGGGCACCAAAACGTGGTCCATCCCCGCGGCCGATGATTGGATCCACTTCAACCTCCCTTGAGCCACCACGCCGTCCCAATCAATGGGAACTTTCGGGTGCCCACAAAAAATGTCAGCCCGAAAGATCTCTTCAGCAATCCGCTCTTGGCCTGCATCTACGATTTCGGCGTGGGGAGCTACAGCTGCTATCTCCGCCCGATGACGACCCTCATGGGGATAACACAGGACAATTCGCATGGCTTCTCTTTCCTTTCCACGGCTTCGGCACAACCTGGCCTATCCGAGGACCGCATAACTCCTCTGCCTTGGGTTTTACCGGATTTGCCTTGGGTTTTGCCCGATTCGACGGTTGGGAACGCGGCTGGCGGGTCCCAGCCGGCTTAACACAGGGGCAACACAGTAGCTTGGGCGAACCAACAATTTTCGCTTCCAAGACGCTTCGGGGTAAAGTCAGCCAGGAAACGAGGGATTCAAGCAACGCTACCGAGCCACCGGGTCCCGGAGGTCACCCCACGGCGTTGTTCTGGGGAACGCCTGAACCCCCAGATTGTGATTCCAACCCAGCTCGGATCCCTGAGGCTGCACTAAGCCCCCCCTTTTTTGGATTTCCAGCATCCACTTTATGGGTTATTTGAGCGGTTCTGAAGGAGCCCAGGGCCCTGGAATCTTTACCAGCCCGGTCCAATTGGGGTCGGCTTAAGGGAAAAAGGCTGTCAGTCGACTGTTCAACCGGGCCGGATTGACTTTTCAAATCGGCCCGGCCAGACTAACATACAAAAAACGGGGAACTGATTCCGGCCGTGAGACAGCTATGCAACGGAAAGTACCGGGCAAACAACAACTGCAAGGCGGTTGTTTCCCGGTAAAGGTTTGAATGTGTGCCTCCTGTCCGGCTTCCCGCCCCCAATAAGCTTGCGTCAACTTGCCGTTTTGCCCCTCCGGAATTCAGGTGATTTCGAACCCAGGCGGCCTCAGGTTAGCATCACAGAAAGGGCACAAGCGTGTCTGCGTTGGAGCATCCCGCGAGATCTTCCCGGTGCTATTATCAGGTTGGACTCGCCACGGTAGTAACGTTGGTACTTCTCCGGATTAGCATCGGGTGGCACTATTTGTACGAAGGCATTTGGAAGTTAACCAACCCCACCTTCACATCCGAGCCGTTTCTCCTTCAGGCCAAGGGTCCGTTTGCCTCCATTTTTTACGCAATGGTTCCGGATGTGGATGGGCGGGTACGGTTGCGGTTGGATCCCGACGCTGCTGCCCATGGAGGCCGACCGCAGATCTCTGGCGATGCCTACCTAGAGGCTTGGAAACTCCACAGGGCTAAAGCAGCGAAGTTTTATGGATTCACTGCCGAACAGGAAAAGCAGGCCGACGAGCTCCTCAACAGATACCAAAAGGCTTTGCGAGAATACTTGGGTGAAAATGCCGAGCAGATGCGGGGGTATTTAATCAGCTTGGAGCACTTGCAGGTCCTGAAAAAGGACCGTTCCAACTGGGCATATCATCAAAAGGAGCGGGTATGGAACGAACAACAAAAGCTGCGGGCGGAGGTTCGCCAGTGGCTTCAAGATTTAGACAATATAAGTCGGGATTTCCAACAGGCTCTTTGGAGCATTTTGACACCTGAACAAAAAGCGAAGGGACATCTTCGTACCCCCCTCCATACGGCAGAGATGCTGCCGATCCCTTTGCCCTTTGTGAAAACGCGGATGGAACTCATTGATTTTGCGGTAAGTTGGGGACTGACGGCAATTGGCCTTTGCCTGATTGCCGGGCTATTCACTCGTTTGGCAGCTTTGGGAGGGGCAGCTTTTTTAGTGTTTGTGCTCATGGTTCAGCCCCCCTGGCCGACCATTTATCCGCCGGCTCCCGAGGTTGTGGGTCATGCCTTGATAGTCGATAAGAATTTTGTCGAGCTTGTGGGACTCCTTGTGCTGGCTGCCGCCGGAGCTGGACAGTGGGCAGGTCTAGATTTGCTAGTGTACCGCTGGGTAGGCAAACCAGTGCTGGCCAGAATTGGCTGGCTCCCACCTGACGCAACCCAGGCTTCGGTTAGCTGAAGACCAGACTACTTGCCTGGGTTACCTGAAAACTAGACTACTTGCCTGGTAAAGCCTGGAACCGGGGTCAACAGAAGTTTTGGTGAAAGGGAAACCGACCAGAGGGGATCGCGGCAAAAGCAGGCCCTCCCGTTTTTCCGAATCTCGAGCAGGTGGTTGCCATTGGTAAATCCAGCGGATGTCATAAAAAGGTCGCAGTTAAACTTGCTTAATTTGGGGACAGATAGAATCTTGCAAATGGGGCAAAGGTTTTTGGGATCGGAGCTGAAGATTATTATCCTCAAATTGTCTATTTCTGTTACGAGCAATAAGTTTTGGTACAGGCGGACAATAACCGGGGAAAATTTCACTTTGAGATATTCCGCGGGAAGGAAAGAGATCCAAAGGTTCTGAATCAGAGATCAACAAGTTCTAAGTCAGTAGCACACCCCAACCGAATTGGGCATTTCTAAGCGGTAAGGTGAACCCATGATGGCCGATGTCTCCCGGCGTGATTTCCTGAAAAGCGGTGTGACGGCGGCGGTAGTTTCGGGAGGAAGCCTCGGGGCATTTTATTTTGGGTACGAGGCCTCACTAGAAAAACCCGTCCGCGTGGGTGTGTTGGGCACCGGGGATGAGGGGTCGGTGTTAATCGGGGCAATTAATCCGGATTATATTCAGGTGTGTGCTATTGCTGATATTCGTCCGTACAGTATCCACCGTGCATTTCACGGGGACTGGTATAGCGAGGCAGCACTGAAGGCCCGCCCAGGTCTATTGGCAAAATACGGGTGGAAAACGGAGGAAGAGGCCCGCCGCCATGTGCGGGTTTACGAAGATTACCGCGAATTACTGGAGGCGGAAAAAGGGCGAATCGAGGCTGTCATTATCGCCTTGCCTTTGCACCTCCATGCTCCGGCCGCCATTGCTGCTATGCAGCGGGGCTATCATGTGCTTACCGAGAAGTTGATGGGACACACAGTGGCCCAATGTAAAGAAATGGCACGGGTGGCAAAAATCACAGAGAAGCATTTGGCCACTGGCCACCAGCGTCATTACAACATCTTGTACGCCGAGGCGGTGGATACCATTCGTCGAGGGCTCCTCGGAGAAATTCATCATATTCGCGGCCAGTGGCATCGTGGGAATTTGCCGGGAAACGACAGTTGGCAACCGCCTATGCCCGAGGAGCTCAAGCCGGACGATCCGCTAGCTAAGACTCTTCGTCGGCAACTGGCCAGTTGGCAAGCACGCCTCCGAACCGCCCCTGCCAGGGAGGTAGAGCTATGGCGAAAGCGGGTGGCCCAATTGGAGGCCCAATTAGCAGATGCCGTCCTCCGGGATAAAGCGGAAAAGTTCGGTTACCAGCAAAAGGTGATTCGGGATCACAAAGGGAGAGTTTTATGGAATCGGCCGGCAGCCGAAGAGCTCATCCGCTGGCGTTTATGGGAGAGCACCGGGGCCGGCCTGATGGCTGAGCTAGGAAGCCATCAGCTCGATGCTGCCAGCATTTTTATTGCCGCCGCCCATGGAGGCCAAAAACAGTACCCGTTGCAAGTGGTCGCCTTAGGTGCCCGACCTATTTTCGGTGGCGACCGGGAGGTCGAGAGCCATGTGGTTTGCGTCATTGATTTCCCGGCCCCAGGTTATGATCCCCAAGACCCAGCAGCATCGCAAAAACGAATCTCCGTCCAATATGCGTCAATCAATGGGAATGGCTTCGGAGGATACGGTGAAATCGTCTTCGGAACGCGAGGCACCCTGATCCTCGAACGAGAGCAGGTAAAACACCTTTTCCTCGAAGGGCAAACTACCTCCATGATGGCAACGCCCGCCGGGGGACCGGTCCTCGATACCCAAGCCACTGCCCCCCAGCAGGCAGCTACAGCTGCGGGCCAAGGCTACGGGGAAGTGAGCCGGGGCTATAAAGAAGAGCTCGAACATTGGGCCTGGTGCATTCGCAGAAACCCCAGAGCTCGAGATCCAGAGATTCGGCCTCGATGCCATCCCGAAGTCGCCTTGGCAGACGCGGTTATCGCCCTGGTGACCAACACGGCGGTCAGGCAGGGACGACCGATCTCCTTCAAAAAGGAGTGGTTCGATCCCGACTCCGACGACACTCCGGAGGGGACCAAGCCGGATATCTCCCGGTATGCATAGGAGCAATGGGCTCCGCGGAAAATAGCTTTGCTTCGCAGACCGGAGGCCTTGGACTGAGATAGGGGAAGCAGATCTTCCGGTGGACGGAAATTCATTAAATGTTTTGTCCGCTCGCGAATACATTTGGGGGAAAAGTCCGGTTTTTTATCGCGAATCCGTAGACAACTTCGTTTGCCAGCAAAGCCGCTTGGGAGCAAGTTTTTGGCGGTCCCTCAGCAACGGCAAAAGGATGATGAGGCATGAACCTGACGGCTGAGAATCGAGTGATTGGCATTGAAAACTTTGCGGCGGCTCTCGGAAGCCCCCTTATTCGGCAGGAATTCATCCTAGGGGGAATTCGTCAAGGAATCCGCTCCGGGAAGGGTCAGGGGGCATACTACTTCGGGTATGAGCCAACGATCGAAAAACCGGTCCGGGTAGGGGTGTTGGGGACCGGAGATGAGGGATCCGTGTTAATCGGGGCGGTAAACCCCGAGTTTATCGAGATTGTAGCCATTGCGGATATTCGGCCATATAACATCCATCGGGCCTTTCATGGAGATTGGTATAGTGATGCTGCCAGAATCTCCCGCCCGGGGCTATTGGCAAAGTATGGATGGAAGACGGAAGATGAAGCCCGTCGCCACATCCGGGTCTATCGGCACTACGAAGAATTGTTGGAGAACGAGCGGGACATTGAGGGCGTGATCATTGCCTTGCCCCTGCATCTGCATGCTCCGGCGGCAATCGCTGCCTTGCGGCGAGGCCTTCACGTCCTCACCGAGAAGTTGATGGGACATACGGTAGCGCAGTGCAAGGAAATGGCACGGGCAGCCAAGCAGGCCCGACGGCACCTCGCTACCGGACATCAGCGGCACTATAACATCCTTTATGACCATGCCATGGAGCTCATCCGCCGCGGCGTTCTGGGGGAACTTCATTACATTCGAGCTCAGTGGCATCGCGCAAACCTTCCCGGCAATGATAGTTGGCAGCAACCGATGCCAAAATCGGCTAAGCCGGATGATACCCTAGCAGGAACGTTGGAACGCGAATTGGCTTCGTGGGAGCGGCGGCTTCAGGAGCTAAAAAATGACCCGAAAGCATCTCCTTCGGAGATTGAGCTTTGGGAGAAACGGGTAGCCCAAAAGCGGGCTCAACTGGCAGATGCCGAAATCGCAGAGTCGGTGAAGAACTGGGGTTATCAAGACGCGATCATTGCCGGAGTTTACCGCCGGCCTGCTATCGAAGAACTCATACGGTGGCGACTATGGGATCGAACCAGCGGGGGATTGATGGCCGAGCTGGGAAGTCACCAGCTGGATGCCGCTACATTGTTCATCGCCGCCGCTCACGGAGGAAAAAAGCAACGGCCGCTTTCGGTTTCCGCAATCGCCAATCGTCCCATCTTTCCGCCGGACCGAGATGTGGAGAGCCACGTTTATTGCATTTTTGAATTCCCCGCACCCGGGTATGATCCCCATCATCCCGTGGATTCTCAAAAGAAGATCTTAGTCGCATATTCCTCCATCAACGGCAATGGCTGGGGAGGGTACGGGGAGACAGTCTTCGGGACCGAGGGAACTCTAATCGTGGAGCAGGAGCTCAAAGCCCTCCTTTATCGAACCCACGAAATCAATAGCAAGATCCGAGTTTCCGGCACTGCAGAAAAGCCGAAATTGGAAATATGGGAGGAGGGAGATGAACGTTCTGCCGCGATTGGCAGACATGTCCTCCTGGAGGCTACCAGAGGCTATACGGAAGAATTAGAGCATTGGGCCTGGTGCATCCGGCGAAATCCAGAGGCCTCGGATCCCGAGATTCGGCCGCGGTGCCATCCCGAGATAGCCTTGGCCGATGCGGTGTTGGCCTTGACGGCTAATATGGCAGCCCGGCAAGGAACCCGGATCGACTTTGATCCCGAATGGTTCATCCCAGAAAGCGACAAAACTCCCGAGGGAAGGATCCCGGAGCTGGCTCGATACGGTTGATGCCCGGTCCGCAGAAGGAGTTACCGGTCCGCAGGAAGGCCACCAATTGGCAGAAACAGTAATTTGCCCGGCCGAAAAAGAATCCATGTTCCAGGCCTTGCCGGAGTTTTCAGTGAGCTCGGGGAAGAGGCCAAGCCCGTCGAATAGCGGGGCTTGCTCTCTCCTGTCCAAAGGCCGTCCTGCTCAAACCCGGGGGAAGGGTTCGATCCTAAAGTCCTGTCACCATGACAATGACAATTTAGGGTTGTAAGGATGTGCCGGTGTTCCCCCCACGTGCTTTCTTCACCCTCTTAGGCAGAATAGCTTCCTTCACCCTGTTAGGCAGAATAGCTTCTTGGTTGTTGTAATTTTCCCTCCTGCGGAGCCACCTTGGAACTTTGTCCCGGGGACTTTTCTGGAAAACCGGTTCCATTTCCGCCAAAGATTTGCTGGGAAAGCCAGCCTCCCCAAGCTAAACTATTCTTCGGCACAAATTTCGGCTACCTCTGGGAAACGGGCTTTTGGACACCGGAAGACGGTCCTTTGCCCCAGGGGGAGTAAAAGTTTGCACCACAACTAGCAAAAACGCCGTGTGCTGCCACAGCCTGGCACTCGACAGGAGGACGCGGTTCTGCCCCCCGCTAGCTGAAGGAGTATTCTGCTTTCCCGCCGGGGCATCGACGTGGAGAAACAAGCTTCCTTTAAAACTTCCTTTAAGCTAACCGGGAGACCTGTCCGCTCCGCTATGGCCACTTGCGGAGTGATTTCCCAGTAGTTGAAGGGTTGGTAATAGGTGAAGGGTTGGTAAGAAGAAGGCGTTTGTCGACCCCTTTCCATTAACCCCGAAATGGTCTTGCAGATCCGAGGAGGACCGAAGCATGCGTAGGCGCGATTTCGTCGTCGCCGGTCTTGGTGGGTTGACAGCTGCTAGTTTTCCCTTTGCCTGGCGGAAAGGCTTTGCCGCTGGGCAAAGAAAAAAGCGTGTACTGTATTTCACGCGATCGGCTGGCTTCGAACATTCGGTAGTCCGCCGGCAAGGGGATGAATTGGCCCATTCCGAAAAAATTTTGGTCGAGTTAGGAGAAAAGGGCGGATTCGAAGTCATTTGCACCAAGGACGGCCGGGTATTCGACGAGGATTTGGGCAAATTCGATGCTATCGTTTTCTACACCAGCGGGGATCTTACAAAACCTGACAAACTGGGAACTCCGCCGATGTCGGAAGCTGGAAAGAAGCGACTTTTGGATGCCATCGCCGCGGGCAAAGGTTTTATTGGTTTTCATGCGGCGACGGATTCATTTCATTCTCGCGGCGACCAAATCGACCCGTACATTGCGATGATCGGCGGAGAGTTTATTACCCATGGACGTCAGCAGGAGGCGGCCCTGCGGAACACTTCCCCGAAATTTCCTGGAATGGCAAAAATCGGCCCTTCCTTGCGGCTCCTCGAGGAATGGTATGCTTTGAAGAACTTTGCCCCGGACTTGCACGTCATTTTTGTTCAAGAAACTGAAGGAATGGTGGACGATTGCTACCAGCGGCCGCCCTTCCCCGCCACATGGGCGAGAATGCACGGAAAAGGCCGTGTGTATTACACTTCTCTGGGACACCGGGAGGATATTTGGACAAACCCGGTCATCCAGGACATTTTCCTTGGTGCTTTCGCGTGGGTTTTAGGGCAGATCGATGCTGATATTCCGCCGAATATCCAAGAAGTAACACCGCTTGCCCATCAGTTGAGAAGGTAATTCGGCAGGGCAATCGTAGGTAGGTGAAACTTTCCGAACCAGGCTGCTGATTTCCAGCGGCACTGTGGTTGCGAATAGTTGGTTCTGGTGAGCTGGACCTTCCCGGGGCTGCGGGTTCCCCGTCGCGGAGCGACTCGGACATTTTCGAAAGATACACGGCCGGGGAACCTGGAACGGGAAACCAAGCGGAAGTGTGGCTCTTTCTCACCGAAAACTCTGATGTCGCGACCGAAAAAGATTCGTGACCCGAAAAGAACAAAATACGTCCCCATAGGCCCATGCCGGTCTGCCGGGCCGAGGGGAGGTTTCTACCCTTTACGTGGCCTTCTGAAGTTGCCCCAAATTACGTGGGATTCCGAGGGTAACATTTGCTTTGTGACTTGGGGAACGAGCTCAGGATATCTACAAATGATCCTTTGAACGGAGTGGTTTCACTCGGTTCTTGGAGTCCCCCTGGAAAACCGGAGGGGTCGGTCAATTT
>Ga0308410_1000762_pt1 | contig 17883 bp, 18 predicted proteins | sample HotsprOSTMatCore_FD_203467 | JGI IMG/M metagenome (GOLD analysis project Ga0308410, IMG submission 203467) | Hot spring phototrophic mat microbial communities from Octopus Spring, Yellowstone National Park, Wyoming, United States -... | ecosystem: Environmental > Aquatic > Thermal springs > Hot...
GGACCGGGCGCGCGCGCCCGCCAGCGGCGCAAGACGGTTCGCCACGGCAGCCACGTTGCCAGTTCGACGGCCAGGTAACTCAGACGGCGGGCGCGCGCGCCCAGGTTCAGCGTCACCGGCAGCATTGGCGATGCGAAGCGGGTCGTTGGCGTAACTGGTTGCAGCGGCGCCCAGACACAGGGCAACCCAAATGCGGTTGCGATCAACTGTCCCCAGCAACTTGCCAGCGATACAATCAGCGCATCGCTTTCGCGGCATGCTTCCGTTGCCGAATCGATCATGCGCACATACGCCGCCTGCGCCAGGTGGATGTACCGCAGTGTTGCAGTAGCGCCGCGCAGTAATCCCTGGTCGAGAGTCAGCGCTGCATCATCGGAGAGGAGCAGATCGCTGGGATTGCCTTCGATGCAGCGAAACGCCAACCCCTGTGTATAGACCAGGGGCGCAAATGGTGCGTGCGTCGCAATCGTAACAGCGTAACCAACGTCGCGTAATCCTCTGCCAAGCGCCACGAGTGGCCGCACGTCACCCAGCGTCCCGCTCGCCAGAATCGTGATGGTCCGGCGCATTCGGCGCGGTCACCCTTCAGACGACCCTTCTGGCGTCCAGCCTTCGGGTTTTGCGTCACTCTCGCCAAAGAAGAAGATTTCCGCCTGCTGCATCATCAACTCGGTCGCACGGGGATCGACCATGCTCAACCCATAGTGGTTGATGATCAACAATGCCTGATCCATCCACATATTCCATGCCTGTTGCGACACATTTTCGTAAATGCGCTTTCCCAGCTCACCGGGATAGGGAGGGCGGGGCAGACCGGGCAATTCACGACCGAGTTTGACGCAGTTGACCATTCGTGGTGCACTCATAACGATACTCCAGTTGGCAAATTGCTACTCTATGTAACTCACCTTTCCCTGCGACAGTATACTACCACATGGTATGCTCACCGCATGGCGGTGAGGTCCGGGCGAAGAGACGGTTGCAGAGGAAAGCGCATATGGATATTGCTATTCCACGAGCCCATGCACCCGATGAGCACCGCGTCGCTCTGACGCCAGCGGGAGTACATTCCCTGGTCGTCGCCGGGCATACGGTGTTTGTCGAAAGCGGCGCCGGCGCCGGCGCAGGGTTCACTGATGCATCCTACAATGCAGTAGGAGCGCATATCGCTTACGGTCCTGAAGAGATCTATGCGCGCGGCGATCTGTTGCTGACGGTCGATGGAGTGCCAGAGCATGCGTTGCCGATGGTGCGCTCTGGTCAGGTTGTGGCTGGCTTTTTGCACCTCTCGGTCACGCCGCGCCGCGTGATCGATGCGTTGGCGGCGGCAGGCGCATCGACGCTTAGTTATGAGGCGATCCGGCGCAACGACGGAATTGCGCCGGTGCTGTTGCCAATGAGCGAGATCGGCGGTCGTTTGATGCCGCAGCTGGCGGCGCATCTGCTGGAAACGCCGAGCGGCGGTCGCGGCACGCTGCTGGCGCCAATTCCCGGTGTCCCATCGGCGGAAGTCGTGATACTGGGGGCTGGACGGGTCGGCGGCAACGCGGCGTATGGTTTCAGCTCCTGGGGAGTGCAGACGACGGTGCTCGACCAGGATATGGATCGGTTGCGGGCTGTGGAACAGATCTGTCGCGGGCATGTTACGACCCGGCTTGCAACCGAGAGCGCACTGGCGCATGTTCTGCCGTTTGCCGATGTGGTCATTGGGGCGGTGAAGGTTCCGCACGGTCGGGCGCCCAAACTGGTCAGCGCCGCGATGGTTGCAACGATGAAGCCGCGGAGCGTGATCATCGATGTGGCGATTGATGAGGGCGGATGTATCGAGACGAGTCGCCCGACGACGCACAGCAACCCGACGTACCTGGCATCCGGCGTTCTGCACTATGCTGTGCCAAACATTCCGAGCGCCGTGGCGCGCACCGCAGCACATGCGCTGAACAATGCGTTGTTGCCCTTTGCGCTGCGCATTGCAACGCAGGGTCTCGAACGAGCGGCGGAGCAGGATCACGCCATTGCGCGCGGGATAGGTCTCTATCACGGGCAGCCGTATACATCGCACATCGAACAGGCGCTCGAACATTCGTGAGTGTCGGGCAAGGGAGGGGAGCATCGTATCAGATCTGTGGTTGAATCAGACTCACCCTTCTCCCCTTGTGGAAAGCGTTCACACTGATCGCGCGTTGAGCCTGACGAAACGCGCCTGTGTTCCGCATGAAGACGCCATCTGTTGCGTTTGTGGCAGCCATGCCGCCATTGAAGGAATGGAGATTTGCTGGCGCAGGTGTGAGCGGGTGCGTTCCTGGATGCGCCCGAAGGCACACCAGTCTGGCATCTGAAGTCGTGTGGTCAGAGTCATCAGCGCCCTGAAGCGTAACTCATCGGTCTATCATGCTGACGGACGAGAAGTGCGGGATGGAAATGGAGCAGGAAGAAGCGACAGTGTACGGAACCAGTATGCGGAGATAGTGCTATGCCACGCTCGCTGACGGCAGGAAGACGTGAAATGACCGCTGAAGAAGCGGTGGAACTGATAGAGTCGAATCATCGCGTCTATATCGGCGGTGGATGCGGCGTTCCTATTCCATTGCTGTATGCACTCGTTGCGCGCGCATCCGAGTTGCGCAACGTCGAGATTATTCATATGCTGACGGCAGGGGAGGACCCGACGACGGCGCCGGAACTGGCGTCGTCCTTTCGCCATAATGCGCTGTTTATCGGGCACAACACCCGGCGCGCCGTCAACGAAGGGCGCGCCGATTTTACGCCGATATTCTTGAGTGAGATTCCAAAACTGTTTCGGAAGGGTATTCTGCCGCTCGATGTCGCCATGATTCAAGTCTCACCGCCAGACCGCCACGGGTTTTGCTCACTTGGTGTGGAGGTGGGATGCACCCTGCCGGCGGCGCGTACCGCGAAAATCGTTATTGCGGAGGTCAATGCCCGGATGCCGCGCACCCTTGGCGACAGTTTCATTCATATATCGCGCCTGACGGCGCTGGTCGAAAGCGATCGCCCGCTGCTGGAATTGCCGCAGGGTGAAACGAACAGCGTCGCGCAGGCGATTGGGCGCCATATTGCAGAACTGATCCCGGACGGCGCCACATTGCAACTCGGGATTGGCGCAATCCCGGATGCGGTGCTGTCGAATCTGCACGGTAAACGACACCTGGGCATCCACACCGAGTTGTTCTCGGACGGCGTCATCGATCTGGTCGAATCCGGTGTCATTGACGGCGAATTGAAGACCATCCATCAGGGGAAGGTCGTCGCCGGCTTTATTCTTGGCAGCCAACGCTGCTTCGATTGGGCGCATAACAACGCCATGGTGGAAATGCACCCCACCGATTATGTCAATGACCCGTTCGTCATTGCGCAGCACAAGAACATGGTCGCCGTCAATTCGGCGCTGCAGGTGGACCTGACCGGTCAGGTGTGCGCCGACAGCATCGGCGCGCGCCTGTACAGCGGGGTTGGCGGGCAGGTCGATTTTATTCGCGGCGCGTCGCGCTCGGAGGGGGGCATTCCAATCATCGCCATTTCATCGACTGCGCGTGACGGTACGATTTCACGGATCGTGCCGACACTCGATGTTGGCGCCGGTGTGGTCACCAGCCGCTACGATGTTCACTTTGTGGTGACCGAGTATGGTGTGGCGGACCTGTACGGACGCACCCTGGCACAACGCGCCCACGCACTGATCAATATTGCCCACCCGGCATTCCGCGAACAGTTGACCGAAGCGGCGAAAAAACTGCACTACATCTGACGCCTATTCGCTGGCGCGCACCAGAATGAGCGGCGTCAGCGTGGCATGCAACACTTTATCCGCCACGCTGCCAAGCGCCCAGCGACGCAATCCGCCGTACCCGTGCGTCGCCATCACGATCAGGTCGACATCCATCTCGCGCGCTTCATCCACAATGACCTCCGCTGGATATCCGATCATGACGTGGGTCAGCACGCGCGGAACTTCGGCGCGCAGCGATGCCGCTTCCGCTTTCAGGTCTTCCAGCGCATACTCATGCAGCGCACTCAAAGCTTCGTTGTTCTCGGCAATGGGACGCCCCAACATTGGCGCACCGACGTATGCCTCGATCATAGGCACAACGGCGCGGAGCAGGATCAGTTCAGCGTGTGCAGCGCGGGCAATCTCGCTTGCGAGCGGCAACGCCTGGCGTGCCAGCCCGGAGCCATCGAGTGGCGTGAGGATACGGCACGGCGGTCGCACGACCTGCTGCGCCTCTCCGCGCACCAGCAGCACCGGCGCTTCTGTCGCGTGAATGACTTTATCGGCGACGCTGCCGAGCGCCCAGCGGCGCAGGCCGCTGTAGCCATGCGTAGCCATTGCAATCAGCGCGCCGGGGGAGCATCCGGCGGCGACTTCGACAATCACTTCCGCTGGTGAACCCCAGCGCACGTCGCTCGTGACCTCAATCCCTGCGTCTTCGAGCGCCTGCGCCTGTGCATCGAGGTACGCCTGCGCACGCTGGCGAAGCGCCTCCATTGATGCCTCGTGATGATCGCGTCGCAGCGCCTCACTCTCTGGAACGCCATAGACTGAAATGAGCACCTGCGCCCACGACTCGCTGCCGCTCAGGTGCGACTCCTGAATGGCGCGGAGCAGATGTACCCGCGCCCCCAACAGCGGCGCCAAAACCCGGACGTATGGCAGCACCTGAGCTGCCAGTTCGGAACCATCGAGCGGAACAACAATTGTTTGCATGATCGCCCTCCTCATTGAGGCTGGTCCTGTATGCAGCATAACATACTGTATGCTCCCCTTTGGAAGCAAATATTTACCCCCGGTGGCGTCCTCACAACGCACTGAGACGACGTTGTGATACCTTTACGCACTGTACCGGCATCTTTCCTGCCTTTTTCTGTTAAGATCGCGTATAGTAGGGGCAAACGTATCAACCTTTGATCGCGCTCAACGGAGAGGTGATCAGCATGTTTCACAAAATACTCGTTGCTGTTGATGGTTCGCCGACGTCGTCGCGGGCAATCGACGTAGCAGTCGATATTGCAAAGCATTACAACGCAAAGTTGTGTCTGCTCCATGCGTTCCCGCACGTCTCGGATCTTCTTGGTACGCCCGAATATGAGCGTCTATTGGAAGCACGGATGGTGATTGGACAGTCGCTGATTGAGGCGGCGCGCACTCAGATCGGCGATCAGGCGGATGTCGATGTACAACTGCTCGAAGGACCGCCAGCGCAGGCCATTTTGCGCGTTGCGGAAGAGGAGAACTTCGACCTGATCGTCATGGGGTCGCGCGGGCATAGCACGCTCGTCGGACTGCTCCTGGGCAGTGTGAGCAACACCGTGGTGCAACGCGCCCGCTGTCCGGTGCTGGTTGTTCACTGACTGCCGAAAACCAGATAGCAATCCGGTATGGCTCGGTAAGGAGGCGCGCATGTGCCGATCCATCCTGGTGCCGCTCGATGGCTCGGCGTTCAGTGAGCATGCGTTGCCGCTGGCGCTCTCGGTCGCGCGGCGATCAGGCGCGCAACTCTATCTTGCCCACGTCCTGTCGGGGCGTGGCGGTCTGACCGATGCGGCGGAACGCGCTACCGCCGCGAGTCGGACGGCTTATCTCGAACGGGTGGCGCAGCAGATCGAGAAGCAATCGGTGCGCGCGCCAATCACGGCGATCCTTACTGGACCTGTCGCCGAGACGCTTCTGGAGCATGCGCGGGCTATCAGGAGCGATCTGATCGCACTCACAACGCACGGTCGGGGGGCGCTTTCGCGTCTCTGGCTTGGCAGCGTCGCCGATGTCATCGTGCGGCGTTCGCCGGTGCCGGTGATGCTGGTGCGCCCCCATCAACCAACCGTAACCATCGATGCGAAGAGCGCGGGACGTCCCCTGCGCCGCATTCTGATCCCTCTCGATGGTTCTCCTCTGGCTGAAGCGATCATCGAGCACGGCGTCCATATCGGGCGCATCATGGACGCGGAGTATACGCTACTGCGCGTCATCGATCCCACAGCACTTGGTCTGTCTGTGCATGATGAGAATGTCGCCGCTGCCACAGCCGTGCAGCCGCTCAAAGACAGAGCACAGATCTATCTGGATCGGCAGGCGGAAGAATTGCGCGCCAGAGGTTTACCGGTCGATACCGTGGTGATTGTAGGAGAGCCATCGGCAAGCATTCTCAATTATGCACGAGCGCACAGCATTGACCTGATCGCAATGGCGACCCACGGACGCGGCGGGTTCTCCCTTTTGCTCCTTGGCAGCGTCGCTGATAAGGTGCTGCGCGGATCGTCGCTGCCGTTGTTGCTGTACAGCCCCGGGGTGAAGTGAGAGGGGTGAATGTGGGCAAGGTATTGCATGTTGAACGTGGGAAGATAGAGATGTGGTACTGCACCATCTCCACACGATAGGAAAGCGGAAGGTGGTGCTCGTTTCAGGTGGGAAGGTTGAAGGTGGCCGGTGCACATTGAAGGCGGAAGGAGGGAGACGCCCGAGTGTTGCCTCTCCGGTGAGGGTTTGTCCATGACGGCGACCATCACCTTCGCTGCGAAAGTTATTGCGGTGCGCCGTGCAGCCGATAGCGCTCCAGCAGAAGAGCGGCGTCCTCATCACTCAGCGGCATCTGCCAGCCATCAACGGTGTTGGTGGCGCTGTGGGAGTGGAGATTGAGCACGATCACCTCATCCGCCCAGGGTCTGATCATACGCAGAATGTGCTCATCGGCGCGCGGCGTTGCGAGCAGGCATGCCACCGGATGGTAGCGCCGCAGCGCCTGGAGCGCAGCCAGTTGCGCCAGACCGCTGCTCAGACCATCATCGACCAGGATGACCGGTCGCCGGATGTCGAGCGGCAAGGGACGACCGTGGCGGTAAAGCGTGATCAGTTCTGGAAGAAACGTCTGCTCGGCTCTGACGACATCCCAGACAATCGCTGGCGTCACACCTGATAGCCGCAGGACGGCGCCATTCAGACACAACCCGCCAGACTCACTGATCGCGCCGGCGGCGATCATGGGATAGGCGCGCACCCGAAACTCACGGGTGACGATGACATCGACCTGGAGACGGAGTGAACGCGCCAGCTCACCAGCAACGGCTACGCCTCCCGGCGGGATCGCCAGCACCACGGCGTGCGTGCCACGGAAGCGCCCCAGAAATGATGCAAGCCGCCGACCAGCGGTGGCGCGATCTTCGTACCGATCATCGCATCCGATCAGCGGCGCTCCATATATCGGCTCGATCACAGCGGTTTTCATAACAGCGTATCGCATGAGCCCTACCGCCCTGCGCCCTGTTCCTGCGGCACCAGATAGACGAAGTAGGCACAATCCCGCCCGGGGATCGCAGTATGTCGTTCAGATCGATCCAGCATACAGCCGATGCCGTCAAAGTAGCGGCAGTTGTCGCAGCGGCGGAGATGGTAGTGACACCGCCAGCACTGATCGTCTCGACTGATTGTCTCGAGTGACCGCCCACGCAGCATAGCGCCGCAGCGATGGCATATCAGGGTTGGGCGACCGGTGTCGCACACCTCGCCGCCTGTCGCCAGGGCGATCTGAAGACGGAAGAGATCGCTCTCGGTGATCATCCCGATAACCCGTCCCTCATCATCGACCACCGGCAACCCGCCGATTTTGTATGTCAACATCAATCTGGCGGCATCGAGCGTTGATGCATCCGGCGTGATGGTTACGACGTGGCGCGTCATGCATTCAACGACCGTCACCCGATCCAGCAACGCGCGCCACTCATAGTAACTGAGCGTCGTATCGGATGGTTGGGCGGCGCGCAGATCGCCGCGTGTGATGATACCGACCAGTTTGCCGTTGTCCACCACCGGCAACCGGCGAATACGTCGCTGTTCCATCAAGCGTTGCGCATCGGCGAGCGTCGTTGTCGGAGCGATGACAATCGCGGGAGTGCTCATCCAATCAGCCACTCGTTGATCTTTCATATCTGCCTCCAACGCGCGACGGGTCTGAAGCGCCTGAGTGTACTGTAGCATGTCACGCTGCGTCAGAAAGAAAAGAAACCATTACATACGGAGAGTATGCGTTTACACGCCTCTCGCCGCTTGTGTGGGCGCCGCATCTGCCCAGTGGCGAATCTGTCACCGCAGGTAATAGCCTGTTACGCCACACACGAGATATGACCGGTTACAATTGTTAAGAAACCGAGTCTTGCGTTCAGGTTGCTGCGCTGCCTGCACCGTTCTGTCGGGCGGTTGCGACGCAGGCGCTGCTCCAGAAAGGAGGACTTCAATGGCGAAGACATCTGCATCTTCCAGGCGACGCGCTTCAGTGCCTGCCGAGGAGGAGATCCGCTTCTGGATGCGCGCTCCGGCAGTCACAGTCAACCTGGCAGCGCCGGTCAGCGAGGCGCTGGCGCTGATGCGCGAGCATAATATCCGTCGGCTGCCGGTGGTCATCGATACGGGGGAACTGCGCGGCATCATTACGCAGGGTGATATTCGCGGCGCCGATCTGCTGCGGGTCGCGGGGATGGATCCGTTCGATATCGCCGATGCGCTGCGACGGATCAAGGTGTATGAGGTGATGTCGGAGGACCCGATCACAGTCACGCCGGAAACCAGTCTGCGCGAGGCGGCGATGCTCATGATCGAAAACAAGATTGGCGGCTTGCCGGTGGTGGACGAAAATCATATGGTCGTCGGCATCATTACCGAGAGCGACCTGTTTGAGGCGCTGGTGCATACGCTCGAGCGTATGACTAAGGAGGAAACCTAGGCGTGCCGTCGCGCCTGCAATGCAACGGCGCGACGGTTGAGCGGTTCGTTCTTATGTCGCTTCCGGCGTCTCCTCGTCAAGCGCCTCCGGGGTCTGGTCGCGTGCGCGTTCGATACGGTCGAGGCGACGCTGGAATTGCCCCATCGCAAAATGCATGAAATCGTCGTGGCTCAACCCAAAGGGAATAACGTCGTAGCAGGCAAAGGCGTCGTCGATGACCCCCATGGCATACACGACGAGATCATTCATACGCTCAACGACAACATCCCACAGGCGTGGTTCGGCGTTAATCAGGCGCGACAGGAGATAGACGCCATAGGCGATATGGCGTGATTCGTCCTGTTTCAGCAGCCCGATCCCCTTGCGTGTACCGGGCATCAGGTTGCGCCGCTCGAGCACGGTGAAGTAGGCGTGGTAGCCGGTCTCTGCCAGAACGCCTTCGACGATCATGTTGTAGGTCAGTGACGCGATCGCCTGCGCCTCCGGCGAGGGATCGTCGCGCAGGCGCTCCATGGCGGCAGGCAATGCCTCATGAATGAGCGCGCGGTAGTTGGCAGTGTGGTAATGGCTCAGATCGCCCGTCACCCCGGCGACTTCGGTCAGGAAACGGTTGAAGAAGTCGGTGTGTTTGGCTTCTTCCCACAGGAAACTGGTCAGAAATAGTTCTTCTTCAATGCGCCCTTCGGCGGCGATGACGGCGACGAGCGGCAGGAGATCGAGGGTGACCGCCTCTTCACCTGCCTGGAAGAGTGATGTCAGGCGCAGCACCAGGTCGCGTTCGTCATCGGTCAGCGTCTTCCAGTCCTGGATGTCCTGGCTGAAATCGATGTCGCTGGGATTCCAGACTCCCAGTCGTTTGGCTTTCTCGAACAGTCGCATTGGAACAGAGTCGCGGCGCAGGCCACGACTGGTCGTTATAAATGCCGTATGGCTCATCATCGTCTCCTTTCCATTTTTGGCGTCTTTCCCAACGCATTGCTCTCTAGCGGCGACCGAATGCCGGCCTTGTGCAGGATTGCGCGAACATCCTCTCCGGTGAGAAACGCAAACGCTTCCTGCACAGCACGCGACATCGTATATTCACGCGAACGCAATACGAACCACTCTCGATGAAGATTCAGTTCGATGGGCGCTATGCTCACATCTGTATAGCGCAACAGGAATGATTGCGGCACGAACGCCAGTCCGATACCATTGCGAACCGCCTCGATCGCGATGGTTGCGCTGTCGGTTTCGATTACAACGTGCATATCGGCAGGCGTCAGTCCGCTTTCGCGCAAGCGCTCATCGATGATACGACGGGTGGTGCTGCCGGTGCGCGGCATAATCATCGGTGTGTGCCGCAGCGCGTCGGACGTGATGAGACCACGATGCGCCAGTTCGTGGTCGCGCGGCGCAATCAGAGCGAGCGAATCACTGCCAAGCAGTTGCACGACCCAGTTGCGCGGGCTTTGTTTCTCTTCGATAAGTGCAATGTGAACACGCTGGCGCGCCAGTTGTTCCAGCAGAATCTCGGGTGGGGCGACGCTGACGGAGAGATGAACCGCCGGATGGCGATCATGAAACGCCTTGAGTATCTGGGCAAGCAGGGTTTCGCCTACCAGAGGAGTGCATCCAAGCGTTACCCGCCCGCTGACCTGACCTCGCAGGCTGCGAATGTGGTCTTCTGCGCGGGTCGCCAGTTCCAGCATTTCGCGCGCCATTGCGATCAGTTCTTCGCCCGCCTGAGTTGGCAACATCTGTTGCCCTACCCGTCGAAACAGACGCACCTGTTCGAGTTGGGCTTCGAGCGCCCGGATGTGGCTGCTGACAGCCGGTTGCGACAGGTGGAGCCGTTCTGCTGCGGCGCTGTAACTTCCGGTTTCCACCACAGCAAGGAATGTTTGCAGGTGAACGGTGTTGAGCATAACATTCGCCCGTTGGATACGCGCCTGCGTGGCTCATTCAGCCACCGTGGGCGCCTGGCGTGACCACATAAAAGAACCCAAGACCAATGATGAGATACACTGCCAACAACTGTGCGCCTTCGAGCCAGTTGCTCTCGCCATCGACCGATACCTGCACTGCGCAGAGCACCGCCAGCGTCAGCGCAGCAACCTCGAACAGGCTGAAATAGAGGGTCATTTCGTTGCCGAACAGCAGACTGACAAAGACCAGCAACGGCGCGACGAAGAGCGCGACCTGCATACTGGATCCCAGGGAGATGGACAATGACAGGTCCATCTTGTTTTTCATCGCCACCTGAACGCCGACGATATGTTCAGCCACGTTGCCGACCAACGGGATCAGAATGACGCCGAGAAAGAGTTCACTGACGCCAAGTTGCTCCACCACCGGCTCGACAGCGCCAACCAGGAATTCGCTCAGAAAGACGATGGCGATAGTCGAGACCGTCAGCACGCCAAGTGCGACAGGCACGCTCCATTTGGGTTGGTGATATTCTCTTCTGGCGGAAGGGTCATCAACGCCGGTTGGCGCGCCAATGCCGCGTTCCGGTTGCTGAAATGAAAAGATCAGGCTCAGGATATAGAGCAAGATCAAGATGGCTGCAACTCCCAAACTGAGTGCGTCGAGCGCCGGATCACGCACATCGGTGTTGAAGACGTCCACGGCGCCGCTCTGCACTTCCCGAAGTAACTCAAACAGCGTTGGTATCATCATACCAACAACCGAGAGCATCATCATCGTTGCGGCGACGCCGGTCAGAGTGCGGTCGAACTTCTGGATGCCGTGGCGAATGCCGCCGAGCAACAGGCTGAAACCGAGGATGAGGAGCAGGTTGCCCAGGATTGAGCCGGTAATCGACGCCTTGACCAGTTCGATCTTGCCTTCGCGCAGCGCCACGATGGTAATGATCAGTTCGGCGGCGTTTCCCAGGGTGGCGTTCAGCAAACCGCCGATTTTCGGACCGACGTGGATGGCAAGCTCTTCGGTCGCTTCGCCGAGCAGACCGGCAAGGGGGATAAGCGCTACGCAGGAGAGCGCGAAGACAAGCAGGGGGTTGGGGAAGAAAAAGACTGCCAGAAACGCTAGCGGGACGAAGATGAGCATGGTGCGCAGGATGTTCACCGACTGCCCCCTTCCGGCACGAACGCAGATGAGAACCGGGTGAGTTATCATACCACATGCGCCGCTTGTTCCGTTTGCGTAAAGCCTGTTTTCGACATACATTGGTAGCGCGGTTGAATCGCCGCGCGCCTGAATGAATGAAGGAGAGAACGGTGTTAACCAGTGATCAAGAGATCCGCGATCTGCTCGCCTCTGCACGCACTGTGGCGGTTGTCGGCATCAGCGACGATCCCGAACGCGACTCGTACATGGTCGCCGAGTTTTTGCAGCGCCAGGGGTACCGGGTCATTCCGGTGAATCCGCGTCTGGCGACGCTGAACATTCAGGTGCTTGGCGAGAAACCGTATGCCAGTTTGCGCGACGTGCCCGAAAAAGTCGATATTGTTGACATCTTTCGTCGCCCTGAAACAGTGATGCCGGTGGTGGAGGACGCCATTGCCGCCAACGCCGGTGCGGTGTGGATGCAGTTGTCGATTGTGAACGAGGAAGCCGCAGCGCGCGCTGAAGAAGCCGGGCTGAAAGTGGTCATGAATCGCTGCATGGCGGTCGAGCACCGGCGGTTGCTGCCACGACAGACATAACGTATCATACAGACGACAGGCAGACAATCACGGAGAAGGGACCATGCTTGCGTCGTATGCTGCACGCTACCGCGCCAATCTGGAGAATTCGGTCATTCCATTCTGGTTGCAGCACTCGCTGGATCGAGAGTACGGCGGGCAGTTCACCTGTCTTGATCGCGATGGATCGATCTACGACACGAAGAAGTATATGTGGTTACAGGGGCGCGCGGTCTGGACGTTTTCGCGGTTGTACAACGAGTTCGATCACCGCCAGGAGTTCCTCGACGCTGCAACGCTTATTTGTCAGTTTATGCGGCGCTATGGGCGCGATCCGCAGGGGCGCGTCTACTTCAGTCTGACGCGCGAGGGGGAGCCGTATTTCTATCAGCGCAAGCCGTATGCAGCGGTGTTCTATATGCTCGGCTTGCTGGAGTACGCACGTGCAACCGGCGATCAGGGGTGTTTCGATGAGGCGGTCGAGGTGTTCTGGCAGATCGACCGCTGGATTCGCAACCCGGTGCTGCTCGACCGACCGACGCTGGTCGGCAGTCCGCCGGTTAGCAGTCTGGCGAATGTTATGGTGCTGGCGAGCATGGCCATCGAACTGGCGCGGGTGTCCGATGATCCGCGCTATATTCAGGTCATACGCGATGCAATGGACGGTGTGCTGCGCCACTACGACCCGCAACGCCGCATTCTCGTCGAATATGTCGCCCTTGATGGGCGCGATCTGCGCGCCTGGCCCGAAGGTCGTCTGTTCAGCCCTGGTCACTCGATTGAGGTCGCCTGGTTTTTGCTCCACATGCTGGAGTTTGTGCCAGATGAGGATCGCCGGCGCCTGGCGTTCGACGTGCTGGAAGGATCGCTGGAGTATGGCTGGGATCACGAGTATGGCGGGTTGTACTACTGTATGGACACTGCGGGCAAACCGACGCTGCAGCTCGAATCGACGATGAAGTTGTGGTGGCCCCATACCGAGGCGATCTATGCGCTGGTGTTGGCATATACGCTGACCGGCGAGGAACGCTGGTTACGCTGGCTGGAACAGGTGGATGACTATGCGTTTCGCACGTTTGTCGATCCCGTGCATGGGGAATGGTTCGGCTACTGCGACCGGCGCGGCGATCTGGCGTTGACCAGCAAAGGGGGCAACTACAAAGGGTTCTTCCACGTGCCGCGCGCGCTGCTATTCAGTGTGCAGCGCATCGAAAGCGCGTCCCTCGCGGAAAACCGTCCATAAGAAGACCGGAACCGCCGTCATGATCCGCCGCCAGCGCCAGGGCTGCACCAGCAGGCGATAGAGCCATTTCAGCCCCAGCCGCTGCATGAGCGCAGGCGCGCGCGGCACAACACCAGCCAGTTCGTCGAACGTCCCGCCAACGCCGATAGCGACCGGAACGCGCAGGAGCGGCTGGTTGCGCGCAATCCATATGTCCTGCGCTGGATGCCCATACGCCACCAGGAGCACATCCGGTCTGGCGGCGAGAATGCGTTCACGGATCGCCGGTTCGTCGGCAGGATGCGGCGACCCGGCATAACATCCGGCTATGCGCAGACCTGGGTTTGCCTGCTGGAGCGCTGCGGCGGCGCGTTCCGCCACGCCAGGGGACGCGCCAAGGAGAAAGAGCGACCAACGGCGCTGCGCGGCTTCCGCAGCGATGCGCTCTGTCAGTTCGATGCCGGTCACGCGCCCACGCAACGGCGTTCTACACCAGCGCGCTGCCAGGATCAATCCAAAACCGTCGGGGGTCGCCAGGTCGGCAGCGGCGAGAACTCGACGAAAGGCGCTATTGCGCCGCGCTTCCATCACGAACTCCGGGTTGACGGTAACGATCTGGTGGGGTCCGCCTTCGGCGATAAACCTGGCGACGGCGGCAATGGCGTCGTCCATCAGCACATCATCAATGGCGACCCCCAGTATTACAACACGTTTGCGCATTGTATTGGACAGCCCTTTCTCATGTGGCTATAATGGCGTTCTCTAAGAGTGCAAAGCGCTTGAAACGCTCACGGCATCGTATTCTGTTCTGCGATTATAAAAGGAGTGACGCTATGTACCGCAGCCACACCTGCGGCGAGCTGCGTGCCGAGCACGCCGGACAGGAAGTGCTGCTCGCCGGTTGGGTGCATCGCCGCCGCGATCACGGTCCATTGATCTTTATCGACCTGCGTGACCGGTATGGCATCACCCAGGTGGTTTTTGATTCGGCGGTTGCGCCTGCGTCGCATGCCGTCGCCAGCGATGCGCGCATCGAGTATGTGCTCCAGGTGCGTGGCAGGGTGGTGCAGCGACCAGAGGAGGCGTACAATCCCGACATTGCCACCGGCATGATCGAAGTCCACGCAACGGAGACGACGATCCTGAACCCGGCGAAGAATCCGCCGCTCTACATCAACAAGGAAGGCGGCGAAGACGAGACGATCCGCCTGAAGTATCGGTATCTGGACCTGCGCCGCGAACGAATGCAGCGGAATATTATTCTACGCCACCGGATCGTCAAGTTCATCCGCGATTTCCTCGACCGCGAAGGATTTATTGAGATCGAGACGCCGATCCTGATCAAATCGACGCCCGAAGGTGCGCGCGACTATCTGGTGCCAAGCCGGCTCCATCCTGGCAAGTTCTATGCGTTGCCACAGTCGCCGCAGCAGTTGAAGCAGTTGCTTATGGTCGCCGGTTTTGATCGCTATTTTCAGGTTGCGCGTTGTTTCCGCGATGAAGATCAGCGCGCCGACCGGCAGCCGGAGTTCACGCAACTCGACATGGAACTGAGTTTTGTCGATCAGGACGATGTGCTCGACATCATTGAGCGTCTCTTCACGGCACTGTGCCGCGAGGTCGTGCCGCACAAGCGGTTGCTGACTCCCTTTCCGCGCCTGACCTATGCGGAAGCGATGGAGCGCTTCGGATCGGATAAGCCGGACCTGCGCTACGGGCTGGAACTGGTCAATCTAGGTGAAGTCGTCACTGCGAGTTCGTTCGGCGTGTTTCGCGCGGCGCTCGACCATGGCGGTCAGGTGAAAGGACTGCGTGTGCCGGGGGCGGGCAATTATTCGCGCAAGCAGATCGATGAGGTTGTCGAACTTGCGAAGCAGGCGGGCGCGAAAGGGTTGCTCTGGGCTGTTGTGCCGGGCGAAGGCGGCGAGGTGCGCTCCAGTTTCGGGAAGCAGGTGTCGCCGGACGACATGGCGGCGATCATTCGTCGGATGGAAGGAGTGCCTGACGATCTGCTCCTGATTGTCGCCGATACGCCGAAGATCGTGGCACAGACGCTTGATCGCCTGCGGCGCGAATTTGGCGCACGCCTCAACCTTGCCGACCCGAATGCGCTGGCGTGGGCATGGGTGCTCGATTTTCCGCTGGTCGAGTGGAACGAAGAAGAGCAACGCTGGGATGCGGTGCATCACCCGTTCACTGCGCCAAAGGATGAAGACCTTCATTTGATGGATACCAATCCTGGCAAAGTGCGCGCAAAAGCGTATGACCTTATTCTAAACGGGTATGAGGCTGGCGGCGGGTCGATCCGTATCCATCGGCGCGACGTGCAGCAACGCCTGTTCGATCTGCTCGGCATCGACCGCGAGACGGCAATGCGACAGTTCGGGCATATGCTGGAAGCATTCGAGTACGGCGCGCCACCGCACGGCGGTATTGCCCCTGGTATCGACCGCATTTGCATGATCCTTGCTGATGAAGTGACAATCCGTGAAGTCATGGCATTCCCCAAGACGCAGCAGGCCGTCGATCTGATGACCAATGCGCCATCGCCGGTCGATGAACGACAGTTGCGCGAGTTGCACATTGCGCTGCGTCTCGATTGAGAAAAGGAAGGCAAGGCAGGAATGAAAATCTACACACGGACGGGCGATGAGGGTGAAACCGGCTTGTGGGGCGGGGTGCGCGTCCCCAAGGACGCCCCCCGCGTTCAGGCATACGGTACGGTCGATGAATGCAACGCCGCTATCGGCGTCGCGCGCGCGATGGGGGTCGATGCCGAACTGGACACGTTGCTGGCGCAGGTTCAGAACGACCTCTTCGTCGTTGGCGCCGACCTGGCGACGCCGGGCGAGGCGACGAATATTCCGCGGATCGGCGCTGATGCGATTCAGGTGTTGGAGCGGGCCATCGACGACCTGGAGGCGCAACTGGCGCCGCTACGCCAGTTTATCCTGCCCGGTGGCGCGCCTTCCGCCGCCTATCTCCATCTGGCGCGCACCGTCTGCCGCCGCGCCGAACGCCGGGTCGTGGCGCTCAGTCGGAGTGAGCCGGTCAACCCGCAGGTCATCGTCTACCTGAACCGTCTCTCGGATCTGCTGTTCGTTGCCGCGCGCCACGCAAACGCGAGCGCTGGCGTGCCCGATGTGCCGTGGGAAAGCCCGCGTATGCGCAAGGAATCGCAGGGCGGTTGAGGTCGTAGGACAGCGGCAGGGGCGTCCCACGTCGGCGCCTGCCAGGGCCGTCACCAAAGGGATGGTTGACCTCAGCGCGGCGCTGCTGCACCCCACAGCAGCCGCCTCGGTGTTCTTTACCAGGTTCGATCAATCAAACGGTCAGGAATAGCCCGCTTGAGGAGACTGTGGTGAGCCACCCACAGGTCAAAAACCCGTACATTCGGATTGCACTTCGACGAGCCAGAGCCGGCACCGGCTCGTCGCCTCTCTTCTTGAACCGGAGAACTGCGGTGCAGCAACTCCCCAATCTACCGGAGATCTTGCGGAGCATTCGCTGGACGCTGGTTGGTGCGATGGCGTTGCGCGCCTATGCGCCAGAGCGCATGACGCAGGACGTCGACATTCTCATCCATGCCGACGACGAAACAGCAGCGCGGTCTGCCTTCGTCGCCGCCGGTTATCGCATTGGCGGAACGCTTTCAATCGGCGGCTTCACCGCACTTCCTGTCAGTGCGGAAGGGTACAGCATCGATGTTGTGACATCCAATGCGCCATGGCTGGACGAGGCGCTTGATTGTCCGTCGTATGATCTGGCAGGTTTCCCAGCGCTGCCACGGCGTTTTCTTGTGCTTATGAAGCTGCAAGCCGGTCGAGCACAGGATGTTGCGGACGTCACCCGCCTGCTGCGAACAGCGGACTATCACGAGCGCGCACTTATCCGCACAGTCATTGCGCAGTATGCTCCTGATCTGGTAGAGGATTACGATGCCCTGGTGATGCTGACCGATCTCGAATTCGGCGCATCAGGGGCTTCTCCAGGGGACGAACCGTCCCCTTCCGACAGCGACGTATCGCACGACTGACGCGTAGACGATGGATCGTTGTCAGCGCGTGGCGTGCTACAATGAGAGCAGGAAACACAGACGGGTACGGAGACGCTTATGACCGTTGATATCCTTCCTGTGGCAGGATCGGTTGCGCATCTGCCGCCACCCCCCGGCGGACGGTGGACGGTGGCGGACTATGAGCGCCTGCCGGATGAAGGGCAGCGCTATGAACTGATCGATGGAGACCTGCGTATGGCGCCAGCCCCGAACCCGGAACATCAGGCTGCAGCGTTGCGCATTGCG
>Ga0308410_1000767_pt1 | contig 17831 bp, 15 predicted proteins | sample HotsprOSTMatCore_FD_203467 | JGI IMG/M metagenome (GOLD analysis project Ga0308410, IMG submission 203467) | Hot spring phototrophic mat microbial communities from Octopus Spring, Yellowstone National Park, Wyoming, United States -... | ecosystem: Environmental > Aquatic > Thermal springs > Hot...
CGCGGCGGGTCACCCGGTCGAGGTGCTCGAAGAACGCCCTCCGGTTCGGCAGGCCGGTGAGCTCGTCGTGGAAGGCGCGGTGACGCAGGTCCGCCTCGAGTTCACGCCGGGCGGTCACGTCGTGCAGGTTGATGACCACCCCACCGACCACCGGGTCGTCGACGAGGTTCGTGGCCCGCGCGTTGAACCATCGCCAGCGGCCGTGGCGGTCCCGGATCCGCACCTCGAAGCGCACCGGTGTGCCGGTCTGGCGCCGCAGGGCGTCGCCGACCGGCACCAGCGCCCCCGGCATCTCGCTGGGGAGCAGCCGGGTCGCGTCCATCCCCACGGCCGCCGTCGCCGACACGCCGGCGAACTCCTCGATGGACGGGCTGGCCCACAGGATCCGGGCGTCGGGCGCGACGACGACGGTGACGTCGGCCTGGTGGGCGACGATCGCACGGAGCCAGCGCTCGCTGGCCGCGGTGGCGGCCTCCGCCTCCTCGGCCCGCCGGGTGCTCCACCCGAACAGCGCCACCGTGAAGGCGGTCCCGAGCAACGCGGCGAGCCCGAGCCCTTGGATCGCGGTGGCGTCCACCATCGGCCTCGCCCAGCCGAGCGCGAAGGCGAGCTGCCCTGCGGCGATCGTCGCGCCGGCGGTGATCACCGCCGGCCAGGTGGCCCGCGACCCCGAGACGCGGATGTTGTCGGCGGCGCCGAACACGAGCCCCACCGCCAGCGTCGGCCCCCACCCGATGGCGTAGATGTTCGCCCCGATCACCCCGAGCTCCACCACCACCCGGCACCACAGGCGCCATCCCCCCAGTTCCCGGGGGAACACCACGTGCGTCGCCGTGCTCGCCACCTGGCCACCGACCACGATGGCCACCAGCGCCGCGAACGGGATCGGTGCGATGAAGCCGTAGCGGTGGAGCACCCAGTAGGCACCGATGACCACCGGCACCGCGGCCTGGGTCGGGTTCACGACCTCCCGCCGCAGCCGGTCGGCGAGCGGCGCCACCTCCACCGGCTGCGGCTCCCCGGCCGTCGGTGCGGTACCCGGACGCGCCGTCTCGCCGGCGCCGACGTCACCGTGCCCCGCCATCACCGCAGGGTCTGCCCCGCGCATGCACGCGGTATCGGAGCCGATCGGGTACGACTTGACCGAACCGCCGATGCCGCTTGAAGCGCCCACCATCGCGCACCGGCGGCGGCCCGCCATGAACCTGACGTGCGCATCAGGTCTAGCATGGGCTCCGTGGCCGGGGTGGTCGTCGCCGGGGTAGTCGTCGCCGGGGTGGTCGTCGCCGAGGTGCGGGGCGGGTGAGCACGGTCCGCGTCGCCGGGGTCGGCGCCGCGCTCGGGTCGTGGCGGTTGGACCCCCGAGAGGTGCGGGCCGCCTGGGGTCCTGCGTCCGGGACCCTCGAGGGGGGTCCGGCCGACCGGACCCTCGCCGTGGCGGGCGCCGACGAGGACACCCTCACCCTCGCCGCCCGGGCCGCCGACCGGGCGCTCGCCGCCACCGGGATCGAGCCCGGCGACATCGACGTGCTGTGCTGGGGAACCACCCGCCCGCCCTTCGCGGAAGGCCCGTCGCATGCCGTGCTGGCCGCCGCGCTGGGTTGCTCCGGCCGGACCGGCGGCCTCCTGTGCACCGGCTCGGCGCACGCGGGGATGGAGGCGTTCCTCGCCGGGGTGGATGCGGTGACCGCCGGCTCCGCCCGCTGGGCCCTCGTCGTCGCCTCCGACGCGATCGTCCCCGGGGCCGGGACGGCCCTCGAGGCGCGCTGCGGCGCCGGGGCCGCGGCGCTGGTGCTCGGTCCACGGGGCCCGGCCGGGGTGGGTGTGCGGGTGACGCGCTCGGCGCCGTTCCTGGAGCAGTGGCGCGGGGACGGCGAGGCGGCCACCCGGGACGTCTACGACCCTCGGCTGGTACGGGACGTGGCCGTCCTCCCCGCCCTCGCCGACGTCGCCGAGCACCTGCGGGCGCTGGAACCGACCGCGTGGTCCCTGCCCGATCCCGACGGTCGCACCGCCGGCGCGCTCGCCCGCCGGCTACGGATCGACGTGCCCGAACGCGCCGGCACCGAGCACCTCGTCGGCGACGCCGGGGCGGCGGCACCCTGGCTCGGGGCGCTGCCGGCCCTGGACGCCGCCGGGAGGGTGGCGGTGGTCGGCCACGGCGGCGGACGCACCAGCGGCGTCCTGCTGAGCAGCGAAGGCCCGGTTCCCGGCGCCGGCCCGCTCGGCCCCCTCGCCGCCGCCGGCCGACCGGTCCGGTACCCGGCGGTGCTGCGGGCCCGTCACCAGCTGGTGCCGAACGCGGAACCGGTCCCGATGGGGGTGCCCCCGGGTTCGGCGATGCACCTGCGGGGGGCGCACGAGATGCTCGGTCTGCTCGGCGCCCGCTGCGGCGACTGCGGCACGATCGCCACGCCTCCCTCCGTGCATCCCACCTGCCCGGCCTGTGGCGGGACGAAGCTCGAGACGGTGCCGCTGTGCCGCACCGGCGAGGTGCACACCTTCGTGGTGAACCAGACGATGCCACCGCCCTTCGAAGCACCCTTGCCGTTGCTCGTCGTCGACCTCGACGACGGGGCCCGGCTGATGGTGCAGGGCACCGGGGACGGCGGTGAGGTGACGGTCGGGGCGCGGGTCGAGCTGGTGCTGCGTCGCTACGCCCTCGAACGGGGGGTTCCGGTGTACGGCTACAAGGCGACCGTGGTGGGTGCGTGATGGGGTGGTCGAAGGTGGCGGTCGTGGGGGCGGGGCTCATCCGGTTCGGGGAGCTCTTCGAGCAGTCCTACGAGCACATGGCCCGCGGCGCGTTCGAAGCGGCGCTGGGTTCGGTGGACCACGGCTTCGACCCCTCGGTGATCGACGCCGCGTTCGTGGCCACCCAGCGGGGCACCCTGTGGGGGCAGGAGGGGATCGGCGGCAACACCGTGCCCTCGGCGATCGGTCTCGCCGGGATCGCCTGCACCCGGGTCGAGAACGCCTGCCCGTCCGGTTCCGACGCGTTCCGCGTCGGCGCGATGGCCGTCGCCTCCGGGGTGCACGAGGCGGTGCTGGTGATCGGGGTGGAGAAGATGCGGGACAAGTCCACCGAGGAGGGCCTGCTCTCCCGGGCCGCGTCCGGCCACCCCGTCTACAACCGGGGCGAGACGGCCCCGGTGCTCTTCGCACCGTTCGCCACCCGGCACATGCACGAGTTCGGCACCACCCGGGAGATGCTCGCCGCGGTCGCGGTGAAGAACCACCGTCACGGGGCGCTCGACCCGTACGCCCACTTTCGCAACGAGGTGACCGTCGAACAGGTGCTGGCCTCCCCGGTGGTGTGCGCGCCGCTGCACCTGCTCGACTGCTGCCCCCAGACCGACGGCGCCGCCGCGGTCCTGCTCGTACCGGCGACGGCAGCCGCCGACTACACGGACCGCCCGGTGTACGTGGCCGGGTTCGGGGTGGCCACCGACCACCCGTCCCTGGCCGAGAAGTCCACCTTCGTCGGGCTGACCGCCACGGTGGAGGCCGCACGACGGGCGTACGCCATGGCCGGGCTGGAGCCGGGCGACGTGGACGTCGCCGAGGTGCACGACTGCTTCACCATCACCGAGATCCTCGACATCGAGGACCTCGGGTTCGTCGAGAAGGGCAAGGGCGGCGCCGCGACCCTGGAGGGCGTGACCGCGCTCGACGGCCGGATCCCGATCAACCCCTCGGGTGGCCTCCTGGCCAAGGGGCACCCCATCGGCGCCACCGGCGTGGCCCAGATCGCCGAATGCTTCTGGCAACTCCGGGAGGAGGCCGGTGAGCGGCAGGTCCGCATCCGCAACGGCGTGGCCCTCCAGCACAACGTCGGTGGTCGCGGCTCGGGGGTGAGCGTGGTGAACCTCCTCACCCGTGACCCCGGCACCGGCGGTGGCCGGTGACCGTCACCGCCGCCCTCGGCGACGACGGGGTGTGTCGCATCACCCTGGACCGGCCCGAGGCACGCCACGCGCTGACCCCCGAGATGCGCGACACGCTCACCGAGGCCGTGCGCGCGGCCCGGCGGGACCCGGCCGTGCGGGCCGTGCTCCTGACCTCCACCGGCGAGGCGTTCTGTGCCGGGATGGACCTGCGCCACGCGGCCATCAGCGGCGCCGGGACCGACGGCTTCGACCCCCGCGACGTCGCCGAGGCGCTGCGCAGCGGGGTCCAGGCCTTCATCCGGGAGCTCTGGGAGCTCGACAAGCCGACGGTGGCCGCGGTGCGGGGCGCGGCCGTCGGCCCCGGTGCCCACCTCGCGCTCGCCTGCGACTTCGTGCTGGTCGAGCCGGGCACCCGCTTCGTGTGGTCGTTCCACCGGATCGGCCTCGTCGCCGACGGTGGTGGGGCCTATCTCCTCCCCCGCCTGGTGGGCCTGGCCCGGGCGAAGGCGATGCTCATGCTCGGTGAGGGCTGTTCCGGCCCCGAGGCCGCGACGCTCGGTCTCGTCCACCGCTGTTGCGACGACCCCGACGCGCTGGCCACGGAAGCCGACGCGCTCGCCCGCCGGCTCGCCGCCGGCCCCACCCGAGCCCTCGGCCTCACGAAGCGCTTGTGCAACGCGTCGTTCGAGACCACACTGGCCGACGCGCTGCGCTGGGAGGCCGACGCGCAGGCCACGGCCGCCGGCACCGGCGACGTCGCAGAGGGCCTCCGAGCGTTCCGGGAGGGCCGCCCGGCCCGGTTCCGGGGTCGCTGAACGGCTCCGCGTGGCGACGAGGAGGACGTGGTGCCACACATCGACCTACCGGCGGGACACCCGGGGATCCTCGGCCCGATGGCCTTCCGGCCCGAGACGGCCGGGCCGCTCAACGAGCTGGCCGAGGTGCTGCTGCGCGGCCCGTCCCCGCTGTCGCCCGGGGAACGCGAGCTCATCGCCGCCTACGTGTCCCGCCTGAACCGCTGCACGTTCTGCCATCGCTCGCACGCCGCGTTCGCGGCCCATCAGCTCGACGGTGGCGCCGAGCTCGTGGACGCCGTCACCTGCGACCCCGACACCGCGCCGATCGGCGAGAAGCTGCGGGCGTTGCTGCGGATCGCGGCCAAGGTGGTACCCGCCGGACGCAACGTCACCGGCGACGACATCGCCGCGGCCCGGGCCGCGGGGGCCACCGACGTCGAGATCCACGACACCGTGCTCATCGCCGCGGCCTTCTGCATGTACAACCGCTACGTCGACGGGCTCGACACCTGGGTGCCCGACGACCAGGAGGCCTACGAGCTCGCCGCCCGGCGCACCGTGGAGCGGGGCTACCGGGCGATGCCGACCCCCGCGGAGCTGCTCGACGGTTGACCGCGGTGCCGGGTCCTCCGATAGGTTCGACCTGACACGGGTGTCAGGAGCCGGAGGGGGCCGGGTGGAGCTCGGTTGGGGACCCGAGGAGGAGCGCTTCCGAGCCGAGGTGCGCGCCTTCCTCGAACGCCACGCCCCTCCCGAGGCGCGGGCGGCGTCCCGCGACGAGGTGACCGACACGATCCCCGAATGGGCCCGGCGCTGGCAGGCGACCCTGTTCGACCACGGCTGGATGATCCCGGGCTACCCGCCGGAGCTCGGCGGCCGGAACGCCACGCCGACCCAGACCCTCGTGTACCTCGAGGAGCTCGCGGCGGCCGGCATCCCCCGCTCCCTGCACTTCCCCGGGTACGCGATCGTGGCCCCCAGCCTGCTCGAGTACGGCGACACCGCCCAACGGGCCCTCGCGCCCGCGGCCATCCGGGGTGACGACGTGTGGTGCATCGGGATGAGCGAGCCCGAGGCCGGCTCCGACCTCGCCGCGCTGCGCACCCGGGCGGTGCGGGACGGGTCCTCGTTCCTGGTGAACGGCCAGAAGGTGTGGACGTCGTACGCGGCGGCGGCCGACCGGTGCTTCTGCTACGTACGGACCGACCCGGAGGCCCCGAAGCACCGCGGCATCAGCGTGCTCATCATCGACATGGCCAGCCCCGGCATCGAGGTCCGTCCGCTCCGCCAGCTCACCGGTTCGGCGGAGTTCGCCGAGGTGTTCTTCACCGACGTGCGGGTGCCGGCCGCGAACCTCGTGGGCCGGCTCAACGACGGCTGGCGCATCACCCAGGGTTCGCTCGCCCACGAGCGCGCCGGGCTGTGGGTGGAGGGGGTCGCCCGCCTGGAGCACACCGTGGCCGAGCTCCTGGACCTCGCCCACCGCCGGGGCCTGACCGGGGACCCGATCACCCGGCGCCGCCTCGCCGACCTCCACCAACGCGCCGCGAGCCTCCGGGCCCTCGGCTACCGGGGCTTCGCCACCTTCATGAGCCGCCAGGCGGCGCCGGAGCACTCCTACATGAAGCTCGCCACCTCCGAGCTGGCCAAGGAGGCGTTCGAGTGTGCGCTGGACCTGCTCGGTCCCGACGCCGTGCTCGTGGGGGACGGGCGCCCCGACCGGCGGTTCGTGCACGGCCTCTTCGTGAGCTTCGCCGGGACGATCGGCGGGGGGACGAGCGAGATCCAGCGCAACGTCATCGCCCAGCGGGTCCTGGCCCTCCCCCGCGGCCGATGAACTTCACCCTCTCCGCCGAACAGGAGCTGCTGGTCACGACCCTGCGCGACCTGCTCGCCCGCGAATGCCCGCCGGCGCTGCTGCGGGCCCACTGGGAGGACCGCCAGGCCCAGGAACCGCTGTGGCGGCACCTGCGCTCGTTCGTGGAGCTCGCCGACGGCCCGGCGGTCGACGCCGCGCTCGCGGCCGGCGAGCTCGGGTACGCGGCCGCCCCGGGACCGCTCACCGCCTCGCTGCTCGCCGGCCCCTTCCTCGCCGCCACCGGACGCTCCGACGAGACCGTGACCCTCGCAGCCGCCCGGCCAGACGGGGCCTGGGTCCCTCACGACGACCCGGAGCGGATCCAGGTGCTCGACGCCGACCTCGTGGCGTTGGTCATCGCCCCGGCTGCCGACGGGACCCTGCGCGCGGTACCACCCGGGGCCGCGGCGCCCGACGAGACCGTCGACGGCACCCGCCGCCAGTTCCACCTCACGGTGGGGCCCGACGCCGAGGTCGTCGGGCACCTGGACCCCGATCGGCTCACCGCGGCCTTACGGCGAGCGGTGGTGCTGCTCGCCGCCGAGCTCTGCGGCACCACCCGCCGGATCTGCGACCTGACCCTCGCCCACGTCCGGACCCGGGTGCAGTTCGACGTGCCGATCGGGTCGTTCCAGGCCGTGCAGCACGCCTGCGTGGACATGAGCCTGGAGCTGGAACGGGCCTGGAGCGCGGCGTGCTGGGCGGCGATGGCCGTCGACGCCGACGATCCCGACGCGGCCCGGGCCACCCACGTGGCCAAGGCCGCGGCCGGGCAGGCGGCCCGCCGTGCGGTGCGGACCGGCATCCAGCTCCACGGCGGGATCGGCTACACGTGGGAGCACGACCTGCATCTGTTCCTACGCCGGGCGCTGGCCGCCGAGCCGCTGGGCGGCAACACCGGCTGGCACCTCGACCGCCTCGGCGACCTGCTCTTCGCCGCCCGGTGATCGGCGACGACCGCTGATCAGCGGCGGCGGGCGCCGGGCTCGTCGAGCCAGCGGTTGAGCGCCGCGGTGCGGGCGTTGCGGCACAGCAGCACGTGCTCGACCGCCCGGCGCACCCGGCGCTGCTGGTCGGCGGTGTGCACCACCTGCCGGAGCAGGTAGTCGGCCGCCCGTCCGTGATCCTCCTCGGCGTAGGCGTGGACCTTGAAGTTCTCCACCTCGATGCCGTAGTGGTCCCGCATGCCTTCGTACATCATGCGGGCATAGTTCGTGGAGGCGGCGAAGCGTTCACCCGCCCAGCCGAACGCCGCCAAGCCCTCCTCGTAGGAGCGGCGCATGTAGTACAGGGTGGTGAACACCGCGCCCACGGTCTCGGGCATGGGCCGGTAGGCGAGCAGCTCCTCGTCGGTGATCCCGAGCTGGCGAGCCCATTCGACCTTCATGTCCACGTGGTTGCGGTCGCCGGTGAACCCGGTCTCGTCGGCGAGGTTCTGCAACCAGTGGTGGAAGTGCTCCGAGCGGTCGAGGCAGAGCGCGTCGGTGTCGGGGGCGAGGCTGGCCAGGGTACCGAACTCACTCGTGTACCACACCCCGAGGAACCAGTACTCCTTGCACAGCCGCCGGAGGAGCTCCTCGGAGAGCGACCCGTCGGCGACCGCCTCCCACACGAGGTTCTTCTCGGTGGCGATCTCCGCCTGGAGGGCCTCGAGGCCGGCCATGAACTCCTCGACCGGCAGCGCCTCGGCTGCCGGTCCCCCGCGACGGACGTCGGTGAACCTGCGCTCGGTCATGGGGTGATCCTACCCCGAACCTGACATGGGCGTCAGATACAGGGTGGCCGGGGTGGGGTATCCTCCCACTGACATCGACGTCAGTTGCGGGGGTGCCGAGATGACCAGCGTCGACCTCGCCCGTCTCGCCGGGAGCCGGGGACGGCTCGTCGAGCATCCCACCGTCGACCGGGTGACCGCGGAGGTGATCCGGGGGGCGATGGAGACCATCTGCTTCGAGATGGCCGTGTACGTCTCCCGGACCGCCACCACCCCGATCCTCAACCAGTCGAACGAGCGCAACGCCACGGTCCTCGACGCCGCCGGGCGGCTCGCCGCGTTGTCGGTGGGCATCCCCCAGTTCATGCTCACCTCCACACTGCCGGTCCGCTTCGCGCTCGACTTCCTCGGGATCGGCGAGTTCCGGGAAGGTGACGTGTTCGTGGCCAACGACCCCTACCACGGTGGTGGACACCTCCCCGACTACAACGTGTTCGCCCCGGTGTTCGCCGACGACCCGGACGCGCCCGGTGGACGGCGCATGGTGCTCATCGCCTCCATCCAGTGCCATCACGGCGACACCGGCGGCGGGGTCCCCGGGGGCTACAACGTGACCGCCACCGACGTGTGGGGCGAAGGCGTGCGCTGGCCGGTCATCAAGGTCGTCGACCGGGGCGAGCCCCGGCGCGACGTCTTGTACGCGCTCGCCGCCAACAACCGGCTCCCCACCTACGTCGGCGACCTGCGGGCCCAGATCGGGGCCGCCCAGCTCGGCGCCCGCCGGCTCGGTGAGGTGCTCGACCGCTACGGGGCCCGCACCACCGAGGAGGCGGTCGACCACATGATCGACTACGCCGCCCGCCGGTTCCGCGAGGAGGTGGCCGCCTGGCCCGACGGGGTGTACGAGGCCGACACCTGGGTCGACCACGATCCGCTCGGCCATCCCGACATCCACCTGCACGTGAAGATCACCGTGGAGGGCGACCGGCTGACGATCGACTACACCGGCACCGACGAGCGGCCCGAGATCCAGGCGTGGTCGACGTTCGGGAACACCCGGGGCTACACGGTGGGCCAGATCGCCACGATGATGGACCCCGAGATCCCCAAGAACGAGGGGTTCTTCGACCAGATCCGGCTCATCGTCCCCGAAGGGTGCGTCCTCAACCCCCGGCCCGGGCGCCCGGTGAGCGCCGGCACCCACCACCCCGGCGCCGAGGTCGGCGAGGTGATCGCCCTGGCGATGCAGCACGTCCTCGGGGACCGGGCCGTCCCCCAGACCTACAAGACCGGGATCCCCACGATCATCGTGGGGGTCGACCCCCGCACCGGCCAGCCGTTCACCGACCACTCGGCCGAGGTGTACGCCGGGTGGTGCAACGCCAGCAAGGGCATGGACGCCTGGGGGGCGCAGAACGCGTCGTTCGGCAACCTGTGGAAGGCCACCGCGGAGATCAACGAGAGCCTGTACCCCCACATCCAGTGGGAGCGCGACTACCGCACCGATTCCGGCGGTCCCGGCCAGTGGCGCGGGCTGTGCGGCAGTCACTACGAGAAGGAGGTGCTCGTCGACGCGAAGGTCTACACGTACGTGGTGGGCATGCGGTACCCCATGCCGGGGATCTGCGGCGGCCGGCCGGGCGCACCCAACGAGCTGATCATCCGCTACGGCTCCGACGACCCCTACCGGGTCACCCACACCGCCGACTGGGTGCCGATCAAAGCCGGCCAGCGGATCATGTACGACTACGGCGGCGGTGGCGGCTGGGGCGACCCCCTGGCGCGCGACCCGCAGGCGGTGCTCGACGACGTCCTCGACGAGTACGTGAGCGTCGAGGGGGCCCGTCGCGACTACGGGGTGGTGCTGACCGGCTCGCTCGAGGACCTCACCCTCGCCGTCGACCACGAGGCCACCACCGCCCTGCGGGCCCGCATGCGCGCCGAGCGCACCTGAGAGGTGCCGGTGGGCTACCGGGTCGGCATCGACGTCGGCGGCACGTTCACCGACCTCATCGCCGTCACCCCGGACGGTGAGGTCGTCCTCGACAAGACCCCCACCACCCCCGAGGACCAGTCGGTCGGGGTGATGCGGGGACTGGCGCAACTGGCCGGCCGGTTCGGCCTCACCGTCGGCGACCTGTGCCGGCAGATCGAGGTGATCGTGCACGGCACCACCGTCGCCGACAACACGATGATCGAGATGAACGGCGCCCCGACCGGGCTGCTGGTCACCAAGGGGCACCGGGACGAGATCGAGATGCGCCGGGTGCACAAGGAGCGGATCTGGGACCCCTCCTACCCGCCGCCGCCGCCCATCGCCCGGCGCCGGGCCCGCATCCCGATCCCGGAGCGCCTGAACCACGAGGGCCGGGTGCTGGTGCCCCTCGACGAGGACGCCGTGCGCGCCGGGGTGCGCCGCCTCCGGGCCCTCGGGGTGCGGTCGATCGCGGTGATGTTCCTCTTCTCGTTCGTGAACCCCGACCACGAACGGCGCGCCGCGGAGCTGATCCGGGAGGAGTACCCCGACGTGGAGCACGTCTCCCTCTCCCATGAGGTGATGCCCCGGGGCCCCGAGTTCGAGCGCACGTCCACGACCTTGGTGAACGCGTACGTCGCCCCGCGCATCGCCCGCTACGTCGGGTCCCTGCAGCAGCGGCTGCGCGAGGCCGGGTTCGCCGGTCCCCTGCTCATCATGCAGAGCACCGGCGGGGTGATGCACCCCGAGTACGCGTCGCGGCGGGCGGTGTCGCTGCTGGCCAGCGGGCCGACCGGTGGGGTCATGGGCGCCGCGCTCGCCGCCGCCCGCACCGGCATCCCCGACTTCGTGGCCATGGACATGGGGGGCACGAGCTTCGACACCTGCCTGGTCCGCCGGGGCCGGCCGGAGATCAAGACCGACTGGAACTGGCGGTACCGCTACTACATCGGGCTGCCGATGGTCGACGTGCAGAGCATCGGGGCCGGCGGCGGGTCGATCGCCCGGGTCCGCCAGGGCACGCTGCTCGTGGGCCCCGAGTCGGCCGGGGCCGAGCCCGGTCCCGCCTGCTACGGCCGGGGGGGCCGGCGCCCGACCGTCACCGACGCCGACGCGCTCCTGGGGTACCTGCCGGTCGAAGGGTTCGCCGGGGGCCGCATGACCCTCGATCTCGAGGCGGCCCGCCGGGCGGTCGGCGCCGAGGTCGCCGACCCCCTCGGCCTCGACGTCACCGAGGCGGCCTGGGGGATCGAGCGGATCGTGAACGCGAGCATGGCCGACGCCACCCGCCGGGTCCTCGCCGCCTACGGCGCCGACCCCCGCGAGCTCGCCCTCATCGCCTACGGCGGCAACGGCGGGGTGCACGCCTGGGCCATCGCCGCCGAGCTCGGGGCCCGGCAGGTGCTCGTGCCCCGCACCGCCCCGGCGTTCTCCGCGCTCGGGGTGCTGGTGGCCGACCACCTGCTCGATCTCATCCGCGCCTACGTGGTGCCCCTCTCCCGGGTGGAGCTCGACGAGCTCAACGGCCGGCTCGCCGATCTCGAGGAGGAGGCCGGCAAGGAGCTGCAAGCCTCGGGGGTCGACCCCGAGGGCGTGGAGCGGGAACGGTACGTCCAGATGTGCTACCCGGGCCAGAACTTCGACCTGAGCGTCCCGATCGACGGACCGCTCGACACGGGGACCCTGCTGGATCTCGCCGGCCGGTTCCACGACCTCCACGAGGCCGATCGGGGCTTCGCGTTCCGTGGCCAGGAACCGATCGTGCGCGGGGTGCGGCTCGTCGGTCGGGGGCGGGTACCCAAGCCGGACCACTTCGCCGAGCTCGGCGGCGCCCGTGACGCCTCGGACGCCCGCATCGGTACCCGGGAGGTGTACTTCGGCGACGGGTTCGTGACCGCCGACGTGTACGACGGCCCTCGGCTGGCGGCGGGGGCCACGGTCACGGGCCCGGCGCTGGTGCAGGAGCCGTTCACGGTGGTGGTCGTCCCACCCGGGGCGAGCGCCCGGCTCGACCCCACCGGCGCGTACCGGCTCGAACTGGCCTGACGCCCCGGGGCCACCCACCCCGGCCCGGGGTCATACCCGCCTGGGCGACCGGGTGTGGCGCTCGCCGCCGGTTGCGACGGAGCCCGCGGCACGCTCACCGTCTGGATGCTGCATCCCGCCTGGGCCTACCCGCGAGGCCCGCACGGCAAGACGCGGCTCCGGTCGCGGGCCTCCCGGCGCGCCGTTGCGCACCGGATCGCCCGCAGCGCCGCCGATGCCGAGCACATGAACCTGCATCTCTGCTCGTTCGCGCCGCCGCGCCCGGTGCAGGTCGGCGGGCATCGCTTCCTGGGCGCCTGGTCACGCTACGCCCGTCCATGGCGTAACCCCTGGACCGGCCGGACGGTGCGCCTCCTCGACACCCGGTGGCTCCCGGCCTCGCTGGAGCTGTGGTCCTGCCCGGCCTCCGAGGCGCCGGTCGTGCCGGTCGCGGCATCGGGAGGAGGACTGACCCGCACCGGGATCGACCTGCCGACCGCAGCCCTGGCCGGCGCGGTAGCCGTGGGGGCCGGGGTGTTGGTGAACCAAAGGCGTCGCGCCCGTCCCGAGGCGACCGCGACGCCGGTGGCGGCCGAAGGCGAGACCGCCGAGGGCACCTAACCTCGCCCCCGTGACGGAACGGAGAAGCTTCCGCTACTTCGACGACGCCGACTGGGAGGTGGTGGCCGCCGCCTGCGACCGGCTCATCCCCCCGGTCGACGGGCACCCGGGCGGACGGGCCCTCGGCTGTGCCGACTACATCGACGCGCTGCTCGGCGCGTTCACCGAGGACCCGCCCCGCATCTGGGCCGGCGGCCCGTTCTCGGGTCGGGCCGGCGGCGTGGCGGCCTTCGAGCGGTTCCTGCCGCTCGGCCCGCTCGAGACCCTCGCCTGGCGCACCCGCATCGAAGGCTCGCGGGGCCTGCCCGAACGGGAGTGGAACGGCCCGGTGCGGGGCTGGCAGGAGGTCTACGCCGAGGGCCTGGCCGCCCTGGGATCCGACTTCTGCACCTGCGACCCGGACACGCAGGACCGGCGGCTCGACGCGGCGCCCGAGTTCAAGGCGCTGCTGTACACCCATGCCTGCGAAGCCGCCTACGGGGCACCGGAGTACGGCGGCAACCGCGATTGCGCGGGCTGGACCGCGATCGGGTTCCCCGGCGACACCCAGCCCCGGGGCTACACCCCCGACGAGGTCCGTGGCCGTGCCTGAGGTCGACTGCGACGTCGTGGTGGTCGGCTCCGGGCCCGGCGGGGCCGCGGCCGCCCACACCCTCACCGAGGCCGGCCGCACGGTCATCGTGCTGGAGAAGGGTCGCAACCACTTGCTGGCCACCGAGCCGCCGTACGGTCCGCTCGGGCACCTGTCCAACGACGAGCTCAAGTTCACCCGCCGTCACTTCCTCGGGCCCGACCCGCTGCTGGAGCCCCGGACGTTCCGCCGCGACGCCTCCGACGGGGACCATCTCGAGGTGGGCGACGTGAACGCCCTGCCCTGCACCGTCGGTGGTGGTGGGGTGCATGCCGACGGGAAGCTCCCCCGCTTCCGGGAACCGGACTTCCGGGCGTACACCGAGGCCGGTCCGGTGGAGGGCGCCGAGGTCGTGGACTGGCCGGTCACCTATGCCGAGCTCGAGCCGTTTTACATGGAGGCGGAGCGGCTGATCGGGGTGGCCGGCGCGGCGGGCGCGAACCCGTTCGCCTCGTGGCGCTCGGGGCCGTACCCGATGCCGCCCGGTCCGGCGATGTACGTGGCCGTCTGCACCACCGAGGCCGCCGCCCGGCTCGGATACCACCCCTACCCGGCGCCCACCGGGGCGAACAGCGTCCCCTACGACGGGCGTCCCGCCTGCAATGACTGCGGGTTCTGCGCGTTCTACGGCTGTCCGATCGAGGCCAAGGGGGATCCGGTGGCCCCGCTGCGGCGCATGCTCGCCTCCGGCCGGGGCCGGCTGCGCCCCGAGGCGCACGTCACCGACGTGCTGATGGCGCCCGGCGGCCGGTCGGTCCGGGGCGTGCGCTACCTCGACGCACACCGGCGCGAACACGTGGTGACGGCCCGGGCCGTGGTGCTGGCGGCCGGTGCGTTCGAGACACCCCGCCTCCTGCTGCGCTGGGGTCTCGGGAACCCCGACGTCGTCGGCCGGTACCTCATGGTGCATGTCCAGACGCTCGTCCTCGGCATCTTCGCCGACCGGTTGCACACCCACCGGGGCCGGGCGGTCACCCATCTCATGGACGACCCGATCGTCGGCGACGCCGGGACCGCCGCCGCCGCCCGCGACGCCGGCCTGCCGTGGCTGCGGGGGGGCATCGTGGAGTTCGGTGGCGCGGCCGGCCCGGTGATGGAGGCCCTGCAGCTGCCGCCCGGCCCTGCGCACAGCGCCGGGATGCTCACCTCGGCGCTGCGCGACCGGCTGGCGGTGCTCACGATGCAGGGCGAGGACCTCCCGCAGCCGACGAACCGCCTCGACCTCGATCCCCGGGTGCGGGACGTGTTCGGGTTCCCGGCCGGGCGGGTGACGTATGCCCCGCACCGCCACGAGCTCGTGACCGCCGCCCACTGGGCGCCACGGCTCGAGGCCGTGCTGCGCGACGCCGGGGCGCAGCACACGTTCTGGGTGACGAGCCCGCCGATGCCCGGTGCCCCGAACGACCGGCCCGGGATGCGGGCCCCGCAGTCCCGCCACCTCATGGGGACCGCCCGGATGGGCACCGACCCGGCCACCTCGGTGTTCGACCCGCACCAGCGCTGCTGGGGGATCGAGAACCTCGTCTGCTGTGACTCGTCGGTGTTCCCCACCAGCACCGGCTACGGACCGACCCTCACCCTCGTCGCGCTGGCGATCCGGGCCGCGCGCGGCTTGGCCACCTCGCTCTGACGCTGAGCCGTACGGGTGCCCTCAGGCGGCGACACCTGACCGACGGGCCGCCTCGTGCGGCTCGGCGGCGGGGCGCAGCACCCGGGCGGGCGGCACCTTGAGATCACGCACGATGCCGAGCCGCTCCAGGAGGCGCAACCCGTACCAGGTGGGGTCGATCTCCCACCAGAAGAACCCCTGGCGGGCCGAAGCCGGGTAGTGGTGGTGGTTGTTGTGCCACCCCTCACCGCCGGTCACGAGCGCCAGGAGCATCGAGTTGCGGCTCGTGTCCGGCGTCTCGTAGCGGCGCCGCCCGAAGACGTGCGCGGCGGAGTTCACGAGGAACGTCGAGTGCCACAGCAGCACCGTCGACCAGAAGAACCCGACGACGAGCCCGGCCCACCCGCCGAGCAGGAACGCGGCGACACCGAAGGTCCACGGTGGGATCCAGTCGCGGCGGTTGAGGAACACCAACTCCGGGTACCGGGCGAAGTCCCGGATGCGGTCGAGGTCCGTGGGCCGATGCTTGTCGGAGAGGATCCAGCCCACGTGGCTCCACCAGAACCCTTGGCGGGGCGAGTGCAGGTCGTCGGCGGTGTCGGAGTACTGGTGATGGCGCCGGTGGTTCGCCGCCCACCACAGCACCCCTTTCTGGGCACTGGCCTGCGCCATGAACGCGAACACGAACTGCCAGCACCGGTTGAGCTTGAAGCTGCGGTGCGAGAAGTACCGGTGGTAGCCGGCGGTCACGAAGAACGCCCGGCTGAAGAACATCACCGCGCCCAACACCAACGCCCGAGCCGGCACCCCGGTGACCAGCGCCGCCAAGCAGACGGCGTGCGCGGCAAGGAACGGGACCGACGACGGCCAGTTGACCCGCTCGTCCGCGGCCCGAGGGAGGCGATCCACCCGCATCGACGTAGCCTACCTACTCGTAGGTAGGCGGGCCAGTCGTGCTGCTCCGCGTACCCGTTCTGCATGCGGGCGGTACTGCTCGACTCTACGGCACCCTCGCCTGGGCGACCGAGTGGCTCGACGCGCCCGACGTGCTCGAAGGACGCGGCTACGCGCTCGAGCTGCGGGTCTACGAGCACGCGCTGGCGCGTGCCGGGTTCGGCCCGCATGAGGTCTGCTTCGTCGGCGACAGCTGGGGCCCCGACGTCGAAGGCCCGGCGCACCTGGGGATCCGGCCCGTCCACCTGCGCCGCGGGTACGGCACCGTGATCCGCCAGGAGCGCACGACCGTGCGCGTCGGGAGCCGGGAGATGCCGGTCACCGTGGCCACCGACCTGTGGGACGTCGTCGCCCTGTTCACCGACGACACCGCAAGTTGACCGGCAGGACCGCTCGGGCCCAGCCGGCCGGGGCCGGCACCCGCAGGATCCGCAGGGGATCCGGATGGACGGGCGGACGCCCGCCGCTCAGATGACCCGTACGTTCTGGGCTTCGTCGCCCTTGCGGCCGGGCGCGACATCGAACTCGACGCGCTGACCCTCCTCGAGGGTCTTGTAGCCGCTCATCTGGATCTGGGAGAAGTGGACGAACACGTCCGGCTGGCCTTCACGGGTGATGAAGCCGTAGCCCTTCTCGCTGTTGAACCACTTGACGGTGCCTGTCGCCATGTACCTGTGCCTTCTGGGAGAAGCCCCGGAGATGTTCGGGGCGATGGTGGTGCGGGGGCCCACAGCTCCCGTGCTCACGGTGGCACGGGTCGTGGTGTCACCCGATCGGCATGTCGCCGGGCTTCACGATAGCAGGCCGGACAGAGCCGCACCGCATGCGCCTCCCGGTCCCGCCTCAGCGTGGCAGGCCGAGGATGCGCTCGCCGATGATCGTGCGTTGGATCTCCGACGTCCCGCCCGCGATCGACGCCGCGTGGCTCCACAGCCACTGCCGCGGCCACCGGCCCGCGAGGCAGGCCTGTGGTCCGAGCACGTCCAGGGCCGACGCGGAGAGGTGCTGGGTCATCTCGGTCCAGATGAGCTTCGTGACCGACGATTCCGGTCCGGGCTCGCCGCCCCGTGCGAGCCGTGACAGGGTCCGCCAGTTCTGCAGCCGCAGCAGCCGCAGCAACAGGAACGCCCGGGCCAGCCCGTCGGCCACGTCGGGGTCGTCGAGCCGGTTCCGTTCCCGGGCGAGCCGGAGCAAGGCCTCGAGGTGGGTCTCGTGCAGTACCTGTTCCTTGAACGGGAACGCGGTGCCCCGCTCGTGGGCCAACGTGGTGTTCGCCACCGCCCATCCCTCCCCCGGCCCGCCCACGAGGTGGTCGTCGGGTACGAACACCTCGTGCAGGAACACCTCGTTGAACTCGGCCTCCCCGGTGATCTGGCGCAGGGGTCGGATCTCGATGCCCGGCGCAGCCATGTCGATGACGAGGTACGAGAGGCCCCGGTGCCGGGGCAGGTCGGGATCGGTGCGCACGAGCGCGATGCCCCACCGCGCGTACTGGGCGTAGCTCGTCCACACCTTCTGGCCCGTGACCCGGAAGCCGCCGGGCACCGGATCGGCCCGCGTACGCAGTGCGGCGAGGTCGGATCCGGCATCGGGCTCGCTGAACAGCTGGCACCACAGCTCCGAGGCGTCCAGGATGCCCGGCAGCCAACGCCGTCGCTGGTCCTCGGTGCCGTGGGCGAGCAGCGTGGGTCCGGCCAGGTTGATGCCCACCCGGTTCACCGGCTGCGGCGCCCCGGCCCGGGCGTACTCCATGTGGT
>Ga0308410_1000772_pt1 | contig 17814 bp, 14 predicted proteins | sample HotsprOSTMatCore_FD_203467 | JGI IMG/M metagenome (GOLD analysis project Ga0308410, IMG submission 203467) | Hot spring phototrophic mat microbial communities from Octopus Spring, Yellowstone National Park, Wyoming, United States -... | ecosystem: Environmental > Aquatic > Thermal springs > Hot...
TACCAGTAATAAGACTAAGAGGAGATTATTTAGCAATTGCAACACTAGGTTTTGGTGAGATGGTCAGGATAATAGTTAACAACTTAGACCCACTAACAAATGGTCCAAGAGGATTACCAGGCGTAGGTCAAAAAATCAGTAAAATAGATTTCGGTATATTTTCCCTGAATTCAAGTCTAGAGGTATATATCTCTTCTTTGATAGTTATAGCGTTAGGAGCCTTAGCATCATACAGGATAGAGCACTCAAGAATAGGAAGAGCATTAGTCGCCATAAGAGAAGATGAAATAGCAGCATCACTCATGGGTGTAAACGTCTCAAAACTTAAGCTGTTTATATTCGTAATAAGCGGAATTTACGGAGCAGTAGCAGGAATAATATACACTCACCACATAAAATTTATAACACCAAACCTAATACTTTTCTGGGATTCAATACTTTTAGTGTCAATAGTAGTAATCGGTGGAATTGGTAGCATTCCTGGTACAATAGTAGGTGCTATACTATTCTATGGTGTTCCCGAACTATTAAGAGATTTCCTAGGCTCCCAATTAGCAGAATTCAGAATGTTGACATTCGGCTTGATAATGCTGCTAATGATTATCTTCAGGCCTCAAGGTCTCATACCATCAGAGAGAAGAAAATACGAACTCAAACCTGAAACAGAGAAAGTAAAAGAAGAAGAGGATGAGAACTTATTCGATTTAGAGAAAAGATAAACTATCCAAATCTATAACCAACACCTCTAATAGTTTTTATCACATCCTTATACTTACCTAGCTTTTTCTTTATGTTGTTTATATGTACATCCAGAGTTCTACTGTTTTCATCAATATCATCAACTAGCCCCCAAATTGCTGTTAATATTTTTTCTCTCTTCAAAACCATTCCCTTATTCCTAACCAGATATTCTAGTATCTGAAACTCTCTCTTGGTTAGTTGAACTTCTTCATCACCTATGAAAACTCTCATTTCATCAAAATATATCTTCAAATCCCCAAGAACAAAGAAATCTCTTGAAGTCTCAGTACTATATCTTCTGAGTACCGCCCTAATCCTAGCAGCAAGTTCCTTTATACTAAAAGGCTTGGTTAGGTAATCATCCGCCCCCAACTCAAGCAAAAGCACCTTATCAACTTCACTCGATTTTGCAGTAATAACAATAATTGGTATCCCTGAATAGCTTTTATTTTGCTTCATCCACTTAACAACTTCTTTACCATCACCATCAGGTAGCATCAAATCAAGCAAAACAATATCAGGTTTACTTGATTTTATTTTATCTATACCAAATTTGACACTCATCGCTACATCAACATCTATACCCTCACCCTCTAACATTCTTTTAGTCAAGTTAATTATATCTACATCATCTTCTATAAAAAGGGCTCTTATATTAGCTGACATATAAAAATTTTCTACGAAAAAGTCAAAGCTTTTCAATTCTGGTGGACTTTGTGAAAAATTCAACAGGCCACTGCCTGTTTCTTAACAGGCTACTGCCTGACCGACTAATGCCTGTTTTTTAACAGGCTAACGCCTGTTTCTTAATTTAAGATAACAAGGTGCTAATAAGCACAAAGTGCTATATAGCACAAGGTGCTATGAAGCATATCTTAAAATTTTAAGAGAGGCTAACATATCCCTTAATACTGATAAAGGAAGTGCCCAAATACGAGTGCTATTTACATTAATTGCTAATTAGCACATCAATTTTAGTAGTCCCACCCACCCACCCTATTTGATATAGAGAGTTTTCACCTCTCTACATTCTCCAATTAATAAGAGAGTGCTACGTAGCACAAGGTGCTATTTAGCACATAGTGCTATTAAGCACTTAATTAAAAGGTGATATGAAGCACCCCACCCTCCCACCCTTAAGATTCTAAGGGAGGCTATCGCCTCCCTTAACCCTAATAGAGAAGTGCCTTTAGCACATAGTGCTTAAAGCACGTTGTGCTCAAAGCACTTAGTCCTTAAAGCACGTAGCGTTTAAAGCACAAGGGCTATATAGCACAATCTTAAGAGAATATTTCTGAGTCTGTCAGTATGGAATCTATCTCAATTTTAACACTCTGGTCAATCGTAATTTCGGAAGCCTTGATATTATCCTCAAGGTGTCTTATTTTAGTCGTACCAACTATAGCAGTAGCTACAATTTCATCGTACAACACCCAAGCCAAAGCTAACTGAGATGGCGAGAGATTTAATCTTTCAGCAATCTTTTTTATCTCCCTAGCTCTCCTAACATTTCTCTCAAACCTATCTCTTATACCAAAGCTTGGATTAAGGAGTCTAAAATCACCTTCTTTAAATGTCGTACTCTCATCGTACTTACCTATGGCTAAGCCTTGGCAAAGAGGGCTATACGCTATTATTGACATGTTTTTAGATTTACAATAAGGTACAACTTCCCTTTCAATCCCTCTCTGAAAGTAGTTATATACAATCTGATTTGACACAATAGGGCAATATTCAAGAGCTTCATCAATCAAATTCGGTCCAAAATTCGAAATTCCTACATATCTAACAATTTTTTCGTCTAATAGCCTTCTTAAAGTTCTGAAAGTTTCACTTATTGGAGTATTGGGGTCGGGCCAGTGGACTTGGTAAAGGTCTATAAAATCTGTTTTCAATCTCTTCAAACTCTGTTCAACCTCAAAAAGTATTGAATCACTTCTGAGGTTATTATAAACTTTTCCACTTTCGTCCCACCTCAAACCACACTTTGTAGCTAGGTAAATATTTTTTCTGTAAGGCTTGAGTAGGTTACCTAATATTTCTTCAGATTTACCAAAGCCATACACAGGAGCAGTATCAAAAAAATTTACTCCTAACTCTACAGCCTTCTGAATAGTTGTCTCAAGTTCAGATAAATCGTAGTTTTCCCAACCTATCTCCCAAGCACCATACCCTATTACCGATAACTCTAACGTAGAATTGCCTAACTTCCTATACTTCATTCAAAACCTCTTTAAAAACATCTACATGTTCCTTCGCCGCCTTATCCCAACTAAAATTCTTAACTCTTTCAAATCCTTTCTCTCTTAATTCATTCCTCAGATTTTCACTACCTGCTAGCAAAACCATTTTGTTTGCTATATCTTCCGGGTTATAGGGGTCAACAAACAAACCAGCATCCCCTACTGTTTCAGGTAAACTACTCACATTCGAAACAATTACAGGGCATCCACACGCTATCGCTTCAAGTGGTGGGAAACCAAAACCTTCGTAAAGAGAAGGAAAAACGAAAAATTCTGATTTGTTGTAAAGTTCAATAATCTCTTCATCACTTAATTTTCCAGTAAATATAACTCTATCACTTGGTATCTTTTCTAATACTTCGTTAATTTCTTCCTCTATCGGCAGTCCAGAATCCTTACTCCCAACGATTATTAATTTATGTGGTATCTCATTGACCACCAAAGAGAAAGCTTTGAGTGTATTAAGCACATTCTTGTGTTTTGCTATCGCTCCCAGCATTAGTATTTGCTTTTCCCTAGGAAGGTTAAGAAACTTAAACTTATTAGTATCTATCGCCTCATATATCACGGTTATTTTGTTTTTGGTCTCTGGAAAGTATTTAATTATCTCGTTTTTTGAAAACTCGGAAACGGTAATTATTCTATCAACTCTGTGAAGAGTTGTGCTATAAAGAAACTCATAATACGCTCTCGTACCTTTTGAGAAAGTTTCTGGGAAAACCTTAACTCTAACATCATGAACTGTTAAAACCGTTTTGACTCCCCAAGGAATCCAAATTGGTGCAATATTTGCAGGACAAAATAACAAATTTACCCCTTTAGCAATCAAACTCAAAGGTAAAACTGTATGTTCCCAGATTGTCCTATAAAACTTTATAGGTTTTGGCTTCAATTCAACCCAATTGAAATCCTTATAATCTCTGAATCTAGGTAAAAGTTCACTTATGTACCGCCCCATTCCTGTCAACTGTGACCTACTAATCATCTGTAAATCTATACCTATATTTGCCATTCGCATCCCCTTTACTGTTGTAAGGTTTTCTTAAAAATCTCAACTTTATTCTTTACTACTTCCTCAACCGTATATTTTCTTGACTTCTCCATCAATGAATCTGATAACTTGTCTTTTTCCAAAACTCCATCATAAAATTTTTCTAGTATATTGGCAAGGCTAATGTAATCATCCTCTTTGAAAGTCAACTCTGGGTTATCTATAACAATTGGAATTTCTCCTGAGTCCGAACCTATTACAGGAGTCCCACAAGCCATACTTTCAACGATAACCCTACCAAATTGCTCTTTCAACCAACTTTTAGTTCTCGAAGGCAATACCAAACAATCAATACCATTGTAAAAGTACAAAAGTTCATCATATCCAAAATGACCTAAAAACTTTACATTATCCTCCAATGAGTATTCTTCAATCTTACTTTTGAGGAAACTAAAATATTCTGGTTCCTCTTTACCTACAACAAAAAACCTTATTTTATCCTTTCCTTTGTCCTTCAGATATTTAATTGCTCCTACCACTGTATCAATACCCTTCTGTTCTGATATCCTACCAACAAACCCAATTTTCAAGCCATCAAAACTGAGTTCTGGAATTTTCTTCACAACTTTCTCCTTTGGTAACTTAAAAAACTTATCTACATCTACAAAATAAGAAACCTTAAAAATTTCTCCTTTGAAACCTTTTCTGTGATATAGTTCAATACCTTCGGTAGGTACCACGCACAAAGCATCTATGTTGTTTAGTGAGAATTTTTCAAAAATATTGAAAGGGAAAGGATCGCTTTTGAATATATTTTCAGAAGACTGAATCATGATTTTTGACTTTGGTGAAAACATTTTTGTTAGCACTATAAGCATAAATGAAGCTGTTGAATATGGTTCTTCATTTATGTATACAATGTCAGGTTTGTGCCTGAGAAGTATTTTTATGATTTTAAACTTGTTTAGATAAAAAAACGCTCTAATGTGATTTGTAAAAACTGTAGCTAAAGGGTATATTTCATAATCTTTGTCAGTTTCACAGAATTCAAAACTTTGGAATTTTGCCGCCTCAAACCACCTATTTGCTGTTATAACTACTAAATTTACGCCTCTTTTTACAAATTCACTAAAAATCTTCCTATATCCTTTCTCTACCGCACCATGCCAAACATAAAGAACTTTCATATAGAAAAATATAAGTCATCTATATTTTCAATTTCAAATTGTACCGTTGTGTCTGAAATTCAAGAGCTTAGAGCCAATTTTAACTAATAAATGCTAGAAAACATCTCATTCTAACTATCTGTTAAAAATCTCATGATTTGAGAATTTGTGCTTTAAGAACCCTTAATAGGAAAGAACTATTTTTATCAAAACCTTTTAAGAGTTCATAGATATTACACATTGGAGATGCTACGCAATTTAACCTACTTGCCTCATAAATGTAAAATATCCATGTTTTGAAGGGATCTAGTTAAAAAGCATTTTACGCGTATAAACTTATCGTAGAGTCTTCTAAGATTGTTTTAGGATAACCTAGATAATTATCACTATAATTCCTTTCAACTTGTTTGGTACTAACTTTAATACTGCTTTCGCCAAAAATAGAGCTAAAATCTCTTTGATTACCGAAATTATCGTTACTCATCGATAAATTTATATCAACAAACTGAAAACCTTGGTTTTGCAGAGTATCTTTAATGACATTAAGGTGTTCTTGGAACAGAGTAAAAGCTTCTTTTGTTGAAACAACTATATTACCTACTATTCTACCGTCTTTTGTTGATTCAAACTTAACAAAAACTTTTCCAAGTTCCGGTGGGAATAGAGTCATCTTCATCTCGTTAACATTGTTTCTGAGATTTATTATCATCGTGCCAGCAAGCTGATTCAATTGATAAGCAAAATCTAGTTTGAAATAATTAACAAAGCTTGCTTTGGTAGAATTAACTGTTAATTCATTTTTCTTATCAAACTCAATAGGTGTGTAGATCATTAAAGGGATTTCCGATTTTTTACCATTTGCCTCATCTACAACATTCTTCTTAAAGTTTTGCTCTACATTCCCCAATGATGCCTGACCGTTCTTATTTGAAAGATTCTTAGTTCTTTCTAACCTTAGATTACTATTAGAGCTATCCAAATTCAAGTTCTCTAACCTAAAATATAGGTTCGAACCACCTAAACTATTATTCTCTTGACTAAAAGAAATCTTGTTAATTCCCAAAATACTAAACTCCTTATCCGAGTTCTTACTATTATTTAGCGAATTTTCTGAACTTTTTCTAAAATCAAAAACCTTTATTCTCTCTTCAACATCACTGTGCCTTTTAGAAGCAACGCTATTATTTGCCACTTTGTCGCCAAAGGAAGAAATTACTTCTCTTAAGATATTGGTATTTGTCTTACCACTATTTGCTTCAAAAGCATTCTGAACAAAATTACTTTTAGGCTCATGTAAGATTTGATTTATCTTTTCTATTAAGCTAACTATAAACTTGCCTAAAGACTCCTTACCAGAAATTTCTTTAGAAAAGACTTCCTTTGATTTTATAAGCTCATCAAGCAAATTCTTAACCAATATTAGATTTGCATTGTTTACTTCTTTATTTTTCAGATAATCAATAACCTTATCAATATTTTTTATTATGCTATCAAATTTCTTATCAGAACTTAGATACTCCTTTATAGAAGATAGCAATATAATTGATTCCTTTAACGCAGATTCATCTACTATATCCTTATCTTTGCTATTCTTTTCATCTCCTACACTCTTATCTAAGTGTTCAGGTTTTGTATTTCTTAGCCTATCCTGATTGTGTTCTTCTTCAACATCTTTACCATTAACAAATCTGTTTAGAATATCTTTGAAATTTTCTTTGTCCAATGTATTTTTTTCAGTTACATCTATATGAGATTTCAGTAAATCAAAAACCGGATTTTTAGACTCTTCAGTTTTTAAACTGTCAGTTTTTAAACCGTTGATTTGTAAATTCATCTTTAACTTTTTCGGTATTTTTCTAATTTTTTAAACCTTTCTTTTTCCCTTAACTATTCCAGCAATACGAGGATAAACATCATCAGACAGATTAGCTTCTACAGGCTTGAAATAAGCAACTAGACCAACCATAGCGGCGTTGTCAGTACAGTATTTAGGAGAAGGTATAAAGGTTCTTATCTCATTATCAGAAAGTAATTTTTTCCTTAGATAAGAGTTAGCAGAAACACCACCACTTATAGCGACATTCTTAATTCCTGTTTCTTCAACAAGTTTCTTTACCTTCAGGTAGAGAACATCAATAGCCGACTTCTGGAAACTTGCGCATATATCCTTAATATCCTGTTTACTCAATGAACCTAATTTCTTAACAGTATAGAGAACACTTGTTTTTAAACCACTATAACTAAAGTTATACTTGTCATAATCTTTTTCAATTGCTCCTAAGGGGAATAAAAATCTTTTTTCATCTCCTTCTTTTGATAACTTATCAATGACAGGACCACCTGGATAAGTTAAGCCAAGTATTTTTGAAACTTTATCAAATGCTTCTCCCACTGCATCATCTACCGTATGACCAACAAGTTTTATATCAAAAAAATCATTTACAACAAACAAATTTGTATGTCCTCCGGACACAACTAAACCTATGAAAGGGAAAGGAACATCGTTCTCAAGCATTGGGGAAAAAAGGTGTGCCTCCACATGGTCAACCTTCAGAAGAGGCTTATCAAAGAAATAAGATATCGTTTTAGCAGTATTAACACCTATGAGAAGTGAGGAAACTAACCCAGGTCCAAAAGTAACTGCTACTCTGTCAATGTCCTTTATAGTTAATCCTGCTTCCTCAAAAGCTTTTCTTATAGATATATCTATAAACTCTAAATGCTTCCTTGAAGCAAGTTCTGGAAGAACTCCAAAAAACTCTTTATGGTAATCAACTTGTGACATCACAACATTTGAAAGTACTTCTCTACCATTCCTAACTATAGCTACAGAAGTCTCATCGCACGAAGTTTCTATCGCTAGAATTGTCATTTTCTGAGTACCTCAACTTTAGATATTCTATTATTCTCAAGGTCAATCACCTTAAAAATAACTCCCTTATATTCAAAAATACTCTCGTACTTAGGCAGTGAACCACTCAAAAACATCAGAAACCCTGCAACAGTTTTCACATCAAGTTCCTCAGGCGGTTCTACATTCATTAACTCAAGAACATTCTTTATCGGTGCATAAGCACTAACAATGTAATGATTATCCGAAATTTTCTGTATCTCAAATTCACTATCCTCTACATCATCCGATTCATCCACTATTTCACCAAATGCTTTCTCAATTATATCTTCAACTGTCACTATCCCAATATCATTTCCATACTCATCAACTACGACACATATATTAGAAAACTTATTTTTCATCATTAGAAACAAAGTTTTTAGGTCCATGTTCTCAGGCACAAACATGACATTTCTCTTTATAGAGGATACCTTAAAGTTCCCTTTCTCAGAAATGTACTCAAAAACGAAATCCTTAAACCAAATGTACCCTATAATTTTGTCATCGCTCCTTCTAAGTATCGGCATCCTAGAGTATTGATGTTTCTTAAATTTTTGAAGAACCTCCTGAGGGCTCTCGTCTTCATAACAAGATATAACTTGTGGTTTTGGCACTATAGCCTCACCAGCCGTCAAAGAGGACAAGAAATTCAATATTTCGTCATGTATATTTTTCTTAGACTTTCTCGCCATAAGCTAATAAGACAAGATAGTCATAATATCTTTAATTATCAAAGGATCAAGCCTGTTTGTATTTTCTTCTATAAATGAACGTAAACTCTTCATTCTTCTTTCTAACTCTTGTACCTTGTAGTAATAATCAGCATTGCCAATCATTGATAAAACGGATTCATCCAAGGTAGCACCATAACCTACTAAATCAAAATACCTAGCCTTGAAACCTGCTAACTCATTGCCTACATAAAGATTACTCATCATCACAACGACATTACCTATAACTAACGGATATTCATTGTAGCTAACAAATTCATTAACATCATAAAGAATATAATTTTTATTCGAAATCACAAGACAGTAATAACCTAAAGGAACCAGAAAGTAATCATTACTTACCTGTATGAAATAGTTCTTATAAGGCTTAATACCAATTTTGGCTATTACCATCTCAACTATCAAATGATCTCTAACACCAAGTCTCCTAGATGGATAATCAAAATCCCCCTTGTAGAACTTCGTAACCCAATTACCTGAGGTATTGCTCTTGAAAGCTAATATAGTACCACCATCATAGAAAAATCTCATTCCCCCAAACTCATAAATGTACGAAATAGTTATATAGTTAGTGTTACTATAAGAAGTTATGCCTATTGTAGAATAAGGGAAAAGAAATTCTAAATCCTCTTTCATCAATACATTAGTCACCTTCAGGTTCTTCACAAATACACTATCTATCCTTCCTGTAAGGAAGGAGTAGTACAACTTATCAAAACCATGAATTTTCCTAAAATAATCAATTACGGGGTAATTAGTTGATTCCTCGTAAAAACTCAAGCCACTCAGCGCTAACTTCCTAAGAGAACCTAAATCAAATCTGACAGAATCCACTTTCTTAGTCTCAAATTTAAGAACATAAGGGGAATTTTTCATTCTCTCAAAAAGTTCTTCCAAAATTGAAGAACTGAAAACCCTTATATCAGGTCCCACATTAAAGAAATAAAAAACCACAACCAAAATATTCAAGGCACCAATTAAGTAAAACCAAATGGTAGATATCACTTTATTAAAAAGCAACCTAAAGAAAGCAACAAAAGAAAGTATAGTCAGTAGAATACCAGATATAATTCCTAACTGGAACAGAAACAAATTACTTGAATCTAAAAACGAATCTATACCTATGGAAACAACAAGAAGAGAAACAAAAAGCAATAAAAGCAAAAATAACAAATAAACAATAAGCGAAAACTTGTGAGAGAGTATCCTAAGAGGCAAAAACCTTACATGGTATGCTTTATGAGAAAAACGAAGAACTGGAAGTATTAACCAAAGCAACAAAATAGTTAAGTAAGAAACTAAAACAACGAAAAGCTTAATAAGGAATGGATAGTCAGCAATTTGGTAAAAACTCAAGTTTCTAAAATCAACCAATGATGAAGCCAGAAAAAAATATCTAGCATTCAATAAAACAAAAACCACAAGAAGAGCAGAAATTATAAAATCTAAAATACCAAGTCTTTTAATCATTATTTCACTTAACTCGGATTTATACCAATAATAAGACCTAACTAGAATTTTTCTAATGTAAAAAGTGATATAAGCAACCAAGAAAGGAAGAATTATCAAAAGTAAAACTAATGAGACATTTTTTGAAAAAAACACTCCTAAGCCAATATGTTTTAAATTGTTCTCAATGAAAAGAAGGTATGAAAAGAAGATGATCAACCCAAATGCTAAAACAAATACTAAAGTATAGACTAACACCCTAATGAGCTTATTTGCGATTAAATGTGATTCTTGCTTCACTTACGATTTGCCGGGAGCGGGGGTCGAACCCGCACGGTGTCGCCACCACCGGATTTTGAGTCCGGCGCGTCTGCCAATTCCGCCATCCCGGCTTCTAACAACTCTCTTCTCTAAACTGAATTATAAAACGAGCTACACTCATTTGGCAATTATCATTAAGGGGGTTGGAAAAATATTATGGAATAAACATAAATAGTTGGTATATAATTTTTTTGGAACCTAGTAAGACAATTACAATTAGGGAGGTTACGATGATTAAATACTTACCTAAAGTTTTACTTTTGGTTTTATCTTATGTCATTGCCGGGCTTATAATCTATATGGCTCTTACGAATACAGGTTTTTTTAAAAAAAGGTTAGAAAACAAACTGAACAGTGTCTCGTTTGAAGTGAAAAAGAACATAACGAAAGTGTTAGATTCCGTCTATTCAATTGTGAACAAGCTCTCATCTGACCCTACCATAAGATTAATATTCTTCCAAACAGAAGTCGGAGGGAATAAGAGGGAATACATAGCCTACCTCTCAAAGCTAAGGTCTAGTATAAGCTATAATCACAAAGTCGTCCTACTTGATAAAGATGGAAACTTTTTAGTGTCATCTGATTACGTTGATACCGAATTCAAAGAATTTGAATTGGCAAAAAAACTTATGGGAACAAATGAAAACATATTTTTTGGAAGCGGTGAGGTTATTTATTCCATCAAAAAAGTTTACGATTCCTCAGGCATATTCTTAGGTTATTTGGCGCTAGGTATGTACAAAGACTTGTTTCTGAGATCTTCACCAAATTCCATAAAGGATGTGAGGTTTATACAAGATGCAATATTGATAAATAGCGATCTTGAGTCACTTACTAAACTCAAGGATATTAAAAAGATATCCAAAGACTCACTTCTAATATCCCACAAGATAGACAAGTACAATTTATCTCTTCTATTCTTTAAGAGAGCCAATGAACTTGACCTCTTAAATATAATAACTCTATTTTTGGCTTTGCTGTTTGCTCTGACTATAACTATATGGTTCATCGTATCCATATCCGCCTACAATAGGGCAAAGTATGTGGAAGAAATCCAAAGTGCAATTTCAAGTGAAAATGAAAACCTTTTCGAAGAAAGCTATTCTTCTATAAACATAGATGAAAAGAAGAGAGAAGAATTAAAAAAATTAGCTGAAGAGCTTACCTCTGAAGATGAAAGCAAATACAAGTTTGAAGAGATAGAAACAAACTTGGCTTATGTAGGTGGGGACTTGATGGAAAGAGATGTTGCTACTGTAGATGAAGTTTTTGAATACATCATGCAAAAGCTTAAAGTAAAAAAAATCATGTACATGAGAAGAACAGAAGATGGTTTTATACAAAACAAATCTGTAGGTTTCAACACTTCGGGATTCTACATAACTTTCAACGACAAAATTTGGGAAAAATTCCTTTCCTTAGGTAAGGCTGTGATAGTAAAAGGTAATATAAGAGACTTGTATGAACTTGGTGACAGATTCTCTGAAGATTTATTTGAAATAATGGTGTTCCCGGTTGTTGATAGTTTTGGTGATGTAAGGCATCTATTCGTCGCTGGTAGAACTTGGGACGAAGCAGAAGCAACGGTAGAAGACAAGAAAGAAATAGCTACAAGAATTAAGAACCTCTTTATAGAATTTTAGGAACATGGAAAAGATGAAAGGAACTCTTTACGTCATTTCAACACCTATAGGCAACCTGGAGGACATAACATTTAGAGCAGTAAAAATATTAAAAGAAGTTGATGTAATAGCTTGTGAAAATATTCCAAATCACTTGAAGCTTCTTAACTACTACGGAATAAAAGGTAAAAAAATAATAAAAGTAACTTCAGCAAACGAGCAAAACAGTCTGAAAGGTATAATAAAGCTACTCAACGAAGGTAAAAACGTTGGGCTAGTTTCCGATGCTGGTACTCCTACTATTTCTGACCCTGGCAAACTAATAGTAAGCGGTGTTCTAAAAAATGGTTTTAAAGTCGTTCCAGTACCAGGTCCCTCAGCACTGACAACTGCCCTTTCCGTCTCACCGATACCTACAGACAAGTTCATTTTTTTAGGCTTCTCACCAAAAAGCATTAAAAAAACCATAAAAATACTTGAAGAATTTGGCTTCCTAGATATTCCAGTGGTTCTGTTTTTCCCCCCAAGGGACATAGAAGAATTTCTAAAATCAATATCCGAAACTTTCCCAAATTCAGAAATAGCAATATTCAGGGAATTAACAAAAATTAACGAAGAGATAATATACTCGAAAGTTGAAGAGATACAACTCAATGAAAAACTCACCAAAGGTGAAATGGTGATTATTCTGAAAATCAGTAAGAAAAGTAAGTAAAGTAAACTTCCTTTAAGAGAGCAACATCCATAGTATGGCCACTCTTTCTAGCAATAAATTCACCAGTTAGTGAGGGTCTAAATATCGCTATAGCTCCCAGAAGGTCAAGAATTTTGTGCCTAACACTTTCATCAGGATACCTATCTTGATTTATGAATTTTCTATCTGCCTTACTGTATACATGTACATTACTTAAGTCAGCTCCTAAAGCCAAGCCTGCCCTTTTTAATCTATCAGCATCCTCAAGAAAACCAAAAGTTCTAGCTTTACTTATTTCCCTTTCATAAGTCTCAGGCGTTACTTCTAATCTCAACTTTTCTTTCCCAATGAATTCAAAATCTATCTCATAATCAATAATCAACCTATCACTAGGCTTAAGAACTAAGTATTGATCCTCACTCTTAGTATACCTAAATTCCCTATCTATGTAAAAATATTCTCTCCTTGCCGATTGTTCTACTAAACCTACTTCTTTTATTGCCTTAACAAACTCGTATGCACTTCCATCTAGTATAGGCACTTCTTCACCATAATTAATTTCTATAACCAAATTATCAATACCAAGACCAGTAAAAACAGAAAACAGATGTTCAACGGTCATAACCTTTCGTTCACCGAAACACAGAGAAATATTCTGAAGAGTATCGCAAACATTTGTTATATTTACATAAAACTCTTTGCCATCAATCCTAAACAGGATTCCTATATTCTCATCAGCAGGTTCTAATGTCAAGGCAGATTCTTTTCCCGTATGTAACCCAATACCCTCAAAAGTTATTCTCCTCTTTATAGTCTTTTGCCTTTCCATAAGATACATTATAGGAATACTCATATATGTATATCAAATTGCACTGATTGTGTTAAAAAATTCACAGGCTAATGCCTGCTTCTTAACAGGCTAGTGCCTGTTTTTTTAACAGGCTAATGCCTGCTTTTAATTTAAAATAAAAAGGTGCTATTAAGCACCAAGTGCCCTAAGCATGAAGATTTTTCAATAAAATCAAAGCTAATTGACTTTGTATTTTACCTCTAGTTATATTTATATACTGATCACAGTGAGGGGTGAGATATGTTTGGATTAACGATGAGAATGATGTTCATAATAGGTGCTCTGTTTGGGATACTATATTTGGTCGTAGCTATTGTTGGCCAGGGCACTGTGATTTTTAATCTAATATTTGCAGGTGTAATACTTCTGATTCAGTACCTTATTTCTCCTTACATAGTTGAATGGACGATGAGAGTTAGGTATGTTTCCGAAGATGAAGCACCTGAACTTAATAGAATGGTTGAAGAATTAGCAGAAAAAGCGGGTATACCAAAACCAAAAGTAGGTATTTCAGATATGCCAATAGCAAACGCTTTCGCTTTTGGTAGAACAGTTAGAGACGGGAGAGTAGTAGTCACACAAGAAATATTAAACCTTTTGACTAGAGATGAGTTAAAAGCGGTTCTAGGTCATGAAATCTCTCACATAAAGCACAGAGACATGATAATAACTACTCTAGTTTCCGTAATACCTATGATACTTTATAATCTTGCTTGGTTTTTCATGTGGGGATTCGGTGGCGATAGGGATAGTAGGGGAGCAAGCGTTTTGATAGGGCTCCTTTTTATGGTTCTATATTTCATATCAAACTTACTCGTTTTGGCTATATCGAGAGTCAGGGAATACATGGCTGACTACGGGTCGGTTGAGTTAGGAAATCCACCTGAAAAACTAGCTAGTGCACTATACAAACTCGTTTATTCTTCAGCTAGAAAATCAGAAGAAGAATTAGCCACCACATCAAGTATTAAAGCTTTCTTCCTAAACGACCCTAATTCTGCTGTATACGAAATAAGAGAACTAGCACAAATTGACTTGAACAGAAACTTATCTATAGATAGAAGCGAGCTAGAGTTTTTGAAGGATGCTAGAATAAAGGTATCTCTAGGTGAAAGAATAATGGAACTTATGACGACACACCCAAATATGCTAAAGAGAATTAAGAAACTCTCAGAGTATGTATAAAAATTAAAAGAGAGGCTACGCCTCTCTTATATTAGAAATTTCAGTTTTGCTTATTTATCTTAACTTCTATATCCTCTTTAACGGGGTTATCAAACAAAACTAAAATGTAGGGGTAGTTTTTTGTATCCGCTGGTCTAGTTGAATACGTTATGGTAACGTATATTTTATGGTTTATATTAGTTGCTTCGGCTTTGTAATCAACTCTATACTGCGTCTCTCCAAGAGTAAATAATATTGCAGACTTGTTATGTAGAAAACTATAGTCCTTAACCTCTTCACCAACTTTTATGAAAATAGTATCTTCTTTTACTGCTGAAGGCATATAATCCCTAAGAGACTCATATATCGTTTTCAGATTTCTTATATCCTTGATAACAAAAATTTTTTCATAAGGATACTTAAGAGGTATAGGTCTAAATGTTGCATAATACAGTTTCTTCTCCTCATCGTACGCACTCAACTTCGCTACCAGTGTAGCGTTATATGTGTCAACTGGTCCTGAAATTGTTGATGGTATGTACTCACCCGAATACTTTTCCTTCGGGCATCCTAGTAGTAAAATGGTTATCACAACTACTATACAAAATACTAAAATCCTCTTCATATCGCCCTCCGTCTGTAATTTTTTTAGACTTAAGCGGTAAAATCAAGTTAATCAAACAAATCAATTCATGTTCTCAATGGCAAAACAAGAAAGAATATACTACCTTTACCAATTCCCTTAGTCTTAGGTATTATTTTACCACCTAACATTTGAGCAAATTTTTGAGATACTGACAAGCCTATACCAGTCCCAGGAAATCTTTTGTTTCTCACACTCTCAAGCTGAACAAAAGCATCAAATATTTTGTTTATATCCTCCTCTTTCATCCCGACTCCTGTATCTTCGACTCTGAAAATTATAAAGTTATTTCTTCTGTAGACATCTAACTTAACATATCCATTTTCAGTAAACTTTATAGCATTTGATAGAAGATTAGTTAAAATAGACCTTAGTATCATCTGATCTGTTTTTATAGATTGCGGTAGCAATTTTTCTAACCTCATACGCAATTCTATTCCTTTGTTGAGACAAAGAATTTTTGAACTCTTGTACACTTCTGTGAGTAGTTCCCTCAGGTTCACATTTTCAAAATGTACCTCTATCTTACCGCTCTCTATCTTCGAAAGGTCCAAGATGTTGTTTATCATATTGAGTAAAGAAGTTGCAGACATTGATATGTAATCAAGGTACTTTAGTTCTTCTTCTTTGGGAAAGTTACCGATTTTTATAAGTTCTATGAACCCCAATATTGCGTTTAGCGGTGTCCTAAGCTCATGTGATACATTCGCTACGAATTCGGACTTTAGTTTTGATAATCTCTCTGCCTCCTTTCTTGCCTTTACTAAGTATTCATTTATCTCATGAAGCTTAAGCCTATGCGTCACAAGGAAGGAAATTATCCTGAGTATTTCTTTGTCTATCTCTGAGATTTCATTCTTACCTTGCTTAAATGAAGCAAACATTATTCCTTTTGTCTTTTTTATATCCCCTAACGGTATTACAGTAGCTAAGAATTTATTACTACCTTCAAATATCTCAAATGTAACTTCTCTCTTCTCAGTAATTGCCTTTTCTACGAAATCTCGATAATCATATTCAATTCTCTTTATCAGTTCATAACTCACCTCTACAGAAGAAATAACTTTCATTTTTTTACCTGTTGTCGATGCTACAAATATCCTCTCTATGTCTGTAAAAGTAGTAATAGATATTATTGAATGTAATATTGCTTGCCTTATGTCTGTTTCATAAATAAGAGGTTCTATTGCATAGACTAGTGATTTTAGGTATTTTAGGTGCTTGTAAACGAAATCAAATTTTGCCTTGTGTGATATAATAGTAGGTATTAGTGTCGTTATCGCTTCTATGTCACTCTTCGATACAGAATCATTTATATCAAATGCAACCAAATAGTTCCCAGCTTTTGATAAACAAAACTTTTCACTGTAAAAAGGTCCTATCGTACTCTGAATATCAGGCGGTAAAAAGAAATTGCTCTCTTTTATCTCAAATACTACCTTGCCATCCTCCAGAAAAAAATAGTTCTTCGTATCCAAATGATAGGACAAAACTAAGAATAGCTGTTCTATAAACTCATTTAATTTTGTCGTTTCCTCTGCTACTTTTACTATGTCTCTTATAAGGGGATTAAGCTCCGACATTTACTAAAATTCTTCTTTTTCGTTTCCCAGTTCCAACACTTCCTTAAATAACTCATAGCTTTCTTTGGATATATAGACTTCTTTTATCCCAAGTTCTTTTAACTTTGTTATCATACCTTCATCAAGAGTTGTACCTTCTCTGTATATTATCACCTTATTTCTTTCCACTGGTGCCCCAAGAACCATACCTTCTATCAGATTATCAACAAATACTCTTATACCCGTATCCAATACTTTCTTTTCTACTTCTTTCGTCTGCTTGGGCTTGTTATCCAAACTTTCATTTTCTGTAGTAGAAGAAGTTTTTTGAGTTTTCGGTTCCGAAAAAGCTCGATAACTACCTTCTGTTTCTACAGAAATTATCACCTTCTTAACAGTCTCGAGCAATTTAGTAGGCGAAACAGGTTTAACTAGGTAAGCCTTAACATTGTACGAAGCCATCTCCTTTACATCGTAAACAGAAGAGCTAGCACTTACAACTATTATCGGGATATGGGAATATTTAGCTTCCTTTGATAGAAAATTAGCTAATCTGAAACCACTCATACCGGGCATGTACAAATCAAGTAAAATCAAGTTAGGAATTGTCGTTTTCAATATTTCTATTGCTTCTAGTCCATTCCTAGCAGTAATCACTTCAAACCCCTTCATCTTCAGTGTCTCGCAAAAAAGCTTTAAATTCAGTGGATTATCCTCAACAACCAAAACCTTCATAATATTTAT
>Ga0308410_1000774_pt1 | contig 17790 bp, 20 predicted proteins | sample HotsprOSTMatCore_FD_203467 | JGI IMG/M metagenome (GOLD analysis project Ga0308410, IMG submission 203467) | Hot spring phototrophic mat microbial communities from Octopus Spring, Yellowstone National Park, Wyoming, United States -... | ecosystem: Environmental > Aquatic > Thermal springs > Hot...
CGAGGGATAGTCGGCTGAGTAATTATCCTGTTGGGGCGAAAAATCTTTCGCCCCAACCAAGCGAAAAAAACTTTTGCATGGTTACTTAGCGCGGCGCAGGCTTGCTTTCAAACTGTACCAGAATCTTTTTGACTTCTACAGGGATATACGCCGAGCGATACATACGCTCGATGCGATTGCTTGGATCCACGGTGGCTTTTTGCAACCAATCGGTCAAGGCGGTGCTTTGGGCACGCGCGCGCGCGGTCTCATCAAGTTCACGCTGCGGATCACGTGCCAGGACCTGAATGATGTGCACCCCAAACGATGTGGTGATGGGCGCGCTCGTCTGGTTAGGCTGCAGTGCAAAGGCGACTTCTTCAAATTCCTTGACCATCACACCTCGCGGAAACCAGCCCAGATCGCCGCCCTGTTCTTTGGTGCTGGAATCCTCCGAAAGTTCCTGCGCCAGTTTCACCCAGTCTTCGCCGCGATTCAAGCGTTCTTGTACCTGCAATGCGTCCTCATAGGTCTTGACAAGAATGTGACGCGCGTTCACATGTTCTGCCGTCGTTGGTACTTGTTCCGCCAGCACGTTCTGCAATTTGCGTCGCAAAAGTCCTACTTCGATCATCCGACGAATATCGTGCTCGCTGGTCTGCGTATTCCGAGAAATCTCCTGAAACAGTTTCTTTCTTTCTTCCACGTACACTTGATAGGTCATCAATGTGGGCGTAGGCATTGGGGTCTCGGTGGGACCCAGCGTCGGAGTAGCGGTGGGTGTGGTAGGAACAAGCGTCCCGGTCGGTGAAGGCATCGGTGTGTGCGTTGGTGTCGGTGACGGTGTGAGCGTAGGGGTACGCGTTCTGGTCGGCGTAGGCGATGGACCCACCGTTGGAGTTGGAGTGGGACGATAATAACCAACGTACTTTTCGATCTCCTCCTCAATTTCATCAGCCGACACAGTGATGTTGCGCCGAGCGGCTTCTTGACGCACCAACTCGTCTTCAATCATCGTTTCGAGTATCTCGTTGGGCAAGGTGATGAGTTCAAACGCGAGTTGTTGCATCTGTTGCTCGTACGCTGAGCGGAGAAAAGCCAGCGTCGGATCGTTACCGATTTGCTGGAGGGAGAGTTGAGTTTGTTGCAATTGCGTATTGAGCGAGAGGGCGCGATAACGCAAGTACGTTTGATACTCGCGAATCGAGATCGGCTGACCATTGACCCGCGCGATCGGTTGATTGGCCTGGATTGCCCAAAAGACATCCAGTCCGCCATAATTGGCAGACAAGAGACCCAAGCCCAAAATGATCAATACGACCAGCCCCACCCCGCCGAGAGTGAGAAACAATATCCGCTCCTGGCGCTTTTCGCGCGCGCGACGAATTTGTTGTTTGCGCGTTTCCTGACGCGCCTGTTTTTCGCCTTTGGGCATTCCGTCCTCGTCACAACGTTTGCATCGTGAACGGCAAGAGTGCCACGTGGCGCGCGCGCTTGATCGCGGTGGCTAGCATCCGTTGATGTCTGGCACAAGTGCCCAGGCGGCGCCGCGGTTTAATCTTACCATGATCGGTGAGATAGTGGCGCAACAGGTCCACATCTTTATAATCAATCGTTCGGACTTTTTGTTGACAAAAAGGACAAAGGCGCGGTACACGTTGCGCTTGAAAACGTACGTTGGTGCGACGGGGCGTCGTGTTATTTTTCGGGCGCGCTTCGGGCGCGGCTTTTGCCGGCGCAGTCCCGGCACTGGTTGGGGTATCTTCCATTGGTTGATTACTCCTGTTTGAATTCGGAATCAGGGGCAAGACGTGGATCAATTCGAGTGACCAGATAGCGCAAAACGTCCTCCGCTAATTTGAGGTTGCGCTCCAGGCCACGCACAGCCGTAGGGGGAAGGTGAATGTGGAGAACCGAGTAGAAACCCTCGGTGCATTTGGCGATGGGATACGCCAGGCGGCGTTTACCCCAATCCTCACGTTTGACGACGCGTCCCCCAGCGCTGGCAATCAACTTGTCCACTCGCTCGTTCAGTGCCGCGAGCGCTGGCTCGTCCAACGTGGGGCGCGCAATGTACATCAATTCGTACAACAAGAGGTGTCTCCTTTCCATGGGATTGCTCCGCGCACATCACCGCGCGGGCGAAAAGGTCGCGTTGTGAGTATTCGATTACACAACAAATCCATTATATTCACTATTGGCAATTTGGCAAATTGGCAATTGTTTCATCTTGCGGTATAATGAAGAGTGATGAAATTCAAACTTGCACTCGCTCAATTCGCCCCACGTCTGGGGGATGTGGATGCCAACCTCCAGACGATCCTCGCCTATCTCGCCCGCGCCCAGCGTGACCAAGCGCATCTCATCGTGTTTCCCGAACTCGCGCTCACGGGCTATTACCTCAAAGACCTGGTGCCCACGGTTGCCGCGCGCGCCGCGCCCGATGATCCGCGAATGGCACCGTTGTTCCACGCCAGTCACCATCTGGATATTGTCATCAGTTTTGTCGAGCAGGACGCGCGCTGGCACTATTACATCGCTGCCGCCTATCTCTCTCAGGGACGCCTGCTGCATCTGCATCGCAAAGTGTACCTGCCGACCTATCGCCTGTTCGATGATAGCCGCTTTTTTGCGCCGGGGAAAACCTTTCGCGCCTTCGATACGCGCTGGGGTCGAATGGGTATGTTGATTTGCGAGGATGCCTGGCATCTTTCATCGCCGTACGTCCTGTGGCAAGACGGCGCCGATTTTCTGATTGACGTGTCTGCCAGTCCCGGCTATGGCCTCACGACCGGCACTGATCTGGCAAATGCCGCCACGGTCAAGAATTTTTTGCAGACCTATGCCACCCTCTTGACAACGTTCGTTATCTTTAGCAATCGGGTGGGCATCGAAGATGGCATTACGTTCTGGGGTGGCAGTCACGTCCTCGCTCCCAACGGTACACTTTTGGCTACGGCACCTCCATTCGATGAAGCACTCGTGTATGCCGAAGTGGATACCGATGCGTTACGCCGCGCGCGTCTCGACTTGCCGCTCTTGCGCGATGAACAACGCGAACTGATTCGTCACGAATTGGGACGTGTGGCTAAATTCGAACTCGATCGTCGCTAAAACAATGATGAATGCATTACCCTCACTCAACCTTGCCCTCGCACGTCGTGTGATTGTGGATTTCATTCGTACAGAACTGGCACGGTTTGGTTTCCAGCGCGGTGTGATCGGACTCTCGGGAGGTGTAGATTCATCGCTGGTCGCTTGTCTGGCGGTCGAAGCGCTCGGCGCGGAGAATGTGCTGGGAGTGATTCTGCCCTATCGTACCAGTCACGCTGCCAGTCGTGCCGATGCCGAATTGCTCGCGCAACAGCAGGGCATGGCCACGCGCGTCATCGAAATTACACCGCTGGTCGAGCCGTATGTCGCCGCGTGGAATCTCGATGCGCGCCGGCGTGGCAATGTCATTGCGCGCGCGCGAATGCTGGTGCTGTACGATCAAGCCGAAGAATTTCGCGCGCTGGTCATCGGAACTTCTAACAAGACGGAAACGCTCCTCGGTTACACTACGATCTTCGGGGATAATGCTGTTGCCATTCAACCCATCGGTGATTTGTACAAGTGTCAGGTGCGCCAACTGGCGCGCGCGGTCGGCGTACCCGCCGCCATCATCACGAAAACACCGAGCGCGGATTTATGGGAAGGACAAACCGATGAAGGTGAACTGGGGTTCACCTACGATAGCGCCGATGCCATCTTGTATCGGCTGGTGGATGAACGACGACATCCCGAAGATGTTATTGCCGAAGGTTTTGATGCGCGCGTCGTGTATCGCATCCTCGAGTTGATGCGGCGCAATCATTTCAAGCGCGTGCCCCCCATCGTAGCCAAAATCAGCGCGCGCACTGTTGGCATAGACTTTTTGTACAATCGCGATTGGGGCACGTGAAATTTTCGCGTGCCGCTCTGCACATCAAAACTTTTTGAGGAAGACAATGACTCTTGCACTGGTTACCGGCGGTGCCGGTTTCATCGGCTCACATCTGGTCGAAGGATTGCTGGCGCGTGGTTACAAGGTGCGCGTGCTCGACAACTTTGCCACCGGGCGACGCGAGAACTTGAAAAACGTGCTGACCGACATCGAACTCGTGGAAGGGAGTGTGACGAATCTGGTCACAGCGCGCAGTGTAATGCGCGGGGTGGAACTCGTCTTTCACCAAGCCGCGTTGCCCTCCGTGCCGCGTTCGGTCAAGAACCCGCTGGAGAGTAACGAGGTCAACATCACCGGCACACTAAACATCTTGCTGGCAGCGCGCGATGCCGGTGTGCATCGCGTGGTGTATGCCGCCTCCTCCTCGGCGTACGGCGATCAGCCCACGCTACCCAAAGTGGAAACAATGCCACCTGACCCTCTCTCACCGTACGCCATCGCCAAACTCGCCGGCGAAATGTACGCGCGCGCGTTTACAAACCTGTACAATCTCTCCACCGTCTCGCTACGCTACTTTAACGTGTTTGGTCCACGGCAGGACCCTACCACCCAGTACGCTGGCGTCCTCGCCAGATTCTGCACGTGCGCGATCCGTGGTCAACCTTATCCCGTGTACGGTGACGGTGAACAGTCGCGCGATTTTACGTACGTCACCAATGTCGTTGAAGCGAACATTCTTGCGGCTCACGCCGCGCTGGATGGTTCACCCGTCATCAATATCGCGTGTGGCGAGCGAACATCTCTTAACCAGATAATTCACCTGCTTAACGAGTTGACAGGGCAAAACTTGCCTGCGCACTATGCTCCCCCTCGCCCGGGCGATGTGCGGCATTCGCAAGCCGATATTACGCGCGCGCGCACGCTGTTGGGATACACACCCACGATTGACTTGCGCGAGGGCTTGCGGCGTACCTTAGAGTGGTATCGTAGCGGTGATTAAAGCAACCGCGCAACTGCTCAGCCCTCTCTCTGCCTATTGAGCGAATCTCTGGGCATTGCTTTGTTTTCTCCCGCGTGATTCGCGTGGTTCGCGGACAAAGGTGTGTTTTCATCAATGTAAGGATAGGAAAGGGTGTGTGGGCGAAAGCCGCCTACACACCCTTTCCTTATCCCACTCTCCACGTCCAGCATACGACACAGGGTGTGTGCAAAGTCGCTTGACAAAGCCGCGCCTCCGCTTGTCACTGCGAGGAGCGGTCTTTGCGACGAAGCAATCCCCTATTGCGGTGTGGAGATTGCTTCGCCGCTGCGCGGCTCGCAATGACAGGGGGCTGACTTTGCACAAGCCCTGCCACGTCCAGCATACGACACAGCGGGGCTTGACAAGGTGTGTTATAATTTGTACTAGTGATATTAGTACAATCTGGAAAGAACCTCTGCCTATGCAAATACGGCTCGATCCCGATAGCGCAGTACCCATTTACCTGCAGATTGTCAACGCCATCAAGCATCAGGTTGCCACGGGACGTTTGCCACCAGGGACCCAATTGCCAACGGTGCGGGAACTGGCGACGACGCTACGCATCAATCCCAACACCGTCGCGCGCGCGTACGAACAACTGGATCAGGACAATGTGATTACCACGCAACAGGGGCGCGGCACGTACGTGCGCGAACGCCCCGACAGCGCGCATCTGGCACGTATGCGGCAAGAGCAATTAAAGGCGATGATGGACCACGTGCTCACTCACGCCTTCAGTTTGGGCTATACCATCGAGGAAGTGCGCGAGGCGTTTGAGGTACAGTTGGCGCGCTGGGCACGACAGAAGAAGTAAATGACAAATGAGCCAATGAACCAATGAGCCAAATAAACATTGATGAGGAAAGGGAGGCAACAAATGTCAGGTAAACAATCCAAAGGCGTGCGAACACGTGAGATTAAACAGACCAACCCCGTGTCGGTCACGCTCTTTTTCCTTGTACTCGGCGCGGGAGCGCTCGCCAGTGCCGCGCTGGGGCAGTTTGCGCCTAACCAGTTCCCGCTATGGTTTGCGTACTCGTTCTTGCCAGCGTTCTATGTGCTGTTCGCGCTCAAGATTGCTAATCAATGGGAAAAGGCCATCGTGTTGCGCTTTGGCAAATTTCATCGTGTTGCCGGTCCAGGTTTGTTCTGGATTATTCCCATCATTGAAACGATTCCCACGTGGGTAGATCAGCGCGTGATGGTGTCGCCTTTCTCCGCGCAAAAAACGTTGACGCGCGATACAGTGCCGGTGGATGTAGACGCGGTGTTGTTCTGGGTCGTTTGGGACGCGCAAAAAGCCGCGCTCGAGGTGGAAAACTATCACGTGGCAGTAGATTGGGCAGCCAAACCGCGCTCCGTGACATCATCGGCAAGATGATGCTGGCGGATATTCTCGTGGGACGCAGCGCGATTGACAAAGAGTTGCAACACATCATTGATCAACGCACGACACCCTGGGGCATCACCGTTCAATCGGTCGAGATTCGCGATATTGTCATTCCGCCCGAGTTGGAGGACGCGATGAGTCGTCAGGCGCAAGCCGAACGCGAACGCCAGGCGCGCGTCATCCTGGGCGAATCGGAAAAGCAGATCGCCGCGAGTTTTGCCGAAGCCGCGCGCGTATGCCGATAATCCTACCGCGCTGCACTGGCGCGCGATGAATATGCTCTTTGAAGGACTCAAAGAAAAGGGCGCGCTCATCATCGTCCCCAGTAGCGCGGTGGATACGATGAACCTGGGTGGGCTGAGTGGTTTGACGGCACTCGGCACACAAGTATCCCGCACGCCGAACGAGTAGAGGTGGACGATGTCCAGACCAATCCAGTGGGAATACCGCGTCAAAAGCGTCTGCAAATTCTGGGGAACGAAAGACGAAGACATCCAGGCCCTCTTGAACGAGTGGGGCGAAGAAGGCTGGGAGGCGATTGCGGTCTATTCGTCCTATTCGGGGAGCGGTAAGACCATCATTGTCGCGAAACGTCCGCTGACTCTGGCAACTCGTCGCCGACGCTCGATGCCGCAGGCGGATCAATGAGCAGTGACGATGATCCCGGTGATCATTCGTCATCAAGAGGAAAAAATGGAAAATCGTCTTTGTGATCGGTTGGCTGGGGGCACAATGGGTGCACGCACGCTATCCCGCTGGTGACACCGGCAACATAACGAGTAGGACAAATTTGAAATTTGTCCTACTTTTTGAGGTTAGCGATGCTGTGGTTTAGTTTACTCATCGGTGGAATCCTGATCGTTGCTGGAATTGCCACGTACTTTTTTGCGCCGCGTGTTGGACCCAATCCGATTTTTGGTGTGCGCGTGGGTTACGCGTACGCCAGCCGCGAGGTGTGGGACGCGACGAATCGCTTTGGTGGGGTGTTGCTCGCGCTGGTTGGCGTGGGTATCGCCTTGTTTGGCGTATTGTTGCAGATGCTGGGCGTTGCGCCGCGCGCGGGAGTGGGGATTCTTACCCTGACAATGCTGCTTGCCCTGCTGGGTGCAACAATGTGGATGGTTCTGTACGCGCGTCGGTTGGCGCGCGGCGCGCCTGTTGCGCGCGAGTTCGCGCCTGTTCCATTTCACTGGAGGTATCTTGCGCCGGTGCTTGTCACTTTTGCCCTCCTCGTCGCGCTCGCGGCGTACTGGTATCCACAACTGCCGGCGAAACGAATGGCCACGCATTTCAATTGGGCAGAGCAACCCGACGGCTGGCAATCGCGCGATGAATTCTTTGCCCAGTTTCTGGGACTGGCGGCGTTCTTTGTGTTGCTAAATGTGATTATCGTCCTCGTCGCGACGCGCGAGCCGTTGATTGCATTTGGGCGCTGGGGCGCGCGGTGGCGTTTGGATCCTGCACGCGGGTTGATCTACACCGGTCTTGCTCTGGCACTGGCGAATGTGATTTTTATCGCGGTGTTGTGGGATGTAGCCTGGTTCAACACGCGCGGCGTACACGCGTTCTCCCTGTCGCTACTCTTCTGGATGATCTTTCCACTCATCGCGCTGCTGGTGGTGCTGTTCTTCCGGCTGGCGCGGCGCGTCGAAAAATGACGATGCTATCTCCGTGAGGCACACACACCCAGAGAATACGTAATTACTCAGCCGTGCCATCCATCGCGGCGCAATAGCCCCACCCCCTTGTTCCCCTCCACACGCCGGAGCAGCGTGGGGAGGGGGAATCAAGGGGAGAGGAGTGGGGTTATTCCCTGGGAACGATGACAAAATTCAGGCTCAGCCATCGGCTTGCATTATCCGTCGGTTTCTCACCGACAGCGAACGATGTCCGGGGCTGAGTCGAATACATTGCAAAAGCGGGAGGATGCTCAAACCTGAGCCACCACACGGGTTGAGCGGTTACGCTTGTTCACGGGAGCACCCAGCATACCTACACACTGGAGGTATTGATGTCTGGCTCAACTGTATCACCCACTATGCCAACCGAGCGCGTTCCTGTCGTTGATGTTCTGCGCGGTTTCGCCCTTCTGGGCATTCTGCTCGTCAATATGGAACTGTTCGCGCGACCGATGCAGGCATTGATGCTGCCGCTGGAAGCCAGCGTCAGCGGAGTGGCTCGCCTGGCGGATTGGTTAGTTCGTTTGCTTGCCGAAGGCAAATTCTATTCGCTCTTTGCATTTTTGTTTGGTTGGGGTTTTGCTATGCAATTGCTGCGCGCGCAGGCGCGCAGCGCGCGTTTTGGTTTCTTGTACACGCGCCGCTTGCTGGTGCTCCTTGCTATCGGCGTGGCACACGCGCTCTTGATCTGGGTAGGCGACATATTGACGCTGTACGCTGTGCTCGGCTTGGCGTTGCTTTTGTTTCGTCAAGCCAAACCCCGCACCCTGATCATCTGGGCAATTATCTTGCTGTTCCTCCCCATACTGTTCAACTTGTTTGCGACGGTGGCAGTAGAGGTAGGTCGCCAGGCCAGTCCGCAGGCGGCGACGCAAATCCAGCGCGCTTTTGCCGAACAGCGGGCAATGTATCTTAACGACATTGCGCGTGCCTATAGCGTCTACGCGCATGGTAATTTCATCGAGATCACCCAGCAACGCATGCGCGATATCTTATCGTTTATGGTAATAGGAAATCTGGCTTTGTCGCCCAGTGTTCTGGCAATGTTTTTGATTGGCTTGTACTTTGGGCGTCGTCAGATTTTTCAAGACATTGACGCGCATCGTCCGTTCCTTCGCCAATTGCTCGGATGGGGCTTGGGAATCGGTCTCGGTGGTAATCTGGTGTATGCCACGCTGATTCCATCACTGTACCGCGCCGAGCCATCCTTTACGCTTTTCTTCGCGATGCTGGGGCAAAGTATCGGCGCGCCGGCGCTCTGCCTTTTCTATGTCGCGGCACTCGCGTTGTTGTATCGGTCACATTCGTGGCTCAACCTGCTCGCGCCGCTGGGGCGATTGGCATTGACCAACTACCTGGGACAATCGGTAATCTGCACGCTGATTTTCTACGGCTACGGTTTGGGTTGGTTTGGGCAGGTGGGCAAGGCGGCGGGCTTGCTCATGGCAATTGCCATTTATCTAATGCAAGCGTTACTCAGCACGTGGTGGGTGCATCACTTTCGATTTGGACCTGTGGAGTGGCTCTGGCGTTCGCTCACGTATCTCAAACTGCAACCGCTACGTGTGACTGATCGGCACGCTGAATAGAAATCAGACGCGTAACAAGGGAGAGTGGTGGCAGGCGACTTACGCCTACCACCACTGCTCTTGGAGATAATTTCTAGTCCGCCTGCGTAATCAACTTGCGCAAATCGTTCGGAATGGCGACCACGCGCCAGGTGCTATCCACGTTCAGATGGCGAGTCCACCCCTGGCACAACACCTGACCTGTTTCTGCGTTGATGATTTCATACGCAATGGTAAAGGCGCGACTTTGAATCTCCTTCAACCACGTCCGCACAGTGACCAGATCACCATAACGCGCTGGAGCAAGATAGCGCGCCGAAACCTCGACGACGGGCCAGTTCAATCCGCGTTCTTCGACGTCGCGATGATAATCGCGTCCCTGTTGCCAAAACCACTCGCCGCGTCCGTGCTCGAACCACACAAGATAGTTGGCATGGTACACCACACCACTCGCATCGGTCTCGGCGTAACGCACCCGAAACGTTGTCTCGATGATACAAGGCATATTTTTACCCCCTAATCGAATGTCTGCCGCATTCCTGACGTTCCAATTGAAACACCTCACGTTCACATCGCGTTTTTATACCTTCAACGGTCGCAAACTTTCATTTTGGTTTGCACAGTACGGCTTGCCCCCACTCATCCCCCTGCCCCCTTCTCTCCCCGCGCGGCGGAGAGAGAAGGGGGTGAGGAGGGGGAGGTGGCAGGCGGCTTCGCCGCCCCCCGCCACTTCCCCCATTCCTCCCTTGATTCCCCCTCCCCACGCCGCAGAGCGGCGTGGGGAGGGGCAAGGGGGTGGGGCTTGTGCCATAGACAGCACGGCTAAGCAATTAATGAAATGAAAGTTTGTGCCCGTTCCGGGTATAGCATACCTCTCCCAGTTTAGCAAATTCGTAATCACTCAGCATCCAGATTTTAGCGCGATCGGGACTTTTGTATATAATGTATTCCACAATGACGCTACTGACAGGCGAGATGTCTCATCTCGTCTGTTTTTTGCAGAATTTCAATCGTCTAAGGAGGACAAGTTGATGCAAGGTTTGTTAGCCGGCGCGCGCATTCTGGATCTGTCGCATATGCTTGCAGGACCGTTCGGGACAATGATGATGGGAGACCTGGGAGCAGAGATCATCAAGATCGAGCCGCTAGAAGGAGATCCGATGCGGCTAATGGGACCGCATTTTCTACAGGGTGAAAGCGCGTACTTTATCAGCGCCAATCGTAGCAAAAAAAGTATGACTCTCAATCTACAGACAGAGCGTGGACGTACGATTTTCTACCAACTGGTCAAAGTTTCGGATGTCGTTTACGACAATTTTCGACCCGGCGTGATGCACAAACTGGGGATTGATTACGAGACCCTCAAGCAAATCAACCCACGTATCATTGCTTGTTCGATTTCCGGGTTTGGTCAAACCGGACCCTATCGCGATCGCCCCGCGTTCGATATTGCGATTCAAGGTCGCTCTGGTGCGATGAGCATCACCGGCACTGGTGAGCATCCGGCGCGAATGGGTATCGCGATGGGCGATCTGGCAGGAGGAATGTACGCCGCGTTTGCAATTGCCGCCGCCCTCTATCATCGAGAAAAAACCGGGGAAGGCTGCTTTATTGATCTGGGATTGCTGGACTGTCTCACTTCGCTCTTGACGTATGTGGCACAGTACTTTTTCTGCGACGGCATCAATCCAGGTCCACAGGGCACTGAACATATGGCGGTCGTACCGTATCAGGCCTTCCAGACCAAAGATGGCTATCTGGTCGTTGCCGCGCTCACCGAAAAATTCTGGCAGGGCTTGTGTCGCGCGCTCGAATTGCCACATTTGATTGACGATCCGCGCTTTATCACGAACGATGCGCGTCGCGTGAATCGCGCCCAACTGATACCCTTGCTGGCAGAGGCGTTTCGCCAACGTACCACCGACGAATGGCAAGCGCGACTGGATGCCGAAAGCGTACCCTGGGGACCGATCAACAAGATTGATCGCGTCGTCTCTGACCCACAAATTCGCGCGCGTCGAATGATTATCGAATTGGAACATCCAACGATCGGCAAACTGCCGATGCTGGGAAATCCGGTCAAAGTGCAAGGAATGGCTGACCCGCACATTCCACCACCTTTGCGCGGTCAGCATACCCGGCAGATTCTTTCGGAACTGTTGGGCTATTCGCCAGAGCAGATTGCCGAACTGGAAAGAGAACAGGTGATTTAAAAGCGGTATGAACGCGCTCACACGACTGGCGTGGTGTAGTGTTGGATTGGGATTGTTGGTTTATCTCGCGTTGACCTTGTGGCTCGGCATCGTTGGATTGATGTATCCTTACCAACTGGACTATGGTGAAGGCATCGTCCTGTGGTTCGCGCGCCAACTGGCGCACGGTCAGCCAATTTACACAGGGCTGACGGATCTTCCGTACGCGTCGAGCAACTATCCGCCTGTCGCGCTGCTTCTTGCCGCGATGCTAATGCCGCTTTTGGGCGATGGCTATTCAAGTGGACGACTGTTGAATTTCGTGGCAGCACTGAGCGTGACCGCGCTCATCTATCACCTTGTCTACGGTGAGACGCGCGACCGGCGCGCGGGCATACTGGCGGCACTGTTTTTCTTCGGTTCACCGTACATCTACCACTGGATTCCACTCTTTCGCGTGGATTTGATCGGGCTGGCGTTCGCTTTCGCCGGGGTGTATGTTCTGTGGAAATTCGACCGCCACTCGCCGACCGCCGACCGCCGTACTGTTGTGCTTTACGTTCTGTGCCTCACGGTGCTCTTTTTGCTCGCGCTCTACACCAAACACTCGCTCATCGCCGCACCGCTTGCCGCGTTCTTGACGCTATGGCAACGCGGGCGGCGCATCGCATTGGCATTTGCGTTCGCGCTGGGCACACTGGGTAGCGCGCTGTACCTCGCGCTCGATGTGGTAACGCGCGGCGGTTTCACCTTTGGCATCATCGAGTCGAACGCGACCGTGTTCTTACTAGAACAACTGGGCACGCTCGTGCAAAATTTCGTCAGCACGTTTCCGATTCTGCTGCTCCTCGCGTTGTGGAGTTGGACGGCGCGCGTGCGCGCAAAACAAATGGGCGCGCTGGAATGGTACGCCGTCACCACATTCGCCGCGCTCGTGATGGCGGGACGTGTGGGCGCGTGGGAAAATTATTTCTTCGAGGCACTGGCGATTGTGTGTGTGTTCGCTGGTTTCAGGTTGCAGGAGTCAGGTTTCACATCGTACGTCTCCCGCCTCCTGCCACCTGCCTCCCGCCTCCTGACGCCGGCTCTCTACCCTCTGTTGCTTTTCGCCCAACTCGTGCTGATGTGGCACGATCCACGCATCGCGGCGGATTTGATCGCGCGCGATACGCCGGCAAACGAGGAACTGGCGCGCGTGCTCGCGCGCACCTCGGGTCTGATTATTTCGGAGGATATGGGCGCGCTGGTGACCAGTGGCCAACCGGTCGTGTACTACACCTTTCAGTACAGCGCGCTGGCGCAGAGTGGCAAATGGGATCAACAGTGGGAGTTGAATGGTTTGCGCGACGGGCAGTTTGCGCTGGTCATTCTCGAACGCGGCACGCGCGAAAATGTGGAACATTATCGGCGCTTCACGCGGCAATTCGTCTCTACGCTGGATCACTACTATGCGCGCACGCGCACGATCGGCAAGTATGAACTGTACACCTTCGCGCCGCTGGCACATCGGCAGACCGCGCAGTTTGGCGATGCGCTCACGCTGATTGGCTGGAGTCTGCCAGAGGACTGGAACACCGACCCGCTGAACCTGACGATTGTGTGGCAAGCACAACGCGCGCTGGCGCGACGGTACACAGCATTTGTCCATCTGGAAACAGCCAGCGGCGAAAAAATCGCTCAAGACGATCGTGAACCACTCGGCGGCATTTATCCGACGACGCGCTGGGCAGCGTATGAAATGGTGCGTGACGTGTACACGCTACGCCCCGCGCGCGCCTTAACACCCGGCACGTACGTCCTGCGCGTCGGTTGGTACGACAGCGCAACGGGCGAACGTTTACCTGTGGCAGAAAGCGTGGATGATGCCGTGCTGTTAACCACGCTACAAGTCAAGTGAGCAGTCGCAGCAACGTTTATGAGAGCGCGCGGTTGAAAGTTGCGACAGCCCTATGCAAGGAGGCAAACATCTTAAACTATTTACACACGTTGACTGTCCCCACACCCTTTCCGGTGGGTCCCATCCATTGTTATCTTGCCGAAGGGGACGAATTGACCTTGATTGATACGGGACCCAATCATCCGGCAACCTATAACGCTTTGCGGGATGCCCTGAAGGAGCACGGCTGTACCTTTCAGGACATTGACCGCATCATCGTGACGCACGCGCACGTGGATCATTTTGGACTGGCGGCGTCCATCGTGGCCGCCTCCGACGCGCGCGTCTGGTCACACGAACGTAATCGCTGGTGGCTCACCGATTTTGAGAGGGAAATTCAGCAGCGCGCGTTTTATCATCTTTGCGCAGAACGGTGTACCGCGCGCGCTGGCAGAGGCAACGGCGCTGGGAATGGCGGCGGTGATGCGATACGCCACCGCTATCCCCGCCGGGCATTTTGTTCCACTCAACGATGGTGATGGCATCACACTCGGCGAGGATGTCTGGCGCGTCATCTACACACCGGGGCACGCGAGTGGTTTGTTCTGTTTGTACGAGCCACAGTCACGCCTTTTGATTTCGTCCGACCATTTGCTGCGCGACATTACCTCGAACCCGGTACTCGAACCGCCGGCGCGCGGGGAACACGCGCGACCACGCGCGCTGGTCAACTATCTTGCCTCCCTGCACAAGGTCGCGCAGTTGGAGGTGCACCGCGCACTGCCGGCTCACGGCGAGATCATCGAAGATGTGCGCGCACTGGTAGCAGAACGTCTGGCGTTTCATCGCACGCGTTTGACTCAGATCGAGCAACAACTGGCGTGTTGTGCGAGTACAGCGTACGAATTATGCAACATCTTTTTCCCCAACCTTGAAGCAGTCGGCATCTTCCTGGGGTTATCGGAGATCATTGGTCATCTGGATATTCTGGAAGCGGAGAACCGCGTGCGGCGCGAGGCGCGCGATGGTCTGGTGCGATACGTCGTCGCCTCCAGATAAGATTTCCACCCAACACAAAGACCCGATGCTAACACATCGGGTCTTTGTGTTTAGATGAGGGTGTCCGTTCAGACGCGAGCAGAATCGAGACAAGCGACTCTGCGAGCGCGCGCGGTGTTTCCGCTCAGTGTTTGCACAACTGAGCGATTACAGATTAACAACGGACAGCCGCGCGTTCTACTGACAGACTTTGAAAGAGTGATACAAGGGATTCCCTTGAAGTGTCTTGAAGGGCACGGCGACGTTGTTCTCATCCGTGTAGTAAGGCACAGCGACATAGGTACAGCGTCCCGGGCCAAACTGCACATGTTCGGGCGTGGTAATTTCTACCGTGCCTGTGCCGATGTTCACATCCAACTTGAGCGATTCACCGTACGAGTTACGAAAGGCCGTATCGCCGGTGGTCTGTTCTGGTGCGGCAAACACGCGCACAAACCATTTCTTGCGGGTCTGCACTGTCCCGGTAGAATTTAACAATGTCAACTTGAAACCCACTTTGACCGGTCCGGCCCCAATATCCACGCTGGGGGGTACCGTCTCCAATTTTAGCACGTACACCCCGGGTGGTGCACTAGGTGTGGGTGAGAGTTGAGGGGCGCGCGTGGGGGTACGCGTAGGCGTGCGTGCAACTACTGGGCGCGCGACCGTCGGCGTGGGTGGCAACGCAAGTGTCGCGGTCACCACAGGAGTTGGCGGAGGCAATGGCGTATCGGTGGGTCTGACCAGGGTAGGCGATGGTGGTAAGGTCGGCAACGCCAGGCCACGCGTGGGTGTTGGTGTGTTCACACGCGCAACTTGCCCTCCTGCACCACTTTGGAGCAAGGCGTATCCTCCAATCGCCAGAATGACACACACTACCGCGACTCCTGCAATGATACCAATCAACGCGTTGCGCGACAAGCCTGCTCCACCGCGTCCAGCCGGCATCGCGGAGAAGAGGCGCGCGGGTAACGCGCTAATCCCTTCCTTTTTGGGAGCGGCTTCTTTTCTGGGCGGAGATTCTTTCTTCGCCGGTTCGGCTTTTTCGGCTTTGGGTGCTGCAGGGCGCGTCGGAGCACCGGGACGCGCCAACACCGCGGTAATATCTGGTTGTGGTGCAGACACAGGTTCGCTCGGTGTGACCGGGGGCTTGGCTTTGTTCCACTTTTGACCATCGTGCACATACCACTCGCCCGTTTGCACACCAATCTGCCACCAACGACCCTGCGCATCTTGCAAACGCAGTTTACCCACTTCGGCTTCGAACGTGGCATCGCTGAGTTTGCCCGCCTCGTGTTGAGCGCGCAACTCTTTGTAGATTTTTTCGGCTTCTTGAAAAGTCATTGTAGTTTAACCTCCATTTTCATCACTCCGCGACCACGAGCGCGATCGCGTGTTCGCGCGTATGCGATAGACTCAGTGCAAAATGTCTGAGATTCAATTGGGTCGCGCGTTGTGCCGCGCGTCCACTGAGGTGAACAATCGGCTTGCCGTGCGCATCGGCGCGAATCTCGATGTCACGCCACGCCAGACTGTTCATACCGGTACCGAGTGCCTTGCTCACGGCTTCCTTTGCCGCAAAGCGCGCTGCCAGTTGATACACTTGTCCACCGCAGTGTTGCAACTCGTGCGCTGTAAACACACGCGTCAGAAATCGCTGACCATAGCGCGCGATCGCGGATTCGATACGGTGTACTTCGATCAAGTCAATACCGGTGGATAACATATACTTTTCGAGAGATGCGGCTATGCGTTAAATCGGTCTGGTGTTGTTGTTGCAGCGCCGGCGAAAACTCGATTCCCGCGTGGCGCGCATCCCCGGGCAGGAATTAACTCGCGCGCACTCTTTCTCGCCGTGCCAGATGATCTTTTCCAAAAACTGCCACCAGTACCAGTGCCACTGCGATATAGACGATGGCTAGCGCGGTCACAGACACACCTGAGATGACCACACCGAACGTGTTCGAGAAAACGTGAAAAAGCGTCACCACAAGCAGACTTCCCGCCGCTGTGTTGTATAACCAGGTGTAGATAAAGGATAGCGCAATCGTACCAATAAACCAAGGTAAGAAAGGATAATTCGACATTGGATTATCCAGCCAGAAGAAAAGCGGCAGATGCCACAATCCCCATAACACGCCGACAATCAACGTGGCAACGAACGCGGTGTGCTGCTGCTGCAAACGCGGTAAGGCAAACCCGCGCCAGCCGATTTCTTCCCAGGTGTTGGAAAAATACCGCCATCACGAATACGGCGATAACCATCCCGATAAGATTGTCCGTTGGTAATCCTGGGGTGGCTGTCAGTCCAAGCACTTGCGTCACGATTTGCGCCGCCAGAAGGAGCAGCGCCGGGGCAATCACGGCAATCACCAATAATCTGGCACCCACTCGCCACTGCACCAGCGGCTTGAGTAAACGATTGACACTCGCTTTTCCCTCGGTCGCTGCCATCACAATTATAGCCGCCAAGCCCGGACCCACCGCTGGTAGCAAGAGCAACATTGGAATAATGGGATGATTGAATGGCGCAATGCCGCGTGAGCCTGCCACCATTGGCAACCAGCCCAGCCATGCCACCGCAAAAGCCAGAACGTAGAACCAGAGAACAGGATGGTTTTTCATCTGTGTTTCCTCCGTTGGATGCACGAGTTAGCCAGTGCCAGGATCTCTGTATCTCACCACAGAAGCATTTTCGTTCACCTTGCTGATTTCACGTGTCATTGAACCGCGTTGCGCAGACTAACGGCACGCGCTTCAGCCACCGCGAAGCGAGCGCAGCGAGCGGAGCGTGTCGGCTGGATGCGCAGGTTGGGCAGGCTTTTACTGTGTACCCTCTGCTTCAACGACTTCCTTGATTGCTTGGTGGAGTATAGGTATCTTGTTCGTCACAACATCCCAGACGATACTGTAATCAACTCCAAAGTAGCCATGTATCAATCGGTCACGCATACCAGCCATCGCTCGCCATTCCAGGTGACTGTACTTTTGCTTGAAGTCATCTGGTATCTTCTTTGACGCTTCACCAATGATCTCGAGACTGCGCACGAACGCACGCTTCAATGTCGCATCGCGCATAAATTGATCCCAGGTTAGCCCTCGCGCTCGATCCATTAAATATC
>Ga0308410_1000777_pt1 | contig 17748 bp, 11 predicted proteins | sample HotsprOSTMatCore_FD_203467 | JGI IMG/M metagenome (GOLD analysis project Ga0308410, IMG submission 203467) | Hot spring phototrophic mat microbial communities from Octopus Spring, Yellowstone National Park, Wyoming, United States -... | ecosystem: Environmental > Aquatic > Thermal springs > Hot...
CGGCCTCGGTCAGCAGGCGGCGCTCGATCAGCTCGCGCCGCGCGAAGGGCAGCGTGCCGCCGAAGCCCTGCACCGCGATCGTCGCCCAGAGCAGGAACAGCGCGGGCGGCGCGAGCCTCTGCGGCGGTGCCGTCACGCGCGTCTCAGCGCCCGACCGCGTAGCCCTGCATGCCGCGCGGGTTCGCCCCCGCCTTGAGCACGCCCGCTTCGCTGCGCGCGGCCGACAGCCGTCCCTCGCTCCACGGCCCGCCCACCTCCACTGCATGGCCGCGCGCGCGCAGCTCGCCCGCCACCGTCTCGCCGAAACGTTCCTCGATCACCACGCGGCCCGGGCGTGCCGGGCGCGGCCAGAACGACGACGGCCAGTGCTCGGTGTGGAAGGCCGGGCAGTCGATCGCCTGCTGGATGTCGAGCCCGTGATGCAGCATGCGCAGCAGCATGGCGAGCGACCACTGGTCCTGCTGCTCGCCGCCCGGCGTGCCGAAGGCCATCCACGGCCTGCCGTCCTTCAGCGCCAGCGAGGGGCTGAGCGTGGTGCGCGGGCGCTTGCCCGGTGCCAAGCCATTCGGGTGGTCCTCGCGCAGCCAGAACATCTGACCGCGCGTGCCGAGCGGGAAGCCGAGCTCCGGGATCACCGGGCTCGATTGCAGCCAGCCGCCCGAGGGTGTCGCGGAGACCATGTTGCCGTGGCGGTCGATCACGTCCAGGTGGCACGTGTCGCCGCCGACCGCGCCGAGCCGCGCCAGTGTGGGCTCGCCCGCGCCGGTGTTCGAGCCGTAGGAGGCGGCCGGGCGGTCCTTCGCCGTGTGATCGACCCAGGGGGTGGCGCGTCCAGGCACCGCGCCGGGGCGGAGCTCCATCGAGGCGCGCTCGTCGATCAGCCTGCGGCGCGCATCGTTGTAGCCGTCCGACAGGAGATGCGCGATCGGAACGTCGACGAAATCGGGATCGCCGTACCACGCCTCGCGATCGGCGAAGGCGAGCTTCTGCGCCTCGATCACGGTGTGCAGGAACGCGGCCGAAACCGGACCCATCGCCGCAAGGTCGAAACCCTTCAAGAGCGCGAGCGTCTGCAGATAGGCGGGGCCCTGGCTCCAGGGACCGCATTTCAGCACCGTCACGCCGGCATAGTCGTAGGTCAGCGGCTCCTCGTACGAGGCGCACCAGCGGGCGAGATCGTCCGCCGTCAGCAGGCCGCGGTGGCGCCGTCCGCTGACGTCCACGACCTCCGAGGTACGCACGAAGCGGTCGATCGCCTCGGCGACGAAGCCGCGATACCAGGCGGCGCGCGCCGCATCGATCTGCGCCGCGCGGTCCGCTCCGGCGGCTTCCGCCTCGCGCACGATCCGCGCGTAGGTCTCGGCCAGCGCCGCGTTGCGGAATAGGCTGCCGGGCGCGGGCACGGTGCCGCCGGGCAGGAACACGGCGGCGGAGGTTCGCCACTCCTGCTCGAACAGCGGCTGCACGGTCGCGATCGTCGCCGCGATGCGCGGCACCAGCGGCACGCCGTCGCGCGCATAGGCGATCGCGGGGGCGAGCGCCTCGGCGACCGTGATCGTGCCATGGTCGCGCAGCAGCAGCATCCAGGCGTCGAAGGCGCCGGGCACGACGGCCGGCAGCAGCCCGGTGCCGGGCACGAGGTCGAGGCCGAGCTCGTCGCGCAGCGTCGCGACCGTCGCGGCTTCCGGCGCGGGGCCCTGGCCGCAGATCACGCGCTGGCGGTTCTCGCGCGCGCTGTGCAGGATGATGGGCACCTCGCCGGCGGGCCCGTTCAGGTGCGGCTCCGCGACCTGCAGCGTGAAGCCCGCCGCCACCGCGGCGTCGAACGCGTTGCCGCCGCGCTCGAGCACGCCCATGCCGACCGCCGAGGCGAGCCAATGCGTGGACGCGACCATGCCGAACGTCCCCAGGATCTCGGGGCGGGTGGAGAATTCGGGCGACCACGCTGTCATCGCGCTCCTCCGATCGAGCGGTGACCCTACCCGGCGGCTGGGCCGCCGAAAAGCCATGCCGGGGCATTTGACGCCCAGGCCGCGAGCACCTAGCGTCCCGCGGCTGAGCGGCCAGGACCCCCCGCATGGAACAACTCGATCCTTCGCCACCCGTCTCGGACGAGGTGAAATGCACCACCTGCTACATGTGCGCCTGCCGCTGCGGCATCCGCGTGCACCTGAAGAACGGGCAGATCCGCTACATCGAGGGCAACCGCGACCACCCGGTGAACAGGGGCGTGCTCTGCGCGAAGGGTTCGGCCGGGATCATGAACCACTACTCGCCGGCGCGGCTCCGCAAGCCGCTCAAGCGGATCGGCGAGCGCGGCTCGGGCGATTTCGTCGAGATCGAGTGGGACGAGGCGCTGGCGATCGCCGAGGCGTGGCTGCGCGAGGCGCGCGCGACCGACCCGCGCCGGCTCGCGTTCTACACCGGCCGCGACCAGAGCCAGGCGCTGACCGGCTGGTGGGCGCAGATGTACGGCACGCCGAACTACGCGGCGCATGGCGGGTTCTGCTCGGTGAACATGGCGGCAGCCGGCCTCTACACGCTCGGCGGCTCGTTCTGGGAGTTCGGCGAGCCGGACTTCGAGCATACCAAGCTGTTCCTGATGTTCGGCGTGGCCGAGGACCACGACAGCAACCCGATCAAGCTGGGGCTGGCCGAGATCAAGCGGCGCGGCGCGACCTTCATCTCGGTCAATCCCGTGCGCACCGGCTACTCCGCGATCGCCGATCGCTGGCTGCCGATCCGCCCGGGTACCGACGGCGCGCTCGTGTTGGCGCTGGTGCACGAGCTCCTGAAATCGCGTCGCGTCGATCTCGACTTCCTCGCGGACTACACGAACGCGGGCTGGCTGGTGATCGACGATCCGCGCGCGGCCGATGACGGGCTGTTCGCGCGCGATGAGGCCGGCACGCCGCTGGTGCTCGATCGCGGCGGTTCGCTCCGGCCCTGGAACGCCGACGCCGCGCGGCCGGCGCTCGCCCGGCCCGCCACGCTCGCGGACGGGCGGCGCGCCAAGCCGGTGTTCCTGCTCGTGGCCGAGCGCTATCTCGACGAGCGCTACTCGGCCGACGCCGCAGCCGCGGTCACCGGCGTGCCGGCCGAGGAGATCCGCGCACTCGCCGCCGAGCTCGCGCGCGCGGCCTTCGACGAGCGGATCGAGATCGCGCGGGCCTGGACCGACTGGCGCGGCGTAACCCATGACCGGTTCGTCGGCCGTCCGGTATCGATGCACGCGATGCGCGGCATCTCCGCGCACGCGAACGGCTTCCAGACCTGCCGCGCGCTGCATCTGCTGCAACTGCTGCTCGGGGCGATCGATACGCCGGGTTCGTGGCGCTACAAGTCGCCCTATCCGCGCCCGACCCCGCCGCCGATCCGCCCCGGCGGCAAGCCCGGCGAGGTGGCGCCGAACACGCCGCTGCCGCGCCCGCCGCTCGGCTTCCCGACGGGACCGGAGGACCTCCTCGTCGAGGCGGACGGGCGGCCGGTGCGGCTCGATCAGGGCTATTCCTGGGAAGCGCCGCTCGCCGCGCACGGGCTGATGCATCTCGTCATCCGCAATGCCTGGGCGGGCGAGCCTTATCCGATCGACGTGCTGTTCCTCTACATGGCGAACATGGCCTGGAACTCGGCCATGAACTCCGCCGGCACGGTGGCGATGCTGACCGACAAGCGCGCCGACGGCAGCTACCGCATCCGGCGCATCATCTACTCGGACGCGTTCTTCAGCGAGACCGTGCCCTATGCCGACCTGATCCTGCCCGACACCACGTATCTGGAACGATACGACTGCATCTCGCTGCTCGACCGCCCGATCGGCACGGCGGAGGGGCCGGGCGACGCGATCCGCCACCCGGTCGTTCCGCCCGACCGCGACGTCCGCCCCTTCCAGGACGTGCTGCTCGATCTCGGCGCGCGGCTCGGCCTGCCCGGCATGGTGAATGCGGACGGTTCGCCGAAGTACCCCGGCGGCTACGCCGACTACATCGTCAACCACGAGCGCGCGCCCGGCATCGGCCCGCTTGCCGGCTGGCGCGGCATGGGCGGCGAGCTCAGCGGCAGGGGCGCGCCGAACCCGCAGCAGCTCGACCGCTACATCGCCAACGGGGGGTTCTGGCACTACCACCTCCCGCCGGAGGCCTCGTTCTTCAAGTTCGCCAACAAGGCCTATCTCGAGCATGCCGCTGGCTTCGGGCTGATCGCCGAGCCCGAGCCGGTCGTGCTGCAGCTCTATCTCGAGCCTCTGCAGCGCTTCCGTCTCGCCGCGCGCGGCCACGGGCCGGTCCAGCCGCCGGCGCATCTGCGCGAGCGCGTCGCGACCTATTGCGATCCGCTGCCCGAGTGGCACCCGCCCTTCGAGGGGCAGATGGTCTCCGACGCCGCCTTCCCGCTCCACGCGGTCACGCAGCGGCCGGCGGCGATGTACCACTCCTGGGGCAGCCAGAACGCCTGGCTGCGCCAGATCCACGGCGAGAACCGGCTCTACATGCACCGCGCGACGGCGGACGCGCTCGGCATCGCCGACGACGATTGGGTGCACGTCATTTCGCATCACGGCCGCATCACCGTGCAGGTGCGGCTGATGGACGGTGTGGAGCCGCACACGGTCTGGACCTGGAACGCGATCGGCAAGCGCGCCGGCGCCTGGAACCTCGACCCCGCGGCGCGCGAGGCGACGCGCGGCTTCCTGCTCAACCACCTGATCAGCGAGCTGCTGCCGGACGGACGATTGCCGAACGCCGATCCGGTGACGGGGCAGGCCGCCTGGTACGACCTGCGCGTGCGCGTCGAGAAGGCCGCGGTCGCGCCGGCGGCGACCGAGCCCGCCCTGCCGCCGCTCGCCAAGCCCCCGGGCCTCGGCCACGCGCCCGCGCTCCTGCGCTACGGCGCGCAGTTTGGCCGCAGCCCAGAACGCCGCAAGATGGCCGCGGCATGACCAGCTACGCGCCGCCGGCGAAACGGCTCGGCCTCGTCATCGACCTCGACACCTGTGTCGGCTGCCATGCCTGCGCGGTGAACTGCAAGGAGTGGAACACCGGCGGCCACTCCGCGCCGCTAACCGACCTCGACCCCTACGGCGCCAACGCCACCGGCGTGTGGCTCAACCGCGTGCACAGCTTCGAGGCCGGCGAGGGCAGGGCAGGGCGCACCGTGCACTTCCCCCGCTCCTGTCTGCATTGCGACGAGCCCGCCTGCGTCACGGTCTGCCCCACCGGGGCCTCCTACAAGCGCGTCGAGGACGGCATCGTGCTGGTCAATCCCGACACCTGCATCGGCTGCAAGCTCTGCTCCTGGGCCTGCCCGTACGGGGCGCGCGAATACGACGAGGACGAGGGGGTGATGAAGAAATGCACCCTCTGCGTCGATCGCATCTACAACGAGACGATCCCGGAGCCCGACCGGGTGCCCGCCTGCGTCTCGACCTGCCCGGCGCAGGCGCGGCATTTCGGCGACCTCGCCGACCCCGACAGCGCGGTGTCGCGGCTGGTCGCCGAGCGCGGCGGCTACGACCTGATGCCGGAGCTGGGCTACAAGCCCGTGAACAAGTATCTGCCGCCGCGGCCCGGCAGGCCGGCGCCGCCCGCGCCACCGGCCGAGCCCGAGAGCGAGGGGCTCTCGGGCTTCCTCGGCTGGGTCGATCGCATGCTGTCGCGCTGAGCTCGTGCATCCTGCCGCCTCCGTCATCGTCTTCACCGTCGCCTCGGGCGCGGGCTACGGGCTTTTGGCCACGCTGGCGCTGCTCGCCGCCGCCGGCGCGATCGCGCCCTCGCTCCGGCTCGGGCTCGCCGGCTTCGGGCTTGCGCTTGCGCTGATCACCGCTGGGCTGCTCGCCTCGACGCTGCATCTCGGCCACCCGGAGCGGGCGTGGCGCGCCTTCAGCCAGTGGCGCTCGTCCTGGCTGTCGCGCGAGGCCGTGGCCGCGGTCGCGACCTACGTGCCGGCGGGGCTGCTCGCGCTGCTGTTCGGTGTCTTCGCGCCCGGGCGCGGCATGCTGGTGCTGCTCGGCCTGCTGACGGCCGCCGGCGCGGTCGCCACGGTGGTCTGCACGGCCATGATCTACCGGACGCTCAAGCCGATCCACGCCTGGTGCAACCGCTGGACGGTGCCCGGCTATCTCGCCCTCGGCGCGGCGACCGGGCTGACGCTCGCCTTCGCCGTGCTCGGCGCGTGCGGCGAGCGCGCCGCCCAACCGGTGGGCCTCGCCGCCCTGCTCGGTCTCGGCGCCGCATGGTGGGTGAAGCGCAGCTACTGGGCCTTCCTCGACGACGTGCCGGCCGCCTCGACCCCCGAGACCGCCACCGGCCTCGGGCGCATCGGCAAGGTCCGGCTGCTGGATCCGCCGCACACGGGGGAGAGCTTCGTCACCAGGGAGATGGGCTTTCGCATCGCGCGCAAGCACGCGCATCGGTTGCGCGCGATCGCGCTGATCGGCGGGATGGTGGTGCCGGCCGCCTTCGTGGCGATCGCGCTCGTCACCGCCCGGCCGCTCGACAGCATCGCCGCGGCGCTAGCGGCGACGTTCGCCCTCGCCGGCGCGCTGGTCGAACGCTGGCTGTTCTTCGCTGAGGCCAAGCACACGACGATGCTCTATTACGGCGCCACCAGCGCCTGAACCGGGGAAGGACGATGCCGCGATTCGCCGCCAATCTGTCGATGATGTTCACCGACGTGCCGTTCCTGCAGCGCTTCGAACGCGCCGCGGCCGCGGGCTTCCGGGCCGTGGAGTTCCTCTTCCCCTACGACTACAGCCCCGGCGAGGTGACCCAGGCCGCGCGCGCGGCCGGCGTCGAGGTGGTGCTGTTCAACACCGTGCCCGGGGACTGGTCGGGAGGCGAGCGCGGGCTCGCTGCCCTGCCCGGGCGAGAGGAGGAGTTTCGCGCCGGTGTTGCCCGCGCGCTCGAGTATGCCGATGCGCTCGGATGCCGGCAGATCCACGCCATGGCTGGGCTGGTCGCCGCGGGGGCCGATCGCGAGGCGATGCGCGCGACCTACGTCGACAACCTGCGCTTCGCTGCCGAATCCGCCAGCAAGACCGGTGTCACCGTGCTGATCGAGCCGATCAACACCCGCGACATCCCGGGGTTCTTCCTGAACTATACGGAACAGGCCGCGGCCATCATCGCCGAGATCGGCGCGTCGAACCTCAAGCTGCAGTTCGACATCTACCATCGCCAGGTCATGCAGGGCGATCTGACGCCGGCGATCGAGACGCATCTGCCGCTCATCGCGCACATGCAGATCGCCGACACGCCGGGCCGCAATGAGCCCGGCACGGGCGAGATCAACTACTCGTTCCTGTTCGCGGCGATCGACCGGCTGGGCTACGCGGGCTGGATCGGCTGCGAATACCGGCCGCGGGGCGAGACCGAGGCCGGGCTCGGCTGGTTCCGGCCCTATCGCGGCTGACGTCCGCAACGACCGACACGGGGAGAGGGACATGCAGATCGGTTTCATCGGCCTCGGCATCATGGGCCGCCCGATGGCGCTCAACCTGAAGAAGGCCGGGCACGACCTGATCGTGCCGGAGCGGGCGAGCCTGACCGACGAGATCCGCGCCGCCGCCACGGTGGTGCCGGACGCCAAGGCGGTGGCCGCCGCCGCCGAGGTGGTGATCCTGATGGTGCCCGACACGCCGGACGTGGAACGGGTGCTGTTCGGCGCCAACGGCGTGGCCGAGGGGCTGAAGCCCGGCATGCTGGTCATCGACATGTCCTCGATCTCGCCGACCGCGACCAAGGACTTCGCACGTCGGATCAACGAGCGCGGCTGCGACTATCTCGACGCGCCGGTCTCGGGCGGCGAGGTGGGGGCGAAGAACGCCACGCTCACCATCATGGTCGGCGGCTCCGAGACCGCCTTTGCGCGCGCCAAGCCGCTGTTCGAGGCGATGGGCAAGAACATCACCCTGGTGGGCGGCAACGGGGCGGGCCAGACCTGCAAGGTGGCGAACCAGATCATCGTCGCGCTGAACCTTCAGGCTGTCGCGGAAGCTCTTGTGTTTGCGACAAAGGCTGGCGCAGATCCGGTCAAGGTTCGGCAGGCCCTGATGGGCGGCTTCGCCAACTCGCGTATCCTCGAAGTGCATGCCGAGCGCATGATCAAGCGCAGCTTCGCGCCCGGCTTTCGCATCCGGCTGCACCAGAAGGACCTGAACCTCGCCCTACAGGCAGCGCGCGAGATGAACATGAGCCTGCCCAACACGGCGATCGCGCAGCAGATGTTCTCGGCCGTCGCGGCCGCCGGCGGCGCGGATCTCGACCACTCGGCAATGGTCCAGGCGATCGAGACGCTGGCGGCAGCGAGACTGGCGGAAGCCTGAGACGAACCCCGCGCCGCGTCTGCGGCGTGGGACGAGACTGCGCCCTTGAAGCGGGTAGCCCCGCGGCGTATTTCTTGCCCGGAGAAAATCGGCTCAGGACTGAGACGGCGTCGCAGGCCGGCGAGGCCGCGGCTTCGGCCCGGAGACATCAGGATGCGGTTCACTGAGATCGGCCAGCAGCTCCGCCAGTATCGTCTCGAATCAGGGCTGCGCGCCGAGGAGATCGCCGCCCGGCTCGGCGTCAGCCGCGCCGCCCTCTACCGCTACGAGAAGGGCGAGGTCATCAAGCTCGACACGATCAAGCGGCTGGCCGAGCTCCTCAAGATCTCGCCGCTCAGCCTGCTCGGCATCGGCGTCGAATACGTCTCGCGCGCCACCGTCTATTTCGACCGCATCCGCGTGATCGAGGAGAGCACCGACCAGATCCTCCAGGTCGCCGGCCAACCGCCCTACCTCATCATGTCCGATGCTTTCGATTCGGCGCTGGCGGAGGTGTTCGCGGAAGCCGCCGATGCGGCCGGCCCCGAGCGGGCGGCGCTCCGCCTGCAGTCCGACCAGCTGCTCGGCATCCTCCAGGCCCGCAAGCGCGTCTATCAGGCGCGCAGACCCTCGATCATCGCCATCCTGACCGTCGCCTCGCTGCAGCGCTTCCTGGAGGGGGGCGTCGGCGCCGGCGTGGCGGTCTCGGAGCGTGCGCGCGCCCAGGCCCGCGCCGTGGCCCTGGCCGAGGTCGAGAACATCGCGACGCTGATGGAGGCCGAGCCGATCGGTGTGCAGCTCGGGCTCATGGCCGCCGGCGAGCCGAACGGCGCCTTCCGCATCCTGCGCTCGCGCGAGCGCGCCTACTTGTCGATCAACCCGTTCCGGCTTGACGTTCATCCGGCCTTGCAGACCGGCGTGGCGATGATCACGGGCGCCGACGAGGCGCTCGCGAGCCACCAGAAGGTGGCCGAGGCGCTCTGGCGCGACGTGCTCAAGGGCGCGGCGGCGGCCGCGCGGGTGCGCGATCTGGTGCGCGCCGCGCGCGGTTAGGGCATCTCCCCACTTGGGGGGAGCCAGCCGTGGGCGTGGACATGCTCAGACGGAACGCCGGAGCGGTTTCCCCCCGCGTGGACCCAGCCCTAGCGGTCACCCCCCAGCTCCAGCCGCGCCGTCAGCAGTTCCGGATCGTGCGGATGTCGGGCGAGGGTGAAGCCGAGCGTCTCGACGAAGCGGATCATCGGGCGGTTCTCGGCCAGCACCTCGCCGGTGATCGCGCCGAGCCCCTGGGCACGCGCCCAGGCGATCGCCTTCCGCATCAAGAGCTGCCCCAGCCCGAGCCCCTTCAGGTCGGAGCGAACCACGACCGCGAACTCGCCCGCCGAATCGCCCCCGTCGCGCACGATGCGCACCACGCCGAGCGTCTCGGCCGCGCCGTCCGGGCCCGGCGCGGTGGCGATGAAGGCCATCTCGCGGTCGTAGTCGATCTGGGTCATGCGCGCGATCTGCTCGGCCGACAGCGCAGCGATCGGCGCGAAGAAGCGCCGCCGCACATCCTCGGGCGTGAGCCTGGCGAAGAAGGCGGCGTGCGCCTCGGCGTCCTCGGGACGGATGGGCCGCAGCGTCACGCTGCGGCCGTCGCGCAGGCGCGCGCTCTCCTCGAGCTCGGCGGGATAGGGCGCGATCGCCAGATGGGCGGTGCCGGCGACGGGCGCGGGATCGAGCGCGATCCAGGCATCCACCGCCATCACCCCGCTCGGCCCCGCCATCAGGGGATTGACGTCGAGTTCGGCGATGTCGGGCCAATCCACCGCGAGCTGGCTCAGCCGCACCAGCACCTCGGCGAGCGCGGCGCGGTCCACCGCGGGGCGGTCGCGGTAGCCGGCGAGGAGGGGCGCGATCCGGCTGCGCCCGATCAGTTCGCCTGCGAGCGCCAGGTTCAGCGGCGGCAGGCCGACCGCCGGCGCGCCGAGCAACGCGGCGGCGGTGCCGCCGGCGCCGAAGCCGATTGCGGTGCCGAACATCGGATCGCGCCCGACGCGGATTGCCACCTCCTGGCTGTCGCGCCGGCCGACCTGGCGCTGCACCAGGAAACCGTCGCGCCGCGCCTGCGGCGCCTGGCGCGCCACCCGCGCCTCCATCGCCTCGGCCGCCGCGCGCACCGCCGCCTCGGCGTCGAGGTCGAGCACGACCCCGCCCACCGCGGTCTTGTGCGGCAGGTCGGGCGAGCGGATCTTCAGGACGGCCGGGAACCCCAGCGCCGCGGCGGCCGCGCCGGCCGAGCCGGGATCGCGCGCGACCCGGCTCGGCACGGTCGGGATGCCGTATGCGGCGAGCACCGCGAAGGCTTCGTCCTCGGTCAGCGTCAGCCGTCCGGCCCGGCGCACGCCGGCGAGGACGCGCCGGGCGGTCTCGCGGTCGGGGCTGGCGGCGAGCACGGTGCGCGGCGGCAGCTCGCGCGCGGCCGCCCGCGCCCGGCGATGCTCGACGAGCAGCGCGGCGGCGGCGGCGGCGCGCTCGGGGGTGGGAAAGGCAGGGATGCCGGCCTCGTCGAGACGGCGGCGATCGGCGCCGCCCTCGCCGGGCCAGACCGCGAGCAGCGGCACCCGCCGCGGCATCGCCGTCGCGGCCGCCAGCGCCTCGGCCGCCGGGGTCGCGACCTCGGCGCGGGCCGGCTCGGGCACGTGCACTGCGATCACCGCGTCGGCCGCGCCCGGGAGGCCGGCCAGCGCCGCCGCCACCTCGGCGAGGCGGTTCGGCGGGGCGTCGTCGCCGATGATCAGCGGGTTGGCGCGGGCATTGCCGGGCGGCACCAGCAGGCCGAGCGCCGCGGTCGCCTCCGCCGGCGGCGGGGCGAGCGCGATGCCGTGCCCGGCCAGCGCGCGCGCGGCGAGCGCGCCCAGGGCGCGCGTCGCCGAGACGACCGCGATCCGCTCGCCGCCGAGCGGGCGGACGCGGGTGAGCGTGGAGATCGCCGCCAGCATCGCGTCCAGCCCGTCTGCGCAGAGGATGCCGGCGCGGCGGAGGGCGGCGGCGAAGACGGCGTCTTCCGGCAGGGGCGGCGGCTCGGCGGCATCGGGAGCTGTGCGGATCGCCACCACGGCGCGGCCGCGCGCAGCCGCGCGGGCGGCGGAGAGGAAGCCGCGGCGGTTCTTAATCCGGCTCACCTCCAGGAGGATCGCCGCCGTGCCCGGATCGCGCGACAGCCAGTCCAGCACGTCGGTGAAGCCGATGTCGTCGTTGCGGCCAAGCCCGACCACGGCGCTGAAGCCGAGCCCGTGCGCGGCGGCGTGGTCGAGCACGGCGCGGGCGAAGCCGCGCGACTGGCCGACCAGCGCAAGCGGCCCGGGTCGCGGCATCGCCGCCGCGAGCGAGGCGTTCAGACGCTGCGTTGGCACGATCAGTCCGAGGGCATGGCCGCCGAGAAGGCGCGGCCGCGGCCCCGGCGCGGTCGGCGCCGGTCCGGTCAGGATCGCCGCCGCCGTGCCGAGGCCGGCCAGCGCTGCCAGTGCGGCCTCGGGCGGGCCGGCGGCCGCGACCACGGCGAGGTCCGGGGCTGCGGGCAGGGCGTCCGCCGTGGCGGCGGCATGGATCGGCCCGGCGAAGCCGCCCGCGCGCAGATTGGCAAGCACGGTTGCGGCGGCGGCATCGTCGCCGATCACCGCGACCGAGGCCGGACGGAACAGCCGCGCGAGCGGCAGGCGCTCAAAGGGCAGCGTCGCTGTCATGGTTGCTGCGCCGCAGCATGGGCGTGCCAACAGCTGGGCGCAAGCGCCGCGCCATGACGCCGGCGGGAGGGGCCGGGGCGGAGGGGGGCTGCGGCGCGGCGGGCCGCCCGCGCGCGCCGCAGGAAACTGGCTCCCCGAGCTGGACTCGAACCAGCGACACGCGGATTAACAGTCCGCTGCTCTACCGACTGAGCTATCGGGGACCGGTAGGACGGGGCGTATAGATCACGGGGTTCGGCCGTGCAAGCGCGGCTGGAGGCCCGGGCCGGAATCGAACCGACGTACGGGGATTTGCAGTCCCCTGCATGGCCACTCTGCCACCGGGCCGGATGGAGCCTGAGGGGCGGCTGATAGGGCGCTCGCCGGGCCGGGTCAAGCAGGCCGCCCTGCGGCCCACCTTGTTGCGCTGCACCCGCGCACCCTATAACCCGCGCCGCAGCAACGGGAGCCGCCGATGGACTTCGCCCGCGCGCGCCTGAACATGGTCGAGGGGCAGATCCGTCCCAACAAGGTGACGGACCCCCGCATCCTCGCCGCCATGCTCGAGCTGCCGCGCGAGCGCTTCCTGCCGCCGGAGCGGCAGGCCTTCGCCTATCTCGACGAGGATGTGCCGGCAGCACCCGGGCGGGCGCTGATGGAGCCGATGGTGCTCGCCCGGCTGGTGCAGGCCGCCGAGGTGCGTGAGACGAGCCGCGTGCTGGTGATCGCCGCCGGCGCGGGCTACGGCGCGGCGCTGCTCGCTCGGCTCGCCGCCTCGGTGGTGGCGCTGGAGGCGCCGGGCGAACCGGCCGCCCGCCTGCGCGCCACCCTCGCCGCGGTCGGCGCCGACACGGTGCGGGTGGTGGGCGGGCCGGTGACCGACGGCTGGCCCGCCGAGGCGCCGTATGACGTGATCCTGATCGAGGGCGCGGTCGAGGTCATCCCCGAGCCGATCCCGGGCCAACTCGTCGAGGGCGGGCGGCTCGTCACGGTCGAGGCCTCCGGCCGCCCCGGCGTGCTCGGGGTCGCGGTGCGGCTGGTGCGCGTCGCCGGCACGACGACGCGCGTGCCTCTCTTCGATGCCGGCACCCCGGTGCTGCCCGAGTTCCGGCGCAAGCGCGGCTTCGTGTTCTGAGCGGTGCCGGCGGTGGCGCGCGCGAGCGGCGGCGTGCCCCTGTCCGCCCGGCGCGACGCCTGCCGGCCGCATGCCGCGCCGGACCGGCGCGAGCCGCGGGGGAGGGGGGTCGGCCGGGCCGCCGCCGCGTCGCCCGCATGGCAGGCGCGGCCGAGGCATGACATACTGGAACGGGGCGCAGGCGCGGTCGGCAGCCGCCATGCGGCGCGAGGCGGTCGATGCCGGGTCGTCGCGGATCGGGACCGGGGCGCCGGTCGAGGGACGCCCGCCGGGGCGGTCCTGCACGGATCGTTCACCTGTCCATGCCAAACGGGGGTGCGGTGCTGACGATGCGCGAGCGGAGAAGGACCCGAATCGTCCCGCACGCGGGGCGCGCGACCGGCTGGCTGGCGGGCGCGGCCATGCTCGCCGCGCTCGCCGGCGCGCCCGCATCCGCCCAGAGCTTGCAGGAGGCGCTGGCGGCCGCCTACGCCAACAACCCCACGCTCCAGGCGGCGCGGGCGCGGCTGCGCGCGACCGACGAGAACGTGCCGCAGGCGCTGTCCGGCTGGCGGCCGGTCGTGACGCTGCAAGGCCGCGCCGGCTACGCCGACGGCACCACCGTCAACAGCCGCACCGGCACGCGTCTGGATACCGAGCGCAACCTGCTCTCCGGCAGCGCCACGGTGGTGCAGCCGCTCTATCGCGGCGGCCGCACGGTCGCGCAGACCCGCCGCGCCGAGAGCCAGGTGCTGGCCGAGCGCGCCAACCTGATCGCGACCGAACAGCAGGTGCTGCTGGATGCGATCACCGCCTATGTGAACGTGATCCAGACCCAGGAAGTGCTGCGGCTGGCGGAGAACAACGTGCGCGTGCTGACGCGCCAGCTCCTGGCCGCGCGGGACCGCTTCCGCGTCGGCGAGATCACGCGCACGGATGTCGCCCAGGCGGAGGCGCGGCTCGAACGCGCCCGCGCCGAGCGCGCCAATGCCGAGGGGCAGCTGCAGAACAGCCGCGCGGCCTATGCGCGCGTGATCGGCGAGGCGCCGCGCGCGCTGACGCCGCCGCCGCCCATCCGCCCGGTCGCGGCGACCGCCGACGAGGCCGCTCGCCTCGCCGAGGCCAACAGCCCCGGCGTGCTGCGCGCGATCTTCGACGAGCAGGCCGCGCTCGCCAACGTGGACGTGGTGTTCGGCGAGCTCCTGCCGAGCGTGAACCTGGAGGCGAGCACGTTCCGCAACGACAACAGCGCCCAGCCCGGCATCCGCGCCACCGGCAGCCAGATCGTCGCCGCGCTGTCGGTGCCGATCTACCAGGGCGGGCAGGAGCATGCGCGGGTGCGCCAGGCCAAGCAGCAGGCGCAGCAGGCGCGCGAGGTGCTGGTCGAAGCGCAGCGCGCCGCGGTCGAGAACGCGCGCCGCGCGTGGGAGACGCTGACCGCGAGCCGGGCCCAGATCACCGCCCTGCAGGCGCAGGTGCGCGCCGCCGAGATCGCGCTCGACGGCGTGCAGCGCGAGGCCCTGGTCGGCAGCCGCACCACGCTCGACGTGCTGAACGCCGAACAGGAACTGCTCGATGCGCGCGTCGCGCTCGTGCGGGCGACGCGCGACGTGGTGATCGCCTCCTACGCCCTCGCCGCCACGGCGGGGCGCCTCACCGCGCGCGACCTGAACCTGCCGGTGGCGATCTACGATCCGCTCGACCATTACGGCTCGGTGCGCAACCGCCTGTTCGGAACCGACGTTGCGGTGCCGCGCTGAGCCGAGGAGGACGCGATGGCTGAGCCCCCCAGGACCCCGCCGGGCGCGCCGGATCCGTCGATGGAGGACATCCTCGCCTCGATCCGGCGCATCCTCGATGACGAATCGCCCGGCCGCCAGGCCGACCAGCACGCGGAGGAGGAGATCCTGAACCTGACCGAGACCATGCTAGTCCCCGAGGATGCGCCGCCCAAGGCGCCCGAGCCCGCCGCCGCGCCGCCTGCCGCGGCGCCACCCCCTGCCGCGGCGCCTCCTGCCGCGCCGCTCGCCGAGGCGGCGCTGATCGGTGCCGCCGCCGCCGGCGCCGCGGGCGCGTCCTTCGCCGCGCTGCGCGCCGCGACCGGGGCGGCGGCCGCTGCCCCGACCCGCCCCGAGACGCTGGTCGGCTACGCCAATCTGACGCTCGAGCAGATGGTGCGCGAGGAGATCCGCCCGCTCTTGCGGTCGTGGCTGGACGAGAACCTGCCGCCGCTGGTCGAGCGGCTGGTGAAGGCGGAGCTCGAGCGCATCGCGCGCGGCTAGAGCGCATCGCACACCGCCGGAACCGGCCGTGTGCGTGTCGATGCTCGCACGGACTGCCCGGCGCGGTTTCCACCCGTGTGAAAACCGCTCCACTGCGCATCCGGATCAGGTGGATCCGCCTGATCGGGCGACGCTGCGCCCCGGAGGGTCCGCAGCCGTCGCCGAGGGGGCGGAGACGGCTCCGGCGCGCAGCGGCGGCGCGGGGCAGGGTTCCGCCACGCAGTCTTGACGCCCGGGCGCGCCGCGCCGCCCAATCCCGCCCGCCGCGCAGGAGACGCCGAGGACGCTGCCCCGCCCGCCATGCTCGACAAGACCTTTTCCCACACCGAGGTGGAGCGCCGCCATTACCAGCGGTGGGAGCGCTCCGGCCTGTTCTCCGCCCGCCCCCGGAGCAGCGCGCGGCCCTACTGCATCGTCATCCCGCCGCCGAACGTCACCGGCTCGCTGCACATGGGCCACGCGCTGAACAACACGCTGCAGGACGTGCTGATCCGCTGGCGGCGGATGGCGGGCGACGATGCGCTGTGGATGCCGGGGACCGACCATGCCGGCATCGCCACCCAGATGGTGGTCGAGCGGATGCTCGCCGAGCAGGGACTGAGCCGGCAGGACCTCGGCCGCGACGCCTTCATCCGCCGCGTCTGGGCGTGGAAGGAGCAGTCGGGCGGCGCGATCACGGCGCAGCTCCGCCGTCTCGGCGCCTCGCTCGACTGGCCGCGCGAGCGCTTCACCATGGACGAGGGGCTCAGCCGCGCGGTGACGGAGGTGTTCGTCAGCCTCTACCGCGAGGGGCTGATCTACCGCGCCAAGCGGCTCGTGAACTGGGACCCGAAGTTCCATTCGGCGATCTCCGACCTCGAGGTCGAGAACCGCGAGGTGAAGGGGCATCTCTGGCACATCCGCTACCCGATCGAGGGCGAGGAGGGACGGTTCGTCGTCGTCGCCACCACGCGGCCCGAGACCATGCTGGGCGACACCGGGGTGGCCGTGCATCCGGACGACGCGCGCTTCCGCGGCCTCGTCGGCAGGCACGCGATCCTGCCGCTGGTCGGGCGGCGCCTGCCGATCGTCGCCGATCCGCATTCCGATCCGGCCAAGGGCTCGGGCGCGGTGAAGATCACGCCGGCGCACGACTTCAACGATTTCGAGGTGGGGCGGCGGCACGGCCTCGCCGTCGTCAACATCTTCGACCGCGACGCCCGGCTGCTCGACGATCCCGCCATCCCGGCGGCGTATCGCGGCCTCGACCGCTTCGAGGCGCGCGCCCGCATCGTCGCCGACCTGCAGGCGCAGGGGCTGATCGAGAAGATTGAGCCGCACATCCACACCGTCCCGCACGGCGACCGGTCCGGCGCGGTGATCGAACCCTTTCTCACCGATCAGTGGTTCGTCGACGCGAAGACGCTCGCCGCCCCCGCGATCGCGGCGGTGGAGTCCGGGCGCACGCGGTTCGTGCCGCGGCAGTGGGAGAACACCTTCTTCGCCTGGATGCGCGACATCCAGCCCTGGTGCATCTCGCGCCAGCTCTGGTGGGGCCACCAGATCCCCGCCTGGTACGCGCCGGACGGCGAGATCTTCGTCGCCCGCGACGAGGCCGAGGCGAAGCGGCTCGCCGCCGCGAGGCGCGGCCACGAGGTCGAGCTCCGGCGCGACCCGGACGTGCTCGACACCTGGTTCTCCTCCGCGCTCTGGCCGTTCTCGACGCTCGGCTGGCCGGAGCGCACGCCCGAGCTCGCGCGCTACTACCCGGGCGAGGTGCTGGTCACCGGCTTCGACATCATCTTCTTCTGGGTCGCGCGGATGATGATGATGGGGCTGCACTTCATGAACGACGTGCCGTTCCGCACCGTCTACGTGCACGCGCTGGTGCGCGACGAGCGCGGCCAGAAGATGTCGAAGTCGAAAGGGAATGTCATCGATCCGCTCGAGCTGATCGAGACCTACGGCGCGGACGCGCTGCGCTTCACGCTCACCGCGATGGCGGCGCAGGGGCGGGACGTGAAGCTGTCGCCGCAGCGGGTGGAAGGCTACCGCAACTTCGGCACCAAGCTCTGGAACGCGGCCCGGTTCTGCCAGATGCACGCCTGCGTCCCGGTGCCGGGCTGGGATCCCGCTTCGGCGCAGGCGACGCTGAACCGCTGGATCCTCGGCCGGCTGGCCGAGGCGGCGCGGGCGGCGACCGAGGCGCTCGAGCAGTTCCGCTTCGACGCCTATGCGAACGGCCTCTACCACTTCGTCTGGGGAACCTTCTGCGACTGGTATCTGGAGCTCGCCAAGCCGGCGCTCGCCGGCGGCGACGGCGCCCTGCGGGCGGAGACGCGCGCCGCGGCGGGATTAGTGCTCGAC
>Ga0308410_1000781_pt1 | contig 17719 bp, 20 predicted proteins | sample HotsprOSTMatCore_FD_203467 | JGI IMG/M metagenome (GOLD analysis project Ga0308410, IMG submission 203467) | Hot spring phototrophic mat microbial communities from Octopus Spring, Yellowstone National Park, Wyoming, United States -... | ecosystem: Environmental > Aquatic > Thermal springs > Hot...
GAACGTGAAGGCATACTTCACCGCGGCGACCATGGTCATCGCCGTGCCGACCGGCATCAAGGTCTTCTCCTGGATCGCGACGATGTGGGGGGGCTCGATCCGGTTCACGACGCCGATGCTGTGGGCCGTCGGCTTCATCTTCTTGTTCACCGTGGGTGGCGTGACCGGCGTCGTGCTCGCCAACGCCGGCATGGATCAGGTGCTCCACGACACCTATTACGTCGTCGCGCACTTTCATTACGTGCTGAGCCTCGGTGCCGTGTTCGGCATCTTCGCCGGCTTCTACTACTGGATCGGCAAGATGACCGGGCGCCAGTATCCGGAAACGCTCGGCAAGATCCACTTCTGGCTGACCTTCGTCGGTGTCAACCTGACCTTTTTCCCGCAGCACTTCCTCGGGCTCGCGGGCATGCCGCGCCGGATCCCGGACTATCCGGACGCGTACGCGGGCTGGAACATGATCTCCTCGCTCGGGGCGTTCATTTCGGCTGCGAGCGCGATCTTCTTCTTCTACGTCCTCTACCGCACCTTCACGAGCAAGGAGCGCTGCGCCGACAATCCCTGGGGCGAGGGTGCCACTACCCTCGAGTGGACGGTCAGCTCGCCGCCGCCGTTCCACACTTTCAACGAGCTGCCGGTCGTGACGGCCGAGCGGCACTGAGCCCGGAAGGCGGAGCGAAGTGGGCATGAGTTCCGGAGCGGGCGCTCAGGCGGCGCCGACCGAGGCGAGTGTCGGCGCCGAACTCGGTGTGCTCGCCCGCGACCTCGTCGTCCTGTTCAAGCCGGGGGTGATGCAGCTCGTCCTCTTCACGAGCCTCGTCGCCCTGCTGCTCGCCCCGGGCTCGCTCCACCCCGTCCTCGCGACGACGATCATGCTCGCGCTCGCCGGCGGTGCAGCGGCAGCCGCGGCGATCAACAACTGGTACGACAGCGACATCGACCGGGTCATGGTTCGGACGCGGCGGCGGCCGACCGCCGCCGGTCGGCTTGCGCCCGAGGAGGCGCTGGGCATCGGCGTGGTCCTCGCCGGCTTTTCGGTGGCGGTGATGGGGCTCGCGGCGGGCTGGCTCGCCGCGAGCCTCTTGGCGGCGACGATCGCCTTCTACGTCGTCGTCTACACGATGTGGCTCAAGCGGCGCACGCCGCAGAACATCGTGATCGGTGGGGCCGCGGGTGCCCTCCCGCCGGTCGTGGCCTGGGTGGGCGCGACGGGGCGCGTCGACCTCCTGCCCCTCGCGATGTTCCTTATCATCTTCCTCTGGACCCCACCGCATTTCTGGGCCCTCGCCCTCTATCGGGTGGGCGATTACGGGAAGGTCGGGGTGCCGATGCTGCCCGTTGTCGCCGGGCGGGAACGGACCGGCAGGCAGATCCTGGCCTATGCCGTGGCGACGACGCTCGCTTCGCTCCTGCCGGTGGCATATGGCGACCTCGGTCCGGCTTACGGTGCGGTCGCGCTGCTGTTGGGCGGCCGGCTCGTCGGGCTCTCCTGGAAGACCCTGCGGACGGGCTCGGACATCGTCGCCAATCGGCTGTTCCGGTTTTCGATCGCCTATCTCTTCGCGTTGTTCGGGGCGATGTTGGCGGATTGGTTGATCTTCGGCGCGGCGCTGGCCGGATGGTGAGGGTGATGGACGATCCCGAGCGGCGGCGGCTCCGAGCGCGCAATCTGGCGGTGGCGGGGGCTCTCGTCCTGCTCGTTCTCCTGTTCTACGCCCTCACCATCGCCCGGATCGGGAGCAACCTGCAGTGAGCGTGGCGGCGCGGAACCGGGCGACGGCGATCGGGGCCACCCTGGTGGTCGCGGGCATGATCGGCCTCACCGCGGCGTCGGTCCCGCTCTATCGGCTCTTCTGCCAGGTCACGGGTTACGGGGGCACCACCCAGCGGGCCGAGACGGTGCCGGAAAGGGTCGCCGGGACGCCGGTGACCGTGCTGTTCAACGCGGACGTCGCCCCCGACCTTCCCTGGCGGTTCCGCCCGGCACAGCGGCGGCTCGAGGTGCTGCCGGGTGAGCAGAATCTCGCCTATTACGAGGCCGAGAACCGGTCGAGCGAGCCCGTCGTCGGCACGGCCACCTTCAACGTGACGCCGCACAAAGCGGGCATCTATTTCCACAAGCTCGCCTGCTTCTGCTTCGAGCAGCAGACGCTGGAGCCCGGCGAGCGGGTCGAGATGCCGGTCTCGTTCTACGTCGATCCGGCACTTTTGGACGATCCCTCGACGCGGGACGTCCGGCAAATCACACTTTCTTACACCTTCTTCGTCGATCGCGAAGCGACCGAGGCGCTACGCCGCCGACGGGTCGCCGCGACCGGTAGCTGACGGCGGGCGGACCGCGCAGGCAGGAGACGGGAGAACATGGCGGGTAGCGCAGCGGCGAGCGTGGCACACGGGCACGGCCACGCGCACGAGGTCAAGCATCCCTACCACCTGGTCGATCCGAGCCCCTGGCCGCTGGTCGGCAGCGTGGGCGCGCTCGCCCTCACCGCCGGTGGCGTCATGTGGATGCACGGAAGCGCCGGGGGGAAGTGGATCACGCTCGCCGGCTTCGCGATCGTCTTGTTCACCATGTTCATGTGGTGGCGGGACGTGCTCGCCGAATCTTACAGCGGCGCCCATACGGACGTCGTCTCACGGGGCCTGCGGATGGGGATGATCCTCTTCATCACCTCCGAGGTCTTCTTCTTTTTCGCCTTCTTCTGGGCGTTCTTCTGGGGGGCGCTGGTTCCGCCCGAGACCGTGCCGGTCAAATGGCCACCCGAGGGCGTCGAGCCCGTGCCGACTTGGGGCATCCCCTTCCTCAACACGCTGATCCTCTTGACCTCGGGCACCACCGTCACCTGGGCGCATCACGCGATCAAGCAGAACGACCAGAAGACGGCCTTCAAGGCCCTGCTCCTCACGGTCTTGCTCGGGCTGACCTTCACCGGCTTCCAGGTCTACGAGTACATCCACGCCTATCACGAGGGCTTCACCCTCCAGTCGGGGATGTTCGGCTCCACCTTCTACATGGCGACCGGCTTCCACGGCCTGCACGTCCAGATCGGCACCGTGTTCCTGATCGTGATGACGATGCGGGCGTGGTACGGCACCTTCAAGCCCGACAAGCACGTGGGTTTCGAGGCGGCGGCCTGGTACTGGCACTTCGTCGACGTCGTCTGGCTCTTCCTGTTCGTTTGGGTGTACTGGTGGGGCGGCAGCCTGCGCTGGGAGACCGCGGGGGTCGGGTGAGCGAGGCACGACCGATCGGCGAGGTCTCGCCCTGGGCGGCGGGCCTCGCCGGGCGTTGCCCGCGCTGTGGGCGGGGGCGGTTGTTCGCCGGGTTCCTCGCGGTGGTCGAGCGCTGTGGGGTCTGCGGCTTGGACCTCCGCGCCCAGGACAGCGGCGACGGCCCGGTGGCCTTCATCATCTTGATCGTCGGGTTTCTCGTCGTCGGCGCAGCACTCCTCGTCGAAGTGCGCTACGAATGGCCGATCTGGCTGCATCTCGCCGTCTGGTTGCCGCTCGCGGCCGGGCTCTGCCTCGCGCTGATGCGGCCGCTGAAAGCGACGCTGATCGCCCTCCAATACCGCCACCGCCGCGACACGGTGAGCGGCGAGGCGTGAGCCGCGCGGTCCGCCGCTTCCGACCGGGCCTCGCGCTCACGCTCGCGTGGGCCGTGGCAACGGCGGTTCTGCTGGCGCTCGGCACCTGGCAACTGCAACGACTCTTCTGGAAGACCGAACTGATCGCCAAGGCCGAGGCCGCCGCAAACGCGGTCCCGGCACCGCTGCCGGCCGAGATCGCCGAGCCCGCGGCCCTCGAGTTCCGGCGGGTCCGGGTGAGCGGAGCCTATCTGCCGGGGCGGGCGGTCGCCCTCGGGCTGATCACCCGCGACGGACGGGCCGGGAGCCGGCTGCTCGTGCCGTTCCGGCTCGAGGACGGGCGGGCGCTCCTGGTCGACCGCGGCTTCGTTCCCGAGGATCGGCTGCGCACCCTTCTCGCTACGCCGCCCCCCGAGGGCCCACGCGTCCTCGAAGGGGTGCTGCGAGCGGCGAGCGCCGGGACCTGGGCGACCCCCGCACCGGAGCTCGGGCTGCCGCGCTGGTACGCGCCGGACATCGGGGCGATCGGCCGGCACCTGGGGCTCGCGCTCGAGCCCGTCTTCCTGGTCCTCGAACGGCCGGAGCCGGGGACGAGCGGGTTTCCCGAACCCGCCCCGGTCGCCGTCGAGCTGGCGAACCCGCACCTCGGCTACGCCCTCACCTGGTTCGGGCTCGCCGGCGTGCTCCTGGCCTTCTACATCCTGATGGGCGTTCGGGCCGAAAGGGAGGAACCGACGTGATCGCGATCCGGCGGCTCGCGCTGGCGACCGCCTTTCTCGCCTACGCGCTGATCGTGTTGGGCGCTTTGGTCCGCGCGACCAACTCGGGGCTCTCCTGCCCGGATTGGCCGACCTGCTACGGCTATTGGCTGCTCACCCCGGCCGATTTCGCGGCCCTCCCTGATACCGGTTACACCTACGAGCAAGTCATGCTCGAGTGGGTCCACCGGCTGATCGCCGGCGTGTTGCTGGGCCCGCTCGTTCTCGTCCTCTTGGCCCTGATCGTCTGGCGGCGTCGGGAGAGACCGGGGCTTCTGGCGGCGGGCGGGCTCCTCCTCGGCCTCCTGATCGTCCAGAAGCTCCTGGGCGGCATCACCGTGCTCGACCGCAACAGCCCCTGGTCGGTCGCCCTCCATCTGGGCAACGCCATGCTGGTCCTCGCGACGCTGTTGTGGATCGCGGTCCGCGCGGGCGATGTCGAACGGCGGGGGGTGCCGGCCGGCTTGCACCACCTCACCGCGGCGAGCTGGCTGCTCGTGATCGGTGCGATCACCTCGGCGGCGATCGTCGCCAAGAGCGGCGCGGCCCTCGCCTGCTCGACCTGGCCGCTGTGCGACGGTGCTCTCCTGCCCGACCTCGGCGACCCATTGATCCGGGCCAACTTCACCCACCGCCTCTTGGCCGGCCTCGCCGCCCTCGCGCTCTCGCTCCTGGCTTGGCAGGCGAGCCGCGCCGTTCTTCCTCCCGACCTCGCGCGGTTGGCGCGCGTCGCGGCGATCGTCGTCTGGCTCGAGGTCGCGCTCGGCGCGGTGACCGTCTGGGGCGAGATCGCGACCGGCCTCGCGGTGCTCCACCAAGCGGTCGGGGTGCTGGTCTTCGCCAAGGTCACCCTCTTCTGGTGGCGGCTGCGGGCGGCCTCGCGTCCGCTCGCGCTCGAGGCGGGCGATGGGTTGGCACTACGCGGCGCTTGAAGAGCGGCTCGGTCGCCTCGGCCACCTCGAGGGTGCGCTCGCCATCCTCAATTGGGACACGGCGGTCTGCATGCCCGAGGGCGCGAGTGCGGCGCGCGGCGAGCAGATCGCGACCCTCAAGCGGCTGGCCCACGAACTGTTGACCGCCGACGAAACCGGCGAGCTCCTGGCCGGGGCCGAGGCGGAAAGCGATCTCGACCCCTGGCAGCGGGCCAATGTCCGGGAGGCTCAGAGGCGGTTCCGCCGAGCCCGCGCGCTCGAGCCCGCGCTCGTCGAGGCCCTGGCTCGGGCCACCAACGCCTGCGAGATGACCTGGCGGCAGGCGCGCCGGCGGTCGGACTTCGCGATGCTGCGCGCCTCGCTCGAGGAGGTCGTGCGGCTCGTCCGCGAAGCGGCACGGGTGACCGGAGCGGCCCTCGGCCTCGAGCCCTACGACGCGCTTCTGGACGAGCACCAGCCCGACCTCCGCGACGCGCTCGTCGTGCCCCTGCTCGACCGGCTCGCGGCGGCGCTCCCGCCGATCCTCGAGGCGGCGATCGAGGCGAACCGGCCGTTCCTTTCGCCGCGCGGGCCGTTCCCGATCGATCGCCAGAAGAAGCTCGCCGAGCGGCTGATGAGCCGGCTCGGCTTCGACTTCCGAATGGGTCGGCTCGATGCCAGCGCGCATCCCTTCTGTGGCGGGATCCCGGTGGACATCCGGATCACTTCGCGTTGGCGCGAGGACGAGGTCGGCGCGGCGCTGATGGCCGTCCTACACGAGACCGGCCACGCGCTGTACGAGGCCGGGCTGCCGCGCCGCTGGCTGGGCCAGCCGGTCGGCGAGGCGCGCGGCATCGTCGTCCACGAGAGCCAGTCGCTGCTGCTCGAGATGCAGATCTGCCGCTCGCCGGCCTTCCTCCGCTTCCTCGCGGGCGAACTCGAGGCGGCGTTCGGGCCCGACCCGGCCTGGACGAGCGCCAACCTCGAGGCGCTCTGGCACCGGGTCGAGCGCGGCTTCATCCGGGTCGACGCCGACGAGGTGTCCTACCCGCTGCACGTGATCCTGCGCTGGCGGCTCGAAAAGGCGATGCTCTCGGGTGAGCTCGCGGTGGCCGATTTGCCGGGAGCCTGGGCCGAGGGCATGCGCGCGCTCCTCGGTGTGGTCCCGCCGGACGACGCGCGCGGCTGCCTGCAGGACATCCATTGGTCGGTCGGCGCCTTCGGCTATTTCCCCTGCTACACACTCGGCGCTCTGCTCGCGGCCCAGCTCGCCGCCGCCGCCCGCGCCCAGCTGCCGGGGCTCGAGCAAGACATCGCCCGCGGCGACATCGACCGGCTGCTCGCTTGGCTGCGCGCGGAGGTCCATGGCCGCGGCTCCATGCCGCGCTTCGAGGAGCTCGTCCGCGAGGCCACGGGCGGGCCCCTCTCGGTCGAGCCGTTCCTCGAGCACCTGCGCGCCCGCTACCTCGAGCGGGCGCGCGCCGCGTGATCGACCAGCTCAGCCGGCGGCGAGCGCGCGGTCCAGGTTCTCCTTCACCTTGTCCATGAACCGGGTGGTGGTGAGCCAGGGCTGATCGGGGCCGATCAGGATCGCGAGGTCCTTGGTCATGAACCCTGCTTCGACGGTCTCGATGCAGACCCGCTCGAGCGTCCGGGCGAAGCGTTCGACCTCGGGTGTTCCATCGATCCGCCCTCGATAGGCGATGCCGCGGGTCCAGGCGAAGATCGAGGCGATCGGGTTGGTCGAGGTCTCCTCGCCGCGCTGCCACTGCCGATAGTGACGGGTGACCGTGCCGTGCGCCGCCTCGGCCTCGATCGTCTTGCCGTCCGGGGCCATGAGGACCGAGGTCATGAGGCCGAGCGAGCCGTAGCCTTGGGCCACCGTGTCGGACTGGACGTCGCCGTCGTAGTTCTTGCAGGCCCAGACGAAGCCGCCGGGCAGCTTGAGGGCCGCGGCGACCATGTCGTCGATCAGTCGATGCTCGTAGAACAGGCCCGCGGCGGCGAAACGGTCGGCGAACTCGCTCTCGAACACCTCCTGGAAGATGTCCTTAAAGCGGCCGTCGTAGGCCTTGAGGATCGTGTTTTTGGTCGAGAGGTAGACCGGGTAGCCGCGCTGCAGGCCGTAATTGAACGATGCCCTCGCGAAGTCTCGGATCGATTCGTCGAGATTGTACATCGCGAGGGCCACGCCGGCGCCCGGGAAGTCGAACACCTCGAAATGGAGCGGCGCACCGCCGTCGGCCGGGGTGAAGGTCATGGTGAGCTTGCCGCGGCCCGGGACCTTGAAGTCGGTCGCCCGGTATTGGTCGCCGAAGGCGTGCCGACCGATCACGATCGGTTTGGTCCAGGCCGGCACGATCCGCGGCACGTTCCGGCAGATGATCGGCTCGCGGAAGATGGTGCCGCCCAGGATGTTGCGGATCGTACCGTTCGGTGACTTCCACATCTGCTTGAGGCCGAACTCCTTCACGCGGGCCTCGTCCGGCGTGATCGTGGCGCACTTCACGCCGACATTGTGCTTCTTGATCGCCTCCGCCGCCTCGACGGTGACCCGGTCGTCGGTCGCGTCTCGGTTCAGGATCCCGAGATCGTAATAGAGCAAGTCGACGTCGAGGTAGGGGAGGATGAGCTTTTCCTTGATCATCGCCCAGATGATCCGGGTCATCTCGTCGCCGTCGAGCTCGACGATCGGCTTCGCGACCTTGATTTTCGCCATGTGTAGTCCCCCGGGCCGGCTTCGCTGCCCTGGTAGCCCATGCCCGGCAGCACCGCCAGCGATGCTGCGTCGCAGCGGGCTCAGCGCCGCCAGACCGGGTCGACGAGTGTGGCGACGAGCGCGGCGTGCGCCGCCTCCTCCTCGGCGCTGGGCGCGTGCGGACGCGGCGCACGGACCCGCCGCACCGGTGCCGCTGCCGGCCCGGCCAGCGTCGCGGCCGCTGCGGGGACGAGGCCGAGCGCGGTCTGGCGGCCGCCCGAGAGGTGCAGATAGACCTCGGCCAGGAGCTGGCAGTCGAGCAGCGCACCGTGCACGGTCCGCGCACTCGCATCGATCGCGAAGCGTCGGCAGAGCGCATCCAGGCTCGCGGGCGCGCCCGGGAAGCGGCGCTGGGCCAAGGCGAGCGTGTCGATCACCCGCGCACTCGACAGCGGCTCGCGGCCGATCCGGGCGAGTTCCGCGTTGAGGAACTTGAGGTCGAAGGCGGCGTTGTGGATCACGAGCGGGCTGTCGGCGAGGAACCCCAGGAGCTCGTCGGCCGCCTCGGCGAAGGTGGGGAAATCCGCCAGGAACTCGCGGGTGAGGCCGTGCACGCGGCGGGCCTCCTCGGGCACGTCGCGCTCCGGGTCGAGATAGCTCTGGAAGGTCCGCCCACTCGGCAGCCGGTCGATCAGCTCGACCGCCGCCACCTCGACGATCCGATGGCCCTCCGCCGGGTCGAGGCCGGTGGTCTCGGTGTCGAGCACGATCTCGCGCAACATCAGCTCCGTCTCCCGAGGGGTCGCCCGGCGGCGAGCCAGCGATCCGGCCAAACGCGCCCGCGCTCACCGCGCAACCGTCGGACGATCGTCGCCACCGCCTCGGCGGTGCGACCCCGATCCGCACCCGAGGCGATCAGGAAGTCGGCGCGCCGACGCTTTTCGGCATCCGGTGTCTGCTCGGCGCGGATCGCGGCGAGCCGGGCCGGGCTCATGCCGGGGCGGCGCAGCGCCCTTTGCTCCTGGACGAGCGGGTGGGCGCTCACCACGACGACACGGTCGACCCGGTCGAGCCCGCCGGTCTCGAACAGCAGCGGGATGTCCAGCACCACGAGCGGCCGGCCGGCGCGGCATTGCGCCTCGAGGAACCGCCGCTGCGCCTCGCGCACGAGCGGATGGACCAGGGCCTCGAGTCGGCGCAGGGCCGCGCGGTCGCCCAGGACCCTGCGCCCGAGCGTGCCCCGGTCGATGCCGCCGCCCGGATCGACCGCCTCGGGGAAGGCCGCTCCGACCGGCCCGACGGCCGCGCCGCCGGGTCGGAAGAGGTCGTGGACGAGGGCATCGGCGTCGCAGACCGGCACGCCCATCGCGCGGAACAGGCGGGCGGTGTGGCTCTTGCCCATCGCGATCGAGCCGGTGAGGCCCAGGATCAACACGGCCCGCCTCAGTCCAGGAGCACCCGCTGGTCGCGCAAGAAGGCGAGGAGCGGCAGGAGCGGCAGGCCGAGGATCGTGAAATGGTCGCCCCGCACGCGGCTCACGAGCTGGGCGCCCAGGCCCTCGATACGGTAGGCGCCGACCGAGCCGAGCACGGTCTCGCCGCAGCGCGCGAGGTAAGCGTCGAGGAACGCGTCCGTGAACCGCCGCACCGTGAGTTCGGCGCTCGCGGTCGTGTGCCAGATCCGCGCCCCGTCCTTGACCACGACCGCGGCCGAGACGAGCCGATGCGTCCGGCCGCGCAGGCTCGCGAGCTGGGCGCGGGCCGCCGCGAGGTCGGCCGGCTTCTCGAGCCAGGCCCCCTCGAGCTCGAGGATCTGGTCGGCGCCCAAGATCAAGCTTCCGGGAGGCGAGCGACCGGTCGCCGAGCGCGCCTTGAGCTCGGCCAAGCTCACCGCCGCCTCCTCGGCCGGGGCGCCCGCCGAGCGCAGCGCGGCGAGCACCGCGCTTTCGTCGACCGCCGGCGCCACGCGCAGGAAGGCGAGGCCCGCCGCCTCCAACAGGGCGGCCCGGGTGGCGCTGCCGGAGGCGAGCACGAGGGGCGGCTCGGGAGCCTGGAGGGACGGCATGGTCGATGCGCGGATCGCCGTTAATCGTTCTTTAACAAGGACATGGCGGAATTCGCTCCGACCACCGGGGCCGTTGCCGAACCCGAGGTCGGCTCGAGGAGTTGGTGCCATGCCGGAGCCGTGCCCGCAACCGCGGTCGCCGGCCGTCGCGCCGCCGCCCGACGACCCGGGCTCGATCCGGTCGACAGCCACGGAGCGCGCGGCTCGGCCGGACGTCGGCCCGGTCCGGGCCCGCTGCCGGCAGTCGGTCAGACGGGCAACCGCACGAGCGCCTTGAGCCCGCCGCGCGAGGAGGTGTGCAAGCTGATCTCGCCGCCGTGGCCGAGCACGATGTCGCGGGCGATGGTGAGCCCGAGCCCGACGCCGCCGGTCGCCCGCGAGCGCGACTGGTCGAGCCGGACGAAGGGCTGGAAGACACGCTCGCGCTGGCTCTCCGGGATCCCCGGACCATCGTCCTCGACGGCGATCTCGACGTGCTGGGCGGAAAGGCGGGCGCTGATCCCGACCCACCGGGCGTGGCGGCAGGCATTGTCGACCAGGTTGGCGAGGCAGCGGCGGAAGGCGAGCGGCCGGACCGGCAGGGTAATGCCCGGCTCGACTGCGACCTCGGCCGAAAGCCCGCTGCGCTCGGCTCGCTCGCGCATGCTCTCGAGGATCGGTTCGAGCGGCGTGGGCTCGATCGTCTCGCGGCCCTCGCCCCGGGCAAAGCTCAGATAGTCCTCGACCAGCTGGACCATCTCCGCCACGTCCGAGCGCAGCCCGGCGACCACCGGATCGGCGCGGTCGCCCAAGAGCTCGAGCTCGAGCTTCATCCGGGTGAGCGGGGTGCGCAAATCGTGGCTCACCGCCGCGAGCATCTCGGTGCGCTGGGCGAGGTAGCGGTTCACCCGCTCGCGCATCTGGTTGAAGGCGTGCGCCGCGGCGCGCACCTCGGCCGCTCCTTGCGGACGGAAGGGGCCGGGATCGCGCCCCATGCCGAAGCTTTCGACGGCGCGGGCGAGCCGGCGGATCGGCCGGACCTGCAGGCGCAGGAAGTGGACGGCGATCAACAGGAGCACGATCGAGGCGCCGACCATCCAGGCCAAGAGGAGCCCGGTGGTCGTGGCGGTCACGCGTTTGCGCGAGGCGAGGACGCGGAGCAGCCCGTCGGAGAGCTGGACATGGACGGCGATCCGCTCGGTCTCGGCCGGGCGCAGCTCGACCAGGAACGGCTTGTCGAGCGCCTCGGCGAAGGCCTCGAGGATCTTGTTGTCGATGTGCTGGAGCAGGCCGCGATCGAGCCCGGCGGCCCGCGCCGCGGTCTCGAGCCGGCCGCCGGGTTCGAACGACAGGCGCAGGTCGAGCCGCCGGCGGGCCTGGTCCATGAGGGTGCGGCGGGCCTCCGGGTCCGGCGCAGCCTCGAGCTGCTCGACCAGGAGTGCGACCTCGCCGGCGACGCCGCTCGCCAGCCAGCGGGTCACCACGTCCCAATGGCGGTTGTAGAAGACCACCGTGAGCAGGATCTGGAGGATCACGACCGGCGCCACGACGATCAGGAGCGAACGCCCGAACAGCGAGCGCGGCACGATCGTGCGGTCGAGCAGGCGGCGGATCCGGCCCACCTGGCTCAGCTCCCGGTGCGCAGCACGTAGCCGGCGCCGCGCAGGGTCAAGAGCCAGCGCGGTTGGCGCGGGTCCTCCTCGAGCTTGCGCCGCAGCCGGACCATCTGGACGTCGACCGCCCGGTCGGAACCGGCGAGCTTGGCCCGCGCGCCGAGCTCGGCCCGGCTCAGCGCCCGACCCGGCTGCAGGGCGAGGCAGCGCAGCAACGCCGCCTCGCTCGCGGTCAGCCGCACGGGTTCGCCCTCGCGGGTCAGCTCGAGCGTCTGCGGGTCGAAGCGGAACGGGCCGAAGCGGACGACGGCCGACTCGGTACCGGGCGGCGCGCGGCGCAGGATGCTCGCGATCCGCAGCAAGAGCTCGCGCGGCTCGAAGGGCTTGACGAGATAGTCGTCGGCGCCCGCTTCGAGCCCGCGGATCCGGTCCTCGGGCTCGCCGCGCGCGGTCAACAGCAGGATCGGCACGCCGCGCCGCTCGCGCAGCTCGGCGGTGAGGTCGGCACCGTCGCGGTCCGGCAGCATGACGTCGAGGACGATGATGTCGAAGGCGATCCGCTCGAGGGCGGCGAGCGCCGAGGCCGCGTCCGCCGCGACCGAGACGAGATAGCCGTTCTGCACGAGGTAGCGCTGTAAGAGCTCGCGCAGGCGCGCGTCGTCGTCGACCACCAGGACGTGGAACCCGTCGCCCGCCGGCACGGCCGTACCCTCAGCTCGCTGGGCGCACCGCAGACCGCCGGCCGAACCCCTCGACCAGCTCGCCGAGCACCCGCTGGAAGCCGGCGACCGCCTCGGGCCCGGCCTTCTGGAAAGCCCGGCGCAGCGCCAGCCGGCGCTGCTCGGCGAGCATCGTGGCGAGCGCCGTACCCGCTTCGGTCGGGCGGAGCGCCCGGCGGCGCCGGTCGGCGCCGTCGGCCTCGCGGCGCACGAGGCCGGCCGCCTCGAGCGCCTGGAGATGGCGCGAAGTCGACTGCTTGGTCGCACCGAGCAGCCGGCCGAGCTCGGCCGCACTCGTGCCGGGACGACGGTGGACGAGCCAAAGGAGCTCGAGCGCGGGCTCGGCCAGGGCCGGGCCGACATCCGCCGCCGGACGACGCGCGGCCAGACCGTGCCCGGCGAGCAGCAGGAGCTCGAGCGCGCGGTCGAGCTCCTCGTCGCGCAGGAAGAGCGGGCTCGCACGCAGGAGCGTGCTGCCCGCGGGAACCGTCGTGCCCGTGCTCACATTGACACTTATGCAAGGCGATGATAGCGAAGGCAATCCCGAATTTCACGAGCGGGCCACGTACAACACCTCGGAAGCGCCGATGGCCGACCTCGTTCCCTTCGACGATCGCGACGGCTGGATCTGGTTCAACGGTGAGTTCGTGGCCTGGCGCGAGGCCAAGGTTCACGTGCTCACCCACGGCCTGCACTATGCGAGCTGCGTGTTCGAGGGCGAGCGTTGCTACGAGGGCCGGATCTTCAAGAGCAGCGAGCACAGCCAGCGGCTGATCGACAGTGGCCGGATGCTGGGCTTCGAGGTGCCCTACACGGTGGCCGAGCTCGATGCCGCCAAGGCCGCGACGGTCGCCAAGATGGGCTTCAAGAATTGCTACGTCCGGCCGCTCGCCTGGCGCGGCTCCGAGCAGATGGGAGTGTCGGCGCAGCACACGCGGATCAATGTGGCGATCGCCTGTTGGGAGTGGGGCGCCTATTACCGCGACCTGCGGCTCACCCGCGCCGTCTACGATCGCCCGGCGCCGACCACCGCCCCGGTCCACGCCAAGGCCGCGGGCCTCTACATGATCTGCACGATCTCCAAGCACGCCGCCGAGGCCAAGGGCTTCGGCGACGCCTTGATGCTCGACTGGCGGGGTTACGTGGCCGAGACCACGGGGGCCAACATCTTCCTCGTGATCGACGACCAGCTGCACACACCCAAGCCGGACTGCTTCTTGAACGGGATCACCCGCCGCACGGTGATCGAGCTCGCCAAGGCGCGCGGCATCGAGGTGGTCGAGCGGCACATCAAGCCCGAAGAGCTGGCCGGCGCCCAGGAAATCTTCGTGACCGGGACCGCCGCCGAGATCACGCCGGTCCACGCGATCGACGATCTCACCTACCAGACCGGCCCGGTCACCCGCATGCTGCTCGACGATTTCCACCGGCTGACCCACAGCCACGTCCTCTGAGCGCGAGAGCGGCGCGGTCGGCCGGCGCGGCCGCGAGCTCGCGGGCGGACGGGTGCCGCCGTCGGCCGGCGACCGGCCGGCTCAGGCGGTGCCGGCGGCTCCCGCCTCCTGGGCCCGTTGGGCGAGCCGGCGGCGGTAGAGGGTGGCGAAATCGATCGGATCGAGAAGGAGCGGGGGCAGGCCGCCGTCACGGGTCACGTCCGCGACGATCCGCCGGGCGAAGGGGAAGAGGATCCGGGGGCACTCGATCAGGAGGAGCGGTTGCACGGTGTCCTCGGGAATGTTGGCCAGCTGGAACACCCCGCCATAGGCCAACTCCACGAGGAAGAACGGCGTGTCGCCGGACTTGGCCTCGATGTTGATCTGGAGGACGACCTCGAAGTGCTGCTCGCCCACTTGGCGGGCGTTGACGTCGACCGCGATCTGGATCTCCGGCCGCGGCTGACCGGGGGCGAGGCCCATCGGCGCGCGGGGATTCTCGAACGACAGGTCCTTCACGTATTGGGTCAGGATCGACAGGCGCGGCTGGGCCGCCTGCCCCTCCTCGTTCGTGCCCGTGGGCGCGCCCGGCTCGTTCATCGTCCGCTCCTCGTCTGACGCTGGTCGCCGGCCTCAGCCGGCCGCCCCGGCCGTGCGGTCGAGCCGCAGCCGGACGGCGCCGAGATTTCCCACTTCCCGGCCCGTCAGGCAACGGATGAACCCCCAATGGGTGACGACCGCCACCGTCTCCGGCTCGGCCATGCGTGCGGCCACCTCGAGGAACCGCCGGGCCCGTGCCTCGAGGCTCGCCACGCTCTCGATCCTCCCGCCCCACCAGACCGGCTCGAGCCCACTGAAATCGAACCCCGGCCACTCCGCACGCAGGCGGTCGGGGTGCGAGCCTTGGTCGCAGGAGAAGGCGCAACGCTCGCGGACGAGCGGCTCGACCGTGACCGGCAACTCGAGTTCTTCGGCCAGGATCCGGGCGGTCTGCAGGGCCCGGCGGTAAGGGCTCGCGAGCAGCCGGCGGATCCCCTCGCGGCGCAAGAGCGCGGCTGCCGCCCGCGCCTCGGCCGCACCGCGCTCGGTGAGCGGCGGATCGGGCAGGCCGGGGTCGACCCGGCTCACCCCGAACCGGCGGTTCCACTCGGATTCGGCGTGGCGCAGGAGGAGCATCTGAGCGATCCCGAGAGCCCGCCCCGCCACCGGCCGAGCCGGCCGCGGCGCCGGGCTGTTTGTTTTTGCTCGGCCCGGCTTATATGATCGTCCACGGCGCTTCTCGCCACCGGCGCGGCTGCGCCGGTCCTCCCGCCGGTCGAGCAGGTCCGAACGATCCCTGATGTCCGACGGCTACGCGCTCCTCGACATCCTCTTCTTCGCCGTGGTCGCGGTGTTCATCGCGGCTCGGCTGCGCTCCGTGCTCGGCCGCAGGACCGGCCACGAGCGGCCGCGGCCGCCGCGCATCCAGCCGCAGCCCGCACCGGCGACCGGCGAGACCTCGGACAAGGTCGTCCCGCTGCCCGACCGCCGTCGCAGCGCCGAGGAGCCGGCGATCGCCGCCGAGGCGGGTCCCGCTCTCAAGGACGGCTTGACCCGGATCCGCCTCGCCGACCCGAGCTTCGACCTCGATTCCTTCCTCGAAGGTGCCAAGGTCGCTTTCGCGATGATCGTCGAGGCCTTCGCCAAGGGCGACAAGGCGACCCTCGAGCCGCTCCTCGCCCCGCCGGTCTTCGCGAGCTTCGCCGCGGCGATCGACGAGCGGCAGCGGCTGGGCCGGACCCTCGAGACCGAGCTCGTGGCGCTGCGCGGCGCCGAGGTCGTGGGGGCTGCTCTCGAGGGGCGTCTCGCGCGGGTCACGGTCCGCTTCACGAGCGAGCAGATCAACTGCACCCGTGACGCCTCGGGCGCGGTCGTGGAGGGCGATCCCTCGGCCGTCGAGACGGTGGTCGATCTCTGGACCTTCCAGCGCGACGTGACGTCGCGCGACCCGAACTGGGCCCTGGTGGAGACCCGCTCGGGCGCGTGAGCCGGCGCCTCGCCCTCCTCGCGGGCCTCCTCCTCGCGACCGGGCTCGGCGCCGCCGCCTGGTGGTGGTTCCGGCCGGCACCGCCGCCTGCCGAGCCCACGCTCGTCTTGACCCGGGCCCGCTTCGCCGAGCTTCCGGGCTGGCACGACGACGACCCGCGTCCGGCGCTCGCCGCCTTCGCCCGTTCCTGCGCGCGGCTCGCCGATCGGCCGGCCGACGAGCTCTTCGGCCGCGAGCCGCGCTTCGGCCGGGTCGCCGAGTGGCGGGCGGCCTGCGCCGCCTTGGCCGGGCCCTGGGCGAGCGCAGCCGACGCGCGGGCCCGGATCGAGGCCGTGCTCCGGCCCTGGCTCGCGAGCGATCGCGGGCAGCCGGAGGGGCTCGTCACCGGCTATTTCGAGCCCGTGCTCGAGGGTTCCCGGCGGCCCGACGCGCGGTTCCGTCACCCGCTCTACCGTCGCCCCGACGATCTCGTGACCGTCGAGCTCGGCCGGTTCGATCCCACCCTCGAGGGCCGGCGGATCGCCGGCCGGGTCGAGAAGGGCCGGCTCGTGCCCTACTTCACGCGCGCCGAGATCGACGCGGGGGCGCTCGCCGGGCGCGGCCTCGAGCTCGCCTGGGTGGCCGATCCCGTCGCGCTCTTTTTCCTCCACGTCCAAGGCTCCGGCCGGATCGCGCTCGCCGAGGGCGGCACGCTGCGGGTCGGCTACGCCGACCAGAACGGTCACCCCTACCGGCCGATCGGCCGGGATCTCGTCGACATGGGCGCGCTCGCGCGTGAGGCGGTCTCGATGCAGAGCATCCGGGCGTGGCTCGCGGCCCACCCCGAGCGGACCTTCGAGCTGCTCCACAAGAACCCGTCCTACGTCTTCTTCCGCGAGCTCGCCCTTCCCGAGGACGCGCCCGGTCCGCCCGGCGCGCAGGGCGTGCCCTTGACCCCCGGCCGCTCGCTCGCGGTCGATCGGCGCTTCGTCCCGCTCGGCCTACCGCTCTGGCTCGACACGACGGCCCCCGCGCCCGAGGGCGAGCGGCCGCTGCGGCGGTTGGTTGTGGCCCAGGACGTGGGGGGTGCGATCCGCGGCCCGGTCCGCGGTGATGTTTTCTGGGGCTCGGGACCCGAGGCCGAGTATGCGGCCGGCCTCATGAAGAGCCGGGGCCGGTATTGGCTGCTCTTGCCGGCCACCCTCGATCCGACCGGCGGCAGTTGACGCCGAACCCGTTCGGATCGGCGGGCGGGGAAGAAGGGCGAGGCCCGCGGGCCTCGCCCTCCGGTCCGCCCTCCTCCTCAGCGGACCTCGGCCGTCGGCCGTGGCGAGGCCGCCGCGAACCCCGGGACGTCTTGCGGCATCGACTTCGAGGTCGCGACGACGCGCTTGGGCGCGTTCGCCGTCTCACTCTCGCCCGGATCGGGCCTTCGGCCTGCTCCTCAAGGTCGGCGGCACGCCCGTCGCCGGATGGTGGCAGGAGTTGCACGGGAACACGCCCGAGGCCGGCAGACGTGGCTCGAAGGGTTCGAGGGCGCGCTGGCTCAGCTCGTTCGCCGGGACCGCTGCCTGCCGGCGAGCGGGCCCACGACCGCCGCGGCCGCGAGGAAGGCGATGCGCATGGCGCTTCTCCTTTTTGGAAGCGCTCCAAATTTACGCCGGGGATCGTGAAGGGTGTTCGATCTGGATCAACCGTCGTCCGGCGCGTCGTCGAAGCGGGCCCGCGTTTTCGCGAAGCGACCGGCGGCTGGACGTAACCGATCGACGTCGATCGGCACGGCCTCCTGGCTGCACCAGGGCGGGGGCCGAGAGCTCAGATCGCCCGGGTGAGCGCGGTGTTCGGCAGCTCGATCGAGACCGCGAGCAGCGACATGTCGGCCTCGCGTTCGACCTCGACCTTGATCTTGCGCTCGTCGATCGGGACGTACTTGCGGATCACTTCCAGGATCT
>Ga0308410_1000782_pt1 | contig 17713 bp, 15 predicted proteins | sample HotsprOSTMatCore_FD_203467 | JGI IMG/M metagenome (GOLD analysis project Ga0308410, IMG submission 203467) | Hot spring phototrophic mat microbial communities from Octopus Spring, Yellowstone National Park, Wyoming, United States -... | ecosystem: Environmental > Aquatic > Thermal springs > Hot...
TCGTCCGACATCTGCGGGATCAGCCGGATCGAGGGCGCATCGGGCGAGAACACCAGCCGGCCGGCGGCGCGCGCGAGACGCGCGGCGAGATAGGCGTTGTTGGCGACCAGCAGCACGATCTGGCGCGACGGCCAGCGCTCGACCGCCGTGATCAGGCTGTAGGAGACGATCGCGAAGGCGATGATCGGGATCACGTCGAGCACGAAATCGCCGAAGGCGGCGAGCGCGCGCGCGCTCCAGTTCGCCGGCTCGCGGCGCAGCAGGCGTGCGCGGGCCGGCCGCAGCGCCAGGATCAGCAGCCGCTCGGCCAGGATGCCCGCGCCGAGCACCAGCGCGATCTTCCACAGCGTATCGAGCACGCCCGCGCGCGCGGCCGGGTCGGCGGCGATGCGGGTGATCCAGGCCCAGACCTGCGGCGCGTCGCTGAGCGTCTGCACCACCGCCATGGTGGTCTCGCCGACAGCCACGAGGCGCGCGCTGAGCTCGACCAGGAGTTGCGCGCCCAGGCTGTCCGGCGCGAGCGGCAACGGCGGCTGGGCCGGCGGCGGCGCCGGGGCGGCGGGGGCGACGGGCGCGAGGGCAGGGGCAGTCGCGGCGCCGGCGCGGGCGAGCGCGTCGAGGGCGGCGATGAGCTCGGCGCGCCGCGCATCGTCGCGCAGGAGCTCCGCAAGCCGCGCCGCCTCGGCCGCACCCAGGGCGGGCCGCGCCGGGCCTGCGGGCCCTGCCGGGGGTGCCGGCGGGTCGGCGGGCCGGGTGGCGGGCGGCGCCGGCCCCGGCTGATCCGGCGCCTGCGCCAGCGCGCCGCCGGCGACCAGCAGCAGGCCAGCGAGGGCGAACAGCGCGATCAGCGCGGCGGGGCGGCGCAACCGGGGCATGGGTCTCCGCGGCCTGGGAACGGTCGCCCGACGGAACCCCTCCCGTCCCGGGGTGTCAAGCGCGCGAGACCGGCCTTATCGTGGACGTGTCGCGATGTCCTTCCCGACCGCCGAGAACGCTGGGCCGTCCATCATGACGGTGCTCGCCGCGCTGCTGGCCGCGCATCTGGCCGGGATGGGCGCGTTCCTGGCCGTGCCAGTGCTGGCGCCGCTGATCGGCGCGAGCGCCGGCCTGCCGCCGAGCCTCGCCGGGCTGCACACCTCGCTCGTCTATGCCGGCACGCTGCTCTCGGGGCCGCTCACCGGCGCGCTGATCCTCCGCCATGGCGCGGTGCGGCTGTTGCAGGCGGCGCTCGCGGTGATCGCGATCGGGCTGGCGCTCGCGACGATCGGCCCGGCCTGGGCGCTCGCGCTCTCGGCGCTGGTCTGCGGCATCGGACACGGGCCGCTCACGCCAGCAGGCAGCCAGCTCCTGCATGCGCGCGCGCCGGCGCGGCGGCGCAGCCTGATCTTCGGCATCAAGCAGACCGGCGTGCCGGCCGGGGCGGCGATGATCGGCGTGCTCGCGCCTGTGCTGGCGGTCGCGCTCGGCTGGCGCGGGGCGATCCTCGCGGCCGCGCTGTTCGGGCTCCTGGTCGCGGCCGGGTTGCAGCCGCTCAGGCGCAGCATGGACGCGGAGGCCGACGCGGCGCGTCCCGTCTCATGGCGCGGCGCACTCGCCAGCCTGCGCCTGTTCCGCGGCCACGCGCCCTTGCGGGCGATCACCATCGCCGCCTCCAGCTTCGGCATCGGCCAGTTCTGCTTCTCCTCCTTCTTCGTCGTCTTCCAGGTCGAGGCGCTGGGCTTCGATCTCGTCGCGGCCGGTGCGAACCTCGCACTCGCCCAGGTCGCGGGCATGGTCGGGCGGATCGGCTGGGGCGTGGTGGCGGACCGCTTGGCGCCAGCGCCGGTGCTCCGCTTCCTGGGCGCGGCGATCGCGGGGTCGTCGCTCGCCCTCGCCGTGGCGACGCCGGCCTGGCCGGCGGCCGCGGTTGCCGCCGCCGGCATCGCCATGGGCGCGACCGCCATCGGCTGGAACGGCGTGCTGCTCGGCGAGACCGCCCGGCTCGCGCCGCCGGGCCAGGCCGGGGCGGCGACCGCCATGCTCGGGGTGGTCTTCGCGCTGGTGATGCTGGCCGCGCCCAGCCTGTTCAGCCTGCTGGTGCAGCTCACAGGCGGCTACGCGGCCGGGTTCGGCCTCTGCGCGGCGGCGGGCATGGTCGGCGCGGTGGCGCTCGGACCCCTGGCGCGCGTCGGCTTCACCCGCTCGTGACGGCGGCGGGGCGGCGACGCGCGCGCCGGGACGTGCGATAGCGCCACCATGCAGACGGTCCTGATCATCCTGGTCGCGATTGCCATGCTGGCCACGCTCGGCGTGCTGTTCGCCGGCGTGGTCGGGCTCGCGCGCGGCACCGACCCCGCGCGCAGCAACGTGCTGATGCGCTGGCGCGTGCTGCTCCAGTTCGGTGCGGTCTTGCTGTTCATGCTGCTGGTGGCGCTCGCGCGCGGCTGACCGGGGCGGTTCGGCCTGCCCCGGTTTTGACTTGGCGGCGACGCCCGCCTATGGTCCAGGTCGTTTTGTTGCAGGCGCGAAGGAACCCGTCGCGGTGGTGCTGCGGGCAGGAGGGAAGTGCCGGGCCGCCCTCGTGCGGGCCTCTTCCCCGCGCCGCGGAGGGACGGCAGGTCGCACATGAAGATCCTCGTGCCCGTCAAGCGGGTGGTCGACTACAACGTCAAGATCCGGGTGAAGTCGGACGGTTCGGGTGTCGAGACGGCGAACGTGAAGATGTCGATGAACCCGTTCGACGAGATCGCGGTCGAGGAGGCGGTCCGCCTCAAGGAGAAGGGCAAGGCCACCGAGATCGTCGCCGTCTCGGCCGGCATCGCCGCCTGCCAGGAGACGATCCGCACCGCGCTGGCGATGGGCGCCGACCGCGGCGTCCTGATCGAGACCGACGCCGAGCTCCAGCCGCTCGCGGTCGCCAAGCTGCTGCGTGCGCTGGTGGCGCGGGAGGCGCCCGACCTCGTCATCATGGGCAAGCAGGCGATCGACGATGACATGAACGCCACCGGCCAGATGCTTGCCGCCCTGCTCGGCTGGGCCCAGGGCACCTTCGCGAGCAAGGTCGAGCTCGGCGATGGCCGCGTGACCGTGACGCGCGAGATCGATGGCGGGCTCGAAACGGTCGATCTCAAGCTGCCCGCGATCGTAACCGCCGATCTGCGGCTGAACGAGCCGCGCTACGCCTCGCTGCCGAACATCATGAAGGCGCGCAAGAAGACGATCGAGACGGTCAAGCCGGCCGATCTCGGCGTCGATGTGACGCCGCGGCTGACGGTGCTGAAGGTCGAGGAGCCGCCGAAGCGCAAGGCGGGGGTGAAGGTCGCGTCGGTCGCGGAGCTGGTGGCGAAGCTCCGCACCGAGGCCAAGGTGATCTGAGGAGAGGCGCGATGGCGATCCTGGTTCTGGCCGACCACGACGGGCGGCATGTGAAGCAGCCGACGCGCAGCGCCGTCGCCGCCGCCGAGCGGATCGGCGGCGAGGTGCATGTGCTGGTGGTCGGCGAGGGGGTGGCCGAGGCAGCGCAGGCGGCGGCAAAGCTTCCCGGTATTGCCAAGGTGCTGGTGGCCGACGCGCCGGCTTACGCGCATCTGCTCGCCGAGCCGCTTGCCGCGCTGCTGGCGAAGCTCGCGCCCGGCTACTCGCATCTGCTCGCGCCTGCGACCACCCTGGGCAAGAACGTGATGCCGCGCCTCGGCGCGCTCATCGACGTGCAGCCCATCAGCGACATCGCCGCCGTGGTGGACGCCGACACCTTCGTCCGCCCGATCTACGCCGGCAACGCGCTCGCGACCGTGCGGTCGTCGGACGCGACCAAGGTGATCACGGTGCGCGCGGCAAGCTTCGATCCGCTGCCCGAAGAGGGTGGGGCGGCCGTGATCGAGGCCGTGGAGGCGGCCGAGGATCCAGGCCTCTCCCGCTTCGTCGGCCAGGAGCTCTCCAGGTCCGAGCGGCCGGAACTGACGGCGGCGCGCATCGTCGTCTCCGGCGGGCGCGGCCTGGGTTCGGGCGAGAACTTCAAGCTGATCGACGCGGTCGCCGACAGGCTCGGCGCCGCGGTCGGCGCCTCGCGCGCCGCGGTGGATGCGGGCTTCGTGCCGAACGACTACCAGGTCGGCCAGACCGGCAAGATCGTCGCTCCCGAGCTTTACGTCGCGGTCGGCATCTCGGGCGCGATCCAGCATCTCGCCGGCATGAAGGACAGCAAGGTGATCGTCGCCATCAACAAGGACGAGGAGGCGCCGATCTTCCAGGTCGCCGACTACGGTTTGGTGGCCGACCTGTTCCAGGCCCTGCCGGAACTTGCCGCGGCGCTGGACCGCAAGTGATGAGCATGGACGCGAAGACGACCTCGACGGCGGCGCAGGCGACGCTGGAGATGCCGGCGATCGCGGCCATCGGCGTGATCGGCGCCGGCCAGATGGGCAGCGGCATCGCCCATGTCTGCGCGCTCGGCGGGTTCGCGGTGACGATGATCGACGTCAAGCCCGAGGCGCTGGAGCGCGCGCGCGGCGTGATCGCGAAGAACATGGACCGGCAGGTCGCCAAGGGCACGATCTCGGCCGCGGACAGGGAGGCGGCGCTGGCACGCATCCGCACCGGCACCGACTACGCGCTGCTCGCCGACGCCGATCTCGTGATCGAGGCGGCGACGGAGAAGGAGGAGGTCAAGAAGACGATCTTCAAGGCGGTCTGCCCGCATCTGAAGCCCGCCTGCCTGATCGCGACCAACACCTCCTCGATCAGCATCACCGGGCTTGCCGCCGCGACCGACCGGCCGGCGAAGTTCATCGGCATGCATTTCATGAACCCGGTGCCGGTGATGAAGCTGGTCGAGGTGATCCGTGGCATCGCCACCGACGAGCCGACCTTCCAGGCGATCCAGGCGCTGGCGGCGAAGCTCGGCAAGACCACCGCGGTGGCGGAGGACTTCCCCGCCTTTATCGTCAACCGCATCCTGGTGCCGATGATCAATGAGGCGGTCTATGCGCTCTACGAGGGCGTGGGCGACATCCGCTCGATCGACACGGCGATGAAGCTCGGCGCCAACCACCCGATGGGGCCGTTGGAGCTGGCCGACTTCATCGGCCTCGACACCTGCCTTTCCATCATGCAGGTGCTGTACGAGGGCCTCTCCGACAGCAAGTACCGGCCGTGTCCGCTACTGGTGAAATATGTCGAGGCGGGCTGGCTCGGGCGCAAGACCGGCCGCGGCTTCTACGACTATTCGGGCGACCCGCCGCGGCCGACGCGGTAGCGCGGCTTGCCCCAGGCCGGGGTTCTCTGGGGAGGGCACGACGATGCACGCAGGACCGGGAAGGTTCGGTTGCCCTTGACGGCAAACCGATCCCGGCGGCGCTTCCTCGCGCTACGTCACTGTCTCCAGCTCGTCCTCGGAGAGCCCGCCCGGCACGATCACCAGCGGCGTGCGCAGCTGGCGGTTGTAGCGGCCTGTCAGCGCCGTGATCAGGGGCCCTGGCCCCTCGGAGGAGGTCGAGGAGGCGAGCACCAGCACGCTGATTCCCTTCTCCTCGACGAGCAGCTTCAGGAGCTCGTCGCGCGGCTCACCCTCGCGCAGGTAGAGCACCGGCATCGTACCGGTGATCCGGTTCACCTCGGCGGCCAGCCCCTGTAGGAGCTGCTCGGCCTCGGCCCGCCGCTCCTCGCGCATCATCTCCGCCACCCCCGCCCATTCGGTCTGGCCGGGCGGCTCGGTGACCCGCAACAGCGCGACTCGGCCGCCGCCGCGCGCGGCGCGAAGCGCGGCATAGCGCAGCGCCACCGCCCGTTCGGGGCTGTCGTCCACCACCACGAGGAAGGTGCGTTGCCGCCGCGCGGCCTCGTGCTCGGCGGACTTGGAGACGGCGATCTCGTCGGTCATCACCGCGCATCATACCCGGCGCCCTCCGGGTCGCGCGAGCGGGCGTCAGTTCCGGCGGAACAGCACGCTGCCGGCCCAGCCCGCCAGCGCCGCGACCAGCACCGCGCCGAAGCCGTAGAACCAGGGGTGATCGTGCGCGAAGCGCCAGATCTCGGCCGAGGTGCCGACGCGGCGCACCGCCAGCGAGACGTCGCGCGCGGCGACGATGCGCTGATCCTGCACCGCGAGCACGTCCACACGGTACGGTCCAGGAATGACCGTCGGCGGCAGGAAGACGCGGGTGTGGAAGAGCTGGTCCCCGACCACGGTGACCCCGCCGTCCACCTGGCGGTAGAGCCCGGCCTCGGCCTTGATCTCGACAAGCGCCTGGCGGAAGGTTGGGTCGTTGCGCGGGCCTTCGGGTCGGAGCGGCAGCGCGTCGAGGCCGAGCCGCAGCCTCCGGCGTTCGCTCTCGGGCAGGATCTCGGCGAGCGGCCGGGTGGAGGCGACGGCATAGAAGGTCGGCGCCGTGTTGAAGATCTCGAAGGCGCCGTTCACCCAGATCCCGGCGATGCGCGTCTTCTGCCGCACCACGAAGGGCAGGGCGGGGCCTCGCACGGCCACCACGAGGTCGGCGGGCGCGGTCTCCTTGGCGCCGAACACCAGCAGTTCCGCGCCGGTGAAGCCTGTCGTGACCTCGATTTCTCGCTGCGAGAGCTCCGCTACCAGCGCCGCGGCCGGAGAGGGGGCGGAGAGCGCCGCGGCGAGCAGCGCGGCGGCGAGGCGGCGCGATCGCCTCACAGCAGCGGCTCCACTACGAACATCGCCTCCGGCTGGCGGAACAGGCTGATGCCGAGCTCGAGCGCCACCATCAGCACCAGCAGGCCGAGCAGCCCCCGGGTCTCCTCGCCGCGCAGCCGCGATCCCATCGCCGCGCCGAACTGCGCGCCGGCCACGGCGCCCGCCATCAGCAGGAGCGAGAGGATGATGTCCACGCTCTGGGTGCTGACCGACTGCATCACCGTTACCGCGGCGGTGACGAACACCACCTGGAACAACGAGGTGCCGATCACCACGCCGGTCGGCATGCCGAGCAGGTAGATCATGGCGGGGACCAGGATGAAGCCGCCCCCTACACCCATGATGGCGGACAGGAGGCCGATCCCGAAGCCGATCAGGACGGGGGGGATGACACTGATATAGAGTCGGCTCTGGCGGAACCGCATCTTCAGCGGCAGGCCGTGCATCCAGAAATGCTCGTGCAGGCGGCGGCGGATCTGCCGGCGGCGGCGGAGCAGCGCGCGCAGGCTCTCGGCCGCCATCAGCGCCCCGACGATGCCGAGCACCACGACGTAGAATAGCGCGACGACGAGATCGAGTTGGCCGAGACTGCGCACCAGCACGAAGATCTGCACGCCGAGGGCGGAGCCGGCGAGGCCGGCCGCCGTCAGCACCGCGCCCATCTTTGCGTCCACGTTGCCGCGCCGCCAGTGCGCGATCAGCCCGGAGATCGAGGCGCCCATGGTCTGGTTGGCCGAGGTCGCCACCGCCACGGCCGAGGGGATACCGATGAAGATCAGGAGCGGCGTCATCAGGAACCCGCCGCCCACGCCGAATAGGCCTGAGAGGAGGCCGACGGCGAGCCCGATTCCGACGACCAGCAGGACGTCCACAGACATCTCAGCGAGGGGGAGGTAGACCTGCATGCGCAACGGCTCACGGCGGCGGCGGGAGAGTGGGTCGGACGGGCGGAGGGGACAAGGCCAAACGGGCAGAAGTGAGGACAGGTCGGAGGAAAAACAAAACAGCGGACCGCGCTGGTCCCTGAGCACCCTGGACCCGGGCGCGCCTGCCGATGGTCGGCGCGCTGCCGCTCCCTCACCGCGCGCCGGCGATCCAGCGCGATCTTCACGCCGCACTCGGCCTTCGTCGGGCTCGCCAGCACGTCACGCTGTATTGCCCGACCACGCCGGCGTTCGATGCGCGCGATCCCTTTGGGGTTGCCCGCGCGCCCTGTCATCGCGCTTTCTGTTGCATCGCAGCATGCTCTCGCTCATCACTGCCATATGCCCGAACGCACGCCCCGCGACCCGGCCGCCAGCGACGCGGCGCCCTCCGCCCCGCCGAAGCGGCTCGAACTCGCTTTGCAGGGCGGCGGCGCGCACGGCGCCTTCACCTGGGGCGTGCTCGACCGGCTGCTGGCCGACGAGTCGATCGCGATCGAAGGCATTAGCGGGACCTCGGCCGGGGCGATGAACGCGGTCGTGCTGGCCGACGGGCTGGTGCGCGGCGGCCGCGACGGCGCGCGCGCGGCGCTCGCACGCTTCTGGCGCGCGGTCAGCGACGCCGCGCGCACGAGCCCGGTGCAGCGCACCTGGCTCGATCACGCGCTCGGCCGCTGGACGCTCGATCTCTCGCCCGGCTACATCGCCATGGACCTCGCGAGCCGGCTGGTGTCGCCCTATGACCTCAACCCGCTCGGGCTCAATCCGCTGCGCGAGGTGGTGCGCGAGACGGTCGATTTCGGCAACGTCAACCGCTGCGATGCGCTGAAGCTGTTCGTCGCCGCGACCAATGTGCGCACCGGGCGGCCGCATGTGTTCCGCCAGCCGACGATCACCCTCGACAGCGTGATGGCCTCGGCCTGCCTGCCCTTCCTGTTCCAGGCCGTCGAGATCGACGGCGAGGCGTACTGGGACGGCGGCTTCATGGGCAACCCCGCGCTCTATCCGCTGGTGGACGAGTGCGACGCGCGCGACCTGGTGATCGTGCAGATCAATCCCCTCGTGCGCGCCGCCGTGCCGAAGAGCGCGGCCGACATCCGCAACCGCATGAACGAGATCAGCTTCAATGCCTCGCTCTTGAAGGAGCTGCGCGCGATCCTGCTCCTGAAGCAACTGATCGACGCCGAGGGGCTCGAGCGCGAGCGCTACCGCGACATGCTGATCCACCGCATCCATGCCGAGGCCGAGATGGCCGCCCTCGGCGTCTCCTCGAAGCTCAATGCCGAGTGGGCGTTCCTCGAGCATCTGCGCGACATCGGCTTCCGTGCGGCCGACCGCTTCCTCGCCGATCACCGCGACGATCTCGGCGCGCGGTCCACCTATCCGCTCGAGCATGTGCTCTGGGGCAGCGTTCGTCCTGCCGCGATCCCCGACGATGCCGGCGCAGAGGACGCCGCGTGATCGGCATCCTCGGCGTCGTCCTTGCCCTCGGGCTGCTGATCGTCCTCGCCTATCGCGGCGTGACGGTGCTGATCCTCGCGCCGCTGATGGCGCTGCTAGCCGCCGCGTTCGACGGCGGCGTGCCGCTGCTCGCCACCTATACCCAGGTGTTCATGCGCGCGGCCGGCGATTTCATCGTGCCGTTCTTCCCTCTGTTCCTGCTCGGTGCGGTGTTCGGCAAGCTGATGGACGACAGCGGCTCGGCGGAGGCGATCGCGCGCGGCATGGTCGCCGGTCTCGGCGCGGAGCGCTCGATCCTCGCCGTCGTGCTTGCTTGTGCCGTGCTCACCTATGGCGGCGTGTCGCTGTTCGTGGTCGCCTTCGCGGTCTATCCGGTCGCGGCCGCGCTGTTCCGCCAGGCCGATATCCCGAAGCGGCTGATCCCGGCGACGATCGCGCTCGGCGCCTTCACCTTCACCATGACGGCGCTGCCCGGCACACCGGCGATCCAGAACGCGATCCCCATGCCCTATTTCGGCACCACGCCTTTCGCCGCGCCCGGGCTCGGCGTGATCGCGGGCCTGGTGATGCTCGGCATCGGCCTCGCTTGGCTCTCGTTTCGCGAGCGCCGGGCGCGCGCGGCCGGGGAAGGCTACGGTGCCGCCGAGGATGGCGCGGCCACACCCGACAAGGCGTTGCGCGAGCGCGCCGCCGGCGAAGGCTTCGACCTGATGGAGATCGGCGCGCATCCGTCTCTGGAGGCGCGCCGGCTTCCCCCCTTCGCGCTCGCGGTCGCGCCCGTCGCGCTGGTGGTGGCGCTCAACCTCGTCTTCACCGCGCTGGTGATCCCGCGCCTGGACACGTCCTATCTCGCGCAGCCCGAGTTCGGCGCGACCGACATCACCGCGGTACGCGGCCTCTGGGCGATCGTGCTGGCGCTGACGATCGCGATCGTCGCGATCGCGGCCACGAACCGGGCGCGGCTGCCGAAGCTCACGCGCTCGCTCGACGACGGCGCCAATGCGTCCGTGCTGCCGATCTTCAACACCGCCTCGCTGGTGGGCTTCGGCGCCGTGGTGGCCTCGCTCTCTGCCTTCGCGGCCATCCGCGACGCCGTGCTCGGCGTGGGCGGCGGCAATCCGCTGATCTCGCTCGCGGTGGCGGTGAACGTGCTCGCCGGCATGACCGGCTCGGCCTCGGGGGGCATGAGCATCGCGCTGAAGACGCTGGGCCCGACCTATCTCGAACTCGGCGAGGCGGCGGGGATCGCGCCCGATCTCCTGCACCGGGTCACCACGGTCGCGACCGGCGGCCTCGATGCGCTGCCGCACAACGGGGCGGTGATCACGCTCCTCGGCATCTGCGGGCTGACGCACCGGCAGGCCTATGGCGACCTGTTCGTTGTCGCCGCGCTCGGGCCGATCGTCGCGCTGGTGGTGCTGATCGTGCTGGGGACGGTGGTGGGCGCGTTCTGACCACGGGCTGCCGAAGGGTCCGACCTTCGGGGGCCGGGTGTCGCGAGGGGCTGGCGGCGCAGCCGCGCAGCGGACGCACGCCGTCGCCTCGCCTATCATCCACGCCCGACGCATCGGAGACCCCCTGCCATGGACGAGGAGACGCTTGCGCGCCTGCGCGCCCGCTACGCCGGGGCCAAGCCGGGCGAGGTGTTCGATCCGCGCTTCGCCGCGATCGCGCGCGCGCAGTTTGCCGAGGGCGGGCGCCGGCGCTGGCCCTTCGAGGGGCCGACGAGCCTGCTTTCCGCCCCGCTCGCGCTCGCGGCGGCGGAGGCGGCGGATCTCGGCGGCCTCGACATCGCGCTGATCGGCGTGCCGATGGATCTCGGCGTCACCAACCGCGCCGGCGCGCGGCTCGGGCCGCGTGCGCTGCGCGCGGTCGAGCGCATCGGCCCCTACGAGCCCGTGCTCGACCTCGTGCCGCTGAGCCGCGGCCGCATCGCCGATATCGGCGACATCGCCCTGCCGACGCGCTATTCGCTCGAACGCTGCCACGCGGCGATCGAGGCGTTCATCGGGCGGGTGCATGGCGCGGGTGTCCGGCCGCTGCTGGCGGGCGGCGATCATTCCATCACCCTGCCGATCCTGCGTGCCCTCGGCCGCGACCGCCCGCTCGGCCTCGTGCAGATCGACGCGCATGCCGACACGGCCGGGATGCAGGAGGGCACGCGGGCCCACCACGGCGGCCCCTTCCGCGAGGCGGTGCTGGCGGGCGTGCTGGACCCTGCGCGCACGGTCCAGATCGGCATCCGCGGCGGCGCGGGCTGGCTTTGGGAGTTCTCCTACGACTCCGGCATGACGGTGATCGGGATGCACGAGGTGGAGCGGCTCGGCATGGCCGCGGTGATCGAGCGCACGCGCGCCGTGATCGGCGATGGCCCCGCCTATCTCTCCTTCGACATCGATGCGCTCGACCCCGCCTTCGCGCCCGGCACCGGCACGCCGGAGGCGGGCGGGCTCAGCACGCGCGAGGCGATGGCGCTGCTGCGCGGGCTCGCCGGGCTCGACATCGTCGCCGGCGACGTGGTGGAAGTCGCGCCGCCCTACGACCCGACCACTGTCACGGCACAGGCGGGCGCGCAGATGCTGTTCCAGATCCTCTGTCTGATGGTGCTGGCGCCGAGCTTCCGCCCGCGCGAGGAGACCCGCGCGCGGGCGGGGTGACACCCGGCCGCCGCGGGTTCGACCTTCGGCGGCCGGGTATCGCGGGCGGCGCCGGCGGGGCAGCCGCGCGCGAAACGAGCCCCCCAACCTGCGCGCTGAAGGGCGAACCTTCCGTGAGCTGGTACGAGACGAGCGCCGCTTGGGCAGTCCGGACCGGGGCCGGGCCCGGCCGCGCGTCGGGCTCCGGCGTGCTGCGTGCCCGCGGCCCTCTCAGGCCCGTGAGCGCCCACGGACCCATGTCAAAAACAGACACATGTATTGATCCGTCGTGCGCAAGTCGAGAGTCCCTTGTTCCTTCAATTCTTTGCCTCTGTTATCGTGGGCGGGGAAATGGGGAGAATACACATGTATACGAGATTCCGTGAATACGCACGTATACTCACGCTTGCCGTGGCTGTCGGCGCTGCAACGCAGGGTCCAGCGCGCGCCGCTCCGGCGACATTCCTGGACGCTGCGGCCTGGCTCAACGCCATCGCAAGTCTGCCCGGCCAGGGGCTGGTCCAACTCCCGGCGGTGTCGCTCGACCGCATGACGTTCTCGGATGCCTTCGGGACCTGGACCCACGACAACGAGCTCGTCCACTACACCGATGGCGACGGCTACCCAGCCAGCGGGTTGAGAACGCAGCTCTATCTGCAGACGCACCCGTACTTCTGGTGGACGTCACCGTTCCCCGCCGCAGGCTCGGTTCACGGCGCCTTCTCCGTCCAGTTCGGCTGCTACACAGCGGTGTATCCGTGCATCGGCCTGAGGACGATCGAGATGGACCTCGGTTACGAGATCCACGGCTTCGGCGGTCACCTCGACTACTACAGGGGGTACGCAGAGTACCTTTCGGCGGCATGGCCGGCACCGATTCCCCTGCTCGCCGACGCCTACTTCTCGTTCCTGGACCCGACCGCCACTCAGAATAGTGCGGACCTCCGCTTCTTCAGCGGCTTCTTCGGCGTGATCTTCGATCAGCCGACGAGCGTGATCCAGCTCGCCTGGAGGGAGGAGTTTAACATGGACGACTCCTCCTCGGTCCGCTTCACCAACACCTTCGTCATCACGGCGGTCAGTGTGCCGGAGCCGCAGGCCTTGGCTATCCTGGCGTCAGCCCTATTCGGCCTGCTCGCCATGAGCCGGACCAGGCGCAGCGCAGCAACACGTCGCGCCGGACCACGATAGCGGCGCTCCGCTTCATCCTGTGACAAGAGGGGGGGGCGACGCCCCCCCCTTTGCACCCATCAGTCGTCGAGGAAACTGCGAAGCTTCCGGCTCCGGCTCGGATGCTTGAGCTTGCGCAGCGCCTTCGCCTCGATCTGGCGGATGCGCTCGCGCGTGACGCTGAACTGCTGGCCCACCTCCTCCAGCGTGTGATCGGTGTTCATGCCGATGCCGAAGCGCATCCTGAGCACCCGCTCCTCGCGCGGCGTCAGGGTGTTCAGCACCCGCGTCGTGGCCTCGCGCAGATTCGCCTGGATCGCCGCATCCAGCGGGATCACGGCGTTCTTGTCCTCGATGAAGTCGCCGAGATGACTGTCTTCCTCGTCGCCGATCGGCGTCTCGAGGCTGATCGGCTCCTTGGCGATCTTCAGCACCTTGCGCACCTTTTCGAGCGGCATGCCGAGCTTCTCGGCCAGCTCCTCCGGCTGAGGCTCGCGGCCGATCTCGTGCAGCATCTGGCGGCTCGTGCGCACCAGCTTGTTGATCGTCTCGATCATGTGCACGGGGATGCGGATGGTGCGCGCCTGATCGGCGATCGAGCGCGTGATCGCCTGGCGGATCCACCAGGTGGCATAGGTCGAGAACTTGTAGCCGCGGCGGTACTCGAACTTGTCCACCGCTTTCATCAGGCCGATGTTCCCCTCCTGGATCAAGTCGAGGAACTGAAGCCCGCGGTTGGTGTACTTCTTGGCGATCGAGATCACCAAGCGGAGGTTGGCCTCGATCATCTCCTTCTTCGCCCGCGCCGCGTCCCGCTCGCCCTTCTGCACGGTCGTGACCACGCGGCGGAACTCGCCGACCGGGAGGTGCACCTCGTTGGCGATCGCGGCGATCTTGGCGCGGATCGACTCGACCTCCTCGGCGTGCCTCGTCGCGAAGGTCTTCCAGCCCTTGCCGGGCAGCGCACCCACCCGCTCGAGCCAGCCCGGATCGAGCTCGTGGCCGCGATACTCGGCGAGGAAGTCCTCGCGCTTGATCTTCGCTCCTTCGGCGATGCGCAGGATCTGGCCCTCGAAGGCGGTCAGGCGCTGGTTCAGATCGCGCAGCTCCTCGACCAGCTGCTCGATGCGGGCGTTGTTTAGGTGCACCTTCTGCACCAGCTCCACCACCTCGGCCTTGGCCTTCTCGTACTTCCGCTCGGCCTGCGGCGTCGGCGTGCCACCCGCGGAGAGGGTCTTGAGCCGCCCCTCCTGCAGCTTGGCGAGCTTCTTGTAGGCGGCGGCGATCGCCTCGAAGGTCGCAAGCACCTCCGGCTTCAGCTTCTCCTCGAGGGCGGAGAGCGAAAGCTGGGCGCCTTCGTCATCGTCGTAATCCTCGCCCGCCTGCTCGGCGTCAGCCGCCGGCTGCGGCGCGCCCGCCTCCTCCGGGCTCTGGCCGGCGCCGTGCGTCGCCTCGAGGTCGATGATGTCGCGCAGCAGCATCTTCCCCTGCTGGAGCGCGTCGTGCCAGGCGATGATCGCCTTGAAGGTCAGCGGGCTCTCGCAGAGCCCGCCGATCATCATGTCGCGGCCGGCCTCGATGCGCTTGGCGATCGCGATCTCGCCCTCGCGCGACAGCAGCTCGACCGAGCCCATCTCGCGCAGATACATGCGCACCGGATCGTCGGTCCGGCCGAGCTCGGCCTCGTCGACGTTCCCGCCCGAGCCCTCGTCCTCGTCCTCCTCCTCAGGCTTGGCGGCCTTAACGGGGGCAGCCTCGGCCTCCTCGGCCTCCTCGGCCTCGATAACATTGACGCCGAGCTCGCTCAGCATCGCCATGGTGTCCTCGATCTGCTCGGAGGAGACTTGGCCGGGCGGCAGGGCGGCGTTGACGTCGTCATAGGTCACGTAGCCGCGCTCGCGGCCGCGGGCGACGAGCTTCTTGACCGCCGCCGACTGGGTGTCGAGCAGCGCGCCCTCGGCAATGTCCTCTGCCCCGGGATCGGCGGTCGTGGTGGTGGTCGGCTTCGCCATTCGGTTCACCTCGGTCGGTGGTCGGGCGGGGGCACGAAACATGGCCCCCTATCTTTAGGGTGTCGGACGCCTGGGGTCGCGACGGGTCAAGGCGCCGCGTCCCCGGCGTGGTCGCTCCACAGCTCGGCGCGCATCCGGTCGAGCGCCTCGAGACGGCGGAGATTGGCCTCGGAGAAGTCGGCTGCAAGCGCAGCCCGCGCCGCCGCCAGCTCCCGCTCCAGTTGCTCGGGATGCAAGCCGGCGAAGGCCCGCTCGATCACCCGCGCGGCCTCCTCGGCGGTGGCATCCGCCAGCTTGGTCGGCGGCATATCCGTCAGCCCCCGGCCCAGAACGGCCTCCAGCGCCTCGTCGAGCCCCAGAGCGCGGAGGTGGTCGAGCACCCTCTCCGGATCAAGCCCGATCAGGGCGCTCCTGATCTGCTCGCACGGCGGCGAAGCGAAGCGTTCCGCCGCCAGCGCCTCCTCGAAGCGGGGCAGCAGCGCCGGGTGGGTCAGCAGCAAAGCGAGCAGGTTGCGCTCGCGCAAGATGCGGGCGCGCTCGGCTCCCAGCGCCGGGCGCCGGAGGGCGCGGGTCGGCGAGGCGCCCGCCGCCCGGCCGGCGGGGCGGCGGCGGAACCAGCGGTCGCGGAAGTGGCGCCGATACTCGTCGCGCAACTCGCGGTCCTGGATGCGCCCAGCCAGTTCCTCGAGCCGGCGGCGCTGGGCCGCACGCTCCTCCGGGCCGGCGGCCGGCGTGGCGACCGCGTCGAACAGCGCATCCGCCAGCCTGCGGCGCGCATCGAGGACGGCGCGAAAAGCCGCGGCGCCGCGGCGCATCACCAGCGTGTCCGGGTCCTCGCCCGGCGGGAGCGTGGCGAGCATGAGCGTCCGGCCGGGGGCAAGCAGCGGCAATGCGCTCTCGGCGGTGCGCAGCGCGGCGCGCGCCCCGGCGGCGTCGCCGTCGAAGCAGAGCACCGGCGCCGGGGCGATGCGCCAGAGCTCGGCTAGGTGATCGGCGGTGAGCGCGGTGCCGAGCGGGGCGACCGCGCCACCGAAGCCCGCCTGGTGCAGCGCGATCACGTCCATGTAGCCCTCGACCACCACGAGTTCGGCGCCCGCGCGTGCGTTGGCGTGCGCGAGGTCGAGCCCGTAGAGTGTGCGGCGCTTCGAGAACAGCGCGGTTTCCGGCCCGTTCAGATACTTGGGCTGGCCGTCGCCCAGGGTACGACCGCCGAAGCCGATCACCCGGCCGCGCCGGTCGCGGATCGGAAACATCACGCGGTTGAAGAACAGGTCGACCGGAGGCCGGTCGTCCTCCTGCTTCATAAGCCCGATCGCGATCAGCTGCTCGACCGTCACGCCCTGGGCGCGTAGATCGGCCGCGATCGCGCCGCGCCCCTCGCCCGACCAGCCGAGCCCGAACAGCCGGATCGTCTCGTCGGCAAGGCCGCGGCGGCGCAGGTAGTCGACCGCTGGCCGGCCCTCGGGGAGGTGCAGCCGGCGGACGAAGGCCGAAGCGGCGGCCTCGGCGATGGCGGAGAGGCTGGCGGCGCGGTCGGCCGCTGCGGCCGCCTCGGGGCTCGCGCGCGGCACGGTCAGCCCGGCCTCACCGGCAAGCCGCTCCACCGCCTCCATGAAGCCGAGATTCTCGCAGCGCATGACGAAGGCAATCGCGTCGCCATGCGCGCCGCAGCCGAAGCAATGGAAGAACCCCTTGTCCTCGACGACGTGGAACGACGGCGTCTTCTCGTTGTGGAACGGGCAGAGGCCCTTCAGTTCGCGCCCGGCGCGTGTGAGGCGGACGCGCCGGCCCACCAGCGCGCCGAGCGGGGTGCGCGCGCGCAACTCGTCGAGGAAGGACTCCGGGAGCGCCACGCTCAGCCCGCCAGCGCCGCCTTCACCAGCGGCCCGGCCCTCGCCATGTCGAGCGATGCGCCGTGCTTCGCCTTCAGCGCGGCCATCACCTTGCCCATGTCCTTGACAGAGGCCGCGCCCGTCTCGGCCACGGCCGCACGCACGGCCGCCTCCATCGCGGCCTCGTCCATCTCGGGTGGCAGGAAGCGTTCGATCACCGCGATCTCGGCCGCCTCCTTGTCCACCAGATCCTGGCGGCCGCCCTGGCGGTAGAGCTCGATGCTCTCGCGGCGCGACTTCACCATCCGGCGCAGCATGGCGACGATCTCGCCATCCTCGACCCGCTCGATCCCCTTCGGCCGGGCCTCGATATCGACCTTCTTCAGTTCGGCCAGGATCATGCGGACGGTCGAGGTGGTCGGGGCATCCCCCGCCCTCATCGAAGCCTTCAGCGCCTCGGTGAACTGCTCGCGCAGGCCCATCTGCGGCCCTCCTTGCTGGATGACCCTTTACTATAGGAGCAGGCGGCGGCCGGCGCAGCCCGGGAACGCAGTTCCCAGGCGCGGATGCGCCTTGCGGCGGGAAATTTCTTCCCGTATGGGCCCTTCATGGCCAGCGTGGACGAGATCATCGACAGGCTCGGCGGCCCGGAGCGGGCGGCCCAGCTGACTGGCGTGGGAACCGAAGCAATCCGCAAGTGGCGCCAAGCCCGCACCATCCCGGCCAAGCACTGGCCGCTGATCCTCAAGGAGACGGGGCTCGCGCTCGCCGACATGCCCGGCGCAGACTTGGCTGAGCCGAGGCCGAGCGCGGCCATCCGGCCGAGCGGCGCGACCGCTGCGCTGGTGCTTGCGGACGGCACGGTGCTGTGGGGCCGCGGCTTCGGCGCCCACGGCACGGCGGTCGGCGAGGTCTGCTTCAACACCGCGATCACCGGCTACCAGGAGATCCTGAGTGATCCTTCCTATGCAGGGCAGATCATCACCTTCACCTTTCCGCATATCGGCAATGTCGGCACCAATGCCGAGGACATCGAGACGAT
>Ga0308410_1000783_pt1 | contig 17703 bp, 12 predicted proteins | sample HotsprOSTMatCore_FD_203467 | JGI IMG/M metagenome (GOLD analysis project Ga0308410, IMG submission 203467) | Hot spring phototrophic mat microbial communities from Octopus Spring, Yellowstone National Park, Wyoming, United States -... | ecosystem: Environmental > Aquatic > Thermal springs > Hot...
GTCAACGCCAGGCGCAGCGCCGTCTTTCCCGAACCGCTGTCGCCAACAATCACCAGTGAGCGCATGCCGGTATACGCTGCATAACGGGTCGGCTCAACGAACACAAGCGGTTGCAGGTGCGGTTCGCGCTCCGCCGCCAGGGTGTCGAGCGCTTCAGTGGCGATGACCGTGTTGTGGTCGTCCACATGTTCCATCATCGTATGTCGAATACGGCGGCGATGAAGTCGTTTTCGTTGAGAAAACGATACGCCGGGTCGTTCTGATCGCGGTATACCGCCAGGTGATGTGCCAGCGCGCGCCGGAAGATGGTCAGGCAGCGTGCGAATGAGCCGCGTGCATGCTTCAGGATGTCCATCACAAACTCTTCTTCGTCTGCTGAAGGATCGCTCAGTTCGACCAGATCGACCAGGTGTTGCACCGGTCCTCTCGAGACGGCAACCGCGCTATCCAGTAACGACAGCAACTCTTCTTCCGACCAGCGCAACCTGATGCCGCCGGACTGCCCGAACCCGCCTGGATATGCCGATGTCGTGAACAGGGTGCATCCAATACCGGCGCGTTGCAGGTCGGGCATCAATCCGGCGAACCGTCCGGCGCGGTCATCACCGACATCATCGATCATGATCAGGCGCGTCTGCTCGATACCCGGCGGGCGGATCGTCAACCACGCCAGCATCGTCCTGGCATCCGGCGTCGTCGGCGCAGCGTGGGACAACAATTCGTTGAGCCGATGCAGCACAATTTGCCCGGATACGTCATCTTGCAGTCCACTTTTGCGAAGGAGACGCCGAAGCACTGGCAGCGAGCCGCCAGTCCAGAGCATCCACTCTGCCAGCAACGCCTGTTCGTCTTCCGGCAGCCAGAGCAGCGTCCCTGGTTGCTGCGCCAGTGCGACGCACCGCCTTTCGCCGGCTGCGCGCCCGATGAAATGCGCCATATCACCATGGGGCGCCGGATCAAAATCGGACAGAGCGACCGGCGCTGGCAGGCAGCGTTCGGTTGGTTTGCGGAGTTCATTGTAGAGTGCGAGTGCAGCAATCCAACAATCGAACTTGCTGCCGACAACGGGTGTGCGCGCCTGCATTATAGCCGGTTGCTGATTGCGGGGTAGCGCGATTCGTTCCCAAAACTCTCTACAACTCTGCAATTCTTCCGGATCAAATGGGTTTACCGATAATTCATTCGTTTCCAGCCAATCAGAGATCGGTTCAGACCGGACGATGTTCGTTGAGTGCGGAGTGAACAAGGGCCATTTGTAGGTCAGGGGTAGTTGATCGACCAGGTGTCGGCGAACGCGCGGATCGGTAACCGCCAGTTTGCTCATCTCAACCGCGCCAGGAGCTTTGTCGGGCGAGCGAATTGCCTCTAAAAGACAATCCCTTCCTTCCTGATCTTCAGGAAGGGACGCCAGCATATCCATCACCGCGACTACAAATTCGCGGGCATCCATCTTGAAATCATGCAGAAGTGCCGCACACATACGGAGCGTGGTTTCTGCACGCTGCCGATCACGTACTGGCGGCAGCGGCAACGGCTCGTCAACGTCGTGGAAGACCCCTGGATGCGCCCGCTTCAGCAGGTCGAGAATGGCGTTCAATCGTCTGCCGTCCCCCACGCGGCAGTACTCTGCTGCGTCGCGCAAAAGGCGGATCACCCGCTCTTTCATGGCGGCGCTGGTCAACTGTGCACGCTGGTTATCGAGGGTTTTATCCAGTTCGCTGCGCGCCGGATCCTCCCAGTTTCGTCTCGCTTCTTTTTTGAGTGTTTCGGCGACGAGATACCATTCGACAAGATCGCGTTCAAAAAGGTCTCGTATCTCGCGAATGCGCTCAGATTGCTGCGCCAGATGCGTCTGGCGTCGCTCGTTGCGCACCTGCCATCCTATGCCGAACACAGCCGATGCGATTGCCAGCCCTACACCTGCGTCGCCGAAGAACCGGTTTCTGAATGCCCGCCAGAGGAAAGCTACCTGTGTTTCATGCGCAATCCTGATCTTTTCCGATGCACTCTGCCCGGTTGTGTCACGTACTGCGACTTCAATTGTGGTTATGTCGCTGGTGTGATCCTCCAGGAAGCGCATACCCAGGCGCTGCGGGCGCATGGCGTCGTCGTCTGCCAGTGTCAACTGCGGTACGACCGGCGCGCCGGTCTCATCGGTAAAAACGAGAGTGCTGCTGCTGGAGAGTTCAACGGTGACGGTCAGCGGTGCGGCGCCGGCATCGCTCTTCAGCCAGACAACCAGTTCAGGCGGGGCAGTCGCAACGGCATCGGCGCGGATCAGGCGCGGATGCCGGACGAAAAGTGTGCGCCCCGGAAGTGGCACAGATGTGGTATGGTTTGCCTGAAGCGGAGCGATGTCTTCTTCGATGCGGGCAAGCACGGCATAGCAGATAAGTGAGATCGTGAGGCCGAAGGATAGCGCCAGCACGAAACGGTCTTGCCAGCGTTGCGCTCTTGCGGCATCTGCGCCGTGTTTCACTATTTTCAGGTAGATGTACAGGCAGACGGGAGCCGTGATGAGCGCCGGGAGCATCCAGAGAGCCAGCGGCATAAGCATCCCCTCTTCCACAGACGTATAGACCTCATATGTATCTTAGCATGCGGGTAAAGGGGGAAGAAGGTGACAGGTTGAAGGTGGGAAGGTGTTGAACATTGAACGTTGCAGCGTGAAGGTGGGAAGGCGCCTGCGGACCGCAGCGTGTGCCGTATCGAGGCGCACGGCATGGGATCATGCGAAATCGTGGAGGTGGGAGAACGTGTCCACCCCTGGATGTCTCCGTCAGCGAGATGACCAGCTCGAATATCGGTCACCGACTGATCCGTATCCACGTTTTTCCCGTGCCTGGATTCTTGAACGTCTCCCATCCTGCGGGCCTGGGTCCGAATATGGCGTTCATTGCCTTCGAGACCAGGTTGTAGGCAAATTGATGGCGGTCTTCCAGGTGTTCCGGCAGGTGGTCAATTAAGAACTTCTGAACGCCATACCAGGGCATACCGTTCGGAGATTCGAGTTTCTGGCGGATCTCGCTATTGTTGCGCAATGCTTCAATGGCTCGTTGCTCGATCGTTGCCATCACATCGATTGATCCGGTTTCGGCTGCTTCTGAAGCAAACAAATCGCCTTCGGCTTCGGAAACGCGTGTCCTCATCGAGGATTGTCCAATACCAGAAAAGATGCTGCGCAGCATCTGGGCATAGGTATGACCAGCGGGCTGGTGGAAGCCAGGGTCGCGCATCGCGTACAACTGCTCGAACGACAGGGCGCGGATGCTGATCGGATACGGCTTGCCGCCCACCGAACTCCAGAATACTCCCTGACCGGGAATAGGCTCGTTGAGCAGCGAACTCAACAGGTCGTCGCTGAAATGGGCATTGGCTCGTTGCAGGGCGATGAGATCCGCCGCCGACAACAGGTGGAAGATAAACCAGTTGTCGCCCTGACTGAGGATCTCGACTGGAATGCTGCCTGGCTGCTGGGTGATCAGCAGCGCGCCCAGGTCGTACTTGCGCCCTTCCTTGACCCAGGCGATGTAGGGTTCGGCGGCTGATGCCTTTTCGTTCAGCACTGATTGCGCTTCTTCAACAACCGCGATCGTCGGGATGGTCTTTGGATCGGCTTCGGTGAACTGCTGCTGGTTCCGGTCGAAGATCCGGCGCAGGATCAGACCCGAAAGCGCGAGCGACTGGCTCCCGCGCATCTGGGAGACGTCGATGATACACAGTTTCCCCTCGGAGAGCGCATGTATCAGCATGTCCATCAGCTGGCTGCTCTTGTCGTGCAGCATCTTCACGATCACCGTCATGTTGCTTCTGGCTGCCACCGCCTCGGCTTCCTGCCTCAGCGGATCGAGATCGAGCAGCCGGCAGACGTCTTCCAGCGGTGCGGTGTTGCCGTTGGCATCGATCAGATTGACCAGCGCCTCCCAGCGCTCCTGCGGCAGCCCGCGCAGTTTGCGCACATTCTGTTGCTCCTGGCGTTCTGGCTCGAGCGCGATCGAAACCACATCGGACGGGCGGAGGCGGCGAATATCCAGTTTGATGCCGCCAGCTACGAATGACTGGTAGAAGGGGCTTGAGCTCCTCCGCTCAGTAAAGACGACGATTTTGTCCTCCAATTCGGGGACATCGCAGAGCCCGGGCCGTCCCTTGTCGTCGGGCCAGAAATACTCGCCATCTGGATCGAAGATCACGGTTCCTACCGGAACCCGTTTGCCGCCGCGTTTGGTGACGAAGGGGGGCGTCTCGTAAAGTTTCGAGAAGAGCAGCTTGTTGAGATTCGATTTGCCGAAGCCTGCACGGGCAAAGATAAAACTGCGACGAGACACCAGCGATTCGATCGGGAAGCGGACCAGTATCTCCGGTGTGAGCACCTGCATCCATTCTCGCGGTTCGAACGATTCGCTCCCGGCGGCGTAGATATACTCACCCAAAGCGAGATGACCAATCGGCGCTCCATCGATGTTGTGGCCGGCGATCTCACGCAAGACCGCATCACTCGGAAAGGCCACCCGGCTGCCGACGTGGGGCAACCGGCGATGCGAAGGAACGAAGGTCAATCCCGCGCCGTTCCGCCGCAGGACGCCAAGCACCCGAATGTTGACCCGATATTTCAGGTACTGTTCGCGCAGATCTTCTGGGATCGGGCGATCCTCGCGGATTGCGCGCAGGTTGAACTCCTCCCCGGCGCCGTAAGCCAGCTTTCCTTCCGAGGAAAAGGAGGCAATACGGCCCAACACCGCCTCATCGGGCGTCTCCAGTTGCACGAGGAGGAATTGCCCGTGCATCGGGATGTTCTGGAAATCATTCCGGTACGGCAGGACCAGATCAGCGTGAAACTCCAGCCCGCCGTGCTGGAAGCCGCGAAAGATGCCGACGACTTTATCTTTTGGGAAGAGCTGGATATCTGCCATGGCGAGCGCCCTCATTCGTACCGTTGTTGCGATGGATCAGGATCCAGAAGCTGGAAAGCGTCCAGAATGCCTGCATCTTTGCCGAGGGTCGATCGTATGCCTTCGTAGATGAAATCCTGTAGCACATCGAAATCAAAATCAACCAGTGCCGCGTTCTCATGCGCCTTCTGCAGGCAGCGCGGGTAGTACGGGATCGGAAATCCATTCATTGCATCGGCGAGCATCGAACCGAGAATTTCCTGAGCGTTGCCTTTCTGTGGTTCAAAGATGTCGACCGGCCAGATAGGGTCGTGGCGGTGCGAGCCGAACTTCACCAGAAACATCTTGCCGCCGATATACCTGCTGATGTCATCGCCTTCGCCAGTATGGTCACCGCCTGGAGCGAAATCCGCCCGAAAGTAGGACGTCTCTTCCAACTCGCGCGGCACCTCCACATAAGCCGGATAGTCGGTTTGCAGCACCCGCTCGAGAGCCATGGCCAGGCGGTAGCGAGAAAGCACCTTGCTGTGCTTGGCAACGCCAGCGAGATACACGCGACGACGGTTATTCCTCCAGTGCGCGTCGATGCGGTCCTGCATCCCCCGGAGCAGGCGCTGAAACAAACCTCTGGCGAACACCACGCTGCGCAGCAATCCATCGCACACGATCAGGGTATCGGCGCCAAAATCCTTCTTCAGGATGGCGAACAAGACAGCCCACTCGACTAGTTCCCGGTAGACCTCCACCCACCGGAGGGAAACCGCTTGTCCCCGGTTGGGCGACCGAATCATGGGCGAGAGTTCTGTCAGGCTGTCAACCTCTAGAAAGCGCATCATCTCGCCGAGCGCCGTGCGCGCCGACCCATCTGCGGCGAACTGGCGATCGTTGAGTTTCTGGATCGGGGTTGTGGGAGACACCACTTCCAGGCAGTACTCGTTGTTGCTGCTATCTACCACCCGGACCAGCTGGATCAGGAAGGGGTCGAATCGCAGCTGGTGGTTGCCGCCATCGGCGCCAATCAGCGAGATGGACGTCGTGGCGCGTGGCTGAATGCGGCACGATGCATGCTTCAGCGGGTGAATCTCTTCGCGCAATTGGTCAAGCACCCGCTGATCAGCGCGAATGCAATCGGCAATGGCTTCGCATAACTGCGACCGGCTGATAGGATCGATCATAGAGATCCCTGCTTTATTTACGCAAAAAGGACGCTTTATTTATCGTAAACGTGCAATAACAACACCTGCACTTTGCCAGATCGGATTACATGGCAATTCAACCATAGATCTCTCCATAAAGCAGGATGAAGCGCCTGTAGACAATGTGGGCATGATGAAGATTGCCTGCAAGGATCAGAATAGCCATATGGCATTTCTGGAGTCACGACCATAATACCCAGTATATATCGCCATCTGCGTGCTGTAAAGAAGTTTCCGACCGTCTCGTTGTGAAGAGGCGATCACTGACGACTCACTCCGGCAGGCGGTAGGCGATGTGCTGATTGGCGTCTTCTTCGATGGAGATAACATTCTTGACACATAACCCGGCGATGATTGCTTCTACTTCAGATTCGGTCAGTTGCTTGCGAAACAGCGTGTGAATGTGATTACGCAATGTCATTAGCCTGGAGGGTCGGGCAGTGCGGTGTTTCTGGAGGTTGGCGACGACAAAGCGTATCTTTTCATCTTTGCTCAATTGAGATGGCGCGATACCGCCGATCGATGCAGCCTGTGCAGCGCTGCTGCTCAACGGCGCCGCGTTCGAGCGGTTCGCCGGAACGATGGTGTGCATCGCGTGAGATGGCAGAGCGCTACATGCGCTGACAGCCCCCCTATCCCGACCGTTCGCCGATACAACAACCGCGCCATTGCCATTCACCGACTTCACAGCCGCCCCGTTCGGCGTTGCTGGAGCATGGGCGCTGTTTTTGACGCCATTGCTATTCGTTGGTTTTACGCCTGCGGTTGGGGACGATCCAGGGGCAGCGGGACGTCCATGCGATTCAGGCGTTGATGCGGGTGAAGACAGAGGCGGAAGGGCTTTTTTAATGATAGGGATGTCCCCAACGTTCTCGAAACGATGCGCTTTAATGTTTTTCGCCCGCAGATGCTGGATGAGCGGGTCATAACCGGCATCTTTCGATATAATGTGCAAGTGCGCCTCAGGATCGCGCACCGCCAGCACGCCGAGGTAGTAGGCGATATGAAAATCGAGCGCATTCGCGCCATTGCCGGACAGTTTGATGTAGGTTGCGCGCGATCCCAGGCGCTGCATCGCCGCTGCGAATTCAACCGGCACCGATTTCTGACCTGCGCCGACGAAGACGATCACACGCATCTGTTGGTGGTCGAGCAACGGCAGGAGGTCGGGCTGGACGTTTTCGTAGTCGATGAGGACGTAGTTAGCGGTCATCGAAATCTCCATTCGTTCTCGCGGCGTCTATCGTCAGTGTACTTGCAATCCATTACCGGTTTATAACCGTACAAAGGCGCATTCATATCCATGACACCGCTCATTGACGTTTGCGATGTCGTCAAAATCTACCAGATAGGGGATGTCGAGGTGCATGCGTTGCGCGGGGTCTCACTCGCCATCGACGCGGGGAGGTGGAAGCCATGTGACCGCCTTTGTACATTATATTAACGTCAGTCAATTCCCAGCAGACGCGTGCGCAGATGCTCAACGGCGCCCGGCAGCGCATATTGCGCGTATGGATCGCCTGACGCACCGATGCTGACGTGGTTTGCATCGAGCGTGTAGCGCTCAATCTGGTCGGGCGTGAAGTCGCGGAATGCCCATGCAAGACCGAGGAGTTGTGTTTCTGGAATATCGGTGGCGACGTACCCGCGCAACGCTGCGGTCAGCGCGGCAATGCTCTCCAGGCGTCCGATGGCATTGCGTTCACGCACCTGTGCAAGCGCCGCGACAATGACCGCTTGCTGGCGCTTCATCCGTTCCCAATCGCTGTCCATGTGTCGGATGCGGGCGTACATCAACGCGCGCGCACCGTCCATATGCTGGGCGCCAGGACGGAAATGCGCGACCGTGTACCCGTAATCCATCGTCGGATAGAGTGGATCGTACAGTTCGGCTGGCACATTGATCGTTACGCCGCCAATTGCGTCGATCGCGCCGATGAAGCCGGTAAAATCGACGGTGACCGTGTAATCGATAGGGATGGAAAGAAATTCGCTGATCGTGCGCCGTGTAAGCGCGATGCCGCCGCCGAGCGCCGGGTTCAGTTCGCCGTAGACCGGCGCAGCATTGATCCGCGACCATCCCCATCCCGGAATCGGCGCCACCAGGTCGCGCGGCAGCGAGAGGAGCGCAACACGGCGACGCTCTGGTTCGATGCGCACCACGATAATGGCATCGGCGCGCGCCGGGAATGTTTCGCCCGGTCGCCGATCTATGCCCAGCAGGAGCACATTGATCGCTGTACCTGGCGGCGGCGCGCGCTGCGGATTACCTGACAATGTGGGGAGCGGGACGAGCGGCGGAGTGGGCGCTCCTGGACGATAATCAGGACGCAGCGGGATAGGCGTGATGGTTGGCGGAATCGGCGATGGCGCCGCACCGGTCGGTGATGCAACGACAGCGGTGATCGATGCTGGCGACTCTTCCGCAGCCGTGACAGTCGGACGCGCCGGTTCCGTGGGTTCGGTGAAGTGCGTCGGCGCGGCAGTCTCTAGAGGAGACGCCATCGTTGTGGCGGAAATGTATGCCCACGCAGGCGGCGGCACGGTCGGCGGGATGAGAGTCGCCAGTTCAGGCGGAATCGTCGCAGGCAGAGCGATCTGCGATTGGTCGGCGTGTCCGGCGATTGCGCTGACACTGCTGGCGATGGAGACGAAGGCGATCGCCAGACGCCCGACGAAGATCATGCTCAGCACAGCCGCAATACCCGCCAGTGTCAGGCTCACGTTGCGGATCAAACGTGGTGTCTGCCGTGACCGCCGGGAATGCTGCGCCGGTAGAGGTTCTACGCGGTCGGGCGGCGTTTCCAGAAGCGCGGCGAGCAGTTCGTCGCCGTTGTCCTTGCGGTATGCACGGCACGCTGCACAGCGAGCAAGGTGAAATCCCAGAGCGCGACGGTCAGGGCGCGTTGCACCTGGAGCGACGCCAAGATCGATCAACCGTCGCGCTTCACGACAGTCTGAATGGGATGATCCATACCACAACGATATCACCTTTCAGTCAGCCGGCTGCGCTTTACAATTATGACATGCTCGGCTAGAATCGCACTGCACAAGAGATGACACATTCGTAACACATATGAAACTGATTGTCCAGATCCCCGTGCTCAACGAGGCTGAGTCGATCGCGCGCGTCCTTGCTGACATTCCGCGCGACATCCCCGGCATCGATATCGTCGAGGCGCTGATCATCGACGACGGATGCACCGATGATACTATCGCCGTTGCACTGGCGCACGGCGCCGACCACGTGGTGCGTCACACCAGTCGCAAAGGGCTGGCGACCGCTTATCAGACCGGCATCGACGCGGCGCTGCGGCTTGGCGCCGATATTATCGTCAATACCGATGGCGACAATCAGTATCCAGGATATGAGATTCCCCGGTTGGTTGCGCCGATCCTGGCGGGGCAGGCGGATATGGTGATCGGTGACCGTCAAATTGAGAGCAATGCGCATTTTCCGCCACTGAAAAAAGTGCTGCAAACGGTCGGCAGCGGCGTTGTGCGCTGGGCTTCAGGCACGAATGTGCCCGATACGGTGAGCGGTTTCCGCGCTCTATCGCGCGAGGCGGCGCTGCGCACCTTTGTGACGAGCGATTTTTCGTACACGGTGGAGAACCTGATCCAGGCGGGCAAGCGTCGCCTGACGATCCAGACGGTGCCGATTTCAACCAATCCGGTGCGCCGCGCATCACGGTTGCACACGGGAAACTGGAATTTCATCAAACGGCAGGCTTCGACGATTGTGCGCACGTACACGGCATATGAGCCGCTTAAGACGTTCACCTATATCGCGCTTCCTTTCCTGATCACAGGCCTGGTATTTCTGGGGCGCGCGTTGTATGTCTACCTGATGCGCCGGTTGGTCGACAACTTCCCGCAGGATAATGCGCAATCGCTGGCGGTTGGCAGCACAGCGCTCATTCTTGGCTTCATTATTTTTCTCATCGGTCTCCTGGCGGATCGGATCGGTGGAACGCGGCGCCTTATCGAAGAAGTGCTCTATCGCGTCCGCTCGCAGGAAATTGCCGAACTGGCATGGCGCCGCGAGATGCAGGAGCGCCTGGATCGCCTCGAACAACAACTGATGGAGAACCAAGAACCGAGAACTAAGAGCCTATCCGAATAACCCGGCGGCACGCACGGCGATCACGCCACAGGCGAAAAGGTTACAGTTGTTCGAATAGGCTCTGAGCACACCGGGTTGCATGACGGTTTCGAGTGGCGGAACGACGAACCTTGTGCGACAGGGTGGTTCCGCTCGCCGCCTGGCGACTGAAGTCGCGGCTGGCAGGCGGGAAGCCCGCCTGCGCGGGCTTGAGGGAGCGCATCCCGCTCGCTCGTAGACAAGCCCGTCGGACTTCCACGTCTTAGAGCCTATCCGAATAACCTGGCGGCGCGCACGGCGATCACGCCGCAGGCGAAAAGGTTACAGTTTTTCGGATAGGCTCTAAGAACTGAGCACCAAGAACTGAGAACCGAGAGTCAGGGGTTAGGGGATTGATCGCGTGCCTTAACCTTTTGCCTTTCCATAGGCGCCCTTTCCACCGTTCCACCGGTACCATGCAACGCGCAATGCTTCCCAAACATGCAACGTGCACCCCCCACGCTCCCTCAGGGCGCGCCTTCCACGTTCAACCCTCGGTTCGCTTGTTTTCATGCAAGGCTTCCTGATGCCATAAAACGGAGGCGTCCTCGCAGCCAGGTCGTTATTTGTCAAGTCGCGGATCGCATCAGGAAGCCATTCGTCAGAAAAATGAGCGAACGGTGGGTTCAATGTTCAACATTCAACGTCCAACGTGCCACGACCTTCCCACCCTCTCGCCTCTCGCCTCGCACCTTGCACCTGTACGGGCAACCATTCGAGACGGTGCGATGCAACGTTGCTACGGGCGACCTTCAACCTTCAACCTTCCAACCTTCAACCCCTCGCGCCTCTCGCCTCGCTCATCCAAAGAATATCGACCGTCGCGCGGCGGTTCGTTCATCGAGCAGCGACTGAATGCGGCGCTGCACCAGATCGTTGATCTGCGCAATCGTCGTCGGATCGTCGGCGGCTGCGACGCCGTAGGCGGATGGGTCGATCGGCGTGTCGAAGATGATCGACCATTTGCTTGGCAGCGGCGTGACTCCCAGCAGACCGAACCAGGGGAACAGTGGCGTCAGCGGGAAGTACGGCAGGTTCAGCAGTTGGGCGACAGGGCGGACGTTGATCAGCATGGGGTAGATCTCTTCCGCACCAATGACCGCAACGGGAATGATCGGCGCGCCGGCGCGCAGCGCAACCCGGATATATTCGCGTGCATCGAACCCGGTCAACCGATAGCGGTTCCAGAAGAGCTTCCCTGCTCCCTGCGCTCCTTCTGGAAAGGCGCAGACGAGTTGCCCGTCGTCCAGCATGCGCGTGGCATTCTCCGGCTGCGCCGGCGCCTGACCAAACGCAGCGAGGGCTGGCGCGAGACCGGGCACCGTCGTCATCCAGGGGTCGTGGAGCGAACGCACCAACCGCTGTGATGGGTGATCTTCGAGCACGGCGGTTGCAATCATGGCGCTATCCCACGGCAACACACCGGAATGGTTCGCCAGCAGTAGCGCCGGTCCATCGGCAGGGACGCCATCGAGTCCTTCGCTCGTGACACGCCACCAGGAACGGTAGAGGAAACCGGCAACCGGGCGCACCATCTCGATGAGTTCGGAGTCCATGCCGTAGGCGTCGATGGCGAACTCGCCGCGCAACCGACGCTGGATCAGCGCCGTCAGTTCAGTGATCTGGTACTGAAGCACCATGGCGATGCCGCGCCAGAAATCCGGGTCGAGATAGTCGCTGTTGAACACATTCTGACGCAACGTTGTTACGACGTCATCGAGTGCGGGCGGGCGCAGACGTTCCAGGTTCTCGCGGATCAGGCGCAGGAGGTCTGCTGCCAGATCGCGGGTTTCCGCCGATCCTTCGGTCTGATTGCGGATCTCGACTTCCAGTTCCTGCACGGCTGCGGCTGTCTCGGCGCGCAGCGCTGCAACCGGGTCCACGGATGAGGTTCGTTCCCCGGCATACGCCACGCCGATCTCCTCCTCTGGCGCTGGCGGCGCCTCTTCGGTCGAAGGTATCGGTGGTTCTCCGGCAGGTGCAGCGGTTTCCACCGTCGAAGGCGCGGCATCGGTGATCGGGATGCTCCCCTCCGTCTCCTGGAGATTGTCCAGGACATTCGAGCCATCTATCGCTGAGAGCAGATCGTTTGATTCCGGAGCGTCCGACATGTTTACCTCCTCTGGGACGACTGATGAAGTCATTTCGGGTTGTTCGTCTGTTGAAGCGCGCTTCTTTGCAGAAGACACGGCACGTTGTTCACTCCTGGGGCGTTTCGGACTGGTGGACGACGTTGTCTTGCGCTTTCGCGCGCGCGTCGCTGACGTTGCGGCGTCATGTTCGACGTCATTGTTCGAATCAGACATAGGTGCACTCTCATCAAAGCGCGCAGCGCCAGACGGATCACGTTCGATCCGTGGCGATTTCGCGCAGTGTCTCATCGGGCTGACGCTGCGGCTCCCAGTGTAGTTCGCGTGCTGCGCGGCGGGCATCGCCCACGCAGGCGTATTGCAAATACTCGATTGGGAACGGCAGCGCGCCAATCAGTGAACGAACCGACTCCAGGAGCGATACCGCCTGGAACGCAAACGCGGGCAGCGGCAACGGTTGCCCGCCAGCGAGCAGAATAGCCTGCGACAGCAGCAGGGGAGGATGCGCTGCGATGTTGAATGCGCCATCGACCTGATCGTACAGCGTTGCAAGCGCCAGCGCAACGGCTGCGTCGTGGATGTGGAGCACCTGCACCCGCGGGTCGAACCCTGCCAGCACCGGCGCCGGGCGACGGCTGAAAAACTGCACGACCGGCGAGCGGACGCCGCTGCCGGCAACTGGCGCACAGCGGACCATAATGATCCGCATATCGGGATGGCGTGCTTTGAAATCAGCAACCAGACGTTCGATCTCGATATAATCCTGAAGCAACCCGGCTAGCGCACCGCCTGAGAGCGGCGCAGTCTCCGGGAGGAACACCGGAGCGTCGGGACGCGCGCCGTAGACCAGGGTGCTGCTCCGCATCACAATGCGCTTCACATCCGCAGCGCGGCAGGCGCCGAGCACCTCGATCGCGCGGTACACATTGCCACGACCCGGAATCTCGTAAGGAAGCGCCTCTTCTTCGCCAGACATATCAAGATGGACAACCGTATCAACGCGCGCGGTGCGCATCATGGTGAGCAACGTTTCACCATTCATATCGCACACGCGCACTTCGACATCAGCAGGTGTCGGCTCAGGGGCGACCCGTCCTGCACCAATCACGCGCATATGAGGTTGTGTCGCCAGAATGCCAGCAACAAGGCTCCCCAGCACGCTACCGATCCCGGTGACCAGCACTGTTGTCATGCTCACCTCTGTCAGGTTACGCCGAGTTATGCAAGGCGCTGACGCAGCCAGTTCTCGACTCCGATGCGGTCGAGATCGGAGTTCGAAACGGAGCGCACCAGCCAGAGCAGTTCCGTCTCCGCCACGTCGTTGCGCAGCGATACGTCATTGAGGGCAAGAAAACGCAGCATACAGAGCAGCGCCGTCGATTCGTTGGCGCTGACGAAGGGGCGGCTCTTGATCATGAGAAACATCAGCGCCGCAGCCTTGCTCGGCACATCAGGGTACAACTCAGCCTCGAAGAGCACCTGGCGCGGCGCCGTCACCACCGACATCAACCGGTCATGACTGGCGATTCCCAGGCGCCCGCCATATCGAAGGACCGCATACGTGTGCAGGTCCAGCACATCGTCCGTTGTCAGATAATGGACCATGCCATCCGTGCTGTTTGTGAAGACTCCCACCGGGCTGGCACGAGACCCGCCCCTACACCGTCCGGTTTCCGCTTTCTGGTTCCTGGTTCTCTCAAATTCCCGCAAGTTCTCGAAACATCTTATCGTACCGGTCGCTCACACCGCGCGCCCATTCGCGCAACTGCGGACTCATCGGGCGCCGCAGCAGCACCTCATTCTCGGTAAAGATCAGTTCGACCAGGTCCTCGTCGCCAAGCCCAACGGCGCGCAGCCACCCCTGCACCGTTTCTGGCAGGTTTTCCCGTTCGATGGTAAACGATCGTGGCAATGCTTCCTCCCCCGTGCCCATTGGATCGTTTATACTCCCGCTATCCGTCCATACATCACTGACCGACCCTCACTCCCGCGGTCGCAGATGTGGAAAGAGAATGACTTCACGAATGTTCGGCTGATCGGTGAACAGCATCACCGTCCGGTCGATGCCGATGCCCAATCCGCCGGTTGGCGGCATACCGTACATCAGCGCATTGAGAAAATCAACATCCATTTGTTGCGCTTCGTCATCACCAGCGTCATAGGCGCGCCCCTGCTCGAGGAAGCGTTGTTCCTGGTCAAGCGGGTCGTTCAGCTCAGTGAAGGCATTGCCGATCTCCAGGCCCGCCACCACCGGTTCGAAGCGTTCGACCAGCAATGGTTGGTCGGGGCGTCGTTTTGCCAGCGGCGACAGCGCCACCGGATGATCGAGCACGAATGTCGGCTGGATCAACTCCGGTTGCACATAGACGCTGAACAGTTCATCCACCTGCCTGCCCCAACCCGGCTTGAAATCGACCTTCAGCCCGGCGGCGCGAATCGCCTCCTGGAGCGGTTCGAGTTCGGTCAGTTCGAGAATGTCGATGCCGGTGCGTTCGGCAATCGCTTCCGGGATCGACACACGCCGCCACGCAGGACCAAAATCGATCGTCTGCCCCTGGAACACAATCGTCGTGCCGCCGGCGACGTCCAGCGCCAGCGCGCGATACAGGTCCTCAACCAGGCGCATCATATCGTGGTAATCCGCATACGCCTGATAGCATTCCATCATCGTAAACTCAGGGTTATGCGTCCGATCAACCCCTTCGTTGCGGAAGACCTTGCTGATTTCATAGACACGCTCGAAGCCGCCGACGATCAGGCGCTTCAGGTAGAGTTCGACTGCGATGCGCAGGTAGAGATCCTGCTTCAGTTGATTGTGATGGGTGATGAACGGGCGAGCGGACGCGCCGCCGTAGATCGGTTGCAGGGTCGGCGTTTCGACCTCAAGAAAACCGCGTTCATCGAGGAAACGCCGCATCGTGCTGATGATCTTTGCGCGGGTGCGGAACACGTCGCGCACCTCGGGATTGACGATCAGGTCGAGGTACCGCTGACGATGGCGTTCCTCGATGTCGGAAAGACCGTGCCACTTTTCGGGCGGCGGATTGAGCGACTTTGCCAGCACTCCCAGGCGCTCGACAAGCACCGAGGGTTCGCCGCGTTGGGTGCGACGCAATGTTCCGCTGGCTTCCACAATGTCGAACGTGTCGAGATCGTCGCGAAACCGATCAAACCACTCATCGCCAAGGTCGCTGCGGCTGAGCCAGAGCTGGATCCGTCCTGATTCGTCTTCGATATGGGCGAACGCCAGTTTGCCGAGCACCCGGCGGGCGCCGACAATCCTCCCGGCAACGGTGACCGTTTCACCGCGCTCCATCAACTGGTCGAATCTGGCAAGGACAGACCCAATCGTCTGGGTGCGTTGTGTGCGCGGCGGATACGGGTCGATGCCGGATGCGCGCAGCCGTTCCAGTTTCGCAAGGCGCTGTTGCTGTAGTTCGTTGAGTTCCATAGCGCCTATGATACGCCATTATGGTTAAAACGCAAATAGACTATCAGGGAATGGGGGCGAGCATGACTGGTCTGGCAATGGTTTGACGAACGGTATGCCATTCGCCAAAGCCCGCGCAGGCGGGCCTCTCGTCGGCGAGCTGCGACGTTCGTCGCCAGGCGGTTGACAGCATGCTACTCTTCGAGCACCGTGCGCACCAGCGCTTCGGGGACGTCGTCGCGCACCGTCGCTGCGCCGATCCGCAGCGGCAAGACCCAGCGCACTTTTCCTGCCCGCACCTTCTTGTCGCGCAGTGTGCGTTCGATCAGGTCATCGACGGTTACACCAGGCGGCAGATCAATGGGCAGCCCATACGCGCATAGCAGGCGCTGTTGATGTTCGACAAACCCTGGATCGACCATCCCCAGACGATGGGCGATCTGCGCTTCCAGGTGCATCCCAATGGCGACCGCCTCTCCGTGGAGCAGATCGCCGTAGCCGCACGCTGCTTCGATGGCGTGCCCCAGCGTGTGTCCGTAGTTGAGGAGTATGCGTTCACCGGTTTCGCGTTCGTCGATGTTGACGATATCGATCTTGACTCTGGCAGCGCGTCGGATGATCGCTGCCAGCGCATCCCCCCGGAGCGCTGCCATATCGCCGTTGATCGTTGCGAGTCGCTCAAAGAGACCGGCGTCGCGGATGACGGCGTGCTTGATCACCTCCGCCCAACCGGCGCGCAATTCGCGCGGCGGGAGCGTGCTCAGCGTCGCGGTATCGGCAAGCGTCAGGCGCGGTTGGTAGAACGCGCCGATCAGGTTCTTGCCGAGCGGGTGGTTGACCCCCGTCTTGCCGCCAATCGCCGAGTCGACCATCGCCAGCAGCGTGGTCGGCAGATGCACGAGGGCGACGCCGCGCAGGACCGTTGCCGCCACGAACCCCGCCAGGTCGCCGACGACCCCGCCGCCCAGCGCCAGCACCGCGTCGCGCCGCTCGACGCCGTTGCCGATCAACCAGTCGTAGAGTTGCGCAACCATTGCCAGGTCTTTGCTGGACTCACCGGCTGGCACGGCGTATCCATGCGCAACGTACCCGGCGGCGCGCAAGCGCTCGATCAACACGGGGGCGTAGCGCGGGAACACCCGGTCATCGCTGATAATCCATACTGCGCCACGCAAACCGGCGTGCTGCAGGTATTCCGGCAGGTGTTCGAGCGCACCATGGGCGACAATGACCTCATATCCGCCGCCTGGCGTTGTGACGTGCAGATGATCAACGGGTTGCGTCATAGTCAGTTCTCGGTTCTCGGTTCTCAGTCTTCAGTCATGGAGTCGGCGTCGGCAGAGTAAACGACGGTGGCGTCAGCGGACGTGCATTTGCGGGCGCAACAATCCGGATGTTGCTGTTAAAATCGTACAGACGGATCAGCATGCTGAACGATGTCGGTTCGGTCTGCCCCTCTGCCGTACCGGTCACATCGATCGTCATCTTATGCAGGCGTCCATCCTCACAGATGAACAGGCGCGTTTCCGCCTGATCTATTTTCTGGAGCGTAAACGGCAATGTTCCCTGCTGGTTGATACCAGTGAGCAGGTTCGTGGTCGTCTCCTTGTCGCCCACAAAGATGGCGCAGCGCTGACCATCGAGCGTTTCGAAGCCGCCCGGCGTAAACCTGGACAGGTCGAGATTGCCGCCCTGCTGCAGCGAACCGGTAATCTGATCGGGAGCAACCGTTTCCGCAGGCGTCGCCTGATCGGGCGGGAGTTCGTACCAGGCATCATCGGGGGCGCCGAACAGCGGCGCCGGACCGCGAATGTACGACTTGCCATCAACGGTTATGAACTCCGTGCTTTTCTGAGGATCGCCAGACAGGAATGCAGCAAAGAGTCCGCCGATCGCTATACGAGAGTTCTTACCGACGACCTCGCCTTTCATACTGATGACCTCGACCATTCCG